>Ga0182021_10002168_pt1 | contig 22880 bp, 26 predicted proteins | sample 612E3MmetaG_FD_120493 | JGI IMG/M metagenome (GOLD analysis project Ga0182021, IMG submission 120493) | Permafrost microbial communities from Stordalen Mire, Sweden - 612E3M metaG (Illumina Assembly) | ecosystem: Environmental > Terrestrial > Soil > Wetlands > Permafrost | place: Sweden... | reverse complement strand
TCCACCGGTCTCTGAATGTGCGTCTGGGGCTCATCGTTCTTCTCGTTCTGCTGGCCGGTTCTTTTCTGGTGAGCTTCGGTACGCTCGTATATGTGTGCCTTGGCAACGTGACCAAACAGCGGTCCGACCCAGGGCGGCGCAAACTACCCGCCGCGCCCTGGTGGGCGAACGCTGTCTCGGCTGTGATCGTATTAGCCCTCATCGGGGGCGTAGTGTTGATCGGTGTCGTTTCTGCCCTACTGGTCGTGGTAGTTCTGGCCACAACCGGTCTCCGAGTCCCGGGCTCCTTCACTGGAGCCATCATCGGTTCGGCGGCCGCTGTCCTCTTGCTTGCTATCCCCTGGCTTCTCGCTAGAGCGAGGCGTCCTGGCGGGCACTGGCGAGCGAGATCAGGCTCTCGATGAGCGGCCCGGCGAAGTCTGACTCCGGCGGCATCGTCATCGACGGCATCGACACAATCGCGGCCCCGAACTATGCCCGGCAGGCCTGCTCCTTCCAGGCGCAGACGCAACTACCCATCAGCGGGCTCACGGCCAAACAAGCCATGGCCCGGTGCGCGTTTGGGCTGATGGTGACTGCGCAGCTGGTCCGGCGACGGAGATAGGGTAGTGGCGCGCAACCGGCCGCAACACCCACCGGAGGCGGCGTTGCCCCCGATGTCCGCATGAACGATTCCCGCCGCACTGCGCGCCCGTTCTACGGGTGGTACGTACTCGCTGCTTCCTTCGTAATCCTCTTCCTGAACGCCGGGGCCCGCTCCGTGATCGGCATCATGGTGAAGCCGATGGCCGCGGAGTTCGGGTGGAGTCGCGGCGCGATATCATCGGCTGTCTTCCTCAACATGACCGTCTACGCGGTGGCGACGATCGTCACCGGCCGGTTGTACGATCGCTTCGGGCCCAAGTGGGTGATCGCGGCGTCGACCGTCCTCTTCTCGAGCGGCTACGCGCTCATGGCGACCATGCACTCCCTGTGGCAGTTCCTGTTCTACTACGGGATCGTGAGCGCGGCCGGGCTGGGAGGGATCACGGTCCCCCTCTTCGGCTCGATCATTGGCCACTGGTTCGACAGACGAAGGGGACTGGCCGTCAGTCTTGCCTTCGCGGGCGGCTGTCTGGGCCAATTCTTCCTGATACCGGTCTTCTCCAACATGGTTCTGGACTCCGGCTGGCGTAGCACGAGCCTGTGGATCGCCGTCCCCTGCCTGGCCCTCAACCTGCCTCTCGCGTTCGGAGTACTCCGCGGGCATCCGAAGAGTCTGGGGCTCGAGCCTTACGGCACGCCGCCCGCAAGCCAGCAACACGACCGCCACTCTGGGCACCAGCTTCCGCATGGCCTCACCCTCTCTGAGGCCATGCACACTCCCTCTCTTTGGCTGTTCGCCGTGGTGATGTTGATCTGCGGCGGCGCGGACTTCCTCGTTCTCACCCATCTTGTAGCCATGGTCACCGACTACGGCGTCTCGCCGGCAACCGGGGCCGACATGCTTGCTTGGCTCGGCCTCCTCAGCCTTGGCGGTATCCTCCTGGCCGGGCCTGCCGCCGACGCCATCGGCAACAAGATTCCCATCGCGGTCACGTTCGTCTTCCGGATCCTTCTGTTCGCCGTCCTCTTCAGCTTCAAGGGACCGGCCTCATTCTGGGTCTTCTCCTTGGGCTTCGGCCTCACCCTATCGGTCACTGCCCCGCTGACGCCGACGCTGCTTGCGAAACTGTACGGCGTGACCCATCTCGGGTTCATCTCCGGCTTCATTACGATGATCCACATGTTGGGAGGCGGGTTGTGGGCCTACCTGGGCGGGGTGATCTTCGACCGCACCGGAACCTACGATCTCGCCCTGGTGATCTCCGCCGGAATGGCGGCGTTGGCCCTGGTATGCACCCTTTTCATCCGGGAGGAGTGTCACTACGATCCGGCCCCTCGGCTTGAGCTTGATCCGGATCCCCCGCTCCGAACGACATCCGTCACGAGCGCATCTGGCTGAGCCGCTTCCATTCCTTGAATAGGATGGGGGCCGCGATCCCCAGCCCGATGAGCGAAATGACACCGGCCAGGCTGATGATGTAGTCAGATATCCGCTCGTAGATGAAGGGAGCCAGGTGACGCAACCAGAGGCCTTCGAGCATCTGAAAGAGCATGGACCACCCCGGGCGAGTGGTCGACACTAAGAGGGGCGCAGGCCACCGCAAAGAGGGCCGTCCCGGCCACGATGAGCGGCTTGCGGCCAATGGAGTCGCTCAGCCTGCCCAACGGCGCGGAGAACACGAACGTACCTGCGTAGTAGCAGGCGATCACCCCCAGTTGGAACCAGTTGGTCCGCTCCGGACCGAGCTTGGGAGCGACCGATGGGGTCCGGGCCCCACGCACGGAACGAAGGCCCCGAAAGGCCTCCGTTCCCGTTCTTTCCGCGGTCGCCGCGCTGCTGGAGAAACCATGTGCTGCTGGGCACGCGGTCCCTGCTACTTCTTGCCCGTCTCCCACGTGAGCCAGCCCGAGTAGGTCTTCGAGCCATAGGTTGGGTCCGTGGCGTCGAACATACCCGTGCTAACGATGGTCCCCCTCAGGCGTGGGAGAGGACAAACGGAGCTCGCGATCGTGCTGACACAAGTTTCCCATCCTCTGAAAGCGTAGGCAGGGTCGAGGTATCCGGCTCCCGCTAGGTCGGCGGCCCAGCTGAGCTTCTTCCCATTGAGCGTGCCGTCAAAAAGAGCCCACCCTTCCAGCGTGTATGGGCCCTTGCCAGAGAGGGCAGGAGGAGAAACGGGGGCACGGGCGGTGACGCCTTCGACAAAGGTGCCCTCCAGGTTCCCGTGAAACTTGTAGGTGTACACGCTTCCAGCCTTGACAAGTTCGTTGGTCGTCGGGTCCTGGGAGAGGATGGTCCCGTCCACCCCACCAACGAGCTCGATGGTCCCCACGACACGCGTTTGCTGGTTGTTGCCAAGCCCCCCCGGTGCGGCAAGGGCCGCCCCGGTCGCAACGAGTCCTACGAGCAGTACCAGCATGAGCGCGGTCAGAAACAGCCTCTTCTTGGTCTTCGTGGTACACGCACCTCCTCTGTACGATTACTTCACCTTGGGAACACGACCCACTCAACGGCTCATAGAACCTACCTTCACGCCGGTCTCCTTCCCCCCGGGCGCAGCGGGAGTCTTTCGGATTGTTGTTCGCTTTTCGTACTCACGGAGACGAGATCGACGCCCAGATCGGCGAGTTGGTCGAGCACCCCGCGGAGCGCGGCTTGGTCACGGACCGATCCGCTCAACGTTGTTTCACCACGTTTGGTGTGGGTAATGGCGAGACCAGCGAGCGAGTCCGACCAGTCTTCGGCAAGGTGGCCCTTGATGCGAATGCGCACGTGCTCCATGAGACAGGTGTAGCAGGGCGCGGGGGATGGTTTGAATAGAGCGAGAGATATATCCGGGGGTTGATTTCCCGGGAGGAGCCTAGATGAGCTTGAGCTCCCGGGCGCGGGCGATGGCCTTCGTACGCCCGGTGACATTCAGCTTCTCGGAGATATTGTGAATGTGTACCTTGGAGGTCCCCAGGCTGATGAACAATCGCTGGGCGATCTCGCGGTTGGATAGCCCCGCCGCCAGCAGCCGCAGGATCTCTGATTCGCGCTCGGTCAGCAGCCCATACACCCCGGCCGGCTGCCTCGCCTTCCCCTTTGTCTTGGCTTGCGCCTCGGCTTCGATGATCGTCAGCAACGTGGCAGCGTAGTTGGGCGTAATGCCACGCGAGACCGCTTTCCTCAGCAGCGGAACAAGCGCAGCTCCTTCATCCACAAACGTACGGATCCAACCCTCTGATTCGCCCGCAGCGAGAGCTTCCCCGAGGAAGCCGAGCGCCTCGTCCGGCGTAGAGGCCGAGAGGGCCTGAGCCACGCGGATTGCAATCAACCATCCGCGCCATTCAGGGGACAGCAGCTCGACGTGGGCGCTCTCGTAGAGGCTCCGGATCTCCTCTGACATTCGCACGTTGTCGCCCTGGACGGCAAAGAGACGTATCCAGAAGCAAGCGATACCAGAAGGGAACCTCGTCCCGATGACGCGCGAACTGCTCGCCCCAGCGCGAGGCTTCGTCCAGGTCACCCTGGGTCAAGGCCAGCTGAACGTGGTACCCCGCCTGGTGAATCCGGGCCTGCGGATCGGTGTTGCCTGTCATCATGTGGTCGGACTCCAGTGCCGTCTGGAGAGCACCGGCCTCATCGCCTTGGGCCAGCCTGATCCGCATCTGATACCGATAGAGTTCCCAAAGGAACTGCGGCGTACCTAGGAGCCGGTTGAGCTCGAACCCCTTGTTCACGTGAGAGGTCGCCGCTTCGAGGTCGTTGCGTTCGTAGAAGACCGCGGCAAGTTGAATATGAGGTCCAGCCGCGGCCGGTAACTCTCGAACAAATCCCATCGCCTGTTCAGCGAGCTCGACAGCACGAGACAGTTCCCCCCGCCACTGGCTGATGCTGCCGAGGAAAGCCAACGTCGATGCGGACAGCCAGCCACTCCCAGTCTGCCGGCCCGCCTCGTGACCTTCCCAGAGCAACCGCTCGGCGTCTTTGAGGCAGCCCTTGACCCAGTACATACTCCCAAGGCTCAAGCCAACGGCACCACGCAAGTCCAGATCGGCAGGAGACAACAAGGGCAGCGCTTTCTGGGCGAGCGCCATGACCTGTGGCAGGGCTAGACTGCCGCGTACAATGGCGACTATCGCCCGGTAGGCGAGAATCCTGGCGAACTCCGGGGAGTCCTCACTAACAAGTGGTTCCACCCGTGCGAGCACGGTTTCGGCCGCCTCGTCTTGCCTTGTGAATACCAGTGCCATGGCGTAGGCGCTGGCGAGTGCCGGATTGGCAAACAAGACGTCTTCGGGCACCGCGTGTAGCCACCCCAGGAGAGTGACCATCTCTCCGGTCTGTTTCTGCCGTTCACTCACGTCCAGTATCAGGCTCGCGGCCGCCTCCCAGTCGCGCGCGGCGAGGGAGTGATCTATCGCCTCATTGAGGAACCCACTGCGCTCGAACCAGCGGCTTGCCCGCCGGTGCAGCTCCGAGATCGCTTCATGACCGTTGGCTCTTTCGGCTTGGTGGCGAAGGAGCTCGGCGAAAAGGTGCTCATACCGATACCACTCTCTCGACTCGTCCAGGGGGACAAGAAACAGGTTCGCACGCTCCAGGGTGGGCAAGAGCGCCTGGCTGTCGGTCCTCCCGGTTACTGCGTCACATAGGGGAGCGGTGAGCTTCTCCAGCACCGACGTCTTCAACAGGAAATCCACTACGTCGCCGGACTGCTGCTGCAGGACCTCTTCGACAGGAAAGTCTATGACGTAGCGCTGGCTGCCGGCAAACCCGTCGATGAACTCCGAGATGTCCTCCGGCCGCCCCATGGATAGGGCGGCCATCTTGAGTCCGACGGCCCAGCCTTCTGTGCGCAGGTTGAGAGCGTTGACGTCTTCGGCGGAAAGCTGAGTCCCTCGTAGCACACTCAGCAGTCCAGCCGCTTCGTCGAGTGTGAAACGCAGTTCATCGGCGCCTATTTCCAGCATCTTCCCCCGGCCCCGCAAGCGGGCCAGCGGCAAGGGTGGGTCCGTTCTGGTCGCGATCACCAAGTGCAGGCGCGGAGGCATGTGCTCGAGCAGGAACGTGATACCGGCGTGTACGTCCTGGGACCTTATGAACTGATAGTCGTCCAGCACCAGGACAAGGTCCTTGGAGACGCTCGAAAGGTCGTTGATCAGGGCCACCAACACCGGCTCGACCGGCGCCGGCTGGGGCGAATGGAGCAAGGCCAGGGCCGTTTCCCCGATTCCAGACCGAACGGGTCCTAGCGCCGCGATGAAATAGTCCCAGAACCGCTCTGGGTCGCTATCGCCCTCGTCCAGTGACACCCAAGCCGGGTGCACCTCTGGCCGATCCTGGCGGGCCCACTCGCCTAGCAGTGTCGTCTTGCCAAAGCCCGCAGGCGCCGAGACGAGGACAAGGTCATAACCGAGACCCTCTTGGAGGCGTTCGGCCAAGCGCGCACGTGGCACCAACCGAGGTCGTGTCGGAGGAATAGCTGTCTTTGTCGCCAACAGTGGTGCTTCCATTCGCACCTTGACCTGTCCGCGTCACCCGCCCCAGCCCAGTGTACGGCCCAGTCGGCTCCCAGGTAAAGCCTGAATGTCATCGGCGTCTCGACTACGGTCATCGCCGACTCCGAGGATAGTCTGGCCGACGCGCTCGGTCGCGGTTGACTCTTTCTCGCTCGATCTCCCGCGCTGCCCGAAATGCGGTCTCTATCTCGCCAGCAGCCACTTGGCCCAAGCACCGCGGCAATGCTCAGGGATGACCGCCCCAACGGGAGGCCCTGCTAGGGCACGGCCAAGGTTTGCCCCGTCCGGGTCCTACCCACTCGCCAGCCGAACACCCATCTCGAATGCCTTCTGGCAGTCCATCGGGAAACGCTCGGCCCGGATCTTGGCACGAGCCTCCACGTCGAGCATGGCTGCGTTCATCGCCGAGTAGTCCGCGAACTGGTATGTCTCGTACGCGGCGAGGACCTCCGTCGTGCCCTTGAGAATCCCCAACATACGGGCGTGATTCTCGAAGAGCACATCATACTGAACAGCCTTCATGAACTCCTCCGGACAGTTCATCGTGAAGATGAACCCGCACGACACCTGCCGCGCGAACGCGGACTTGCCGAACTCGTCATAGGAGACGCTGGGAAACAGCAGGCGTTCGAGAAACGACCGCATCTCTCCGGTGACGTCGCCAAGGTAGATGGGCGAGCCCAGGAGGAGGACGTCGCTCTCGATTGCTTCCCCGAGCACGTCCCGCAGGTCGTCGCGCATGGCGCAGAGACCGTCGCAGGCATTGCCCTTCTTCTTGCACGAGAAGCAGCTTGTGCAGCCCTTGTAGGTGAGGTCGTAGAGATGGAACAGCTTCGTCCGCGCCCCCGCGCTTTCGGCGCCGGCAACGGCGCTCTTTAGCATGGTGGCGGTGTTCCAGTCCTTTCTCGGGCTTCCGTTCACTGCGATCACATTCATGCTTGCTCCGCTTCTTGGTCGTCGTACTGCCCACATGCTACCGCGCCACGCGGGTGCGCTTCATTACCGTCGAACGGTGAATCCGCGCGGGATTCGGCGTCGGATTTCGCGGCGAATCCCGCGGATATCCTCCCGCCCGCCGTCTGCCTGAGCACTAACGAGGCGGCCGCCAGAATCTTGAGCCAGTCGTGCAAGATTTGCGGCCCGAGCGCGTCGGCGACGCTCATGACGGCCTCCCCGAGGCTCCGGTCGACGATCTCGAACAGACGGGTTGTCTCCGGAGTCAGACGGACGAGGATGGCTCTCCGGTCGTTCTTCGACCGGGTGCTCTTGATGATCTTCTTGGTCACCAGCAGGTCGACCATGACCGAAGCAGCCGCCGGCGTAACGCCGGTCGTTTCGGCAAGCTTCTTGAGCGTGATCCCGTCCGGGTATACGTCGCACAACTCCTTGACCGCGATGATAGTGTTGCTCTGAGCTCGCGTCACATCGTTCAGCCAGAGGTCGTCCCCCTTCTTCTGCTTCTGGACTTCACTGGTTGCGTGCGAACGGAGGAGGTCGAGGACTTCCTCGGTCAACTTCCAGATTGATTCGGAGACCTGCTCCATGGTGGGCTCGGTAGCCGACTCCGGCGAGCCTGCATCGTCAATTCTCATCGGCATGATGTCTGTCCCGTCCAATGGAAAGAGCACTATAGGGCTAAAGTACTACAATTACGATTCTGACCAGGCCATGAGAAGGTCGCCGGATACGGTGAGGTGTCTCGGGAGTCACGAGAAAGGGTGGATGCGCCGTGGCATACGGATACGCTGGAAAGATCCTCTTCGTCAATCTGACAACGGGCACGATCGACGTCGAGACTCCCGATGACAGCTTCTATCGAAGCTGTATCGGAGGAACAGGGATGGGCGCCAAGGTCATCATGGAGCGGACGAAGGCAGGAGCCGACCCCTTGGGCCCGGACAACATGCTGGCGTTCGTGCCGGGACTGCTGACGGCCACTGGGGCGTACGGGGCGGGGCGCTTTATGGTGACCACCAAGTCGCCGCTGACCCTTGGCTGGGTCGACTCGAACTCCGGAGGCACGTGGGGCCCGGAGCTCAAGTTGGCCGGATATGACGGGGTGTTTGTTACCGGAGTGTCCGACAAGCCCGTGGCCCTTGTCATCGACAAGGGTGAAGCCCGCCTCATCGATGCGGCCCATCTCTGGGGCAAGGATACCTACGAGACCGACGACGCTCTTCAAGAGCAACTGGGTGAACCCGGCAGCTGGGTCATCTCCCTCATCGGACCGGCGGGAGAGAAGTGCTCGCTGCTGGCGGGGATCGTCAACGAGAAGGGCCGCATAGCGGCCCGTTCGGGTGTCGGCGCGGTCATGGGTTCCAAGAGGCTTAAGGCCATTGCGGTCCGGGGCGCGAAAGGCCGCCTGCCGGTAGCCGACGGGGAGGGTCTCAAGACCGTCCAGAAGGAGTACTTGGCGGCGATCAAGGCGAGTCCATTTATGGGAGGGCTCACCGCCGCCGGCACCGGCGGAGGGGTGAGCTTCTTATTGTCGGTCGGTGACTGCCCGACCGACAACTGGAAGAGCACCGGCACGGAATCCATGCCGACGGCCACCAACCTCGACGCCGCCAACATGGATGTGTACAAGCTCAAGAGCTACGGCTGCCATTCCTGCCCGGTGCGGTGCGGTGCCATCCTCAAGATCGAGGAAGGTCCCTATGCCAGTGAGGACGAGACACACCGGCCCGAATACGAGACCCTGGGCGCTTTCGGAACGCTGTGCCACAACGAAGGCAAGGAAGCTATCGTACGGGCCAACGAGATCTGCAACCGGTACGGCATCGACACCATCGGTGTGGGCGGCACCATCGCGTTCGCTATCGAATGCTATGAGAACGGCCTCATCACCGCGGAGGACACCGGCGGACTGGAGCTCGACTGGGGCAATTCGGCCGCCATAGTGGCCCTCACCGAGCTGATGTCGAAACGGGAAGGATTCGGTGCCGTTCTCGCCGATGGCTCGAGGCGCGCGGCCGAACGGATAGGCAAGGGCAGCGAACAGTACGCCATGCATGTCGGCGGGCGCGAACTCCCGATGCACGATCCGAGGTTCGCACCTGCCATGGGCCTGCACTACATCGCCGACGCCACACCAGCGCAACATTGCGGCTCCCAATCGCTGGCCCTACTTGACGGAGGCACCCCTCTCGGGGACGACCCGATACTGCAGTCGACGTCCACGGAGGTCTTCGGCAACTACGACCAGAAGGGCGAGCACTATGCCCGCGGCGCTGCCTACTACCATCTCTTTAGCGCTGCCGGTCTGTGCGCGCTCTATTGCCAGTTTGACACCCCCCCAGTGATCCCCTTGATACGGGCGGTCACCGGTTGGGACATAGACTGGGAGGAGGGGCTCGAGGCGGGCCGTAGAATCCTCACACTTCGTCAGGCGTTCAACTTCCGGGAGGGCATACGCCCCGAGGACTACTGTTTTCCCAAGCGGTTCGAGTCCGCCTTGAGCGCGGGTCCGATGGCAGGGCACGACATACCTTTCGAAGCGCTTCGAAAGGACTACTACGAGGCTCTCGGGTGGGATCCGGAGAGCGGCCGGCCGCTTCCACAAACCCTTAGGGATCTGGGACTACAAATCAACGCATGAGCATGTGCAGGGCGTGGTGCCCGCTCAGAACTTGAACGTCGCAGGTGTCGGGACCGGCGTGAACTCGCCGTCGTGGAACTTGGCATTGTCGGTGATGGCAAGAACGATCATGTAGTAAGGGTGGTCCACCCGCTTGTAGTACATGGGGTTGTGGAGCACTTTCCCCGGCACGTAAGTCGCCGTGGGCTCGGTGAAGCTGTACTCCTCGTCGGCCAGCTTCGGCATGGACTGCATCACGGTAGGCTACTACAAAGACAACGACGGCATCATAGGAACGCACATGTCTCTTCTCTCAGCGGGGATCTACATTCTGGAAGGCTGTGCTCTCGCAGGCGTGCCGGCCAGCGAGTACGAACTACTCTGCCTGCCACTTCTCCTGCTCAAGGGCGACGCCGGCCCCTGCCGCGCGATCTTGCGCCCGCTGAAATGACAGGTGCCGCGGCGCGCTGACCTCTCCCGCGAGCCGAACTTGGCCCGTTTGCCGCCCCTAGCCGGCTTGAATTGCGACCACCGTCGCCTTCTGTCAATATCCCTTCTTGGACGCCGAGAGCAGGGTCCTCGGCGCACTGACCGGGCAGAAGAAAAGGAAGGGGGCGCTTCCATGGACAAGAGCGAGCGTGCCGTCGAGCAGTTCAAAGCCGGCCTCAACTGCTCCCAAACGGTCTTCAGGCAGTACGCTGAGGACTATGGTGTCGACCGGGAGTCGGCACTGAAGATCGCCTGCGGCTTCGGAGGCGGCTTGGGGCGCATGGGGTACACCTGCGGAGCGGTGACCGGGGCGATCATGGTCCTGGGTCTCGCCACCTGCGGACCCGACCCGACCGCGCTCACGACCAAGGTGCGCACTTATGGGCTGGTGCAGTCCTTCATCCAGCAGTTCACGGCGCGGCATGGAGCCACCTCATGCCGCGAGCTTCTCGGCTGCGAGATCGGCACCCCCGAAGGTCACGAGGAGGCAGTTCAACGTGGGCTCTTTCAGACCAGGTGCCCCGAGTTCGTGCAAGACGCGGTCGAGATACTCGAGGATATGCTCTGACGGGCGAGGGGGCCTCGAATGAAGATCGTTGACCTCACCGAGGACAAGAAGGACCTGTTCTGCCTCTGCCTCGAGGACTGGTCCGAGGACGCCAAGGAGGCGGGGCCGAAGCGCAGGGAGTGGCTGGACCGGTGTGAGAAGCATGGACTCCGGGCCAAGCTCGCCCTGGATGACAACGGGGTCGAGGGAGGAATGATCCAGTACGGGCCGATTGAACAGTCGTTCGTCGACGGCTCAGGACTCTACTTCATCTACTGCATCCACGTGCACGGCTACAAGCAAGGACGCGGTGACTTCCGCAAGCGCGGCATGGGCAAGGCTCTGCTCCGCGCTGCCGAGGAGGACGCTCGCGCGTTGGGCGCGCTCGGGATGGCGGCTTGGGGGACCGCACTCCCGTTCTGGATGAAGGCATCCTGGTTCAAGAAGCACGGTTACCGCAAAGCAGATCGCCAGGGCACGTCCGTGCTTCTGTGGAAGCCGTTTGACGCCGATGCACGGCCCCCTCGCTGGTTCCCCAAGGCGGATAGACGACCGGAGCCCATACATACGAAGGTGGACGTCATCGCGTTCACCAGCGGCTGGTGTCTGGCGCAGAATCTCGTCTACGAGCGTGCCAAGCGCGCCGCGGCCGAGTTCGGCGAGGCGGTGGTGTTCCGCGAGATCGACACGTCGGAGCGGGGTGCCGTTGCCGAGTGGGGTGTGTCGAATGGGGTCTTTGTCGGGGGCAAGAACCTCCAGAAGGGGCCGCCGCCGAGCTACGAGAAGATTCGCAAGACGATCGCCGGGAGGTTGCGCCCTCAAGCGTGATCGTTCGGGGCGAGTCGGTTAGCGTTTTGGAGCTTGACGCTATATATCGTTAAATGGTATATAGCGTTCATGGCACCAATGCGTGAACCGACCTACTACGTGCTTGCGTCGCTAATCGACGGGCCTCGCCACGGCTGGGGGATCGTCCGGGAGACCGCCGACCTCTCTCAGGGTCGTGTGCGGCTGACGGCGGGAACCCTCTACGGAGCCCTTGAGCGTCTCAAGACCGAGGGCCTCGTGGACATGGACCGCGAGGAGATCGTCAACGGTCGCTGCAGAAGGTACTACCGCTTGACCGCATTGGGGCAGCGCTTGCTCGAGGAGGAGGCTGCGCGTCTCGCCGAGTCCGCGCAGATTGTGCATGAGCGGTTGCTGTCGATCCGGCGGCCGGAGATCAAAGGGGCGACGTCTTGAAAGATCTCGTTCTGCGCTTGTCCCTTCGCACGTACCCATCGACGAGGCGCGAACGCGACGGCCGGGCGATTCTCGATTTGGCCCGCGACCTCTCGTCTGCGAGTCGCCTAGCATTTCTCCGTGAGGCCGGCGGCATGATCGCCGGAGGCTTCCGTTCTCGCGGCAGGTTGCTGCGCTTCGACCTGACCAGGGCGCCGTGGCACGCCGCGCGAGAGCGCTTGGCGCTGCCCCTCGCGGTGAGCATGCTGTGCGTGATCGGAGCTTCCATAGCCTCGGCGCTCGCCCAGGCAGGAATGGTCGGCTGGGTCGGCTGGTGGGCGCTGCTCTTCCTTGCCGGCGCCGTCGGCGCGGTTGTCGGAGCCGCGTCCGGACGCCGCTATCTCACGATCACGGCCTCCTCTGCGCTCTTGATCCTTATGGCCCAGGACTCATTCTTGTTGCTGGCTGACAGTAACCGATCGCAATGGCGATGGGAGGCGCAGACGGGCATGGGAGGGGTGAGCCTCTTCGCCATATGGTTGCCGGTTGCCTTGCTGCTCATCAGCTGCGCGGGCGCCGTGGGTAGCGCCGGCGGAGCGAGTCGCAGGGGCAAGGCGTTGATCATTTCGCTGCCCGTCGTCATGTCGGTTGCCTCGGCACTTGCGGCGGCGCGCTGGCCGACTCTGTTGATACTGCTGGGGGTGGTTCTGATCTACGCGCCGCTCGCGCTCGTGGCCGGCATGGTCTATCGCGGAGCGGTCCGGAAGCACTCGGTCACAAGGACCGCGGCAGCACTCCTGGTGGCCGCAAGTTGCTTCCCGGTCCTCTGGCTTCTGGCTTTCGTCGTGCGATACCCCTCGGCACTGGAACCCTGGTTCCCACTTCTCTACTTCGGGTGCGGCGCGCTCGTCGCATGTGTCATGATCCGGTTCCTCATCCGAGATCGCGCCGGTGGAGCCAGGAGAGAGGAGTGCGGCGCTACGACGAGCGCATGGCCGGGTTTCGAGGTATCGGCGGAAGCGCAGACAATCCTTGCCCGCCTCTCACCCTCTGCCGGAGGGGATAGCTTCAGGAGGGACTCGGAGCCATCCGGCTAGAGGGGCACGCTGCTATGATGGCGCGCATGCAACCGGTCCGAGACCTTCCCCATCCATCCCACTCCGATCCTGAGTCCTCCCTCACCCCCAGCGTCGGCCTCGTGCTCGAGGGGGGCGGCATGCGCGCCGCCTACACCGGGGGGGTGCTCGACGCGTTCCTCGACGAGGGCGTCGACTTCCCGTACGTGATCGGCGTCTCGGCCGGGGCGAACGCGGGCTCCGACTACCTCGTCGGCCAGCGCGAACGCAACCACAGAGTCTTCGTGGAGTTTGCCTCCGACAGGCGCTATGCCGGGTTTGCCAACCTCCTGCGCGAGCGTAGCTGGTTCGGCATGCGCTTTCTCTTCGAGACTCTCCCCGACGAGCTGGCACCCTTCGACTACGAGGCCCTCCAGCGGTCTTGGCGGACGCTGGTCGTCGCCGTCACCGACTGCGCCACCGGCCAGGCTCGCTACTTCACTCAGCACGGCCAAGATGCGCGCTGGTTCGTGCACACCGTGCATCGCGCCTCGAGCAGCCTGCCGGTGCTCTCGCCGCCAGTCGAGATCGAAGGACGACGCTACCTCGACGGGGGCGTGAGCGACCCGATCCCGATCGAGCGCTCCATCATCGACGGCAACTCTCGCAACGTGGTGGTGCTCACACGAAATGAGGGCTACCGGAAGGGCGCCAAGGGATTGGGCCTCGGGTCACGGCTTGCGCTCGCCCGCTACCCAGCGATACGGCGCGCGGTGCATGAGCGCAACATGAAGTACGACGCCTGTCTCGACCGGCTCGCGTCGCTGGAACGCGCCGGCGAGGTCTTCATCCTCCGGCCGGTCCGGCCACTCGTCGTTGGCCGCATGGAGCGAGACGCCGAGAAGCTCGACGCCCTGTATCGTCAAGGCTACGACGACACACGCGAACGCCTGCCGGCCCTGAAGGCGTGGCTCGCCGGGCCGGTAGCGCTCTCTGACGTCACCACTCGCTGACGCGACGCCCATCACCCTTCGCGCCGGTGCCCAGAGTCCTCGAATTGCTGACTTATCCGAACTGGGTCGTTCGTAGTCCAGAGCGCGCGACTATGCCGGACGCGATCGAGCACGGCGGGAAAGCACCCACGTCTGCCATGCTACGCTTTGCCCTTGTGGTGGAGGGCCCGTCTGCACACGCGGGATCGTCACGGCTGCGGTAGCTAACGAGAAGGAGTGCCATCTCTCGTGCCCTCTGATAGCCCATCCCAGCCCTCGGGTGGTGAGCGCGCCGACTTTTCCGCGCCGCCGTCAGGGCAGCCCGAGCCGCGGCGACGGATGGTCAGTGCGTTGGCGATCTTTCTTCCTTTTCTCCGCCTGGGTCTGACCTCGTTCGGCGGCCCCACCATGGTCGCCTACATCAAGAACCTGGCCGTCAAGAAGAAGCGCTGGCTCAGCGAGAGCTCCTTCAACGACGGCGTGGCCCTGTGCCAGGCCATCCCCGGAGCGACTGCCATGCAGAGCACTGCCTACGTGGGACTCAAGGCCCGAGGATTCCGCGGTGCGGCGGCCGCCTACATCGGCTTCGGGTTGCCGGCCTTTGGGTTCATGCTGGCGCTGTCTGTGTTGTACAAGTACGGGCGAGAAGCGCCTCTGATCCTCTCGCTGTTCAGTGGCCTGCGGGCGGTAGTCGTGGCCTTGATGGCCAACGCGGCGCTCAGTTTCGGCACCACGACCATCAAGAACTGGTGGGGGCTGCCGGTAGTGGCCGGAGCGACCGTGGCCCTCTTCTTCAAGGTCAACCCCATCTACGTAATCTTCGCGGCCGCTGCGGTGGGTCTGGCCCTGCCCCTTAGGGCCGGACCTGCGCCCAACGCCGACGCTGACCGCGACCAGCCGGCGAAGCACAGGTCGTTCTTGCGTCTCGTCCTTGTTCTCCTGGCGGCGGCCGCCTTGGTGATGGGGATCCTCTACGTCTTCGAAAGGCAATTATTCGACCTGGCCTTGACCATGCTTCGGGTCGACCTCTTCGCCTTTGGCGGCGGCTTTGCCTCTATCCCTCTCATGCAGCACGAGGTCGTAGACATCCACCATTGGGTGGCGGCTCCCGTATTCATCGACGGCATTGCCCTGGGCCAAGTGACACCCGGACCGATCGTCATCACCGCCACTTTCGTGGGATACATGTTCGCCGGACTGGCGGGAGCGGCAGTCGCCACGGCGGCCATCTTCCTGCCATCCTTCACGGTGCTCGGGCTGTTGGAGCCCTACTTCGACCGCTTCAAGCGCAACCGCTACTTCAGGAAAGCCATCACCGGCATTCTGCTGTCGTTCGTCGGTCTGATCTTGGCAGTGACGGTGCGTCTAGGCATCAACGTCAGCTGGGAGATCTGGACCGTGGTCCTAGCCGTGGCGGCCTTCGCCGCGCTGCGCCTCAAGGCAGATGTGCTCTGGGTCGTTGCAGCCGGAGGAGTGATCTCGGCGATAGTGGGGCTCCTCTGAGCCTCCGGGCTACCGGATGAAGTTGGTCATCGCCCACGGCTCCGTCTCAGGGTAGGGCACCGTGCCTTTGGCCGCTTCGATGCATTTGAGCAGCCAGGCCATGTTCCGGCCAAGGGTTCTCATGACCTGCATGCCCTCGAGGTCCTGCCTCACTTCTTCAGGCGTCAGCCCATGGGTAGCATTCCAGTACTGCGAGGAAACGACCGGCATGCTGGAAATCGTGAAGTACTTGTTGAGGCGGTCGAATGCGGCGCTTGCGCCGCCGCGGCGGCAGTTCACGATAGCGGCGGCCGGCTTGTAGGCGTATCCCGCCCCCTTTCCGAAGAACATCCGGTCGAGGAACGCGCAGAGAGCGCCGTCCGGACCAGCGTAGTAGACGGGAGAGCCAACCACCAGGCCATCCGCTTTCCGGGTCAGATCGATGCATTCATTGACCGAGTCATCCTTGAAGACGCAGTACCCGGTCTCGAAACAGCGGTGGCAACCGATGCATCCCCGGATCGGCTTGCCTCCGACGTGGAAGACGTTGGTCTCAATGCCCTCCTTCTCGAGCTGCCCGGCGACTTCCGCGAGCGCCGTATAGGTGCAGCCCTTCTCGTGGGGGCTTCCGTTGATCAGGAGTACGTGCATGGTTACGCCCTTTCTGTGCAACTGTCCGCGAGATGGCTTTGAGAATATACAGCCCGCGCCGCGTGAGACTCGGATGAATCGTAGATCCCATTCAGGGCAACCGGGGCCGGTTGACTGTTACTCTGACCTTCACTCCCGTGAGCTGCAGAGCCGCGCGGCGACGATCAAGTGCAGCGGATCGTCGGATGTCGAGGTCAGCGCGAGCCAGCAACTGAACCTGGACATCTCCGGTGGTGGAGACGTCAACCATCTGAAGTGAGCTTCCTCAGGACGCAAGGCGAGCCTGCCGATACCCGGAATAGGTTGAACCATGTTCGTCCGATCCGTGATTTCGCGGGTAGCCGGTCAGGGAGCGTGAATGAAGAGTCACCGTACTGGAATCGCAGGCCGAAAGAGCACCGCTCGAGCGTCGATCCTCGGCATGGCCATTCTCATCACGCTGGCAACCGCGGCCGCGATCGTTTCGGGGTGCGGCGAGAGTGCGGCCGCGCCAGTCAGGGCTCCCCATGTGGAGACCGCGTCCGTGAGTTCCGCGCCGTCCGCCGCGAAAACCACTCTCGCCCCAACCGCCAGCACGCAATCGCTACACGCCAGGGTCATGGCTGAGCAGGGCCGCGGGGCGGGTGCCGCAGGCGAACATCGTCCGACGACCACCACTTCCGCGGCAAACGAGCCGACCACCGTGACCACATCTGTCGGTCCGCCAGTCGAACAGGATGGCCCGACCTCGACCGTCCTTGCTGGCGGGCAGACTTCCCTCAAAGGGACATGGAGCGGGACGGCCGAGCGGCTGGCTTCGTACCTGCTAGGGGTATCCCCTTCACCTCGTTTCACGGTTACCGCGTCGGTTCTGGCGGAATACTACGTGCGCTACTGCGCCGAAGCGGGACTGCGCGCCGACTTGCTCTGGGCTCAGATGATCCACGAGACGGGCTACGGCATGTACGGGGGCGACGTGATGCCCGAGCAGAACAACTACGCGGGCATCGGGGCGACAGGCGGCGGAGCGCCAGGCCTCGCTTTCCCCACCGCCGAGGCAGGAGTCATGGCCCAAGTGGCTCACATGGTGGCCTATGTCTACCCTTCGAGCCCGGTAGCGTGGGCCAACGCTACCACCGATCCGCGGTTCGACTCTGTGAGCCCCCACGGCGTTGCGTCGGTTCTCTCTGATCTCGACGGACGTTGGGCCGTTCCCGGGACCGGCTACGGCGAGAGCATCGAGACGATCGCCAGGGCTATCAACGCCGACTGAGCGTCCTCGCGCTCAGGCGTCTGCTTCGAGCACTTCCCCGGTCACGTACACGCGCGCGCCGGCACGAGGGAATCAACCTGCGAGGTCGAAGCCTTTGGGAATATGGCAATAGGCGTCGCTCATTTGTATAATCCCCAACGAAGCGACACGGCTGGCACAACCCGCTCCCGGCCCAGGCAGGGATAACAGCGGATCAGGAGGGATAGTGCCGGGCTACGGATCGAACGATCAGACGCACTACCGACGCGTCCTTGCGCTGGTCTTGATGGCGGTGCTCCTGGCCCTTTCCGGCTCGAGCCTTGCGAATGCATCGACTCCGGCAATCGACAAGGCCAAGACCGAGGCCCAGGCTCTCAGTGACCTCATCGACCAACTCAACCTCCAGCTGGAAGCCGCCACCGAGGACTACAACTTCGCCAATCAGCAGTTCCAGGACACCCAGGCCGCGGCGGACAAGACGTCGACGGAGCTGGCGCAGGCGGGAAAGGACCTGGGGTCCGCGCAAGACCATTTGAGTCAACGCCTGGTGAGCATCTACAAGTCCGGGAACGTCGGAATGCTAGACGTCGTCCTGGGGGCGAACACCTTCTCGGACTTGATCAACCGCCTCACCGAGCTCAACCGGATCAGCGCTCAGGACGCGGAGTTGGTCAAACAAATACAGGATTACAAAGCCCAAGCAGCGGAACGCAAGGCCAAGCTGGATTCCGAACTACTGCAACAGCAGACCTACAAGGCCCAGGCAGCCGCCGCGAAGCAAAAAGTGCTCGATCAGCTGGCAAAGCAGGACAAGGCACTCAAGGGCAAAGAGGTCCAGATCGCGCAGCTCAAGAAGGCTGAGGCGGCCCGACAGGCCAAGTTGATAGCGGAGGAGAAGGCGCGCCAGGCCTTCCTCGCTTCCAGACCTGGGAAGGTGGTCACGCTGGCCATGCAGTACCTGGGGGTGCCCTACGTGTGGGGAGGGTCCAGCCCCGGGGGGTTCGACTGTTCCGGCCTGGTGCAATACGTGTACGCAAGAGTGGGTATCAAGCTGCCGCACTCAAGTCGCATGCAGTACGGGTTCGGTACGCCGGTCTCGCAGGGCCAACTCAAGGTCGGGGACCTGGTCTTCTTCTACAACCCCATCCAGCATGTAGGCATCTACATAGGCAACGGCAGAATGATCAACGCCACCGGCAACCAGGTGCAGATCAGCGATGTGTTTTCGGGCGCCTACCACGGAGCGTGCCGGGTCCTATAGCGCCGACCCGCTCACCGAGGCGTGATGCAGCGAGGGTGGACGGACCAGACCCGGTCGATTGGGCCTTGAGCCGCCGCTACCCTCGCCCTAGCGTTTCGACCCGAGCAGCAACCGCCACAGCATGGCCGCTACCACGCCCAATAAGCCGGCCACGAGCAAGACAGCCTGAAGAAGCGCGCTTGGCCGGGCTAGCACCAATGCCGTCAGAGCCACCGCCGCGACGGCGAAGATGGCCCAGCCGAATATCCAGCCAACTAGCACGAACACGGTGAGGCCGGTCGAGTCACCTGCACCCATGAGCAGCATCTGCTGGGGCAGCCTGCCACCGCGGCGGGATGACAGGGCAGCGGCCAGAACAACCACGGACACCAGGGGAACCGCCAGAATGGCGAGCGCCCAAACCGTGCGCGCCTCCACGAAGCCCGCCGCCCAACCGACCATGGTCGCGATGAGCCCGGTCGTGAGAAGGATCGTCACGGGCACCAGGCAGTGCATTTGCAGGATCTTGCCGAACCGCCAGGGCAGCAAGGTGGCGGAGGTCGCCGCGCGGTCGACTTCCAGGCGGAGAGGCTCCGCCAGAGAGCTTGCCGAAAGGTAGAGGGCCACCGCCCCCGCCCAGGAGGCACCTGTTCGACCCGGCTGCGCCGCGAGAAGCAGGGCGCCGGCGCCGGCAAGCACGATCCCCCACCCAAGACGCAACGGTGACCTGAGAAGCACCAACGATCCATGCCAAGGCACCGCAAGATCGGGCCGCCGCGGCGGACGGAAGCGCAGACGCGCCCGCCAGCGCTCGGCCCACGGCCGGCGTGTAGTCAACATCACAGAGCGGGCGTCAAAAGCGTAGACCGCGGCCACCATCTGAGAACGCGTTTGCGCCCGCGCGAGGAAGCCTTCTACCGCGGCGTCGCCAGCCGACCGGCGCACGCTGGCCCATCCAGTTGTCGCCAGAGCACAAAGCAGCAAGACGCCTGCGAGACCTGATGCCCAGTTCGAGCTGCCAAGCGAGAGTAGGCCCCATCCCCACGGGCCGGACCATAGCATGGCGAGATGGGCTGTCCCGCCCCGCCGATCCGCAAGCGCGAGCAAGGCGACCAGCCCAAGAGCGGGGATCGTCAGCCGTAGGACCCAGGTGAGGGCGGCAGGGAGCCGCTGCACGTGCCAGCCAGCCGCCACGATTATGATTCCCAGCGCTGCCCCAGCTACCGCTCCCTCGGCCATCCTGCCGGCACCCGCTGCCAATCCGCCGGAGGCGAGGCTGGCGAGCAACCCTATGATCGCTCCGCCGACCGCCAGAGCCAGTGTCACCCGCCGCAGGCGCGGCCGAATCAGCTCACGCCTTGGCACAGGAGCGGACAGCAGGAATAGGCAGTCGGCCTCGGAGTACGTGACGAATCCCTGCAGTGTGCTGTATCGGACGGCGGCCAGCAGGATAAGCGCGACAGCTGCTGCTCCCCAGAAGATGTGATACGGACTGGCCACATCCACAAGGTAGTAGGCCACCCGTTTCCAGAGACTCCAGAAAAGCACCACCGCCAGCCCGAAGGCAAAAGCGGCCGTGTAGATGGTCTGAGCAAATGCGCCCCATGAACGGCCGGGGTGGAGTGCGCGTGAGACCGCCAGCAGGTAGCGCGTGTCGACGGCGACGCCGTCTCGCTCGGGAATGGCAGCGACGAGCCCCGGCGGCGACATCCGAGAACCGCTAGGAGCCAACCAGGCGCCCCTCTTGGATCTGTAGCATCTTGGTGGCCACCGTGGACGCGAACGCGTCGGAGTGCGTCATCAGGAGAACGGCTCGCCGGGCCTTTCGGCACTCCAGCAGCACCTCCCGAAACACGTTCACCGAGGCGGCGTCCAACCCGGCGATCGGCTCGTCGACCACGAGCACCTGGAACGGGCGAATGAGGGCACAGGCAATGGCCGTCTTCTGGCGCATGCCCCGGGAAAGCTGGCGAGGGAAGAATGCGGCGCGATCCACAAGGTCAAGACGCTCCAGAAGCGCCTCCGAACGCACGTTCAAATCCTGGTCGCCTACTCCGTGAGCGGCTGCCACCAGCCGTAGGTGGTCGCTGACGGTGAGATCGTCATAGAGGTAGGGAGTATCGGGGACGTAGGCCAGGTCCCTTCGCGCCGCGACCGCCGCGGGCTCCTGGTGGATGGAATGGCCGCAGATCTCGGCGCGGCCGTCGGAAGGCTCGAGCAGGCCGCTGATGAGCTCCGCCGCTGTGGTCTTGCCGCTGCCGTTGGGTCCCATCATGACGACGCACTCCCCCGCCCTCACTTTGAGGTCGAGGGCGTCGAGAGCCACCACCGGACCGTACCGGCGGGTGAGCTTCATCGTCTCCAGCAGAACTTCTCCGCGCGCCATAGGCACCCTCCCAGATACAGAGACCCAGTATAGACCGGCGTGGCCGCCTACCCTGTCATGTTCACGCGTTGCCGCATCACACGTTTGCCGGCCCTCCACGCGGGCACATAGAGGCCATGGAAACCGCCCCGCCCTCGGAACTCGTACTCGCCACACGCGCGGACATGATCGCCGACGCGAAGCGCATCATCGACTCAGCCCGCGGGCAAGGCATCATCCTGCGCCTCCTCGGTGGCCTCGCCGTGCGGTTCCACTGCGACTCACTGGACTTCTGCGAGCGTGACCACGCAGACATCGACCTCGTCGGGTTCAGACGGGATGCGACGCGCATCGCCCACCTCATTGTCGGCTTGGGCTTCCAAGAAGTCGTCCACGTACGCCTGGCGACCGGTGGGCGTCAGTTGCAGTTCTCCCGCGAGTGCGTCCACAAAGACGAATGGGCTCGTTACGGCCAGCATGACGACGACCACATCGACGTCTTCCTTGATACCTTCAAGATGGAGCACGCAGTCGACCTGACCGGCCGGCTCGAGCTCGACGACTACACCGTCTCGGTAAGCGATGTGCTCATCACCAAGCTGCAGATGGCTAACCTGGAGGAGAAAGACGAGCGCGACATCTTCACCCTTCTCAAGGACCTCGAGCTTGGCACCACCGACAATCCCCGGGCGATCGACGTGCCGTACGTCGCCCGGCTCTGTGCGCAGGACTGGGGTCTCTTCCACGACGTCCAGTTCAACCTGGCGCGACTGCGCGAGCGCCTCGAGACGTACACCCTCGACCCCGTCGAGCGGGATCAGGTGCGCGTGAAACTCCTGCGCCTGGGAGAGGCGATCACCGCCCAACCCAAATCACGCGCCTGGCGCCTGCGCGCCGCGATCGGTACGCGCCGCCCCTGGCACAACACCGTTGAGGAGCAGGACTAGGTGGCCACGGTCTTCATCGACGCGGATGCCTGTCCTGTCACCCGCGACGCCATAGCGGTCGCGCGGTCACGCTCGCTGCAGGTGGTCCTGGTCGCGAACGAGTCGCAGAACCTTGCTCGGTACGCGGGACGAGCGGGCGTGGAGATCCTGCAGGTGGGATCGGGACGAGATTCCGCCGACTTCGCCATGGTGCCCCGGCTGGCTCCGGGGGACGTCGTGGTGACCGGCGACATCGGGCTCGCGGCCATGGCCCTGAGTCGAGGATCCCATGCCTTGAGCCCCCGAGGCCGTGAGTACCTACCCGCCATCATCGACGCCGAGCTGGCCGTCCGCCACGCCGAGCAGCGGCACCGGCGCGCTGGGGGGCGCACGGCAGGACCTACTCCGTTCGAGGACGAAGACCGTGAGCGATTCCGGGAGTCGCTGCAACGCCTGCTGACGAAGGGTGCAAGCGAGTTCGACAGATGAAAGCGCTCAGCGGGTCTTCAGATACTCGATCAGAGCGTCGCTTTCGGCCCGGGTCACCTGCCATCGGGGCATAGGCGCCTTCAACGTCGCACCTGTCGGGTCTATCCCCTGCGTCACCGCCAGGAAGAAGCTGTCCGGGTCAAAGGCCTTGTCGGCCGGGTCGGCCGGGGGCGCGGTCAGCGTGCTCCAGCGGATATCGGGTACCTCTATCTGGCCCATCATCATCTGGATAGTCCGGCCCTGGGCATCGGAGCCGTGGCAGTTCGCGCATGCCGCCGACGACCCCATCATCCCTGTGAACGCGGAGCGCGCGATCACGCGGCCGTTCTCGTCCATGCCGGTCTGGAATATGCGCGCACCCAAAGCAGCGCCCGCCACCTGACCGGTCGGGGCGGACGACCCTTCGGGATGCAAGGGGCCGCCGGCCGGGATCGACAAGGCGAGAACGGCGGCGACCGCCAGTCCAAGTACCACGAGAATCAATCCCACCGTGGCTTGTGTGCTCCATCTGCCGGTTCGACTCAT
>Ga0182021_10002167_pt1 | contig 22881 bp, 20 predicted proteins | sample 612E3MmetaG_FD_120493 | JGI IMG/M metagenome (GOLD analysis project Ga0182021, IMG submission 120493) | Permafrost microbial communities from Stordalen Mire, Sweden - 612E3M metaG (Illumina Assembly) | ecosystem: Environmental > Terrestrial > Soil > Wetlands > Permafrost | place: Sweden... | reverse complement strand
CTTTTGTGGGCTTCAAGACAGTATCACCGGCTGCATCCACTGCTTATACTATAAGTGCCGCCAACTCTATTGGTACCGTTACCAGGTCAACGGTGACTATGGTCAGTTCAGCACCACTGCCCCCTGTTTCTATACCGCCGACGGGTATAACTGTTGGTGTTATACCGGCTGAAAGTGGTTCGATGGTCAAGAGCGGCAGGAACTATACCAAGTTGCCTGCTATCTGTGTAGGGGACAACGGAGCTGACCTTGCCAGCCGCGCTTTCTTAAGCTTCGATATTTCTTGGCTCCCCAGCAATGCAGTGATAGACGACGTGACCCTGAATTTGGACGGGTATACATCAACCGGTTTACCGACATATACGGATCCAAACAATGGCCCCCAGTACGGCAACTTTGGGGCGCTGGAGATTTACAGGGTGCAGTATAGTACATTTGAAAATCTCAATACACTCAACTATAGCGATCCGGGGGAACTGGTGGCCTCGGGCAAAGTAACCAGCTATCCGGTCGTCTCGCCCTGGAAATTAGAAATCAAGGATCCTGCTAGCGGAAATCTCAGTGTCCAGGGGTTAGTCACAGCCGGGCAGCCCAGGTTCCAGTTAAGGATGCAATTTTTCACAACCACTAACTGGAATGGTGTGGCAGACTCGTTGTGCTTTGACAAGGCCACGTTGACGATTAAGTACCATTTGCCTTGAAGAAGCCATATCGTTCAGTCTGTTAACGCCAATGCATATGCATATACATAAACTCAGGGTTTCAGGACGCCGGGTTTGCCCGGCGTCCTGACCAAATTGTCTTTCAGTGTAAGGAAATGTCGATTTCACAGGGAACATATTTTAGGAGGTAACTAAATTGAAGAAAATAGTCATTCTATCATTATCACTAGTATTATTACTGGTTCTCATCCCGGGTTGTTTTACATTTCAAACTTCGCCCACAGTGACTACCCCGCCGGCCGGCACTGTTCCCAGTTCATGGGTGCCTACTACCAACCCTGTATCACTGCCAACCCTTGTTCCGGCCTCCTTTGCGGTGACCAGTGTCATAGCCAATACTGAGCCACGAAACTCCACCGGTTGTTTTAACCTTTACGCTAATATCACTACCGATGGACCCGGCACGGTCACTTACCTATGGGAATCAACCAATGGCGGCGGATATAGTTATACCTGGACTATCACATTTCCCACAGCCGGTACACAAAAAATAACATTACCGGTGGATATGAGTGCGTTGCCTTCCGGTCCGTATCGAGTCCATGTTTTGACTCCCAACGATGTAGTATCGAATTCGACATATTACGCAACCTGTGCTCCCTAATATCGTAACGTATAAGAGTAGGGACGTATTGAAGTCACGCGTAATATATTTTTGGAGGTAACCACATTGAAAAAAATAGTCATTCTTCCTTTATCACTATTGTTATTACTGATTCTCATCCCCGGTTGTTTTACATTTCAAACTCCGCCATCGGCAGCTGTCACACCATCGACGACCACCCCGTCTCCGGCTATCATAGTATTTAGTAATAATCCGTCTACCATTAATTCAGGTGGTACATCAACTCTATTGTGGAATGTTGCTGGGGCTACATCTGTGAGTATAGACCAGGGTATAGGCCCGGTTGATGTTGCCGGGAGCAGAGTGGTATCACCGGCTAAATCCACTGTTTATACAATAAGTGCCACCAGCGCTACCGGTACCGTTATCAGATCATCAGCGACCATCATCGTTTCAGCGCCAGTGCCTCCGGCACAAAATACAAATAGTAATCCCGTTATCAGCTTCACTGCCACCTACCGGGGAGGTACTTCTTGGCAACTTAGCTGGAATGTGTCAAACGCCACGCAGATAGTCATCCAGCCTGACATAGGCCCTGTTAACCCCATCGGCAGCGCTATCGTCACAGTACCCTCAGGACAAACTAAACTGTACAGGTTGGAGGCAGTAAACGACTGGGGATGGGCCTATTGGCAGGTCGTTATGGGGACCCCTTAAATCCCGGCTATATATATTGCGTTGTTAGCGCCTCTATTGGCAGGGGTAATTATCATAAAAATTTAATATGTCGCAACCTGATTATATAACTATTTTATGCTTATATTGCTACCATTTATCCAGTAGTAATTACAGGAGGTAAATTATATGACAGTAAAGGTGCAGATCGAATTATCTGATGACGAGGACAAGATTGTGCAGGTTTACAGAATCGAACACAACAAGAAAAACAGCGAGGAAGCTATAAAGGAAATTATTAAGCATTACAAGCCCCTTAGTGAGTTCAAGGAAAAAAATAAAACGAGTTGGCTAAAAAATTTATAGTGCTATATAAGCTATAGACGAAGGCCATGCGATCTAACAAGGATTTCAACTTAAAAGAATATTTATTAAAAAGGAAAACACTGTGGATATCTTATTAATTATCGGTATTATTTTATTAGTTTTGTGGCTGTTTGGTTTTATAGTTTTTCCTGTTTTGGGCTGGCTAGTCCATATCGCACTTGTCATTGCAGTCATCCTCATCATTATCTGGTTGCTGCGAAGGATATTTTAACTATTGTAACCATATTGTAGGCCGGCTTGAAATGGTCGGCAGTTAGGGAATTCTATAACATAAACAGGAAAATAAAGTCAGGGGAAAAGCAATGGCGAAGAATGTTGTAGTGGAACTGGTTAACAGGGATGGGAAATTGGTGGCGCTGTTCGCCGGTATGTTGCTAGCTGGGATACTCTTGATAGGTTTAATCGTTTATATAAGCATCAAGTTTATTTCTTAGACTGACTTTACCCGGCTGTCGCAAAGAAGAAGATGCTTTCAAGAAACCTTAGCTGGTCCATGATTAAAAGCCGAACAATATTGGCGCCGGTTTCGCACATCGGACTGTGGAAGAACCAGTCTGTATCTGTCCGGTTGTATCGTTAACCTGGCATAAAGTAATTTTGCTGATCTGACGGCGGTCAGCAAAACTGATATCTGCTTTTATTGATTTATCACTGGTGTCAGCCGACTTATATATTTAAAGCTGTACGGTAGGCGGATTTGATAGCTTCACCGATTCTTTTGGGCTCAACACAATCGCCGATGGTATAAAGTCCGGCAACTTTTCCTGCCAGGCGGGATGCAAGCTCGTTGCAAGGCTTCATACCGGCAGCCAATATTATGGTGTCGCCTTTAAATAACCGTATTTCATCGTTGGTAACTGCCTTTACTCCGTCTTCGACAATCTCGATGGCTTTGGTCTCGGGCTGTAAACCGACTCCGTTTTGCTTTAACAACGTGATCGTTATAAAGCGCTCAGTGGGGCCGATATCCATGCCGACCTTCCTCAGCATCTCAATTATAGTGACTTTTTTTCCTTGCCCCACCAGCATCAGGGAAATCTCGCAGCCGATTGTCCCCCCGCCGATAACAATGACATTGTTGCCTACGGATTTTTCTCCGCTGAGTATCTCAAGTGAAGTCACTACGTTGGGCCTGTCAATGCCCGGTATTGGGGGTACGAGTACTTCAGAGCCGGTGGCCAGTATAACTGCATCCGCCTTTTGTTCGATAATTGATTCAGGCGTAGCCTCTTTATTAAGCACAACGGTCACGCCCTGTTTTTCCATCTGGTTTTTCAGGTAATCGATCAGGTAAATGATTTCATCCTTTGATGGTGGGACTTTAGCATATTGAAGCAATCCGCCCAGTTGATTCGACTTCTCCCACAATGTGACTGCGTGACCCCTCAGGGCCGCCACCCTGGCAGCTTCCATTCCCGCTGGACCTCCGCCGACCACAAACACCTTTTTCTTTTTGGCAGACGGCGTGATATTGGTCAGGATATCATCGCCCACACGTGCATTGACGTTGCAAATCTGTAACTGCTGGTGCTGCGAAAGGCCCTGGTCAAGGCAGCGGCAGCAGCAGATGCACCTGTTAATTTCCTGCAGCCTGCCATCCCTGGCTTTATTCGGCCATTCAGGATCGGCGATAAGCGCTCTGGCCATGCCGATCAGGTCGGCTTTGCCTTCAGCTATTATTCGTTCAGCCATCACCGGGTCAGTAATCCTGTAGCTGGCCACCACCGGGATATTAACCGATTTTTTAATTTCTTCTGCGATGTAAACCCATTTACCCTGCGGGACTTCCTTGGTAACAAGTGGCATCGGGCTGTCATGCCAGCCTATCTGGATATTCAACCAGCGGACCCCCGCTTTTTCCAGTATCTTACCTATCCTGCATGCCTCATGCGTATCATATCCTCCCTCGATAAATTCATGACCGGAGTATCTCCAGAGGATGGTGAAATCATCGCCTGCCTTAGCCTTGATTTCACGTATTATTTCGCAGGGGAAGCGCATCCTGTTCTCCAGGCTGCCCCCGTATTCGTCGGTACGCTGGTTGGCCAGCGGGGACATAAACCTGCTGATTGAACCTCCGATCCCTCCCATTACCTCTACTGCGTCGTAGCCGGCTTCCCTGGCCCTTCTGGCTGCCTCTCCATACTGACTGGAAAAAATGTGTATATCTTCTACTGTCAGTGCGCGCGGTTTATGCGCTTTTGCTCTGACGGCTATCTCCGAAGGCCCGACGACCTCGATAGGCGCATTGGCGTCTTTTTTCCAGAACTCGAGCGAGACAAGTTGGGCCACGATTGGCGCCCCGCAGTCATGTATCAGGCTGGTCAATTCTTTGAGGGCCGGAATATAAGTATCGTCGCCTATGTCGTTTACCAGCGCATCTACCATCTGAAAACCGCCTGGAAGAGGGTTTAAAGATGCGCAGATTGCACCGGCGCCGCCGCGGGCTCTCTCGGCTAAAAATGTGTTCATGACCTTGGAAGGCTTACCACCTGCTGCTGCACCTATGGATAGGGGCAACAGGATAGTGCGGTTTTTCAATTGTAGGTTTCCTACTTTTAACGGCGAGAAAAGATGGTTCAGCGTTGTCATGTGCAGTTAACTCCGTTTGGGAAATATTATCCGGGGCGTTGTGACTGGTGAACGCCGCTTTCCATTATATGTCATGCCATTTTTTCGAACAATCAGCTAAGGTCAACACTGTGCATGGGAGCGGCGTTACAGTGAGTTCAAGGACTTCTATTTGTGGTGGGTTTTTCGGTTGGCAGTTGGAGTTTTCAACTCTGCATAGGGGCAGCTGATTTTAGCATCGGGCCTTGCCTCGATGGAACTTAAAAACAGGTTTGCAAAGGGCTCGAAGTAATCTTCCAGGGCGCTTTTGTCGCCCTGTCTCTTCCTGTACAGCCACCTGGTGACAAATTCACGCAGGGAACCGAAGAACATGGCCCTGGCCGTCCGGATGTCAACATCCGGACGTATATCCCCTGCTTTCTGCCCTTCACGCAGGATCCGTTCAAAGGACTCTGCCTGAGCGGTTACGAAAGACTGCATTTGATGCTGTAGTTCCCTGTAATAGACCGGTGCAAGGGTCACATAGCATATCCATGCTTCCCTCTCGTTTTCCTGAAAATGGTGAAAATAATACCACGCTATCTTCCTTACCTTGTTGCGTGTACCTTCTATGCCTTTTAGATGAAGCTCGATCTCGTTATTATATCTTTCTATAATTTCTGCGCCCAGCACCATTGCCAGCTTGTGCTTGCTGTCAAAGTATTTGTAAACGGTTGCGGATGAGAACCCTGTCCTTTTAGATATGCTTCGCATAGTAGCTTCATCGAAGCTCGCTTCATAAAATTCATCCATTGCCGCTGCAATAAGTTTTCTTTTTATGTCTTTCTCAGTGTTCATAGGCCTCACTTAAATGCCGGCTTTAGTAAATACATTGTAGTTTAGAGGCTTTATAAAAACAAAGTTTTAGTGATAAATTGCAATGTTCTATACCCGGCCGTATGCCGAATACCAGTCCATTGACAAATACCGGTGCATGTGAAAGAATGTCGTCGATAAATAGCAATGGGGCTGACATTTATTTATCAAGTTACATAACCTGAAACGCTGTTTCACTGATTCTATTAACATAAATGGAATTTATGAATAATTGTGGGGTTGGTCAAGGTGCGGGTGGTACCGCGCTCAAATTTCCTTAGATTGTTGTTTCCGATTTTAATCCTATATTGGCTCTGAACCGGGATTGGTAGTTCACATTTATTTAAATAAAGGAGTCGGCATACATGAGTAAAAAAGTGGGAATTGTAGCAGTAGCACAAACCAAGTACTCCGCCTGCCGCAATGATGTCCGCCAGGAAGAGCTGGCACACGAGGTTGTGAAGCAGGTAATGGAGCAGACCGGCCTGAAATTCACAGAGGACGGCAAAGGTATCGACAGCTCGGTGGTCGTCAGTGACGACTTCTGGGAGGCCCGCACGATATCGGACGTGCCGCTGGGTGATGCGGCAGGGGGGCATGGCAGGGACACGCTGAAGGTTGCGCAGGATGGCTCACTGGGCGTCCTGTACAGCGCTGCCACTGTACTTTCCGGCCATGATGACATCATCCTCCTGGTCGGCGGGTTCAAGGAGTCCGAGATTTTATCCAGGAACCTGATTACTAATTGTGGATTCGATCCTGTGTATATGAGGATGCTCGGACTGGATTATCTGAGCGCGGCGGCGTTGCAAGCGAAACGTTACATGTATAAATACGGCATTACCCCCGAACAGTGCGCCAGCGTGGTGGTTAAGAGCCGCAAGAACGCCAAAAATAATCCTTATGCGCTCTTGCCGATGGAACTGACCGTCGGGGACGTGTTGAAATCCAGGATGCTGGCGTCGCCAATAACCGAATTGGAAACATATCCCCAGTCTGATGGCGCCGTAGCAATGATCATTGCCACTGAAGAAAAGGCGAAGAAACTAACGGATAAACCTGTGTGGATAGAGGGATTCGGCAGTTGCAGGGATGCGCATAATCCTGGTGAGAGGGAATTGTCTGACTGTGATTCGCTGGTTGACGCCGCCAAACAGGCGTACAAGATGGCAGGTATTAAGAGTGCCAAAGATGTTGATCTCTTTGAGATCAGCACCCAGTATGCCTACCAGGAATTGTTGTGGACAGAGGGTCTCGGACTATGCGGCAGAGGCGAAGGCGGAAAACTTATCGATTCAGGCAAGACGCAATTGACGGGAAAAATGCCTGTTAATCCATCGGGAGGCATGCTTGCCGGAGTACCTGCACTGCTCGCCGGAATGACCACTGTGGCCGAATCGTTTTTCCAGTTGAGGGGCGAAGCGGGCAAAAGGCAGGTCGATAAGGCCAAGAAGGCACTTGCACACGGTACGGTTGGGCCCTGCGGCCAGATGCATTGTGTAATTATTCTGGGCAATTAAGGAGAAAGAAATGGCACATTGGAATCGCAAAGTAGCTATAGTAGGCGTCGGCCAGACGCAGCATCGCAGTCACAGCCATGATGTGAATCAGCTTGAAATGATAAATCAGGCCGTAAGGGCCGCCCTGGAAGATGCCCAGCTTAGTTTGAAAGATATCGACATGAATGTCCATGGCAATATGGAGCTGTTCGAGGGTATTTACCAGGGGGATATGTGGCATGTCGATGGTTACGGCGGCTTTATGAAGCCGGGCATAAGAATTACCACGGGAGGAACGACAGGTGGCACCATCAGCGCCGCCGCAATTAATTTGGTGGCCTCCGGTTGTTACGACATAGTAATGGCCATTGGGTTTGAAAAACTGGAGGAAGCAAATGCCACGACCGGCATAACCAATTTCTTCGACCCCCTGTGGTGCAGGTGGGTAAATGCGGGGGCCATCAACGCCCGTTCAGCCGGGCAAATGATTAAGAATTTTGGGATTGGCGTGGAGGAAATTGCGGCAAAACTCAGGGTTCAGATTGCAGAGAATGCTGCGCTCAATCCTTATGCGCATCTGAGGCAGAAACTAACCATTGAAGACGTGATGAAATCCCCCTACCTGATGTATCCTCTCAGGTTCCTGCATATGTGTCCCCAGTCAAACGGGGCATGCTGCATAATTTATGCGGCGGAAAATAAGGCAGCGAAGATATCACGCAAACCGGTGTGGATTGTCGACCATGACAGCGCTCACGTGGAGAACTATGTAGGGCCGGACACATTTATTCTCGAAGAGAATAATGAGAAATCGCAGAGTGTATGCGCAAGAAGGATCTACAAACGCAACGGGATTACCGATCCCCTGAAACAGATTGATTTGCTTGAAATGTATGATCCTCATGCCTACTGGCATCTGGAATGGCTGGACTTTTTTCTGCAGAAGCCAGCAGGAACATCCTTGAAAATGGTCGAAAAAGGGGAGACCGCTCGCGATGGAATTTTCCCTGTGAACCCTTCGGGAGGGGTGCTGGCATCCAACCCGATTGGTGCATCCGGTACGGTCCGCATTGCGGAAGCTGCTCTGCAAATACGCGGTGACGCAGGTCAACGGCAGGTAACCAAGGAAGTTAAAACCGCAGTCGCAACGGCCTTCGGCGGTACCATGTGGACAGTAATGCATCTGCTAAGCAAGAGCAAGCCATAATCTTATTAGGAGAGGTGAAGTTAATGACAACAGAACATGGAGCACCCAAAAAAGAATTATTGGCAATGGACTATTTAATCAGCCTGCCCGTTCGTTATGACGCCGGTCCGTTTATGGGAAGGTTTCTGAAGGGATTGATAAATAAGGAAATCTGGGCGAATAAATGCCCCAAATGCGGCAGGATCAGTGTCCCACCCCGCGCATTGTGCGGCCGATGCCTGGGCACCGAGATGGGAGAATGGATCAAGCTGGGTGATGAAGGTACCCTGGAAAGCTTCGAGGTTTGCTTCTACGACTTTATTCAGTCCAATACCGGGCAAATACAAAAAGCGCCGTGGGTCAAGGCTAGTTTTATTATGGACCATGGGGCCATTATGGAACATTATATGGTGCCTCCTGACCCGACCAAGCATAAGGTTGGTGACCACTACAAGGTTGTCTGGAATGAGAACCGTGTTGGTGAGTTCCATGATATTCTTCACTTCGTGAAGAAAGAGGAGTAGAAATATGACTGGTGATGCGCAGAAACAACAATATCATTCCATTGTGGGTAAAATGGAAATACCATACCATATTTACGCCGGGCAGCTTGCCAGTGATTTCTTTATTGGCCTCAGGGACAGCAAGAAGATCACCGGGACGAAGTGCAGCAAGTGCAACAAGGTTTATGTGCCGCCCAAGTCGGTGTGCGGTCATTGCTTCAGCAAACTGGATTCGCTAGTGGAAGTTGGTAGCACCGGGACCCTGCTGACCTTTACCGAAGTATCATATAAAGAGGCGGTGCAGCCGGTTGATCCGCCTTTTGTCTACGGTGTAGTGAAACTGGATGGTGCCGACACCGGCATGGTCCACTTCATCGGCGAGGTTAAGCCCGCAGATATAAAAATCGGGATGAAGGTGCAGGCGGTCTTCAAGGACGAGCGGAAAGGCAATATACTTGACATAAAATATTTTAAACCTGCTTAAGTAGAAGATAATTACTGCTTTAGCTGGCCGCCGGGCGAAAGCCCGGCGGCCAGCTATTATTGTGAGCATCCTTTAGAAGGAAAGATGTAATATATAGTGGCTAAAAAACATGTTAATAAGAAGGATTTGTTATAGAAAATGACGCATATTGTGACACCGAATTATATGAATTTCAGCTGGCTTATTGAAAATGAACTGGCCGGCCACCGCGGCATACAGTCTGACGAGCACCTCAAGTTCTTAAAGGGGAAGGGTGTTAAAGCCCTCATACGGATGACCCAGGTATCCAGGGTGACATCGAAAGACCTGGAGAGAGCGGGATTTCTAGACTATCATCTTAGCATCCCTGACATGTCGGCTCCCGCCTTGCATGATATTAACCTGATGATCGAGTTTATTGAGCAATGTCTATCGCAGGACAAACCGGTTGGAGTCTCCTGCGATGGGGGTTATGGCAGGACAGGTTGTTTGCTCTCATGTTTTTTTATTACCCGGGGAATGGACGCTCCCGGAGCCATCAATTTTGTAAAGGACAAAAGGCCCGGCTCGGTATTGACTGATGACCAGGATCAAGCGGTCTATCAATTTGCCGCGTCATATAAACCCGGCCCGCGTAATAAGAACAAAGGGGCCTGAATCAGTTTATCCCAACGGGGCTACCATGCGTCGACAAATGACTGGCCTGAATTCTTAGTGGAGTAATTGCCGCAGGACTTTAAACCCCGCATGATCCAGTTTCGTGTTTCAGCCGGATCGATTATGGAATCGATCTCCATAAAGGATGCCGTGTTTATAGCCTTTCCCATCGCGTAGGCAAGGTCAACGAAGTACTTGTAAGTCTTGTCACGTTCGGCTGGATCTTGAATAGCTTCGAGCTCCCTCTTCAAACCATGCTTGACCGCGCCCTCCAGACCCATGCCGCCATATTCTCCGGTAGGCCACGAAGCTGTGAAGAAAGAGTCATGGAAGCCTCCAGCCGACATAGCCATTGCGCCCAGGCCATAGCCTTTGCGCAGGACTACTGTGAAGTAGGGTACGGTAACCTTCGCCCCGACCACGAACATTCGGCATACGTGGCGGACCTGGGCGCGTGTTTCCACCTCGGGTCCGACCATGAATCCCGGGGTGTCGCAGAGTGACAGGATGGGTATACGGTGGACATTGCAAAGCTGCATGAAACGCGCCGCCTTATCCGCACCCTCTGCTTCGATGGCCCCGCTCATATGTCTGGGGTCATTGGCGATAACACCGAACGGCTGGCCTTCGATCCGAATTAGAGACGTAACCATGCCGAGTCCAAAATGCTGGCGCAGTTCCAACACCGAACCGGTATCCGCTAATGCATCGATTACGGCACGGACGTCATAGACACGCAGCCGGTTCTCCGGGATCAGCCAGCGTAGACGGCGCTGATCAGCTTTTTTCCAATTTGCGATTGTTCCCTGGAAATAAGTTAGATATTTCTTGGTTACGGCCACCGCCTCAACCTCATCTACAACGGCAATATCTACAACGCCATTCTTTGTCTGCACGTCGATTGGGCCTATATCCTCCGGCCTGACCATGCCTAATCCGCCGCCTTCAATCATGGCAGGTCCTCCCATGCCAATATTTGAATTTCTAGTTGCGATTATCACGTCACAGCAGCCTAAAAGCGCAGTATTACCGGCGAAGCACGGTCCTTCATTGATGCCGATCAAGGGGGCCTTGCCACTTATGGCGGCAAAGCGGCTGAAGGTAGTCAAATCGAGGCCTGCGACCATAATAATATCGGTATCCCCGGGCCTTCCTCCGCCTCCCCCGGCAAACAGGACAGTTGGCATACGCCATTCATTCGCAATGTGTAGCATCCGGTCCATCTTTTTGTGGCCGTTAAGGCCCTGCGTGCCGGCTAATACCGTGTAATCGTAGGCCATTACCATGCAGCGTGCTTTCTCATCGTCGAAAAGCGACCTGTTGATCGAGCCGATGCCTGTAATCAATCCGTCAGCCGGGGTCTTTTTGATCAGATCATCGATGGAACGCCTGGCGCGCTGTCCGGCGACGATCAATGCCCCGTATTCAATGAAACTGCCTGGATCACATAGGTCCTCTATGTTCTCACGGGCTGTTCGCTGGTTTTTCTTGTGTCTTTTGGCCACTGCTTCGGGACGGTTTTTATCGAGGGTGAAGGCAGTTCGGGCTATCAGTTCGGCAAGATCGGAACGGATTAAGTCAAGGTCGATATTCTCTTCGGATGCCTTTGAGCAGACCGCAATATCTGCTTCTTCGATAAAGACCAGAGGCTCTTTCCTATCGATAATATCATTTCGTGCTATGCAGACGGCGCGTACGTAGCCGCTACGATCAGAGGTTATTACATGCTCCATCTTCATAGCTTCCAGGATGACTATTTTCTGTCCCACCGTTACTTCATCGCCTTCCATCACTTCAATACTGACTACGCAGCCCTGCATAGGCGACAAGATCGGCACTGTTCCTGGGGGAGCTTGTACTGTGGTTGTAGCTACAGCTTTAACCGGCGTAGGCATATTATCAGGGAAGAAGCGTGCCTTCTGGTCCACGGGAGGTATTGCCAGGGTGGCGGCATTATCTTCGATGAAACTGGTATACAGTTCATTCCGGGCAACTTCGGGACAGCGCAAAAGATTCGTCAGGAATGGTATGTTTGTCCCGACACCCTGCACTCTAAATTCGCCCAACGCCCGCCTGGCCCTGGATACTGCATCCCCGTAATTCGGGGATTTTGAAGTCACTATCAATTTTGCCAGTAGCGAGTCGAATGCAGGGTTGGTCGTGTAGCCGTTATATCCGTAACCATCGACCCTTACTCCTGGCCCTGACGGCGCTTCATATACAGTCAATGTGCCCCCGTCAGGTAAAGTATTTCCGTTTCTGTCAATCGTTTCCATGTTTATGCGCATCTGGATTGCATAAAAGTGCGGGTGTACGGAATTCTTAGTCAGCCCCAGGTCCGCCAGAGATTTGCCCGACGCTATCTCGATTTGTGTCCTGACAAGGTCGACGCCTGTTACCTCTTCAGTAACCGTATGCTCGACCTGCAGCCGCGGGTTCACTTCCATGAAGACAAAGGTGGCCTCGTCTCCCGCTGGTTCTTCGACGAGAAATTCAAAAGTCCCGAGGCTAAGGTAATTAACTTCCTTCGCTATGCGCAGGGCGGCGTTGGCAATTTTGGTTCTGAGCCTTGGTGAGAGTGTAGGGCACGGTGCAATTTCAACGAGTTTCTGGTTGCGTCTTTGCAGCGTGCAGTCGCGTTCTCCAAAATGGATGGACTGCTTTCCATCGCCTGCCACCTGCACCTCGATATGCCTGGGATTTTGCACCAGCTTCTCAATATATACATCGCCGGCGCCGAAAGCGGACCGCGCTTCGGACTGGCAGCGTTTGAAAGCTTCTTCAAGGCCAGGGAGATTATTTACGCGTCGAATACCGCGTCCGCCTCCTCCCAGTACAGCCTTGACCATTACAGCCGCTCCCGGTCCCAGTGAAATAAAAAACTCTTTGGCTTGCTCAAGGGTTATTCCTGCCGCAGTGCCTGGAATTAACGGCACACCACAGCGTGCCGCCAGCGAACGTGCCTCGGCTTTATTTCCGAATAGATCAAGTAAATCGGGACTTGGTCCGATGAATATCAGCCCCTCCTCTATACAACGGTGGGCAAAAGAAGCATTTTCACTTAAAAACCCATAACCGGGATGTATGGCGTTGCACCCGCCTGCCTTTGCCAAAGCAATGATCTGGTCTATATCCAGATATGCGGCAGTTCCCGTTCCCTCCAAAGCACTTGCGTGTTTTGCAGCCAGTACATGCAGTGATTTAGAGTCGTCGGCTGAGTATACAGCTACTGTATCGATGCCGAGGTCCGCTGCCGACCGGGCAATGCGGATAGCTATCTCGCCCCTGTTTGCGATGAGCATCTTACTTATTTTCATGAGTGCTCCTGAACAACCGATATTTAGTTTACCATTATTAGTCTAAATTATATTGCCACTTTATGTGGAACACTTAGGACAGGTAGTGGGATTTACCCGGTAACCGCATCAAAATGACAATATAATAAAATGTATAACAGCCTGTCAAAATTTAACAACATAAAAATAGAAGTATCATATTATACGTAATAGTATAATATGATATCAACATTGGTTTTACATCAACGTAATATCCCCTGTTATGTTTTCTCGAAGGCAATATATAATTATTACTTTGATTCAGCTATGAGAATATTTCACGGATTGGCAGGTTAAAGTATTGACAACCTTCCTTATATATGATAATTTAATCAGCAGTAGAAAATTATACCAAAGAGAATAATTATCTTGTACTAACTGTCGGATACTTCATGATTCGCTTGTAAAATATTGTTGATTACGTGCCTTTACGGGTGCGGACATCGATAAAAATCTAAAAAGGGAGGCAAAGGTATGGCGCTATTTGGAACACTTGAATGGGCGAATAAATTCATGGAGGCGGTAAACAGCAGTAAGGCCTACGAGGAAGCAGCTAAAACATGGGAGGGGGATTTTTACTACATACTCGAGCCGGGAGGCTCTCTCAAGGAACCTATCTATTATTATTTCGATCTCTGGCATGGCAAATGCCGCAAAGTTGATCTCGTACCAGCAGCGGAAATGGGAAAATATAAACCTGAATTCATACTGGCAGCACAGATACCCACGTGGAGGAAAGTGGCGGAGAAAAAGCTTGACCCCATCCAGGCCATTGTAACGCGTCAGCTTAAACTGCAGGGCAATATGAGCAAGGTTATGCGCGCGGTCAAGGCAGCCCAGGAACTGGTTACTTGCGTAACGCAGGTCAAAACTGAGTATCCTGAATAGGCTGCACGCACAGTTACATGCAGATGAAACAATCGAAATGTATTGATTGAGTGAGGAGTAAATATGCAGTATTTCGCTGTTCCTTTTGTCGTCTTTGGGGATGATTCGCTTCAATACTTGAGTAGTGTTATGGGTAAGCGTGCCTATATAGTTACGGATAAAAATATCGTCAAGTTGGGACTGGTTGATCTGGTGGTGGAAGAATTAAAGAAAGCGGGCATCGCATACAAAATATTTGACGAGGTCGAGCCCGAGCCGTCGACTCAGACAGTTACAAAGTCTGCAAAGATCGCCCAGGGATTCCAGCCTGACCTGGTCATTGGTGTGGGTGGAGGCTCGTGCATGGATGCCGCCAAGGCAACGCTGGTCTGCTATGCTCAGCCGGACCTTGCGCCGGATGCCATTTCGCCGTCGTCCTTCTTCAATTTGCGCAGCAAGGCGAGATTAATATGTATACCCACAACGAGCGGCACGGGTTCGGAGGCCACCTTTGCCATCGTTCTTACCGATGTAGAAAATAAACGCAAGTTGTCGCTGGGATCGTACGAGACAGTACCTGACGTCGCCATACTCGATCCGCTTATGGTGATGAGTATGCCGCCGCATATCACAGGGGATACCGGAATGGATGTGCTCTGCCATGCGCTCGAAGGATGCACAACGACGTGGCGTAACAGGTTTACGGATGGGCCGGGCTTCATGGCGATCAAACTCGTCTTTGAATTCCTCAAAAAAGCCTATGATAACGGAAAAGACGTGGAATCCCGCAAAGAAATGATGTACGCTGCCACCATCGCCGGCACTTGCTTTGGCAACAGCATGGCCTGCCTGGGCCACAGCACGGGACATGCTCTGGGGGCCCTTTTCCATACGCCGCACGGCCGCGCTGTAGGCCTCTACCTGCCCTATACAATGGAATACCTTATCAACGGATCGGATGAAATGGATGTGGCTCGCTACGCCGAGATAGCACGGTTTTGTAAGATCGCTGAAGGCAACGATAAAAAGTGCGCCAAGGCGCTGATAGACGCGGTACGCAAGCTAGCCAAAGATGTCGGACAGCCCCTGTCGGTAAAAGACCTGGGCATCAAGCGGGAAGATTATATGAAGGCTGTGCCTGAACTGGTGGAAAGGGCGGTCAACGAGGTCATGACCATCACTGTGAACAGGATACCTGAAGCGCCTGACCTTGAGAAAATATTCGTCTATGCCTATGACGGCAAGCCGGTTGACTTTTAACTATGTAGGATAGGTCTTTAATGCTGCCCCTGTATAAAATGAGCAACGCCGGGATCTTTTGATATTGCAGTTGGAAAAAAGGAGGACCAGGCTAGTATGAACGGATACATGGGAAGGATACTCATGGTTGACCTGGCAAACCAAGAGCTCAAAGATGAGCCGCTGAATGAGCAGTACGCCCGCGATTTCATCGGCGCAGGCGGAATCGCCTGTCGCTATCTGGCAGACATGGTAGATGAGAAGACCGATCCCCTTGGACCTGATAACCCGCTTATCTTTATGAGCGGCCTGCTGACCGGCACCGGTGCCCCTAGCTTCGCCCGCTGGGTGGTCGCCTCACGTTCGCCTTACACCACCTATTACGCCGACGCAAACTGTGGAGCATTTTTCGGCTCAGAGCTGCGCTTCTCAGGTTACGATGGCATCATCATCAGGGGAAAGTCTGACAGCCCTGTATACCTTTTTATTAAGGATGGCAAAGCTGAGCTTAAGGACGCATCCAGACTATGGGGGAAAAATACCTACGAGACTATGGATGCGATACGCAATGAATTCGATGACCAGCGGATACGAGTAGCCTGCATCGGTCAGGCTGGCGAGAACCAGGTACTTTTCGCCAATATCATGACAGAGGACGGACACTGCGCAGGACGTGCAGGCATGGGTTGTGTTATGGGTTCCAAGAAACTGAAAGCCATCGCCGTGCGCGGCAAGGCAAAAATACCCATGGCTGACCCGGAGAAGTTCAGGGAAGTGGCCCGCGCCGCTATGAAGGAGGTCAAGGAGGGTTTTATAAGCCAGATAATGCACGATGTCGGTACCAGCGGTTGGGTGGATACCGGCATTGCTTATGGCGATACACCATCAAAATATTACACTATTGGTTGTATGCCGGAGGCGACGGATATCAGCGGCGTGACGCAGGGTGAGAAATGGCAGGTGGGGAACACTTCCTGCTTCGGATGCCCTATCGGCTGCCGTAAAGTGCTCCATATTAAGGACGGCCGCTTTGCTACCGAGCAACCCACAGAAGGACCTGAATATGAGACACTTATTGCCTGGGGTCCGTTGCTTATGATCGCCGACATGGGTGCGGTTAATCATTTTAACAGATTGGTTAATGAATATGGTTTTGATTCGATCAGCAGTGGCGCCAGCGCCGCCTTCGCCTTCTACCTTTATGAAAAAGGTGTTATAACCTCCAAAGACACGGGCGGACTGGAGCTCAAGTGGGGCGATATCGACGTGGCCGTTAAGCTTGTACACCTTATCGCTAAAAAGGAGGGCTTCGGCAAAATTATCCAGGAAGGAACCAAGCGCATGGCCGCCAGGTACGGGTGTCCGTCGGAGGCCATGCATGTGAAAGGACTGGAGTTCCCCATGCACGAACCGCGCGCGTTCTCAACCCTTGGGCTGATTTATGCCACCTGCAACCGCGGTGCCGATCATAATAAGAGCGATGGCTATCTGGTTGACAATGGCATGTCCAATCCCGACCTTAACCTTTCGCCGGGTGATCGCTGGGGAGATGACAAGGCGGAGATTGTTGCCATCACTCAAAACTGGAGGTCGTTTACCGATGCCATCGGCGTCTGCCATAACGCCATGATACCCATCCAGCTTATCCTGAACATGATAAAGTACTCCACCGGATGGGATATGGATATGGCCGGTTTGCTTAAGGCTGGTGAGCGCATTTTCCAGCTTATGCGGGTCATGACTTGCAAACTGGGCGTCACAGCAGAGGATGATAAGCTACCCGAGTTTGCTTTTCACCCTATACCGGATAGCGGACAGGAAGGACATGTCCCAAATATGGATAAGATACTGCCCGAATACTATGAGTTCCGCGCCTGGGATAAAGTCACGGGCAAGCCGTCACGGACGCGTATGGAGACGCTCGGCATGGGAGAACTGGCGGAAACATTCGGAATTACGCAATAATGTATTAGCCGGGCTGAACAGATTTGGGAGATATTGTTCAGTTCACTTTGATTAACGGAGAAGATGGTTCCCATACCGGGTCGGACCAAATTACGTATCATGCTGAAAAAAGGAAAAGAAAAAAAAGTAAGACAGGAAGTTTCGGATCAAATTGACGGCGTACCTCCGCGCAAGATGAGTAAAAACTCGGTTAAAGCCGAGCAGCACCGCGAACAGCTTTATGAGGCCGTTGCCCAGGTGCTATTGAAGCACAGGAAGGCGACATTTACTCTGGACGAGGTCGCGTCGGAAATAGGCGTATCCAAGGGTGTGGTCTACTACTATTTCCACTCCAAGGGCGAATTGATTTACAGGCTGAATAAATACATGTTCGGCCTCATACGTAAAGCACTGGAGCCTATTTCCAATGACTCGTCATTGCCTCCGCGCCGGAAACTTGAAGTGCTTATCAGATCTTACGTCAATGTGACTGTTAATCATTGGAAGATCAGCCGCTTACTATGGTCAGATATGGCATTGCGTGAAACGTCTGCCCCCCATGCCGGGGTGATCAACCGTGAACGAAAAGCGTACCGTAATTTACTGATGAAAGTGCTCAAAGACGTTATTATAGCGGAGCGTTTGGATCCTATTGATGAGCATATAGCCGCCTGGCTAATTTACGGTATCCTGTCATTTTCGCCCATGTGGTTCCGTCCGGGTGGTGCGATAACAGAACAAGAAATAACCAATTACATTATCAGACTGATAACCGAAGGGTTTTTAACCAAAAGAACTGCAAAGTAATAAAAGTTAAAGTGTCCTAGTTATTCTTGTCGTGCTGGTCCGGCATTGTTTGTGGGTACTATTTCGGTGGTATTGGAGTCAGAATAATCTCACGGAGGCATTGGAATGAGTGGAATTCTATCAGGGGTCAAGGTCATTGAATTCGGTCAATATATTGCGGGGCCGTATGCGGCTATGTTGCTGGCTGAGCAGGGGGCAGACGTAATAAAGGTGGAGAGGCCTGATGGAGACCCTTACCGGTCAGATAAGGGATTTGTCGTCTGCAACCGCAGTAAGAAGGGGATTACTCTCAATCTAAAGACACCCGAAGGGCAGAAAGTGGCCCATGATCTCGTTAAAGGGGCGGATGTAGTTATTGAAAACTTCAAACCGGGCACGGCGAACAGAATGGGAATAGGCTACGAGGCCATTAAAGATATCAATCCACGGATTGTATATTGCTCGATATCCGGCTTCGGACAGAAGGGTCCCTACAGGGATGTTCCCGGATGGGAACCGTTGGCGCTGTCCATGTCGACTTATTATACAGAACAAAATCGGGTGGGTGACCCTATATACCAGAGTCAACTCCTGGCAAGCCACTACACTAGTTTTCTGGCGGCATTTTATATTGTTACTGCTTTGTATGCCCGTGAGTTGTCTGGTAAGGGCGATCATATCGATTTGTCACTTCTGAGGTCAGCAGTGGCAATCCAGCCGAATGTCCTGGGGAACAGCCCCAGGAAAATACGGTTCCCCTTTAATGTTCGTGGCATGATGCCGATGGTCCGCGCCTACCAGGGGGGGGACGGCCAGTGGTTTGTCTTAAGCGCAGCCAGCGTGGGGTTCTTTACATCTCTTTGTTCGGTGCTGGACCATGACGAATGGCATCTCGATCCTTTATTTGCGGGAGCTCCTCTGCTGATTCTTCCTCCTCAGAGCGCCCAGGTGATCTCGATACTTCAGACGATCTTTTATACTAAACCCAGGGACGAGTGGATCAAGATATTACAGGAAGCAAATATCCCCTGTTCGCCAGTTCAATCCGTAGATAAATTTATGGAACATCCTCATATTGCTGCCAATAATCTTGCCGTTGAGATACAGGAAGAGGGCCTGGGAAAAGTAAAAGAGATGAATATCCCGGTTGAATTGTCGGGTGTTCCAGGCAGCATTAAAGGCCCTTCCCCCAAACTTGGCCAGCATACAGAAGAGGTCCTTTCCGGCCTCGGATATTCTATTGCGGAGATCGAGATATTTAAACAAAAAACGGTTATTTAGCAGTAATTTGATGCGGAGGAATTTGAGATGAAGGTCTTTGAAGGTATACGTATAGTGGATTTCACAACATTCCTTGCCGGGCCGTATCTGTGCCGACTGTTGGCCGACTTGGGCGCCGAAGTAATCAAAGTCGAAGCGGAGATGCCCGAGACTTACCGTATGCTTGCTATTGCCTTTGCTACGCAAAACAGGAATAAGCGGTCTATCAGCCTGGATTTAAAAAAGGAAGAAGGCAAAGCGATAGTTCGTGAGCTGGTAAAAAAGGCCGATATAGTTGTTGAGAACGCCAGGCCCGGTGTCATGCAGAGGCTGGGTTTTGATTATGCATCCTGCAAAGAACTTAATCCTGATGTGATTTATGTATCGGCATCGGGGTTTGGTACAAAAGGGCCGCTGGCAAGCCTTCCGGGGCTCGACCCCCTTGCATCGGCATTCAGTGGGCAAATGGTGAATACATGCGGGCCGGCTAATCCGCCCATATATCCAAAGGTAACTGCGACTGATGTTGGCGTTTCAGCGCTGGGTGCCTTTGGTACTGCGCTAGCATTGCTCGCACGTCTCAAAACGGGTAAAGGGCAAAAGGTGAATACTTCGCTGCTGCACTCTGCTATTGCATTTGCAACTAATACGTTTATTGATTACCCTGGCATTAAACGGGAGTATATAGATGACAGGTCTCCCAAAGGTAAATCGGCCACCAGCAGGCTTTACTGCGGAATTGACGGCAAATGGTTCTTCGTTCATTGCAATAACGAGGAAGATTGGAAGAATCTCTGTAAAACGGCGTATCTTGAGCATTTGATAGCAGACCAGCGTTTTGCCGATCCTGCTGAAAGGTTGAAGAATGACGACACCCTGGTACAGATATTTGCCCAATGTTTTGCACTGGCTTACGCTGAAAACTGGGTTAGCATACTCCGCAAGAATAATGTGCCTGCTGCACCTGCCTTATATGAGCAGGAAATCTATAATGAGCCGCATTTCCAGGAGAATAATATTTTCATATGGCAGGAACACCCCGACATAGAACGTTCGCAGCTGGCTGGCTTTCCCGCAGAATTTAAGAATATCGAGAATGTCCTTGAAAAACGGGCTCCGCTGCTCGGTGAACATACAGCCGAGATATTAACTGAGCTCGGTTACGATAAAGAACGCATTGAAAAACTGAAAAAGAACAAAGTTGTTTTCTGGTAATTTTTAGTATACGGATATCCGGATGAAGAGGAATTAAATTGTTATCGGGGAAGATGCCTTATTTTGTGCTGTACCGTTCATTTAAAGACGTATTGTCTGTGCCGGTGCTGTTTAGGTCGGAAATGGCCCCTTTAACAGTTGAGAATACGCGCGTGCGGTTCTGCTCAGGGTTCTTTTCAAGATCGGTGATTGGACTGAAAACGCCCGGTCCGGCTTGATAGTTAGCCGGGTTGTTGCTGGCAGTTGCGTTGTCCTGGTTAGCACAATATAAAGCGGAGCCAAAAACAGCATAAATGACGATCAATCCGATAGTAAGAATACCGAGTGGAAAGAGTATGGCTAACGGGGCTTCGCCTTTTTGCCCACAACATAATTCAGATACAAATTTATGCAGGCATTTAAAAGGCACGATTTTCTCCTCTGGTGTGTTTCGATTCATTCTGGCATATCTGGTATTTGAATATTAACACTGATTATATCTGACTGAACGGACTGATGAATCACCTATATGTACTGATTTTAACCGGTACTTTAGTAATGTACACCGAAGATGAATAAGCAGGCCGCTGATAACATGCGGAAGCTGTAAACGTATTTCCGCAAATCTAAGCGGCGGTTAAAAACGACAGAACTTCTTTGTTGAAGGTGCCGGACATTTCGAAGAAGAAAGCATGTGATCCGCCGGGGACCTTGACCAGTTTTGCCCCGGGAATACGGCTTGCAAGTATGTCTGAGTGAAGGGGAGATACCAGCCTATCGCCTGTTCCGGTCATTACAAGGGTTGGTGATTGTATAAGGTGTAATCTATCCAGTGTACTGTGAGTGCTGAGCGCCCGGGCCTGGTCGAAAATCCCCTTGCTGTCAATGGACTTTTTATTCATTTTCATCAGCAGTAAAAACAATGCCCGGTAAAAAGGAACATTGTAAGCTGTTGAAATTAGGTATGTCATTAACGAATCTAAATCCATGTCCTGGATATCGATATTGGGGCGGGGTTGCGGGACGCCCGCAGCCTGCTGCAACTCGTAAGAGGCAGGCAAATCCCTTAGGGCAAAAGTGCTGCAAAGGATGAGTTTCCCCACTCTCAGGGGATATGAGATAGCAGTCTCCTGGGCTACCATGCCGCCCATGGAAAGCCCGAGGATATGTGACTTTTGAATGCCGAGGTGGTCCAAAAGGCCGGTGACATCGGCTGCCATCGTCTTCATGGTATAAGGTTCCTTTGATCGCCCGCTCCGGCCAACTCCCCTGTTATCAAAGATAATCACCTGGTAATGCTTCTTAAACGCATGTACCTGCATGCCCCACGCACTGGCCCCACCTGTAAACCCCTGTATCAACACCAGTGGCTCTCCTTTTCCATGGACCTCGTAATACATGATGTTCCCATTTATCGTTGTCGTCGGCATTTTCGGTTTCCTTTCCTTTTTCGCAATAAGGTCGTTCAGGCAAGTTTTACTGCCCTTGCGGTTTGACGAACATCCTGGCCTTTTTAACAAAATTCTTTTTGAATGGCTTAATGCGTTTTAAAATGTGGAACATAGGGACTGCTAATATCTCCTGGTTGGCCTTTCTCTGGGTTGTCTTGCTGATATATCCTTGGGTCGCAAGCTCGTGCCCTGCTTCCACGTACGCTTCGTAGATGTCCTTGAGCCTGGGGAAAATCTGCTGCCGCGCTGCATCCCTGCCGTAACCTGCCAGCCGCCCGCCGTTGCGGACGAGCAGCCCCACTTGGGGGGCGTCCATAAATCTGGAAAACGTACGGAAATAGGAGAGTATGTTTTTTGGGGTCTCATCTTCGAGATTGTCGCAGCATATAAGAGACACGAATGGCTTGGAGCTTATCCGGCTGTTGATATGATGGAACATTAAGCCGCTTTTACTGACACGCAGATCACTGCAATCGGCGGTGCTGTACATGCGTTCCAGCAGGGTCTTCAACAGGCTGGACATAGCGAAAACATAGACCGGGGATGCATAAATAATAATGTCGGCCTCTGCCATCCTATTAAATATTGCTTTAACATCGTCCTTTTCTTCCTGTACGCATTTCAGGTAACTTTCTTTGGCCTGGCATTTGTCGCAAGCCAGGCAGCGGTTGATTTTATGTTTGCTCAGGGTGACTGATTCGCAAACGGCTCCGGCCGCGGCG
>Ga0182021_10002166_pt1 | contig 22888 bp, 20 predicted proteins | sample 612E3MmetaG_FD_120493 | JGI IMG/M metagenome (GOLD analysis project Ga0182021, IMG submission 120493) | Permafrost microbial communities from Stordalen Mire, Sweden - 612E3M metaG (Illumina Assembly) | ecosystem: Environmental > Terrestrial > Soil > Wetlands > Permafrost | place: Sweden... | reverse complement strand
TATTTAAAGGTTAAAAAAAATAATTTAATCTTTGATGAAATCAAACACGGGTTATATTACCCATGTTTGATTTCATCCTTTAAATACAGCTATTTCTAAAAACACAAAATTTTAGACACTACCGGTAAAAATGACATTTTGGAACCTGTATTGGTTCAACGGAAAATGGACACAAGGGTTGATTTAGTATTGTATAATTATACAGCATTTCTATAAAATAATCTATTCATTTTTGCACTAGATAATTTGTTTCTTCTTTCTTCCAGACGATTCTCGACTTTATCTTTAACATAATCATCCGGAGTTAAATAAAACAGAGAACTGTGTAACCTTTTAGTATTATAAAATTCAATAAACTCAGCAACCTGCCACCGGGCATCTTCAAGATTTATAAGAGATTTTTGTTGTAAGCATTCCTGATGTATTGTTCTGTGGAACCATTCTATCTTTCCGTTACTCTATTGGTACCTGGTTTTCTAACAGCTCTCTCAGGATAATTACTTTTTGTTGCGGGGTTAAATGTTTTCTTTTTGACATTGGATTTCTCCTTTTGTTTCTACAAAATTACGAAATTCCTTTGTCCATTTCCATCTGAAGCATTACAAAAAGTATAAATTAATAAATTCAATGCTTATTGACCAGGGAAAAAAAGAATAATAATATCAATGATAATTATTCCAGAGAAGATAAATTTATTATTCCAAATTAGAAGTAAAATGGAGTTAGATAATATTTGATTATATGATTTTTTTATCTTGAAAATTCAATATTTTTCCTATTTTTAAAATAATTATAATCTTGAATAAAAGCTAATTAATGCTTATTTTATTGATTAAAGATAAATATTTATATATAAAAATAATGACTTAATTGTGAGTCAGTAGGCGGAGCTATACAAAAAAAACCTTTTTTTTAATAAAGTAACTTATTTTTTATGAAGAAAATAAAAATAATAATTCTTCTTCAGTCTATCCTTTTGTTTATTTTGATAAATTCCATAAGTGGGCAGGACAAAAAGGAGAAAATCGGATTAGAAGAGATTGCAAAAAACGGAGTGAATTATTACAACTATGCAGATAAGGAAAAAGTAAACTTTGAAGTTAGTGTATGGGGGTTTGTGAAAAACCCCGGAAGATATCTTATTCCTGCAGATACTAGATTTTTAGATTTAATCACACTCTGCGGGGGACCGTTAGTTGAATCAAAGATGGATGATGTGCGTTTGTTAAGGATGAAGAATGATTCATTGAATATTAATGAGGATAAGATAATTTATCTAAATTACAGTGATTTTTTAGGTGAGGAAAAATTTACTAGTAATAATAGGCAAAATCCAATTTTATATCCCGGAGATATGATTTTAATTCCTGGAATTAGTAAGAGTGCATTAAGAGAGAATCTAATGTTCATATTGAGTATTTTGGGAACTTTGACTTCTATAGCAGTCTTAATAGTAACAGTTTTTAAAAAATAATATATTAAATTTTACAAGATTTAAAAATAATTTATAATGAATAAATTAGAACAAATCGATAAAGAAATTTTTGAAATGGAATTTGAGCCTGAATCCAAGAAAGTGATGGATTATTACAATCTTGTCAGGACAAATCTGCTTCCGATAATTTTAATTTTTGTCGTATCGCTGATAGTTACGACGATTTATATAAAAAACTATCGTACTGTCTGGCGTTCGGTATCGACAATAAAAATCGATAAACCTCAAAGTATACTTGATAAATCCGATAACATCTTTATGCAGATTGCAATGTCTGAAAGGGTATTATCAAATCAGATAGAAATGATGAGAAGCTACTACATAAGAGATGTTGTTGCAAAATCCTTGATAGATTCCGTTAAGAATATAATAGATAAAAGAAATTATTTTTATCTTACGCGGAAAATATCTGAAAATGAGATAGTTCCGCTTTCACAGGAGGAGCTTAGAAGGAAATTAAACAGCATTGTTAAATTTGAGGTAAAGAAAAGCGTAGATGCACTAACAATTACTTCAGAAGGTTATAATCCGAATGAAATTCTATTAATCTCAAATACTTATGCGGAGGTATATGTTAACTACTCCAGGGAATTGAACAGGCAGGATATAACAAATGTCAAGAAATTCCTCGAAACAGAAAGAGAAAAGAAATTAAACGATTTAACGAACTCGGAATCTTCGTTACAGGATTTTCAGAAACGAGTTGGATTTATAGTTCTGGATGAACAATCAAAAGTTTTAATTGAAAATGTTTCAAAATATGAGTCCGAAAAAAATGCTGCCGAAATTGATTTAAAAATAAATGATAACAATCTTTACGCTTTAAAACAGGAGACTACAAAATATGATCCGAACCTTGTTAAATATATAGAAGGGCAAATAGCCCAGCCATATATTCAGGAACTTCAAAAAGAAATTGCAGACATTGAAGTTAAACGGGATGTTGAGGTTGCAAATTTAACAGACCAAAAGGTAAAGGATAAAATAATAAGCAATTCTGAAGCGAAAGTTAATATTCTAAAGAAAAATCTGGATGATAAAATTGAAATTATGCGTTCGGGATTATTATCACAAACCCCGGATGAAAAACGCGGTTTATCACAGAAAGTTTTTGAAACTTCCCTGAATTCTTCAGGTCTTAAGAACAGAATAAGTATTTTATCGGGATATTTAAAAAAATATGAATCTGACATAACAAAACTTCCTGCCGAAAATATGGAACTGGCAAAGCTTGAGAGGACCATGAAAACTAACGAGAAATTATATATTACACTCGAGGAAAAATACCAGGAAGCGACCATTAACGAGAGAACAAGATTCGGAAATGCTTCGATGCTGGAACCTGGATTTGATACAGTATCTCAAATAGCACCGAACAGAAATCTTATTCTTTTAACCGGTACTGTTGTAGGATTATTCCTAGGTTTTGGATTTGCTTTTATAAGAAACTTTCTTGATAAATCAATTAAATCACCTGAGCAGCTCGAAAATTCTGGAGCAAGCGTATTATCATGGATTCCGAGTTTTAAAGAATTGCTTGATGTGCATTCACCCGAGACGGACTTTGTGGTTGAGTTAAAGCCAACTTCGTCGGTATCAGAAGCCTTTAAAGCATTAAGGACAAGGGTGCAGTATTCAAAACTTGAAGAAGTACCGTTAAAATCAATATTAATCACAAGTACAATTCCTGTCGAGGGTAAAACAATTGTATCTATAAATTTAGCAGGTAGCTTTGCACAGGCAGGGAAGAAAACATTGCTTCTCGATTGCGACTTAAGAAAACCAAGAATACATAACGTTTTTAAAATGGAGAGGTATCCCGGATTAAGCGATTATCTGTTTGCAAATGTAGAGTTGAATGAAATTATCAGAACCAGTAAAATGAATAATCTGGATTTTATTACCAGCGGAACAATTCCGCCTAACCCTTCAGAACTATTAGGCTCTATACAATTTAAAAATTTTCTTGAGAAGCTCGAAGGACTTTATGATATTGTAATTATTGACTCACCTCCTTTTATTTCCGTGACAGATTCGGAAATTTTATTTAACATAACGGATGGGACAATTTTGGTTTGCAGGGCAAATATGACCCCTATGGAAGCATTCTTAAAAACTTACAAGAGATTATACAAGATTAATTCACATAACCTTTTAGGCTGTGTGTTGAATAATTTCTCATTTAAAAGTTCGTACGGTTATTATTATAATTATTATTATTACTATTCAAAACCGGACGACAAGAAACGTAATTTGAAATCACTGAAATAAAATACAAAATTATCTATATTAATCAATTTGGCTTTTAGAGTATATAAATATTTAGTTGATAAAAACAGCGCCAGATCTGAAAGTAAAATAATACTCTACAGATCAATAGGAATATTCCTATTGTTTGCTTTAACTGTTTATATTGTATATTATGCACCTGAAGGCGTAGATAAATTATTTTGTGCAAGTTTGTTTGTAATTTTTTGGTATTCAAAATCCAACTATTTTTGGTTTGCTTTCTTTCTAATTATTTCTTCTTATCCGGCCGGGTTTTTTACTGAAATAAGCGGTATCAATATAAGAAGATTGCCGGTTTATTCGCCGATACCAAGTATATCTCTATCTATGATGGATTTATTTTTAATAGTAGCATTGTTTAAAGCAATATTACGGGGTAAAAAAATATATCTTATCGATATTTTCAATATCAAAAAGATTGCATTAATATTACCGTTCATTGTTTTAGTTTCTTTTTTTTACGGTATCACATTGAAATTGTTTTTGAACGAGACTGTTCGCGGCTTATTTTTCTACACGTTATTTTTTTCCTTTCCCGCATTGTTACCCAATAAAAAAGAAGTTTATAAATTTATGGTGATGTTTTTTCCGTTTGTGCTCCTTGAATTGATTGCACAACTATATACTGTCAACACAGGGATAGAGTTTGGAAATATATTCCGTGCCGGAGCATTAGAATCAATAAGAGACCCCCTTACAGGAGAAATCCGCGCAATTCCAATCGGTTATATCATTATGAGACTTGCATTTGTTTTTGCTTTTGTATTAATGGAGACTAAGGAAAAGATAGTACCAAAATTTTATGCATTACTTGTAATTATTATTTCATTGATTTCGGTTATAATTGCTGAAACACGTTCGGCTATTACTATGTTCACTTTCATATTTGTTTTATATTTTATAATGATAGCCAAAAAGAAACCGAATATAATTTTGCAATTATTTATTGTCAGCATTATTTTTCTAATTATACTGGATTTTGCTAATATATTTAATTTAAACAGAATAGTGGGTTCTTCATATGACAGGTATGTTGGCGCGGTTAGTATGCAGGAAAATTCAATAAAAATGGAAGATACGTTTGATAACAGGGTGTCAAACAGGCTACCTATTCTACTGGATGCCATTAAAAAAAGTTTTTTCGTGGGATATGGATTTTCGGATAAATATTTTGAAGTGTGGGATCCTCACCTGGGAGGTGTGATTGTCGGGCTCCTGCAGGCGGGTATTTTTGGCTATTTTTTCTATGTTGTATTCATTGTTAATTTATTCCGAAAAAGTTTTAAGTATATTAAAAAATTGCGAGATGATAATTCATTTAAATCCCATATAAAAGTATTTGTGTTATGTTTTTTCGGATATCTATTGGTGAATTTAACGGTTGACCCAATTTTCGTTTTGAATACATCTATGCTACCGCAGGATATTTTTATACAACTTATAATCGCTACATTCTTTATTAATCTAGGGATTAGGGAACATGTATTGAAAAAGATGGAATTAAGAGAGTTAGTAGGAAAAAGGAATGAAGTAGCCGGTAGTACAGTTTAATCAGATTTACTTGAAGCAATATAAGTAAAATGTGTTCTTTTTAATCTTACCTTAAAAATCTAACTTATTCTAGTATGAAAGTAATAATTTTATGCGGCGGTCAGGGAACGAGGCTCAGGGAAGAAACTGAATTTAAACCAAAGCCAATGGTTGAGATCGGGGGAAAACCAATACTCTGGCATATTATGAAAATATACTCGCATTACGGATACAAAGAATTTATTCTTGCTCTCGGATATAAGGGAGATGTAATCAGAAATTATTTTTTAAATTACAAATTCTATAATAACGATTTTACAATTAAACTTGGAAACGACAATAATGTAATCTTTCATTCGAACAATGATGAAAAAGACTGGACTGTTACTTTTGTTGAGACGGGTGAAGATTCAATGACAGGTTTCAGGACAAAACTGTGCGAGAAATTTATTTATGAGGATAATTTTATGCTTACTTACGGAGATGCTGTAAGTAATGTGAATATATCGGAATTGGTTAAGTTTCATAAGAAACAAAATACAATTGGTACTGTTACCGGTGTTTATCCTCCTTCAAGATTCGGTGATTTGATCGTTGAAGGTGATTTAGTTAAAAAATTTAAAGAAAAAATATTAGATACAGAAAATCAAACTCCAATTAACGGCGGATTTTTCGTTTTTAAAAAAGAATTATTCGGATTACTTGAAAATAAGAAAGAGCTTGTTCTGGAAACAGAACCTATGGATAAACTGGTAAAGGAAAAACAATTGTCTGTATTCAGGCATAAAGGCTTCTGGCAATGCATGGATACTTTCAGGGATTTTGAATTACTAAATAATATTTGGAAAAATAAACCGGAATGGTAAATATGGTAAAAATTGAAAGTTCCTTTAAAGGATTTTATAAAAATAAAAATATTCTTGTTACAGGACATACTGGTTTTAAGGGATCATGGCTTGTAATTTGGCTGAATGAGCTTGAGGCTAACGTCTCCGGTTATGCTCTTAAACCTAATACAAAACCAAATAACTTTGAACTTAGTAATCTGAAAAACAAAATAAAGAACAATTTTGGCGATATAAGAGACAAAACAAAGCTAAGAAATACGATAATGAAAACAAAACCGGAAATAATTTTTCATTTAGCCGCTCAACCTTTAGTTATAACTTCTTATATGTACCCGTTTTATACTTATGATACAAATATCATGGGTCTAATAAATCTGCTCGAAATAGTCCGTTCTGTCGATTTTGTAAAAAGCGTTATTATAATTACAAGCGATAAGTGTTATAAAAATAAAGATATAAAGAGAGGATATATTGAATCAGATAAACTTGGCGGTACAGATCCGTATAGTTCGAGTAAATCATGTGTTGAAATAATTTCAGAATCATATTACAATTCCTTTTTCAAAAAAAACAATATTAATTTAGCAACTGCAAGAGCCGGTAATGTTATAGGGGGAGGAGATTGGTCTGACTACAGGTTGATACCGGATTGTGTTAAAGCTCTTTCAAAAAATGAAAAATTGTCAATACGAAATCCGGAATCAGTAAGACCCTGGCAGTTTATCTTAGAACCTTTATCAGGATATCTGACATTAGGTCAAAACATTTCTTCTAATAATGGAGATAAAATCTTTTCTGCCTGGAATTTTGGACCGGATAATAAACCTAAAAGCGTTTCATACATAGTTCGAAGGATATTTGCTTTATGGGATCATAAAGTTAATATTGAATACTCAAAAGACAAGAATAATTTTAAGGAAACAAATTATTTGCACTTAAACATTAATAAATCAAAAAAGTATTTAAACTGGGGTCCGGTATATAATCTTCAGAATGCTTTAAAGGAAACAGTTGAGTGGTATAAACAGGTTTATAATATTGAAAATGATGTCTACAATCTTTGCAAAAATCAGATTGTTGATTATACCAAAGCTGCTAGATTAAAAAACATTAAATGGTGTTTATGATTTTTAAAGAAAGTAAAATAAAAGGGGCATTCGAAATTCAGTTTGAATATACGTTTGACAAGCGCGGTTTTTTTATGAGAACGTATGACAAAGAATTATTTGTTAAGTATAATCTCGACAGGAACTGGTTACAGGAAAATCATTCGCGTTCGGAAAAAAAGGGAACGATACGTGGATTTCATTTTCAGTTTCCCCCGTTTGCGGAAACAAAATTAATCAGATGCATAAAAGGTGCTGTTCTGGATGTATTCGTGGATATCAGGTTAAATTCGAAAACATTCGGTCAATTTGATTCGGTCGAACTTTCAGAATATAATAAAAAGATGGCGTATATACCAAGGGGATTTGCTCACGGATTCTGTACTTTGACCGATATATCGGAAGTGATATACAAGGTTGATAATGTTTATAAAGCTGACCATGAATGCGGAATTATATGGAATGACAAAGATATAAACTTTAACTGGAATGTAACCGAACCTGTATTATCCGAAAAAGACAAAAAAAATATTACGTTAAAAGAATTTAGAGAGAAATACAAAGGAATTGAATTATGAACATAAGGCTTTTTAAACCCTGCCTGGGAGAAGAAGAGTTAAATTATATAAAGGATGCATTTGACAGGGCGTGGATTGGATTGGGACCGAGAGTATCCGAGTTTGAAAATGAATGGAGCAAATATTTAGGCTGTAAATCATCAATTGGATTAAATTCTGCTACAGCAGCGCTTCACCTTGCGATATCTGCTTTTAAATTTCCTGCGGGGAAGAAAGTGCTGGTGCCTGCAATAACTTTTGCTGCAACCGCATTTGCACCGATATACAATCAGCTTGAACCTGAATTCGTGGATGTGGATGAGAATACAATCTCGATATCCATGAATGATCTGGAAAAAAAATATTCGAAGGATTGTGTTGCTGTAATGCCCGTGCATTTCGGAGGGCATCCTGCGCAAATGGATTTAATTATGGAATTTGCAAAATCAAAAAATCTGAAAGTAGTTGAAGATTGTGCGCATACTGCGGGAAGTTCCTATAAAGGGAAAAAAAATGGTTTATGGGGAGACATTGGTTGTTTCAGCTTTGAAGAAAAGAAAGCAATGACAACAGGAGACGGGGGTATGTTATGTTCAGATGATGCCGAACTGATTGCTCCGATGAAAGCCAGCAGGTGGGTAGGAATTGACAAGGATACGTGGAAGAGAGCGGACGGATATACTGACACGAAAGCTCCCGATGCGAGACACTGGTATTACGAAATTGCTTCGCTTGGTTATAAATATAATATGAATGATTTGTCGGCATCGATTGGGCTTGCACAATTGAAAAAACTTGACTGGATGAATGCAGAAAGAAGCAGGCACATAAAAAGGTATCTGGACGGAATAAAAAGTTTAGTTCATATTAAACCATTGCTTCCATTTGAACCCGATAAAAACAGTTACTGGCTTTTCGGTGTGAGATGCGAAAAGAGGGATGAATTAATATTGTATTTAAAATCCAAAGGAATAGCAACAGGTGTACATTATATGCCTTTGATGCTGTTTCCTTATTTTAAAAAATGGGATAACGGATGCGAAACATCGAAGAGAATATGGAATTCGTTTATTACGTTACCATTATTTACAGAGTTAACCGAAATTGAAATTGATTATATTATTGAATCTTTAATGGAATTTGATAAAAAATATTGATATGGTTGAGAGCATAGGGCAGGATGAAAGTGTATGGTCGAATGAGTGGAATCAGCTTACTCCCGAATCTGAAATTCGAATGTGGGATTTTTACGGGCTGAGGCAATGGATAACCAAATTCACTCCGAGATTCGGTAAGGTTATCGAAGCAGGCTGCGGTCTGGGAAGATATGTCTTTTATTTATCGGAAATGGGAATCGATATCGAAGGATTGGATTTTTCCCGTCCGACAATTGATTTTCTTAATGCTTGGAAGGTAAAAAATAATTTTAATTCCGTTTTTAAAGAGGGAAATATATTGAACCTGGATTACGGGAATAATTCTTTGAGCGGGTACATATCGCTTGGGGTGATGGAGCATTTCATCGAAGGTCCGGGTAAAGCATTGAAAGAAGCATACAGGGTTTTAAGACCCGGTGGAATTGCAATAATAACGACACCGTCCGTATCATTCAATATTTTTTTACAGAGAATAACAAAATTGATTAAAAATACAGCAAAGATAATTTTATTAAATAAAATTCAGGAAGATAAGTTCTATCAGTACTGGTACAGACCGGGAAAGCTCAAGAAATTCGTAGAAGCTTCAGGTTTGAAAATAAGCAGATGCTGCAGTGCTGATATACTATATGCATTTTGCGAGATGGGAAATTATTCCGAAAAGTATATTAAGGAAGGAACTTTCGGCTATAAATTTTCCAATAAATATGAAAGTACTTTTATGAATTTTACAGGGTCACAGTCGGTTACCATTTCAATCAAGACCGCAGAAAATATGTATTGCTTCCTGTGCGGTAATACAGGCGCCGGGCTTGCATCATTAAAAGTATATGATGTTCCGGTATGCAGTGAGTGCGCGAAAAAAAAACAGGCATCATATTATTTAAAAAATAAAAAAGTAAAATATAGTTCTCCATATATTATTAATTCTCCTGTAAGATCAGAAAGCAAATGTAATTGTGAATTCTGCAATAAAGAGTATATTACGGATGAACTATTTGAAGATTATGGATTCGGGAAAAATGTCTGTAAAGATTGTTTAAAAATTCCGGAAGTAAATTTTGAACTCTCAAATGAATATGTAAAACCGGTCTGGCGGAAAAGAGCTAATGTATAAGTCTTGAATAATCCGAAAGTCACAGTACTGATTTTAAGCTATAACGGAAAACATCTTTTGGATGATTCGATCAGCTCATATCTGAAAAACGATTATCCGAATTTCAAAATATGTGTTGTAGATAACGGTTCTGATGATGAAACAAAAAAATACGTAAATGAAAAATTTAAAGATGTTTATGTATTGAGACTGGAAAAAAATCTCGGATATTCGGGAGGATTAAACGAAGGATTGAAGTATGCTTTCGGTGAACAGAATGCGGATTATGCGCTGATAACAAATAATGATGTACTTGCAGATGATAAAGTAATCGGTGAACTTGTTAAAACTACCGTTATGAGAGATGATATTGGGTTTGTTACCGGTAAAGTATATTATTTCGATAAACCGGATACACTGCAGACTGTCGGAAAAATTGAGCATCCTTTGCTTTGGAACGGAGGGCACATAGGTAATCGTGAAGTTGATAAAGGTCAATATGATGAAATTGCAGAGAGGTATTTTGCAGACGATATATTTACTTTAGTCTGTAAATCATTATATGAGAAAATTGGCGGATACGATACTTTATTTCAGTTTCAAAGCGAGGAATTTGACTGGCAGGCGAGGGCAAAAGAGGCAGGATTTAAAATATTTTACACACCTTATGCAAAGATATGGCACAAGGACAGCGTGACGATTGGGAAAGTATCGGCTTTTAAAGCATACTATGATGCAAGGAATCCCATGCTGGTGATTCTTAAACACAAACCGGCGGATTTCTTCAGAAAGTTTTTCTGGTGGCAATTTAAAATCGGAACAGTTCGTACGTCTTTAGTTTATCTAAAACAGCTGAAATTAAAGATATGCTTTAAAACATGGCAGGGATTTTTTTCGGCTTTAATCTGGGGAATCAGGAATAAGAAAATTACTTTTAAGCATATATTCTGATGAAAAGTAATTTAAAAGAAATTCATCCGAATGAATTTAATCTGGTTGACGAATTTTTGCTGAATAATTTTTCGAGCCCGACCCACCGGAAAGAATGGAATTTAGTAGTAAGCAAGTATTTCAATACCGAGTTTTTTTATTTTGCATGTTTCCGGGATAAAAAGATTTTTGGTATTTGCCCTGTTCACAGGATAAAGAAAAAAATCACAAATTATCTGATATCAGGACCTAAGCAATATTTAATACCTTACGGGGGCTGGATATTCCGGGCAAAAGCAGAAGTAAATCCGGATTTATTTGAATTAAAAAAAAATGAAACCGTTGAGGTTTTTTCCTTACCTATGCTGGATGAGTTTAATGCTGAATATAAAGATTTGAATGTTCTAAAAAATTATGAAACAGCTATTATAGATTTGGAACGGAGTGAAGATGATATCTGGAACAGCCTGAACCAAAAAAGAAGAAACATGGTGAGAAAAGCAGTTAAAAATAATGTTCAAATTTATTTTTTAACGGAAGATAAACTGCCGGAGTTTTATGATTTTTATTTAAAGGCAAATCAGCAATATAATCTTGAAAGTCTTCCGTTCGGTTATTTTGAAGACCTGATGCGAAACAAAGGTAATATCAACATCGATTTTATAACGGCTAAAAACGGCGAAAATGTTTTTGGATTTAACGTAATATTATCCGATAAAAATTACTCTGTTTACTGGCTTGGTATAAGGTTAAAAGAATCTGAAAATAACGGTTCATTTGATTTACTTCAGTGGGAGAGTATTAAAAAGTCAAAGGAAAGAAACTGCAAATATTATGACTTATGCTATGTTGAAAAAGAACGTCTGCCAAATATTTATAAATTTAAAACAGATTTTTCGGATAGCATTTACCCTGTGCTAAATTTTAACAAAAAATCAATTGTGTACAGTCTCATTAATAAAGTTCAAAAAATCACAGATTAATACTTGATGGAAAAATTTGTACTGTTTATAAATAAAGGCTCAGGAATTGATTTATTAAAATTACTCATAAAAAACAATATTTATCCGGAATTAGTATTAACGCAAACACCTTATGATTCCATTGTTCAGGGAAGCGGCATAAAAAAATTATTTATCAATATTAAATATTTATTATCGATAACAGTAAAACGAAAAATTTACCGAAAAACATTTGATGTATATTATTTTTGCAGGAAAAATAAAATTGAAGTAATATCAGACAGGTTTACAAATCATAAATATTTAATTGAAAAGTGCAGGCAGCTTGATATCAATCTTGGAATAATATTTACATACAGAAAAATTCTTAAAAAAGAAATTATTAATTCTTTAACTCACGGAATAATAAATTACCATCCCTCGTTATTGCCAAGACATCGGGGAATTGACCCGTTTTTCTGGACTATCTATAATGAGGAAGAATATTCAGGTATCACTTTTCATTTTATTGTCGAGAAAATTGATAAGGGAGCAATTCTCTTTCAAAAGAAATATAAAATAAAAGATAATGAAAGTGTAACATCGTTGTATAAAGAGCTTCTGAAAATGGGTGAGGATGAAATATTGTATTACCTGCAGAACGGAAAATTCAGTGAAGCATATGTGCAAAATGAAAATGAGAAAATTGATGAATCTATTGAAAAAGCAGTTCCAGAGGAATTCTTTCAAATAAATGAGAATATGAATTCCGATAAAATCAGAAAACTTTTCAAAGCCATTTTCTTCACTTTTGAACCGTATATTTTGGTTAATAACGAAAAAATAAAATTTAGTAAATACGAAATAATTTCCGAAAATAACGAAACTATCCCCGGTAATATTTTCATATTGAAAAGGGATAACAGTTATTTCAAGATTAAAACATCTGATAATAAAATTATTAAATTATTCAAATAATTGTTTGCACAAAAAATAATTTTAGGATATTCTTCGAAGATTGCAGCACAGGTTTTGCAGATGATAGGAATGTTTATTGTTGCGCGTATTTTGGGACCTCACGTGCTTGGAACGGTTGCCTTTGGTCTGGCATTTGTTTCGATGTTCTTATTTGTGGCTGATTTCGGATTAAGTTCTGCCCATGTTAAACTTATATCCGAAGGCAAGGATGAAGCGAAATGCAACGGAACTTTTGCGCGATTAAAAATTTTACTGATAGTTCTGTATGTAGTTGTTGTTCTTGGTTTTTATCTTGCACAGAAGCTTATATTCGGAGTAACATTTGAAACTCCCGACCATGATTATGTGATTTTGATTTATCTGGTGCTTACTGCCGTAAATCAGATGTATACAATACCAGCATCGACATTTGCCGCAAAAACCGAACAGGCCAAACAGGACATTCCTGCATTTATACAGTTGTTCTTTTATCAGTTGCTTCGCGTCATAGTTGCATTTCTCGGTTATAAAGCAGTAGCACAGTCCGTTTCGAATTTAGCGGCGGTGCTTTTGGTTTTTCCGATTTATTTATATTTATTCAAAGGAAATCCGATAGGAAAATATGACAAGGAACTTGCAAAATTATACTTCAGTATTTCGATACCGGTTTTTATTGTACTGGTTGCGCAAACAATTATTTATTCCACTGACAGGGTTATTTTGCAGTATTTAACAAATACAGATGAAGTCGGCTATTATTCCGCGGGGTTCAGTTTAAGCCAGTTTATAAGATTAATTGAATCATCTGCAGGGATTTTGTTTTTTCCGTTCTTTTCAAAGAATATAACTGAGGGGGAATTCGAAAAAATAAATTCCAGTATCGGAAAATATGAAAGATTCAACCTGTCCTTCGTTCTTCCGGTAGTTCTGTACATTATGATATTTGCGGATTTTGTAGTCTCAATTGCTCTTGGGCATAAATTTATTAATACACCCCCGATCCTGGCAATCATTTCCTTCTCGATGTTTATATCGTTAATTAATTTACCCTATATTAATGTTATTTCGGGAAAAGGATTATTCAAATTATCCGCAATCATATTTGTATTTGGTACACTGTTTTTTATATTTACATCATTCCTGTTTGCATCTCCGTATTTGTTAAATTTGAGAGGACCGGGAATAGCATTATCGGTATTATTAACAAATGTCTTCTTCGGAGTTGTGTTTATGATTTTCTCAAAAAAGAAATTGGGTGTGATAAATATTCTGCAGGGCAGGTATTTGCTGATATACGGGATAGTTTATTCGGGTGCTGCGTATTTTATTTATAATATGTTTACGTTTGATTTATTCTGGAAAATAATTGCCAGCATAATATTTTTCATCGGATATTTTGGAATTGCGATGTTAATAAAATTAATTACACTGGAAGACTGGAAAATGACCATTGAAATAATAAACTTCAAGAAAATGTACAGTTATGTCAATAAAGAACTAAAAAATAAATAGAAGGGGTTTTAAAATTGGATATTAAAGGAAAAAACATTCTGGTAATAGGAGGCGCGGGTTTTATCGGTTCGCACGTGGTTGATGAATTGTTAAAAGAAGATGTAAAAAATATAATTATATTCGATAATTTTTGCAGGGGTACAAGAGAAAATATTGAAGAAGCCCTGAAAGATAAAAGAGTAAGAGTCTTTGAAATAGGGGGGGACATTCAGCAGACAGATATTCTGGATCTGGCAGTCAAGGAAAGCCAAGGTGTAATACACCTTGCGGCATTATGGCTTTTGCAATGCTATGAATTCCCGCGTTCTGCATTCGATGTAAATATTAGAGGTACATTTAATGTACTGGAATCCTGCAGAAATAATAAAATAGAAAGACTGGTTTATTCCTCTTCAGCTTCTGTGTATGGTGACGCAGTGGAATTGCCCATGACTGAAGAACATCCTTTTAACAACAGAACTTTTTACGGAGCAACAAAAATAGCCGGTGAAGCTATGTGCAGGGCTTTTAATGAGAGATACGGATTGCCGTATGCCGGATTAAGATACATGAATGTTTACGGCCCGAGGCAGGATTATAAAGGAACATACATTGCGGTTATTATGAAAATACTTGACAGGATTGACAGCGGTCTTTCTCCGATAGTATACGGGGATGGCAGCCAGAGTTATGATTTCATATTTGTATCCGATGTTGCACAAGCAAATGTGAAAGCACTGAAGAGTGATGCATCCGATAAATTTTATAATGTCGGAAGCGGTATCAGCACTTCCATTAAGGAAATTTGCGAGATGCTGCTTGAACTGACAGGTTCTAAATTAATAATTCAGTATGAGCCGGCAGGGTTAACATTCGTGACAAACAGAATCGGAAGTACCGAAGCGGCAGAAAAAGATCTTGGATTTAAATACAAAACGGAATTGAAAGAGGGTTTACTTAAGTTAATCGAGTGGAGAAAGAATCATAAATTTAACAGGGGTTTGAATTGAAAATTCCAATTGCAAAGACTGAGTTTCAAAAAGAAGATTTTGAAAATATTTTAAAACCTTTAAAGTCGGGGTGGGTTGTACAGGGACCCTATGTAAAAGAATTCGAGTATAAATGGTGTAATTACACGGGTGCAAAAAATTCCATTGCGGTTACAAGCTGTACAACCGGATTGCACCTTGTTCTGTCGGCATTAGGAATAAAAGCAGGCGATGAAGTTATTGTACCTTCTTTTACGTGGATTGCCACAGCAAATGTAGTGGAGTACCTGGGTGCGAAACCTGTATTTTGCGATATTACTCCGGATACTTTTAATATCGATATTAATAAAATTGAAAAATTAATAACAAAAAAAACTAAGGCAATTATTCCAGTTCATCTTTTCGGACTTTCTGTGAATATGGATGAGTTAAATAAAATCGCTGTTGAAAATAATTTATTTGTTCTTGAAGATGCAGCATGCGGTTTTGGTGCGAGGTTTAATAATATTCACGTCGGCAATTTTGGAATTGCAGGATGCTTTAGTTTCCACCCGAGGAAAGCAATTACAACAGGTGAGGGCGGAATGATAACCACAAATGACTCCGAATTATCGGAAAAACTGCGCTCAATGAGAGACCACGGAGCTGCAATTACGGATTTGCAAAGGCATATGCAAAATAAACCTTATCTGTTGCCCGAGTTTCCTTATCTGGGATACAATTACAGGATGACAGATATTCAGGGTGCGATTGGTTCGACACAGATGGACAGAGCCGATGAGATTCATAAAAAAAGAAATAAAATTGCCCGTCATTATATTGATGAATTAGAAAATATTGAATGGCTGAATCTTCCGTTTTCCAACGAAAAGTATGTTCACGGATTTCAGTCTTTTGTATGTTTATTCCAGAACAAAAAAATCACAACTGAAAATATCGGAGAAGTGAATAAAAAAAGAAATGAGTTTATGGATTATTTATTTGAGAAAGGGATTTCGACAAGACCCGGTACTCACGCTGTTCATAATTTACAGTACTACAGGGAAAAATACAAAATAAGCCCGCAGGATTATCCCGAATCTTATATTGCGGATAAATGCAGTGTAGCTTTTCCTATATTCCCTTCCCTGAGTGAAGCAGAACTTGAATATATAATTAATAGCATAAAAAATTACAAATGTGCGGTATAACAGGAATATTCAATCTCGACGGTGAATCGATTTCGATAAGTCTCCTTAAAAAAATGACTGAAGTTATAATTCACAGGGGACCTGATGCCGAAGGATATTGGGTAAATTCATATGTCGGATTCGGACACAGAAGATTATCCATCATAGATGTTTCTTCGCTCGGAAATCAGCCGATGCAGACCGAAGACGGAAGATTTATAATAACCTACAACGGAGAAATTTATAATTTCGGGAATCTCAGGGTTGAGTTAAAATCCAAAGGTTATAATTTCACATCCAAAAGCGATACTGAAGTTGTTTTAAAATCCTACTCCGAATGGGGCGAGGAGTGTGTAAAGAAGTTTAACGGAATGTTTGCATTTGCAATATGGGATAAAAAAGAAAAAACACTTTTTATTGCACGAGATCGGTACGGTATAAAACCCTTATATTATTTTCACAGCGATGATGTTTTTCTTTTTGCATCTGAAATTAAATCCATATTAAAGCATCCTAAATATAATGTAAAGGTATCACTTGAAGCGCTTAATGAATATTTTTCTTTCCAGAATATTTTCACGGATTTAACTTTATTTAAAGATATAAAAATACTTCCGCCTTCAACTACTATTACAATTGATTTCAATAAAAAAGGAAAATTGGATTTAAAGAAATACTGGGACTACGATTTCAGGGATGATAACAGCATAAGCGAAGAAGAATGCATAACAGAAGTCAAGAGACTTTTTGAACAGGCAGTTGAAAGACAGCTTCAAAGCGATGTCGAAATAGGTTCATATTTAAGCGGAGGACTGGATTCAGGCTCTATAACCTGTATTGCCGCAAAGAATTTCAGTAACCTGAAAACATTTACATGCGGATTCGATTTATCATCGGCTTCGGGACTTGAACTGGCATTCGATGAAAGAGAAAGGGCCGAGTACTTATCTTATCTTTACAAGACCGAGCACTATGAAGTCGTACTGAAAGCAGGAGATATGGAAAGGGTGATGAGCGAATTAATATGGCATCTTGAAGATTTGAGGGTAGGGCAGTCATATCCGAATTATTATGTATCCAGGCTTGCAAGTAAATTCGTTAAGGTAACTTTATCGGGAATCGGCGGGGATGAGCTCTTTGCGGGTTATCCCTGGAGATATTACAGGGCTGTTAAGAATATAGACACAAATAATTATATCGATAAGTATTATAACTACTGGCAGAGACTTATCAGCGATAATGAAAAAAATGAATTTTTCACACCGGAAATAAATGCTAAGGTCAAGAATCATAATACAAAAGATATTTTCAGGAACGTAATCGACGGTAAAAAATTGAAAATTGAAACCCCGGAAGATTATGTGAACAGGTCATTATATTTTGAAATAAAAACTTTCCTGCACGGATTATTACTCGTTGAAGATAAATTAAGCATGGCACACAGTTTAGAAACGCGTGTCCCGTTCCTCGATAATGATTTAGTGGATTTTGCCATGAGAATACCCGTAAAATATAAATTGAGAAATCTGACAAGCGCAATAAGGATAAATGAAAATGAACCCGGATTAAAGGATAAAAAATATTATGAGAAGACAAATGACGGTAAAAATATATTAAGAAAAGTTCTCTCGCAATACGTTCCGGAGGTTTACTCGAATAATTCGAAGCAGGGATTCTCTGCGCCTGATGCAAGCTGGTTCAAGGGGGAAAGCATCGAGTACATCACAAAATTACTTTTTGATAAGAAAGCAATGATATATGATTACATTCAGCCAAAGACAGCACAAAAACTGATGAATGAACATTTTGAAGGAAGAATTAATCACAGGTTATTCATATGGTCGTTGCTTTGCTTTGAATGGTGGAATAAAATTTTTATAAGCTGATTATGAAAAAAACGGAAGATCTGGATATCTTAAAAGAGCAATTCAAGAAACTTTATATTCAAGTCCGCAAAGAATATAAAAAGAAATGGAAAAGGGATTTGCCGGTTGAAGAGATTTTATTTGACAGATGGGAAAGAGCGAAAGAACTCGGGTTCGGAGAAAAAACCAGTATTTACCATAACAGTTATGTATATGGTAAAGTGAAGGTTGGGAAGAACACGTGGATTGGTCCTTTTACTATTCTTGATGGTACAGGCGGAATTAGCATTGGAGATAATTGCAGTATCTCATCAGGAGTTCAGATTTATTCCCATAACTCCGTAAAGTGGGCTGTATCGAATGGGAAGGAAAAATACGAATTGAAGCCTGTAAAAATTGGCAACTTTTGTTTCATAGGTCCCGGCAGTATAATCAGAAACGGCGTAACAATAGGAAAACACAGTGTTGTCGGAGCTTTAAGTTTCGTTAATAAAGACATAAAGCCATTTTCGATAGTAGCAGGTAACCCTGCCAGGGTAATTGGAAAAGTAAGTTTTGAAAATAAAAAAGCCGTTTTTAGTTATTTAAAAGACAAGAAAGAAAAATGATAGTTATTATTGATTACGGGATGGGCAATGTCGGGTCTATACAGAACATGGTAAAGAAATTTACAAAAGATGTCGTAATAACCTCTGACCATGAAATAATAAGAAATGCCAGTAAACTTATTTTACCGGGAGTCGGAGCATTTGATAACGGGATGAAAAATCTTACCCGGTTAAATCTGATTGATATATTAAATGATAAAGCGTTAAATGAAAAAATACCTGTATTGGGTATTTGTCTGGGCATGCAGTTATTAACAAACAAAAGTGAAGAAGGCGAACGTGAAGGATTAAAATGGATAGACGGTGAAACTGTAAAATTCAGATTAAATAACGGTAACAATGACCTGAAAGTACCTCATATGGGCTGGAATTATGTGAAAAAAATCAGAGAATCCGCTTTGCTTGAAAATATGTTTGAGGAATCAAGATATTATTTTGTTCATTCCTATTATGTAACCTGCAAGAACGATAAAGAATCAATCCTGAAAACGCTTTACGGGGTTGAGTTTACATCGGCATTGCAAAAAGAGAATATTTTCGGCGTGCAATTCCATCCCGAAAAAAGTCACAAGTACGGACTTCAGTTAATTAAAAATTTTGTAAATTTAAGTTATAATGGTTAATATCCGGGTTATACCCTGCCTGCTGCTTCATGATGAATCACTCGTCAAAACCATAAGGTTTAAAAAAATCAATTACATCGGTGATGCAATCAATACTGTAAGGATATTTAACCAGATGGAAGTGGATGAACTGATATTTCTGGATATATCCGCATCAAAAATGAAGAGACCTCCCGATTTTGAAATTATTGAACATATTGCAAATGAGTGCTTCATGCCATTTACTTACGGTGGGGGAATTAGGAATGCCGATGATATTCAAAGGATACACAAGATAGGTGTGGAGAAAATTGCACTTAACACATTTGCACTGGAAAAACCGGAATTTATCAAAACTGCTTCATATTTGTTCGGAAGTCAGAGCATAATTGTATCAGTAGATATTAAAAAGAATTTACTCGGTAAACATGAGATATTCTATCAGGGTAAACAGAAGATTAAAAAATATGAGCCGCTTGAATTTATAAAACTTGCGCAGGATTATGGTGCAGGGGAGATTCTTTTAAATTCTGTGGACAGGGACGGAACATGGAACGGATATGATATTGAGTTCATAAGGAAAATTACAAGAGAAATCTCAATTCCGCTGATTGCATCCGGCGGTGCAGGAAAAATCGACGATTTTTACAAAGCTGTCAGCATAGGGGGTGCTTCCGCAGTGGCAGCCGGAAGCATGTTCGTTTATCAGGGAAAAGACCTTGGTGTTCTGATTAATTATCCTTCAAGAACCGAGTTAGATAAAATATTAAGTTATAATAATTCTAAAACTTACTATAATGCCTAATCATCATAAATTTAATTTCAGTGATTTTACGAGAAAGAATTACAGAAAAATTTTAAATATTGCAAAGAAAAATTATTCTTTTGTTTTTTATGGTGAGCGGAACTTAAAAAAGAAGTCCGTATTTCTCAGGCACGATATTGATTTTTCTGTGAATTCAGCTCTGGCACTTGCAAAGACAGAAGCGAATCTTAAAATCAAATCCACTTATTTTTTGCTTCCTCACAGTGATTTTTACAATTTGTTAGAGCCTGAAATTACAGATATCATTAAGAAAATTATAAAAATGGGTCACAGGATTGGATTGCATTTTGAAGGACAGTATTACGGAATTAACAATGAGAAAGATTTGGTTAAAAAACTTTATCTTGAGAAAAATTTTCTGGAAAGCATTTTCGATTGTGAAATTAATGTCTTTTCGTTTCATAATCCTGACAACTTTGCATTGAACTGCGTTGAATACAGGTATGCCGGAATGATAAATACTTACGCGGAATATTTTAAAAATAAAGTAACATATATTTCAGATTCCAACGGTTACTGGAGATATAAAAGGCTTGAGGATATTCTTGTCGAAGCTAAAGAAAATTATTTGCAGATACTCTTGCATCCTGAATGGTGGCAGGAAAAAATTATGTCTCCCAAAGAGAGAGTATGGAGATGCATCGACGGCAGAGCGGATAAAACCAAAAATAAATACGTTTCAATTTTAAAAAAATTTAAAAGGGAACATATAGACTGGTAGCTATGAAAAGAAAAAAAATTGTAATGTGCGGATGCCATGAATCCGGCTGGGAAGTTATAAAATATTTGCTTGAAAACGGAATAAAGATTGAAAAGTTTGTTTCTATTACGCAAGAGAAAGCGAAAAAACTTAATGTATCGGGATATAAATCATTCGAAGATTTATCGAAGAAATATTCAATTCCATTATATTATGCAAAAAAATATACCCTTACCGACCCGAATGATATCGGGTTTTTCAAAAAAGAAAAATTTGATTTGCTGATTCAGGGAGGCTGGCAGAGGTTGTTTCCGTCTGAAGTTCTTGCCGAACTAAAAACAGGTGCCGTTGGTGTGCACGGAAGTTCCGAATTCCTGCCTAAAGGCAGGGGAAGGTCTCCGATAAACTGGTCATTGATTGAGGGAAAAAAGAGATTTATCATACACTATTTTTTAATAAAAAACGGAGTTGATGACGGTGATGTATTTCATTATGAAAAATTCGATATTAATGACTGGGATGATTGCAAAACATTGTATTATAAAAATTCCATAATCACCAAAAGAGTATTACTGAAGTGGATACCAAGATTACTCGAGGGTGAAATAAAAATAAAGCCTCAGACCGGGATCCCGTCGTATTATCCCAAGAGAACACCCGAAGATGGTCTTATTGACTGGTCAAAATCTGTTTACAAAATCTACAATTTTATAAGAGCGTTAACAAAACCTTACCCGGGAGCATTCACGTATTTGAACGGGAAAAAAATTACTATATGGAAGGCACAGCCTTTCGACACACAAATTGATTATGAAAATTCCGCTGAAGGCGAGATTGTGGAACATTTTGAAGATGGAAATTTTGTAATTAACTGCAATTCGGGATTACTGCTGGTAACAAATTATACAGGTAAGATTTTTTTGGGAGGAAAACTTAACAGTATAAAAGGGAAATTTTAATCGATAAATTCATACTTATAAATAATGGATAACAAAAAAATGTGCAAAAGATGTATTTATGACGATAATGTGCCGGGAATCATTTTTGATGAAGAAGGTATCTGTAATTATTGCCGTACTATTGAAATTATGGAAAAAGAATATCCGATGGCGGAAAACGGCCACGAAATATTGCATAAAATCATTGAAAGGATAAAACATGAAGGAAGAAAAAAGAAATATGATTGCATGATAGGAGTAAGCGGCGGATGTGATTCGTCATACATGGTTTATAAGATGAAAGAATACGGGCTGCGTCCTCTTGCAGTGCATTTTGATAATACATGGAATTCGACCATAGCGACGGAAAATATTAAAAATGTACTAAAATGTCTCAATGTTGATTTATATACTCTCGTAGTAGATAATAAAGAGTATGATGATATATACAGGTCTTTTTTGAAAGCAGGGGTAAAGGATGTAGAGGCTCCGACTGATATTGCCTATGCAGCAACGCTAAGGATTGCCGCAGAAAAGTACGGAATTAAGTACATTCTTGAAGGGCATAATTTCAGGACAGAGGGAATTTCACCTTTAGGTACGTTATATATGGACGGAAAATATATAGAATCGGTGCAAAATAAATTCGGTACAATGAAATTGAAGACATATCCGAATATGAAAATGGCCAGATTTTTAAAATGGATGATAATTAATAAAATTAAAATGATCCGTCCTTTATATTATGTAAAATATGACAAAGAAGAAGTCATGAAATTTCTTGCAAAGGATTT
>Ga0182021_10002165_pt1 | contig 22900 bp, 15 predicted proteins | sample 612E3MmetaG_FD_120493 | JGI IMG/M metagenome (GOLD analysis project Ga0182021, IMG submission 120493) | Permafrost microbial communities from Stordalen Mire, Sweden - 612E3M metaG (Illumina Assembly) | ecosystem: Environmental > Terrestrial > Soil > Wetlands > Permafrost | place: Sweden... | reverse complement strand
TTGTTAAACAGATCATAGAAATGAGTCCTGCTCGTAAAACCTGTCTGATCGATAATTTCGCTCACTGTCATCGTGGTTGATTTAAGAAGGGTAGCCGCTTTGCTCAAACGACGCTGGTAAATCAAGCTGTGAGGAGTAGTTCCAAGCACCGACCTTGTTTTGTTGTAAAGGGAAGATTTGCTAATGGCAAGTTTATCACAAAGTCTTTCAGATGAAAGGGTTTCATCATCGATGTTCTCGTCAATGTAGTTGAGCAATTTCTGAAAAAACGGATCAGGGATCTCTTTCACAAGAGCAGGATTACCATCTTGTGTACCGAAGTGATCCTTAATGCTGATTCTCAATTGCAGAAGCTTTTCGATACGGACTTTAAGATGTTCGGGATGAAAAGGTTTGGGGATATAAGAGTCGGCTCCGGCTTTTAAACCGGCAATTCTATCTTCTATTTCTGCCTTGGCCGTCAAAAAAATCATAGGGAGATGACTTGTATCAAAGTTTTCGCGTAGCTTGCCGCAGAGTTCAATACCATCCATTTCGGGCATCATCACATCCATAACAATCAGATCGGGTTTTTCTGAAAGAACTTTATTATAAGCCTCAATACCGTTTTCAGCAAAGATGATTTTATAATCCGCCTGAAGGAAATCTCTAAGTAATGTCAGAATTTCAGGATCATCATCAACTATAAGTATCAGCGGTTTTCCATTTGAAATATCTGAATTTTCAACCGGCTTACCAGGGATTACTTCATCGATGGAACTGATTTCATTCAATTCTTCTGCAGGTTCATTCAACAATTCTCCTGAACTTATTTCATGTACATCGGGAAAAACACAAATAAACCTGGTTCCTTCATCTGGCCTGCTTTCAAAACTAATGGTACCTTTTAATAATTCGACCAGGCTTTTTGTAACAGCGAGACCCAGGCCTGTGGAGCGATATCCCGGGAAACTTCCCTTTTTTCTGGCTGAAGATAACCCAAAGGGCTCAAAAACCTTTTGAAAGTACTCAGGCATTATTCCAACTCCATTGTCTTCGATTTCAATAATAAGCGCTGATTTATCAGATTTAATGAAGACTTTGACATATCCTTCCGGCTTATTGTATTTTATTGCATTCGATATCAGATTGGTTACTACGCGTTGAAATTTATCTGCATCTGTTTTGAAACTAAATTGAGGATCGGAAGCAATGACCTCGCAATGGATATTTTTTTGTTGTGCAATTAATTCAAGATCAGAAACAACTTCAAGAACAAGTTCTACAGGCTTTGTCAGTTGGATGTGCAAAGGTTCTTTTCCCTTTTCAAGTTTTCGGAACTGCATAATTTCCAGGACCATTTTCTGAAGCTTAATGCTATTGTTGAATACTTTTAATAGACGAGGATTTTCAACAGTATTACGGGTATCTTCAAGCAAAGCATGAATGTGTGAAGTGATAAGCGTGAGTGGTGTCCGAAACTCGTGGGCCAGATTGGTAAAAAATTCAATTTTATAACTCTGCAATTCCTCTTCCTTTTTCTTTTTAAATTCCTGAAGCATGGCTTCTTTCTTCCTGGCATCACGCCTGCGGTATGTCGAGAAAATGAGCAATTGAATTCCAATGATCAGAAGAATGTAAATCAATATCGCCCATGTTGTCAGCCAGAACGGGGGATTAATAATAATCTCTATTTCCCTGATGTTTTTTGACCAGTTGCCGTTTTCATCACTTACACGTATCTGCAGAGTGTATTTACCCGGTTCCAGATTTGAGAAACTAATGGGCTGGTTTTGTGGATTGAGTATCCACTCGTTGTCAAAATTAATAAGCCGGTAAGAGATCCTGTGACGTTCCTGTCCCCAGAAAGCAAGGGGAGAAACATAAAATGAAATTGAATTCTGGTTGTACTTTAGTGTCAGGTTCTTTTGGTGGTTGATACGGCTGGTAAGAACACCGTTGTTCCCAATTTCAACAGGAAGGTTCCTGATAAAGAGTTGATTAATTGCGATTGGAGGAAAGTATGAAGAGAATTTGATCTCATCTGTCTGTATAATATCCACACCCATGGTACCCCCGACATAAAGTCCGCCGGTTTTTTTATCGAAAAAGGAAGCCCCATCACTATATTCAAAATTGATCAGGCCATCGTTCACGTTGTAGCTCCTGATGTTTTTTCTGCTGATATCGATAAATGAAAGTCCCAGGTTGGTTGTTACCCACAAATTACCCGGATTATCAAGGTGTATCGCATGGATGCTTGTACCGGAAAGATCAGACTGAATATTTAGTTTTGCAAATCTTACCGAATCGGCAGATATTGGCAACAAACTGAAAATACCATTACTGCTTCCAACCCAGATATATCCTGAATGGTCGGTAAACAAAGAAAGGATATCATCATTCTTTATAAGATCAGGATTTGTTAAAGTTGAATACTGAGCTATGATTCTCTTGTTTATAGTATTATAACGATACACACCCATCCCCCGTGTACCGATCCAGATAATCCCTGGTTTTTCTTCGGTAAGTGCATACACTATTTGTTTTTGATGTGAAGTCTCATCAATACTTTTATCGAGTATTAATTGTTCGGAATAGATTGGAACAGAAAGGTCGTTATTGTCAAACTCAACCATGATAACCCCATAGCCGCTGGTTCCCAGAAAAATCCGATGATTACTGTCTTCGAGTATACGGTACACCGATGCAAAGGTTAAAGGATTTGAGCTCTTAAAATCGCGTGGGAAATTACGGATGGTATTATAATCGGACGAGATGATGTCAACGCCTTTACCATCAGTACCGACCCAGATTGAACCGTTCTCGTGTTCATGAAACGAAAGTACTGAATTATTGCTCAGCCCATCCCTGACCGATATTTGCCTGATATGATTTCCATTGGCATCGAAAATGTCTATTCCTCCTCCTTTAGTACCTATCAGAACATCTCTTTTGCGCGTCACTAGGATGCTTCTTACAACCGGATATGCCAATTGATCCGATGAAAGACACTTATTAGGGAATTCTGTCAGTTTCAGGGTATATACTCCATTTCCATCGGTACCTATCCATAAAATATCCGGTTCTGATTCATAAATGCTTAATACGCGTGTAGCAATAGGGTTATTTATGAATAGATCTGAAAGTATGTTAAGTACATCAAAAGTACGGGTGAGAAGATTAAAACTGTATATTCTACCTTTTTCGGTACCTGTCCACAACCTGTTTTTCTCCTTTGAAAGGGCGAATGAAGTTATTATATCGTCAGGGATCCTCAATTGCAGAACCTCTTTTGATTCCAGATCAACCATAAGGGCCGCACCGGTACGTTGAGTAATCAATATATACGGGTGTTGATTGATAAGGATTGAAATTGATGATGATAATGTTCCTATTGCAGGGAGTTTCATTATCTCTTCAAGGTGATCGCCAGCTATCATCATCGCCTGGAAACTTCCGGTAAGACAATATGCTTTATTATTAACAATATGGATCCTTTTAATATCCAGGGAAGCCGGTTGTGAAATCTGATCAAAAACGATTTTATTGAATTGTTTTGTAGTATTGTCGAATCTGAAGATTCCACGCCCAAAAACCGACGCAAGTGTGCCATAACTATCTGAATGACTGATTGCAATATCATTTTCATAGTTTATCTGCTCCGATTCCTTTGTAAAATATGAAGTGAATATGTCGTGAATATTATCATATAACCCCACCCCTTTGTTAGTTAACATCCAGATGGGACCTGATGAAGTGGGATATAATTCCCTGATGACATGATTGTGAATTGAGTTGGAATTATTTCCTGGCAAATAAGTAACGATATTACTGCCATCGTAACGATTAAGTCCATTCCAGGTCCCAAGCCAGATATATCCTTCCGCATCTTTTACGATTGTATTCACTGCACCATTTGATAATCCTTCGCGACGCGAAATGGAATGAACATTCTTTTTATATTCCGCGCTCAGGGGGATGGATAGCAGGAGCAACAATATCAGACTAATGAGTTTTCCCGACATTTTGAATATCAAATCAGAGATCAGTCAATGATTTAGTAAAATTAGGGAAAAAAGTAGAATTATGCGAATCAGGGTCAAAAGATGGGACTAAGAAGAGGTTCCTTGTATTTGAAATTCTCCATTTTCACTTTATGAATTTCCTACTCGTCATCTGTTATTCCTTTCAGAGACTTCAGATTGTCTTTGAATGTTCTGATATTTGACCATTTTATAATAAAACCCCTGATCGACTGTAATTCAATAGGTTCATAGAAATTTAAGAGATAAAGGATGAACGGGAAACTGATCAGACATCCTGTTTTCAGGATCATCCTTGGAAGGAGAGACATTCCATTTAAAAACAGACTAGAGAAGGATAGAGCAGCGCCTATGATAAACATTATGGTGATTTTCCTGATTTCAAAAGGGATAAAAAAAACTTTTTGAGAAAAATAATAACATGCATACCAGTATATAAATTGCGACAGGAATGTTGCTATTGCAGCACCGGTAATATCCCAGATGGGAATTAGTAAGAAATTTAGTGCCAGGCTTAATATAGTGCAGAAAACAACAATAATTCCAATCATCCCCGACTTCTTTGCGATATGTAATCCATAAACAGTAACCTCCTTTAAATTTGTGAAGAAACAGGAAAGAGATAAAATCGGAATTACAACTACCGCATCCCAGAACTCTTTTGATTTGGCTATTACTTTAATTATCTCAAAAGAAAAAAGTGAGATTGCGATTATCGCAAACATTATTGCATAAGAAGAATAGAGGAGGACCTTGGAATAGAATCGCTTATTGTTAGGCGAATCCATCTGTTTAAGCATCATGGGACCTAGTGCCAGCTTTATAGAATCGACAATAACCAGTTTTAAAACGCTCGCTATTTTAAAGGCCATGGTGTACAATGCCACCGATTTTAGAATTGCAAGAGAGTTAAGGGAAAACCTGTCAATAACGGTAAGTAGGGAAGCGGAAATATTTGCGAGTAAAAGAGGAAAACCATAGCTGTTCATTGAACTGAAAACAGACCAGTTAAAAAATACCCTGGAGTTTTTAATAGTATAGCCCAGAAGTAACAAAACAATTAAACCATTTCCAATTACCTGGGCAAGGTAAATTCCATCGAGCCCCATTTTTTTCGAAAGTACAAAGTATAGTGTCAGAGATAAGACAGTAGTAAGTTTCAGCAGGTTTGTAACTGAATAAAGGAACGATCTTGACTGGAGTCTCATCAGTGTGTTGATGAGATTATTTATTGCCTGAATACCAGAAGAGAGAATAACAAAGGTGATTACTTTTCCAAAGTCAGGTTTTGAAAATATTAAAACTGAAAGGCTCCCGGAAAATGGAATCAGTACCAGACAAAATAGTGATGTGACAATCAGTTGTGTCATAAACGACATGAAAAAAATTCCTTTCTGATTGTCTTTATGTTCCTTATCCCAGTACCATCTCGTGAGACTTGTTGGTAAAGCCGATGCCATAGTGGCGGTCAGAACAAGACCGGAAATTTCAAGTATCCCAAGAATTCCGAAGTCATCAATTGAAAAAAACTTTGGGTTGGTATATAATGGTATTAGAATTAATCCGACAACCTTTACGGCAATGTTTCCAAGACCGTAAATCACGGTGTCTTTCATTGATATTTTAATAGTCTTCAGCATCCCTAAGAAAATCAAATATAATTATCAGGCGATTGTTCCCGAAATAATAATTGTATTGAAATAGTAGAATGGATAAGCAATGTTCATTCCTGCTGTTCGTTTCAGCTTTCTGACAATAAGTTCCCTGATACTGAGACTTTGCAGATTTGCATAACTTATTATTTCAGGTGTGTAACCTGCTGAAACCAGTATTTTTGAAATAGTATATGGTGTAAACCAGAACCGATGATCTGAATTTATTACTTCCATGTAATTCTTCATGTTAAAAAATTGTCGTTTATTATAAATATTAGGAACGGTAATAATAAATCTGCTGACATTCTTGCTGTATTTAGTTTTAAAAACCTTCAGAAAGTTAACCGGGTTATCGAGATGTTCTACAATCTCACCGAGTACTACATAGTCCCAGTTTCTTTCGGTAATGTTCTTAAAATCATCAGTTAAAATATCTCCATTAAAAACATTATTATATCCAAGCTCGTTCTTAATAAATTCTATACTCTTCTTGTCAATATCTATCCCGACGCAATTCTTTGCATTATCTGTGATTAACTTATGTAACCACTTGTTGTTCTTTATCTTTTCAGCAATAATTTGAATATGGTCTGAACAACCAATGTGGATTACATCTTTATTTTTAATGATATCGGTAATTGCAGCTTCACGTGAAATGATTTTATGTTTTGTTTTTCCAATTTCAACGTTAAGACTAGTCTGAAAGGCATCTCCCTTAAGATACTTTAAAACCCCCGGTTCTATCTTCATAATTAATTTATTGGACCGTTTTACTTGCAGGCGCTAAGATACTATTTACCTTCATTATAAAATCCTTATAATTTACCGATGCATTAAAATTTGAGTTCCAGTTGTTGAATGCTTTCATTCTGATTTTATTCAATTCGTTTACCGGCATATTTGCATAAACCTGAATCATTTTAGCCAGATCATCCGGTTCAAAATCGACCGTTATAAGCGCTCCGGTTCCCTCTATTACAATTTCTTTTACCCCGCCTACATATGTGGCAATAACAGGAATACCGAAGCTTTGAGCTTCCATGATGCTTACCGGAATCCCTTCAGAGGAACTTGTATTTATGAAAAGATCGATTTTGTTTTCAGCATAAAATTCCAATAGTTTTGAATTTTGTATCTGACCCATAAATTGGAATCTAATATTTTTTAATTCCCCAAGTTTTCTTTGTGCCATATCTTGTAACTCACTTTGAAGTTGCCCCTCCCCAAAGTGATTCCAGATAATCTGCCTGTCTGTTTTCACCTTCTCAAGAGCCAGAATAATCAGATCAATTCTTTTAACCTTAATCATACTGGAACATGATATAATTCTGAAGAAACCTGAATCAGGCTTTTCTATTTCACTTAAGAAAGGGTTCATAACTCCTAAATGTGAAATCTGGTTTTTAGGATGCATTATTCTCAATCTGCTTTCAAAATATTCCTTTCCATGGGCTGAAATAAAAAATATTCCGTCAAGATTGTTAAAGGTGTATTTGAGAAGTGGGAGATAATTAGAATCTGCTTCTTCCTCGTATAAATCAATCCGGTGCGCTCGGGCAATTTTGATTTTGTTTTTTTGATCTAACATACTGATTGCATGTGCTCCGTTATTCATCCAATAGGAGTAAAAAGTAATCAATCCTTCTGTTTTCTCAGTCCTTAGAATTTTCTCTATATAAATTTTCAGCTGTAGACCTTTAATTATTTTTTTCAACAAGAGAAGTTTATTTCTTAATGATATTGGCCTTGATATTTCCTTTCTGAATATGATTTCATCTTTATAAATACCTGAAATTTTTTTCATATTTCTGCAAACCAGAAATGGTAAAGTAATATATCCGGCGGAGGTTGATGTTGGGTTATATCTGTAAACTTTAACATTATCCGGAATAGTCCTTATTTTGTGAGCAGTAATATCCCTTGTAATAATTATCACCTTGCTGAAGTTGGAATATAAATATGAGAATTCCGATTCAATAAATGGTTCTCCGGGCTCATATGGGAAACGGGAAGTAATAAAAATCAAAGTATTCATATTGATTTTTTAAGCATTCAGTTTATGTAAATGATTTGGAAACATATTAAAATTAACAGAGCAAATAATTATTCAGTATAATAAACTCTTTGCAAGGTTAGTTCCGCGTTGATAAGATTGTAAATTTAATATATTTGCGTTGGAGTGCAAGCATATAGATATCCAAATCATTTAATACCTCTTTATTCTTGTTCCATTTTCAATATTTTTAAAGATCCCGAAGAGGTGATTATTTGAAAGAATTTAAAAATGTAAGAAATGAAAAAAGCCGAAAAAATAAAACTGTTTCTAAAGCACCCCATTGAGATTATTAACTATGGCTTAAACTTATACAAAGAGGATTACTACCATTTGAAAAACAAAAGGAGTTTTAATATTGAACAACTCCCGACAGTTGACATTTGTGATCTCTTTCCGGATATCAGCGAGAGTGTTAATCACTACACCTATCTGGATGGAACTTCTATGGTCCCCGACATTATGTTGTTGAAATTATTGGCAAGGAGCTTTAAAAATTGTTCATATTTAGAAATTGGAAGCTGGAGAGGAGAGAGTCTCTCAAACGTCTATGAAGTAACCAGAGACTGTACTTCAATCACATTGTCCGAAGATGAAATGAGGGAGATGAAGACAGATGAAGATTTTATTAAAGTTCATGGAATTTTCTCAAATAAATTGGAAGATCTTAAAACAATAAAACATAATTCACAAACATTTAATTTTGAACAGCTAAATAAAAAGTATGATTTGATTTTTATTGATGGGGATCATTCATATGAAGGTGTATTAATCGACACGAAAAATTCTTTCAAGATCAGAAAAGACCATAATTCGATTATTGTCTGGCACGATTATGGAAACTCAACCGAAAAAGTGAGACATTCTGTTTTGGCTGCAATTCTGAACGGTACTCCCCGTGAATTTCATAAGAATCTTTACCATGTTTCTAATACACTTTGTGCGATTTACATTGAAAACAAGGAGTTTAACACATATTATACCAATTTTCCAACAGTGCCTAATAAAAGTTTCACTATTAAATTATCAGTGAATAAAATGTGATTATAAACACTAAGGAGATCCTGGATTTTGGTTAGCTCCCTTTTTAAAGTGATATATTTGTGCTAACATGAATATGTTGCATATGAAGATTCTAATGATTTTGGATAATGAATTCCCTCCCGACGTTAGAGTTGAGAAAGAGGCGGAGTCACTGATAAACAAGGGGCATTCAGTAACCATTCTTTCTTATAACTTTAGAGGTCTCAACAAAGCCGAACTCTGGAAAGGGATCAGAATAATCAGGTTTAATATCAATAAGCAATTTGCAAAAAAATCTCTAGGATTTTCGTTACAACTGCCTTTTTATAAATGGATATGGCAAATTCAGATCAACAAAATTCTAAAATCAGATCGATACGATGTAGTGCATATTCATGATTTGCCTTTATGCTGCCTCATTCAATCTGTTAAAGCAAAATTTAATATTCCGGTTATTGCTGACATGCATGAAAATTACCCATTCCTGGTAGCAGAACAACCTTATATGAATAATTTGTTTGCGAGGATTTTCCTTAGTAAGAAAAGGTGGTTAATAAAAGAAAAGGAGTGGTTGTCAAAAACAAGTGCCATTATATGTGTGGCAGAAGAGATGAGGCAGAGAATTAAAACTGACCTGATTGACACTTTACCTGTAATTCTGGTTCCCAATACTCCATCAATTCCAGAGCTGAAAGATTCAATGTCAGATATTACAAATATTAAAGAACGATTCTCAGGTACATTTAATATCCTATATGTTGGGGGAATTGATTCTGTCAGGGGAATAGATATACTAATAGAGTCAGCGAAATTTCTGATCCAGTTTATTCCTCAATTCAAAATTATTATCGCAGGAGATGGAAAGATTCTGCCTGAAATGAAACAACTGGCTAAATCACTGCAATTGGAGAATATTATAGCATTTGAGGGATGGATATCACAGGATAAAATTGGCAGCTATATTTCATGTTCAGATGTTTGTGTCATTCCGCATAGAAAATCACCTCAAACCGATAATTCGAGTCCTAACAAACTTTTTCAGTACTTCTATTTCAAAAAGCCGGTAATTTCGTCTAACTGTAATTCAATTGAAAAGATTATTCTAACTGAAAAGTGTGGAATGATTTATCAGGATAATCTACCGGAAGAACTTGCAGCCAGGATCAAATATTTGTATGATAATCCTGAAGCAGGAATTGAAATGGGAAACCGTGGTTATCTTTCGGTGGTTAATAAATATAATTGGGAAAGTACGGTTACTCCATTACTTTCGTTATATACAAATTTAAACCTCTAGTTTTTGATTCATGTGCGGAATTGCAGGAATTTTTAATACAACCGGAAAACCCATCGACAAGATCCGACTTGTAAATATGACCAGGATAATACGTCACCGGGGTCCTGATGATGAGGGTTACCTGTTGGTTAATACTGATGAAAACAGGAATCAGCATTGCAAGGGTGCTGATACCATTTCATTCTTACAGGGAACATTACCCAGGGTAGAAGAAGGAATTTCTGCCAACCTTGCCTTTGGATTCAGAAGGCTTTCTATTATCGATCTGAGCGAAAAGGGACACCAACCCATGAGCAATGCTTCAGGTTCTCTTTGGATAGTTTTTAACGGTGAAATTTATAATTATCTTGAAATCAGGGAAGAACTTTCCGGTCTTGGTCATACTTTCGTAACTAATAGCGATACGGAAGTGATCCTTAAAGCATATGAACAATGGGGAACCGACTGCCTTAAATATTTCAATGGCATGTGGTCGTTTGCACTCTGGGATGTGAGAACTAAAACACTATTTTGTGCCAGAGACAGGTTCGGTGTTAAACCGTTTTATTATTACTGGAACGGAAAGCAGTTTATATTCGGTTCGGAAGTAAAACAAATACTAGTTCATGATATTGATAAAACAATTGATGAACAGGTTGTTGCAAAGAGTTTTGCAATTAGCAATTTTCTTGAAAATTCAGGAGGAACTTATTTTAGACAGATCAAAGTATTACCACACTCCCATTTTATTTTGTTGCGTCAGGGTGAGCTTAGCCTGACCAGATATTATGATCTGCCCATTGATAAATTTGAAACCTCCGGACTTTCATTCACAGAGGCAAGTGATACCTACCTGGAACTTTTCAAAGATTCTATTAAATTGAGAATGAGAAGTGATGTTGAAGTTGGTAGTGCACTTAGCGGGGGGCTTGATTCCTCGGCTATCGTTATGTTGGCAGCTGGTTATACAGGAAAGCAATTCCAGACATTCTCATCTTATTTTACTCATGCTCCGGCATATGATGAAAGAAGATGGATTTCGCTTGTAGTAGACAAGGTAAAAACTAATGCACATTATGTTTCTGCAAATCCGGAGGAATCGAGAAGGGAGATTGAAAAAATAATCTGGTATCATGACGTCCCTCTCGAAAGTTCAAGTCCCGTAGCCCACTTTTACCTTACCCGTCTTGCTCGTGAGTGTAAGGTGCCTGTTTTATTAGACGGACAAGGTTCAGATGAAATCACCGGAGGATACAACCATGGTTATTACCGTTATTTTGCTGATATGTTACGGAACCTTCAGATAGGAAGATTTTTATATCAGTATCCTTCCTATTTACAATATAATTCTAAAGGATCAATCCTGGCAAAAATAGTCAAAACTTCAGCTGTTATTGCTATGAAGGAATCTACCCTGTACAAGATGGAAGCAAGGAACTCATTTCAACCTGTTGCCGGATTCAATTCCAAAAAGGTACAAATGGATGAAGTTATCGATCTTAATTGCTCCAAGCTTTCTAATTTTCTGTACAATCAGGTTATGTCAACTTCAATTCAAACTCTTCTGCATTATGAGGATCGGAATTCTATGGCTCATTCTATCGAAACCAGAGTCCCCTTTCTTGATTATCGCTTAGTTGAATTCGTTTTTTCTTTACCCTCTGCTTATAAGATAAAGGGACATCTTGGAAAATATATTCACAGGGAAGCGCTGAAGCAAATTGTCCCTGCCGAAATTATGGAACGAAAAGATAAAATCGGATTTCTTGCTCCCGGAGAGAATTTTTGGCTTCGTAATGAATGGAAGGACTTTGCAACAAGTACATTTCAATCAGCAGGATTTAAGAGCCGGGACATATTCAATCATACAAGGATTATATCAGAATTTAGCAAATATCAGAAAGGTGATAACCGGTATGCTAAAAAATTATGGCAGGTACTGATGACGGAACTTTGGTTCCGGACTTTTATAGACAAATCAACTGACTCAATCTCATAACTCAAATCAGCTTTTATCAACACATAATATACAGGAAGGATGACAGAACAAATATTTAACTATATCCTGAAGAATTTTGGAGCTATCTACAAGATTAATCCCGGTGAGTTCAATATTAATTATGGTATTGATAAAAGGTCGAGGATTCAGATTATTAAAGGAGATGTTGATTACTTCACCAGAAAGGAACCATTTAACCCGACTCGGGTTATATGGAAAGAATGGAACGATATTAAAATACCATTTCTATTCGACTCAGAATCAACCACTAATATCATTACTTATTCAGATGGACAGGTTTTAATTAACAATGATATAATTGCATCAACCTTCTTTTTTTTAAGTAACTGGCAGGAGTATGTAAGTTCTGATAAAGATATTTATGGAAGGTTCCCGATGACTGAAAGTATGCAGTACAAACTGAATTTTCTTTGTATTCCGGTTGTAAACTACTATTTTGAAATATTAAAAAAAGGTATTGAACAAGCTTATAAAATCAAGCTTGAGCAGAGACTCTGGAACGGTAAAAAAATGGCGGTTTGCCTGACTCATGACGTTGACCTTTGCGAGAGTGCATGGATACAGGGAAGCTTCAGAGAGCTGCTGAAAGGCAATATTTTTGCTCCTATCAGACTGGCTGCTGCCAGACTATTTGCAGATGATAAATGGTTCAACTTCATCGAAATTGTTGAAATAGAAAAACGATATAATGCAAATTCAACATTTTTTTTTCTGCCATTTAAGGGTAAAAAAAACGGTATCCCCAATGCTGACTATAATATTACAAAACCTAAGTTTAGAAAAGTATTTAAATTGATAAAGAGAAAAGGTTCTGAAATTGCATTACATGGGAGCATTGGTACAAGCACTGATCGGGATCTTCTAAAAAAGGAGATAAACAGAATAGGAGTTGAAGTAATCGGGAACAGGTACCATTTTCTTATGTACGACTCTTTTTTAAGTCCTGCATTATTATCCGAATCGGGTCTTAAATACGATTCTTCATTAGGATTTGCTGAGTCTGTTGGCTTCAGAAACTCATATTGTTTACCATTTTATTTATATGACATTAAGAATAACAAGTCAACAGATCTAATAGAAATACCATTGAATGTTATGGATGTCTCCTTTGGTAAAAAATATATGGGAATTAAAAAAGAAGAGGCACTGACTAAAATGTGCCATCTGGTTGATGAGATAGAACGTTTCAATGGATGCTTTACCCTGCTTTGGCACAATACGTATTTCTCAAAATTTAAATATGAAGGCTGGAAAAACATTTATTGTGAAATATTAAAATATTGTTCCGGCAAAGATGCATTATTGACAAACGGGGAGAATATCTGCAGATCATTTAAATCCGGGGATTGAAACAATCATTTTTTTGGAAGAGCTACCTTAATCCCATAGTATTTAATCTTGAAAAATAGATGTCTTCAGGTTTTATATCTGAACCTGAAAGATCCTGAAAAACCAGATAACTCTCTTCAGGGTTTGAGAAAAAATGGAAACCGGTGCTGGCGAACAATTCCATTTCTTTAATATTAAGGCTGTTGTGAGAAAATCCTAATGCCCGGATCATTATAGCTTCTTGTTTCCGGCAAAAAGTGAATGCAAGGTTCATTATTTTCTTTTTTTTATTATCCGGAAATTGTCTGGGAAACAGAAATTGCTCTACGAAGAATATTTTTTCCCTGTTGGAAGAAAAAATAAAATAAGACACTATTACTCCGCGTTTATTCCTGAATTCAAGAATTCCATATTTCAGTCCAGAAGGATTTTCCTTAACTCTCCACCTTAAAAAATCTTTACTTAAATATGTTGAATATACATTCTGAGGTAAAAAGGATAACAGCACTATTTCATCAACTTCATCAAAACTTATCTTTTCACATTTGAATTCTCCTGAAAAAGTAATCTTTGATTTGATGATAAGATAGTTGTACCATGAGAACAAAAAAATCTGGAGTTTTTTAACAGAGCTGAGATCTGGAAAGAGGTTAATCCGGTTTTTATAAAACTTTAAAGGTTTTGTCACATAGAAGCTTCCACGGATCTGTGTAATTATTTTAAATCCACATCTTTTAAAAGCCGACTTAGAGGGAGTGAATCCCCAAATAAAGATAGCATTATCATTCCTTGCTTTTTCAGATATAGTCTGTGATAACTCTTTCAGGATATCTCTTTTCCCCAGATCGATCATTTTATCAAGGGAAACCAATGTATCTTCCCCTTTAAGAGTTAAAACCTGTTTTCCGCTTTTTGATAACATCGGGATAAAAATCCCAGCATTGGTTCCAATAATTTCACCCGATTCTTTATCCGTAGCTATTGCATATAATGAAGGTTTGAAATAACTTTTAATAAACAACCAGTCAAACTCCTCACGTGAGCGGTTATTGCTTTGGAACTTGTCGCTCTGTGCATTATTAAAGAAATACAAAACTTCAGGAATGGATTGGTTATCTAATAACTTGATATTAACCTGCATATAGTTAGTCTTTTCCAAGGCTGATATGTTAGAATTTTAAAACGGTTCCTCCCCATGAATAGCCAACACCAAATCCGGCCAGAAGAACTTTCTTACCCGGTGAAACCGAACCATCCAGAATAGCTTCTTTCAAAGCAATTGGAATTGTGGAAGAAACAGTATTGCCAACAGTTTCAATATAATAATAAAAAATATCGGGATTGATTCTTAACTTTTTACGAAGATATTCCATCATAAACTTGTTTGCCTGGTGAAAAACGAAAAGATCTATCTCTTCCTGTAATAAACCATTTTTTAAAAGGATTTCTTTAATTAACAATGGGACTCTTTCGAGTGTGAAATTGAAAATCTCAGTCCCGTTCATATAAAGGTGATCAGGAGATACAGGGTTCCCACCCTCGTCCCAGGTAATCAAATTTTTTGCTTCTGCATATCTTAATCCCCCGGTTTCTACAATCAGGTTTCTGGCACCTTTCCCATCTGTTCCAAGACTGAACTCCTTCAATTCCGCAAATCCCTCAGTAGAAATAAATGTTGCAGTAGCAGCATCTCCAAATATAGTTCTGTTGCCTTTGTCTTTTTGATGAATATATTTTGAATAAGTCTCTGCTGTCAGAAGTAAAACATTATTGGCCAGGCCACCACAGATAAGTCCTTTTGCCAATGATAATCCATAAATGAATCCCGAGCATCCCTGATTGAAATCCAATGCACCTATATTAGTTCTGAGTCCAAGTCTTTCCTGTAGAAGACAAGCTGATGTTGGTAAAAAATAGTCGGGGCTTTGGGTACATAGAAGAATAAAGTCAATAGTCGTCCTGTCAATTTTATATTCATCAATCAATTTATTAGCGGCAGCAAAAGCCATGTCTGAAGCTGTTTCATTTTCAGCAGCTATATGTCGTTGAAGAATCCCAGTCTTTGAGGCGACTTTTTCCGTTGTCCATTCCGGAAATTCTTTAAATAAATTTTCATTTGTAAGTACCTTTTCAGGCAGGTAATATGATATTCCTTTAATGAAAATGCTCATAAACAATTATAATAAAGTATAACCACCATCAATCAGAAGACTTGATCCGGTCATCCACAAAGATGCATCTGAGAGAAGGTAAACTACTAAAAAAGCTATTTCCTCAGGTTTTCCATAACGTTTTAGAGGATAATGATTTATGTCTTCTTTTAGTTGTTCCCGGGTTATTGCCCCTTCTTCAAAAATACTGGTATCAATCATTCCGGGATTCACGCTATTTACCCTGATCATTTTTGGTGCCAGGTCAAGTGCCATTCCTTTTACAAGACCATTTATTGCACCCTTGCTGGCAGAATAGACCGAACCTCCCAGTGAGGTGCAAAATACTCCGGAAACTGATGAAATAAAAACTATTGAAGCCCCCCTCTTAATTTTTTTGTTTTTAAGCAACTGCTGTGATAACATTGCAGGTGAATTGAAATTTATTCCCATAACCTCATTAAACACCTCCTTCCCTGAAAACTGGAAAGGCATTGGTTTTGATATCCCTGCACAATGTACTATCCCATCCAGTGCAGGCATTGACTCTATAATCGTTTTTATACCATCGTCATTTTGTAAATCGGCTACAATCTGAATGTGCCCTTCACCCTCCAGCTGCGTATAAGTATTATTCAGTCTTTCTGAATTGCGTCCTGTAATACAGACTTTTGCTCCCATTCTTGATGCTTCTGTGGCAACGGCTTTGCCAATGCCAGAAGATGCTCCTGAAACGTAAATTGTTTTACCTGCTAAGGAGAATGGATTGTACATTTTCAGCTATTTTATTTTTAAGATCATAATCTTGAAAATATCCTCAACTGTGGCAGACTTCCTGATATCATCACCTGTGAGCTTTACCTTATATTTTTCGTCAACCATACCAATTACCGATAATGCTCCGAAAGAGCTCCATTCTTCTATATCACGAAATTTTGTTGTTGTTTTAAAGAGAGTTACATCTGTCTCTTCAAAAAGTTCTGCAAAATTAGTAACAAAAATATTTATATCCATAACAAAACCGCTATTGAATCTCTGTAAGTTACATTCTATCCTGTTTACGCTGTAAATTTAACATATTTGCGCATGAGGGCAAATATATATTCTCAAATCAAATTTGAGAACAAAAATTTATTCCTGTTGAAATAATGGGAAAAAGGACAAAATAGGATTTCTGGCTCCGGGAGGAAATTTCTGACTTCGTAATGAATGGAAGGATTTTGCAACAAACACAGTATGCATAGGTTAATATGGAACCAAACTTCAATCTTTTTAGTATTTTAAATTTGCGAGTTGCGCTATTTCATTATCGGAAAGAGCTCTATCGAATATTCTGACTTCATCTATTATGCCTTTAAAAAAATTTTTTGGACTTAGATTTGATCGGCCACCAATAATTGCAGCAAAGGGGGCAGTACCATAATCAGCATCCTGGCCATTTGTCTCACAAGTAGTTTGATGAATAATTAGTGTTCCATTTATGTACGAATTTACATTATAACTATCCCGTGTTATCACAACATGAACCCAGTTGTTTCTTTCGAAGCAACATGCTGTAGAATAGGATTCGATCGGATTATTTCCAACATTGTAACTGGCGCCGTAATAAGATGTAGCAGAAGTTTTATAACTTACAGCTTGTGAATATGGAGAAGAAGCTGAACCAATCCCAATCATTATTTCACCGCTATTAACTGGGATGCCTGTTGGCTTGACCCAAAAGCTGATAGAATAGTTATTCAAGCCAATAAAACTATTTGGTGGTAGTAAAGAAATGTAGTCACTTATCCCATTAAAATAATATGCACTGTTAGGATTATCAAATCTGTCAGTTGTTAGTGATGCCCCATGAACAGATCCATTTCTAGAATGTCCGCTTTCATCATTAGCGTTTCCATTAAAAGGAAAGTATGCAAGCAGGCCAGCAAAAGGAAGGTCACCAAGTGATGTAAATTCTTCATTAAATGAACCTTCTAATCCATTCGTAATAACTTTGATTGTGCTTTGGTTTGATTTTATTCCGTAAGGAACAAGACATTTTAAAACAGTATCGTTGACCTCAATAATACGTGAATCCAAATCGTCGAATTTTACCTGATTAAAAGATAAAGTGCTGTTAAATCTTTCACCGGTAATCTTTACAGTATCATACGAATGCCCTGTTATTGGTTCAAATTTTTTTAGAATAATCGGCAATTCTGAATCAGGAACGAACTCAACCTTTTCGCCATAAGTTTTTATATTCCCTGTTATTGCATAAGCTCTTAGGATATACTTTGAGTCCTTCTTTAAAGAACTTGAGATTTCCGCCTGATAATTACCTGATTTTGCTTTTGCCCCAATATTAATTTTAAATCCGGGTTTATTAATTGGATCTTCCCCAACCTGCCAAATGAAACCCATCTCCTTGATCTCTCCGGAATTCCTCCATATTATATTCCCTGAAAAAATTATTGCTTCATTCCCTTTGGGTACAGCTGAAATTGTAAATACACTTGGGAATTCCCTGGTTGCAAACTCTTTGTCGCACATTGTGAGCACTATAATCATCAACATTAATAGAATAATTCGGAATGTTGTTTTCATCTATTATTTGAGTTTCATCAGATAAATTATCGAAAAATCAATGCAATGAATTTTATCAGAAGTAGAACTAGTCAGGAAATCATAACCACCTGAACATCTAAGTAAATTATAGTTTTTCAGATTCAGTTGTAGTCCTGTTCTGAAAAATGCACCATAAAAAGGTGCTGATTTTAATTCATTTTGATCATGAAATGAATAGGAAGTATTGGAAGAAGGGAACAATTGGTCCCGATAATTATCATATTTTGGATTGAGATAAATACTAAACATGCCGCCTCCTTCAATAAATGGTTTCAAAGAAGTGTTTGGGAAAAGATTTATAGAAAATCCTATTCTTGAGGTATTTTCAAGACTTTTTATAAATGTCTCATAATAATTTTTCGAAGGCAGGGTTTCTGTTTCGTAGGAATAATGATGTGTTTTATATCCAAGAGTGCTCTGAAAAAGTATTCCGAATATCGTATACTCATTCATGAGTTGCAGAGAGATACCTGCATAAGGTGATGGTCCTGGAAATGATTGAAATCCTTTGCCTGTTGTCTTCACAACATGCCAATCAAAAGAAACACCAGTTACAAAACCAATATAAAAATCTTTTTTAACACCTTTATAAACGACATAAGGTTCAGCTGATTCATTATAATAGTTTTTTAAGTAGTTTATAAAAGAACTGATATTAGGTTCCACTTCAATTGATAATGCATGTTGAGGAAGAAAGGAAGCTATTCCTGTTTGATACTTTAAATCAGATGTCATTCCACCTAAATATTCCTCATCGGTAAAAGATGAGGGATACATAATATCATGAATAGCACTATCGGGTCCTCTGGTCAGGAAGTGCTTAACTCCATGCATTTCATAGTAAAGTAGATCATAGGGCCCATCAAACACTATCCTAATAAATCCCAGTGTATCCCTAATACCCAAAGGGAAAGAGATTGGGATAAAAAATTGGTTATCTGCATAGATTCCAAATCCTTTAAGTTCCTTCGGCCCGAATTGAGTTGAGCTATCACTCTTTGTTGGCTTAAAGGTGCATGAGAAAAGAGGACTATTATCATGTCTTTTGTAAATAAAACCTTCAATTGTATCGCCTCTGTTATTTATTATATATCCCCTCGTGAATCTATAATTATGCTGGCAGAAAAGATTGCAGGTTGAAATGGAAATAAATATGAATAATAGGAAAAATTTAATCCCGGGATTCATTTCTTTGATTTGTTAAAACTAAAACAGACATCAGACCTTCTTTTTTAAAAGCATTACTAAAGGTAGTGACTAGATATCAAATTTCAGGTATTTAATATATTAAAAATCTTTTCTGTCAATTTTTTCCTGGAATATTCAATTCTATTATCAGAAGCCAGGTGTAATGGATTATAAACAGACTGCAATAAGAAGTCCTCGATTGACACATTGTCATTATAACCAAATGTATCGCCTGCACCAACTGATCTTATGATATTAGCTGCATCGCCGTCAGCAGGACCAAGACAAATAATTGGTTTCCCTGAAGCGATATATTCAAAGAGTTTTCCGGTTATTATGTTTTTGCTGCTTTTATGGTCAGGGATGATAAGTAAAAGTACAGTTGTATCGAGCATGTATCTTATTGCAGATGTATGATCTACATATGAAATAAATTCCAAAGTAGAGTTACCTGTTTTTGAAAGGATCAGCTCTTTTTGTTTTGGAGAAACTGCACCGATGAATCTTAATCTGAAATCATTTCCCTTTTCCTTAAAACTGCATAGCGATTTCAGGAAACCGTCAATCGGATATGCATCAGAAAGAGTACCGATATAGGAGATTGTAAATATTTCTGGAGATGAAGGTACAATTCCTGAGAAATCTTCCTCATCATATCCATTTGTAATTATATCAATCTTACCATCGATTCCTTTTACTTTTAATGAAAATAGTGTTTTCAGGGATGCGCCGATGGTTATTATCCTGTCGGCATGTTTAAGAACTTCTTTTTCAAAATTTAAATCGATTTTTCTTGATAAGAAGGTTGGATAGAACTGATTGTAATAATAAATGTCGGTCCATGGATCGCGCAGATCTGCAATCCATTTTATACCCGGATATTTTTTCTTTATTTTTTGTCCTATGAGTTGTGTAGAATGGGGAGGACTTGTAGTGATTACACTATTTATTCCTTCCATCTCGATTATCTCACATGCTTTCTTAAAAGCATATCTGTTCCATCCTCTTCTGGGATCAGGAATGAAAAAGTTTCCTCTTATGAAACGTAGTATCTTTCCCTTAAATGAATTGTCTGTATTGTTTGCAAAACCAGCTGTGGGAATTTTCGATTTATCCTTCCTGTAAATACTAAAATAATCAATGGCAGGAGTTTTGTGGACTTTAATTGAAGAGGGCTGATCTGTCAGTAGTGAATTATCAGCAACAGGGTATGCTGCATATTCCGGATCCACAGTAAGAATAACCGGTTCCCATCCAAATTCCGGCAGATACTTTGCAAATTTCAGCCATCGTTGGACTCCTGCTCCTCCACTGGGAGGCCAGTAATAAGTAATTACCAGGACCTTATTCATGCTAAAGTTTTTTCAGCAAACTTCTTATGTTAACTTTTTCAGCAATAATCTCCTTTAACTGAGCTATCTGAACTCTCTCCTGTTCCATAGAATCACGATACCTTATTGTAACACTGTTATCTTCAAGCGTCTGGTGATCTATTGTTATGCAAAAGGGAGTTCCTATAGCATCCTGGCGTCTGTAACGTCTTCCGATTGAGTCTTTATCGTCATACTGGCAATTAAAATCAAATTTCAGATCCTGCACAATTTTTTCAGCAATCTCGGGAAGTCCGTCCTTCTTAATAAGGGGCATCACGGCAAGTTTAATAGGAGCAAGAAATGAAGGTACCCGGAGTACTATACGTGTATCGATACTCCCATCATCCTTCTTTAACTCCTCTTCACAATATGCAGCAGAGATTACCTGGAGAAACATCCTGTCGACGCCAATAGAGGTTTCAATTACAAAAGGAACGTATGATTCTCCTTTTTCCGGATCGAAGTACTGCATCTTTTTACCGCTGTACTCCTGATGTTGTTTCAAATCATAATCGGTTCGGGAATGAATTCCCTCTACCTCTTTGAATCCAAAAGGAAATTTATATTCAATATCGGTAGCCGCATTAGCATAATGGGCAAGCTTAACGTGGTCGTGAAACCTGTAATTCTCACTTCCAAAGCCGAGTGCCTGGTGCCATTTCATCCTTATCTCTTTCCATTTTTTAAACCAATTCAGTTCACTTCCCGGCTGAACAAAAAACTGCATTTCCATCTGCTCAAATTCTCTCATCCTGAAGATAAATTGTCTGGCAACTATTTCATTCCGGAATGCTTTACCGATCTGGGCAATTCCAAAAGGTATCTTCATCCTTCCGGTCTTTTGAACATTCAGGAAGTTGACAAAGATCCCCTGGGCGGTTTCAGGGCGGAGATAGATTTTATTTGTTCCTTCCGAAGTAGAGCCCATATCAGTGGAAAACATAAGATTAAACTGTCTTACGTCGGTCCAGTTACGGGTACCTGAAATCGGGCAAACTATTTCATTATCAATTATTATCTGTTTCAGTTCAGCAAGATTAGAATCATTCAATGCTTTTGCAAAACGTGCATTGAGTTGGTCGATTTTTTCCTGGTTAGCTATAACGCGGGAATTGGTCTCCCTGAATTTTTTTTCATCGAACGATTCTCCAAACCGTTCTTTGGCTTTTTCAACCTCTTTGGTAATTTTTTCTTCGATTTTTGCCAGATGTTCTTCAATCAGGATATCTGCCCTATACCTCTTTTTTGAATCTTTGTTATCGATGAGCGGATCGTTAAAAGCATCAACATGTCCTGATGCTTTCCAAATTGTCGGGTGCATAAATATTGCTGAATCGAGACCAACTATATTATCATTTAACAGTACCATACTGTCCCACCAGTATTTCTTAATATTATTTTTGAGTTCAACACCATACTGACCGTAATCATATACCGCACTTAGTCCGTCGTAGATTTCACTCGACGGGAAAACATACCCGTATTCTTTACAATGAGCAACTAATTTTTTAAAAACATCTTCCTGTGCCATAATTGATTATTTTACTTTAACGGAAGGCAAAAGTAATTTAAAATCTTTGGTTTTACAACGAGGTCTTTAATCGTGATCATTTCTTTACCACTCAGCTTCCCCGGCTTTTGCCCCCCGACCCCCTGAAGGGGGGCTAATAATCAGAATTCCAGGGCATAAGCCCCCTTTAGGGGGTTGGGGGTAGAAAACAGGTGAAAATAAGGAAGTTATCCTGAACAGCAGAACATAAAGAAGATTTAGAGCTAATTTTCAATAATAGATGATGGAGACAATACCTGAAATCTATTCGTATATTTACGACTTGTTTATTATTGTGAACAAATGAAAAAGAGAACTGATTTTCTGGTACTGGGTTCAGGAATTGCCGGGTTGACGTTTGCACTTAAAGCCGCAAAGTATGGAAGAGTATCGATTGTAACTAAGGCAGACATATCTGATTCAAATACAAAGTATGCTCAGGGAGGTATTGCTGCTGTTTTCAGCGAACCTGATAACTTTGAAAAACATATTCACGACACATTGATTGCCGGAGGAGGTTGCTGCAATGAGGAAGTTGTAAGGATGGTTGTACAGGAAGCACCCGAAAGGATCAAGGACCTTATTGAACTTGGTGTATCATTCGATAAAAATGAAGATGGGACATACGATCTTGCCAAAGAGGGTGGACATA
>Ga0182021_10002164_pt1 | contig 22901 bp, 22 predicted proteins | sample 612E3MmetaG_FD_120493 | JGI IMG/M metagenome (GOLD analysis project Ga0182021, IMG submission 120493) | Permafrost microbial communities from Stordalen Mire, Sweden - 612E3M metaG (Illumina Assembly) | ecosystem: Environmental > Terrestrial > Soil > Wetlands > Permafrost | place: Sweden... | reverse complement strand
TCCGCGATCCAGTCCTGGGGGATCTTCCCCAGCACGAAGGACAGTGAGTACATGAGGGCCAGCACGCACACGAAGATGTGGACGCCCAGGAAACGGTTCGTGAGAACCGCATCCAACCTGGCCGTGGGGGATTTTTTGTCATCAGCCGCCGTGGCCACTTCCTTCACCAGACCATGCGCGAATCCGTAGCGGCGTTCGGCCACCAGGGTGGCTCCGTCGGCGCCGAGGTGGGGTTCCAGGAAGGCGAAGCTCTTGGACAGCTGGTGCCGGATGGCCTCGCTGGCGTGGCTCTCGGCCACCACACGTTTGGCTTCGGCATTGTTCTCCAGCAGCTGGAGGGCCAGCCACCGGGGCGGCATGGTGGCCTCCAGCAGCTCGTCCCGGCAGATTTCAGTCTGCAGTTTCGCGAGTTCGCCTTCGATGTCGTGGCCATAGTCCACGGCGATCCGCCGGCACCGGTTGGATTCGCCCCGGGCCATGGCGCCAAGCAGGGTCTTGAGCTCCGTAATGCCTTGTTCCCGGTTTCCCACGGTGGGGATCACCGGGCCGCCGAGCAGCAATTCCAAGGCCGGCACGTCGATGCGAACGCCTCGATTCTCGGCGTCGTCCACCATGTTCAGCACGAAGGCCACGGGCTTTCCGAGTTCCAGGAGCTGGGTGCTGAGATAGAGGTTGCGTTCCAGGTTCGAGGCGTCGAGCACGTTCAGGACCAGGTCCACTTCCGGCGAGGCCAGGAACTGGGAGGCCACCCGCTCGTCTTCGCTGCGCGCGGATAGTGAATAGGTGCCGGGGAGGTCGACCACCTCCATGGTGGTTCCGCCATGCTCGAAGGTCCCGCTGCGGCGCTCCACGGTGACGCCCGGCCAGTTGCCCACATGGTGCCGCGCCCCGGTAAGGGCGTTGAACAGCGTGGTCTTCCCGCAGTTGGGATTGCCTGCGAGGGCGATAGTCAGGGTCATCCGGCCACCGGCTGCACGAGGATGCAGGCGCTTTCTTCCCGCCTAAGAGAGAGGTGATAACCCTTGATCACGAGTTCCATGGGATCGCCCAGCGGCGCGAGTTTCTCGACCCTCAGCCGGGCTCCGCGAATGAAACCCATCTCCAGCAGCCGCTGGCGAACCTGCCCCTGGGCCTGGACCCGGACAACCTCTCCCTGATCTCCGGGCTGGAGAAGACTTAAGGGTATCGGAAGATTCTGAGTCATAGTCTCAACTCCGTGATTCAGTGTATCTCACTCCCAGGGTTGAACAAGGTGCGGACGCGAGGATGTGATCTCCGTCTAGACTGACGATAATGAATGCTACCAGCCCTCTGACCCTGCCCAACGCGCTGACCCTGCTCCGGATCCTGGCGATCCCCTTTTTCGCCATCGCGGTTTGGTACGGCCATTACTGGCAGGCCTTCATCCTGTTTGCCGCCGCGGGCTTCACGGATCTTCTGGATGGCCTCATCGCCAGGACCTTCAATCAGAGCTCGGAACTGGGGGCCGTGCTCGATCCGGCTGCCGATAAGCTGCTGATGACGACCGCCTTCGTCCTCCTGGCCTGGCGGACCCAGGGCATGACCGCGCCCATCCCCGTGTGGGTGGCGATCCTGGCCATCACGCGGGACGGGTTGATCTCCTTCTATGCCTTTGCCTCCGTGGATCGGCTCAGCGATAGCAAGTTTCATCCAAGCCTCCTGGGGAAGCTCAGTACTGCCATGCAGTTGCTCGCCGTCACGCTGGGACTGCTTTTCAACGCCCTCGGCTACCGGCCCTGGATGCACCCCTTCCTGCCGGAGATGTACTGGGTCGTGGCGGTCCTGGCCCTGACCTCGGGCATCCACTACTTCCTGCGGGCCACGAGAACCCCGGCTCCGAAGGCCTGATAGACTGGTCCTTCCGCGTCGGGAGACGCCGAAGGAGCTGCCATGAGAAAGTTCACCCCGAAGGGGTCCGGAACCGCGCCCACTGTCAAGAAAACCGCATCTGCCCGACCAGCGGCGCGTACGGTTGCCCGTCCTGAAGATCGCCCGACTCGTCGCATCGCTGCCCAGTCGGAGGACCGGCCCGTTCGCCGCCCTGGTACCCATGCCGAAGATCGGCCTATCCGTCGCCCCGCTGCCCATTCTGAGGATCGACCGGTTCGCCGCCCTGCCAACCCCGGGGACCGGCCCATTCACCGCACTGCCACCCATTCCGAAGACCGACCTGTTCGCCGCCCTGCCTCCCATTCCGAAGATCGGCCCGTCCGTCGCCCCGCCGCCCATTCGGAGGACCGACCGGTTCGCCCTGCCAACTCCGAGGACCGGCCCATTCGCCGCACTACCACCCATTCCGAGGACCGTCCCTCCCGCCGCCCCACGGATCGCCCCGTCTACAGGAGCACCCGCCCCTCAACCTCCGCAGTCGTGAAGCCCAAGCCTGCCACCCCCGCTTCTTTGAGAAAAACCGGGCCGCGCCCTGGGGGCCCCGGGCAGGAACGTCTCCAGAAGATCCTGGCCGCGGCAGGCATCGACAGCCGCAGGGCCTGTGAGCAGATCATCCTGGACGGCCGAGTTCAGGTGAACGGATTGACTGTCACTGAGCTGGGCACCTGTGCGGATCCACGCAGGGATGTCATCACCGTGGACCTGATCGAGGTCCAGCGCGAGGCGCCGGTCTACATTCTCATGAACAAGCCCAAGGGTTACGTCACCACGGTGAAGGACGACCAGGGCCGCCCCACGGTCATGGCCCTGCTGAAGGGAGTCCCGGGCCGCCTCTATCCCGTGGGCCGCCTCGATTTCAATTCCGAAGGCCTGCTGCTCATGACCAATGACGGAGCCCTGGCGCAGGTGCTCATGGGTCCCGAGCACGAGATCCCCAAGGTGTACCTGGTGAAGGTGCACCGCAATCCCCGCCCCGAACTCATGAAGGAATTCCAGGAAGGCTTCCTGCTCAGTGGCCGCCGGTTGAAGCCCTGCCATATCGAGATCGCCGAGAAAGGCGACAACCCTTGGCTGAAGGTGACCCTCACGGAGGGCAAGAACCAGCAGATCCGCCGCATGTTCGCCGCCGTGGGCCACCCCGTCAGCAAACTGCGCCGGGTCCAGTTCGGCCCCCTGGCGGATCCCCTCCTGAAGCCGGGCGCCTGGCGTTATCTGAGTCCCCAGGAGATCGCGGCGATCAAGAGCCTCTAGGAATCTAATCAGGCTAGGTGGAGGCTCCTCACCGCGAGGAGCACTTCCCGCAGGAAGCACACCAAGGCCACCACGAAGGCGGTCATGGCGAGGATGAACAGCGAGGCCACCGCCATTGCCACACTGGCCCTCATCACGGCGCCAAGAAAGACCGTCGCGATGCTGACACAGACCAGCAGCGCCGCAGTGGTGCCGAAGGTGATCGCGAAATTGATCATCCGTCGCCGCTGGGCCAGGGTGCTCATCTCCGCATGAATGGCCTGCACCCGGTTCTCATGGGAATCCTCCAGGCGTTCGTTCAGGGCCCGGGCCCGATCCACGATGCGTGCCAGTCGATTGGACATCACGCCAAGGATCGTTCCGATGGCCGTGAGCAGGAACACCGGCGCCACCGACAGCTGGATGACATGGGAGATGTCGTAGATGGTCTGGTCGGAAACGGGCGCAAGCATACCTAATTGCTATCAGCTATCGGCACTCAGCCGCCAGTAAAAACGCCGCGACCGGCCGTGAGCAGACAGCATCTATAGAGCCTCTTCCTCGAAGTCCAGCAGATGGCCGCTCTTGCGGGCCTTGGTTTTCAGATAACGAAGGTTGTGGGGGTTGGAGGCCTGCTGGTGGCGCTCCCGCTCCACTTCAATGCCGGCGGATTCCAGCGCACCGATCTTCCGTGGATTGTTGGTGAGCAGCTTCACCTGGGTGATGCCGAAAAACTTCAGCATCTCAACGGCACAATCATAGGTCCGCAGGTCATCCGGAAAACCCAGCGAATGGTTCGCCTCCACGGTATCGAGCCCCTGTTCCTGCAAGGCATAGGCCTTGAGCTTGTTCAGGAGACCGATGCCGCGGCCCTCCTGACGCAGGTAGAGCACCATGCCGCCATGTTGGTCGACGTAGCGCAGGCCCTCTTCCAGCTGCTGGCGGCAATCGCATTTTAGGCTGCCCAGAACGTCGCCGGTCCAGCATTCCGAGTGGATGCGCACCGGAATCCGCCGGCGCGCATCGATCTCCCCTGCCACGATGGCGAGGTGCTCCTTGCCCGTGGCGTGTTCCAGGAATCCGTAGACTGTGAACTTCCCGAAGATGGAAGGCACGTTGGCCTTGGCGATGAACGGAACCTTCTCAGCCTGCAGTTTGCAGAACAGTTCGAGTTTGGGGGCGGTGCTGGATTCTTTGGGTGACATGGCATTCCAGGGGAGGTTGCGGTCGTCTCATTGGATGCCGCACACGGGAATCTGAAGTCTGATCGCAGGATCTCGTCTCGGCAATCCCTTAATGTCTAATCTTAAATCTAGACAATATCCAAACGAATTTGGTCCATGATGGCAGCTTCCACTTCGGCGATGAAGGCCTCCAAGGGTTGGGAGACCTTGGCTCCGGAGGCCAAGCGGTGTCCGCCGCCACCGAATTGGCGGCAGACGGCGTTCACGTCCACCCGCTCCCGGGAACGCAGGCTGACTTTGGCCCGGCCATCTTCGGTCTCGGAAAAGAGGGCCGCGACCTCGACGCCCTTCAACTTGCGGGGTTCTTCGACCAGTTCGTCCAGATCCTCGTGGGAGGCCCCACAGGCCGCCAGATCCGCCTTGGTCACGGAAACATAGGCGAAGCGTCCGTCATCCTTCAACTGGAGCCCGCCCATGGCCCTGCCGAAGAGTTTGAGCTTGGAAGGAGTAGCGGTCTGGTAGAGGGCATTGAAGGTCCGGGCGGGATGGACTCCCTGGGCGATGAGATCCGCCGCGGCGATATGGATTTTGGGGGTGCTGTTGGAGTGCCGGAAGTTGCCTGTGTCGCTCACCAGCCCGGCATAGAGGGCCTGGGCCATCACGGGCGGAAGCTCGCCTCCGATCCGGGGTCGAACCAGGTCATAGACCAGTTCGGTGCTGGCGCTGGCCGTTGGATCCGTGAACTCCTCGTCGAAGCCCTTGGGCGCATCCTTCAGGTGATGGTCGAGGCAGGCTCGGTCCGCCTTCGTTCTTTCAAAGGCGGCGAAGAGGGCCCCCATCCGGTGAGGTTCCGAGGCATCGATGAGCAGCCAGGCATCCGGCCAGGACGCAAGGTCCTGGTGGGCCCCGGTCGGTTCGAAAGGCTCGATCCAGCCCATAGGATCCAGGAATTGCAGGTTTTCGGGCAGGGCAGGCGTCACCACGATCCGGGCGTCCTTGCCTCCGGCCTTCAGATGCGCGGTCAAGGCAATGGAGGCGCCCACACCATCGCCATCGGGGTTCTCATGGGTAGTGAGAAGAATCCTGTCATGGCGGTCGAGAAAGGTGGCGAAGCGATCCAGCATGAAAATCCTGACCTCCGCAGTCAGGATATCAGATCAGAGCTGCTCCTTCCGGCTCTCCAGGCTCCCTGGTTTGAATGCCTTCAGTTCGTGCACGACCTCCGCCAGCAGTGCGCGCTTGAGGGCATAGGGGAGAAAAGCGCTCTTGAAGCCCATGATGATGACCTCCTCGATCTCCTCCAGGCTGAAGCCCAGTTCCTCGTGGATGACCTGGAATTCACGGCTCACCGTGGTGCCCGTCACCATGCGGTTGTCGGTGTTCACGGTGACGCGCAGGCCCAGGTCGTAGAACAGGCGAATGGGATGGTCGGCCATCTTCTTCACGGCCTTGGTCTGCACATTGCTCGATGGGCAGCACTCCAAGGGGATGCGGTGGTCGTTCACGTAGTTGAGCAGGTCTCCATCCTCGATGAGGCGCACTCCGTGCCCGATGCGGTGGGCGCCACAAAGGTGGATGGCTTGATGGATACTCTCGGGCCCATAGGCTTCACCGGCGTGCAGGGTGCAGTTGATATTGTTCTGGAGCACGCGGCCAAAGGCGTCCTTGTGGCGCTTGGCGGGGAAGTTTTCCTCCGCGCCCGCCAGGTCGAATCCCACCACACCCTTGTTCTTGAAAGCGACGGTGAGGTCCGCCAGGCGGAGCGAAATGTCCGGTGAGATGTGGCGCATGCCGCAAAGAATCACACCGGTCTTGATGCTGTACTTGCGCTCAGCCTGGGCCAGACCCTCGAGTACGGCCTGCACGATGGCGTGCAGGGTGAGGCCATTCTGCTGGTGGAGGATGGGGCTGTAGCGCACCTCCATGTAGCGGACATTCTCCTTGGCCGCGTCCTCGGCCAGCTCAAAGGAGGTGCGTACCAGGCTCTCGTAAGTCTGCATCACGGAGAGGGTCACATCAAAGGCTCGCAGGTAGTCCACCAGCGACTTGCAGTCGTCCCCGACTTCGACGAAGGGTCGCAACCCATCGACCGAATCAGCCGGCAACTTCACCTTCTGCCGTTCTGCCAGCTCGAGGATGGTCGGGATGCGGAGACTGCCATCAAGATGGACATGCAGGTCCGTCTTGGGAAGGCGCTGGAGGTCCTGGATTGTCAGTTTGGCCATGGGAAAGGCTAGCGCCTTGTGCGGATGTGGGCTATGGGCCGTGGGCTGTGGCAAAGCAGAACCCGGCTCCGCCGAGTTCTGCGCGGGGGTCCGGGGGTGTGTGCGCAGCATGGAACCCCCGGAGAGCATCAGGTACTCAATTGACTCAACCGATGCGCGAGGACGGAATCATCCGTGGCCAGGGCCTGGCAGGCCTTGCATAGGCCGAAAATCTGGTGGCTGTGATGCATGGGTCTGAAATCGAATTCGCGGCAGATCTGCTCCTGGAGCGCCTCCAGTTTCGGACGGAAGAACTCGATGATGGCATCGCAGTTCAGGCAGATCAGGTGGTCGTGATGCTCGTTGCTCCGGACCGCCTCGTAGTGCGCATGCTGATCGCCGAAGCTGCTCTTCCGGACCAACCCGCACTGAACGAGCAGATCCAGGGTCCGGTAGACGGTGGCCCTGCTGATGGCTTTCCCCTTCTGCTTCAGGGCCATGTGCAGCTGGTCGGCATCGAAATGATGAGGCTGGCCGAAGACCTCCTCGACCAATTCCAGACGCTCACCGGTCAGCTTCAGCTGGCGGGACCGTAGAAAAGTCTCGAAGCGTTGCTGTTCTTCGGGCCGTTCGATCTTGGGCTTGCGCATGGGATCCTCGGCGGAAGTTTACATGAATTGTTTCAGGATTCGCATTTTACAAACGTAAATCCCATGGCTATTATAGTTCTTTCGTAAACATAGTGGAGCGCCCATGGCCATAGTTAGTATCGAATCTTCCAATCTCTCCTCGGAACAGAAATCCCGAATCGGGGAACGCGTCATCACCGCACTGCAGCATGAAGGCATTGCCCCTGGATCCGTGGTCGTACTCTTCCAGCCCGAGCGGGGCGACATTTATCTGGATGGGCTGCTGGTCCAGGTCCAGGTGGATGCTCCGGCGCCCGTTCCGGCGGCCCCTGCCCCACGGGCAGCAGCCCCAGTCCAGGAGGCGGCCCCAGCCTTCAAGACCAAGGCACGCCGCTCCAAGCCTGAGCTTGAGGATATGAAGAATCGGCTGATGAGTGCCCTTCAGGACAAAGGTTCCCTCAGCAGTTTCGAGGCCCAGGTCGCCCTCGACCTCAAGGATTGCGACTGGGCCCCGGCCACACTCCGTCGTCTATTCACCGAGCTGGAAGAGACCAAACTCATCGTCAAGAACGGGCAGAAGCGAGGCACACGCTATGTCTGGAAGGGCATCGCGAGCACCCCTCAATCCGCTCCGGCGGTGAAACTCGTCAAGGCCGAGAGCGAAGAAAGTTAGGCCCCTTCGGGAGTTCGTCGCTCTGCCACACTCGGCCCATGGACTGGTTCCTCCGGGATTTCGACCATCCCGCCTACTTCACCATCTATGCAGACAAGGCTGCAGATGCGGCCGTGGAAGGCCCTGCCCTGGTGGCATTGCTGGACCTTCCAACTGGAAGCCGGGTGCTGGATCTCCCCTGCGGTTGGGGACGATTGAATCCCCATCTGCACGCCCGAGGCCTGGAGATCATCGGCGGGGATCGGAGCTCCCTCAATCTGAAGAAGCACCGGGCCTGCCATCCGGTACCGCTCGTGCGCCTGGATTTCCGCGCTCTGCCCTTCCGATCGGCCTGCGCCGATGGCGTGTTCTGCGCCTTCACGAGCTGGGGCTATTTCGCCAGCGAGGAGGAGAACCTGAGGCAGCTGACGGAATTCGCCCGGGTGCTGCGTCCCGGCGGCGCCCTGCTGCTGGACCTCGCAGGTCGAGCCTTCCTCCAATCAGCCATGGAAGGGGTGGAGGGAGACTGGCTGGAATTTCCCGATGAGGGCTACCAGGAACGGGCCCGATGGAGCCCCGACAGTCGCCGCATCCTCACCGAGCGCATCTGCCAGGGAGAATCCTTCTGCCATGACATCTGGATTCCCACGGATGCCGAAGTCCGAGTCTGCTTGGACCAGGCTGGATTCGAAGTGACCAATGCCTATGGCGGGCTGGATGGCCGTCCCTGGGTCGAAGGGGCCGAGCGTTGGATCTACCGGGCTCTCAAGAGCGTTTAATTGAACCGGTTCGTGGCGAACAGGTAGCCACCAAACCCGAGACCACAAAGACCGAGGGCCACTGGGAGACCCAGCCCCTGCACCAGGGCCCCACCCACCAGCGGGCCGACCATCATCCCCACCGAGTAGGCGAGGTTGAGGATGGAGAAGGCCGAGGCGAAGCTCTGGCTGCCCTGTCGCTCCACCTGATCCGCCACCGCGGGACTGCAGGGGCTCATGATGAGACTGGCCGCGCTGCCCAACCCCATCATGGCCAGCACCACCATCCAGGCCCGGGGCAGCAGGGCCGGCAGGGGCAGCAGGATCAGGGCGGACACCAGGCCCATGCGGAGCACTTTCGCTCGCCCGATGCGATCAGACAAACGGCCCATCAACGGCGAGGTGAGGCTTTGGGTCAGGGCTGCGGCGGCGAAGCAGAGTCCGATCCGGTAGGGGCTGAGGGCCAGCCGATGGTCCAGGTCCAGCGGGAGGGTAGATTCGAGCAGGGCCCAAAGCCCCGATCCCAGCGCCATGGCTCCGGCGAAGAGCCTTACCGCAGGATTGGATAGCAATTGCCGGAAGGGCAGACGCGGCCCTCGCTCCGGCTCCACCTGCGGAAGCAGAAAGGCCCGCCCGGCGGCGTCCAGCGCCACGAGTCCCGCCCCCAGCAGGAATGGAGCCGAGGGCCCCGCGTGCTGGTCGAGAAACCCTGATAATGGCGGGCCTATGAGGACTCCGAGATTCGCGGCGGCAAAGGCGGTGCCCATGGCCCGGCCCCGGGATTCAGACGGGAAGTGATCCGCCAATAGGGACATACCCGGGAGCCAGGTGGCAGCGCCCGCGATGCCCTGGAGGAACCGGGCCAGCACCAGCAGCCAGTATTGATTCGATACGGCGAATACCAGCGTGGTCACGGCGAGGCCGGCCAGCCCCCAGAGCATGGGGGCCCGTCGGCCGTAGCGGTCCGTCAGAATCGCCACCGGGAAGGTCGCGAGCAGGAGGGCCACGGCGTAGCTTCCGAAGAGGATCCCCACCTTCATGGGATTCAGACCCAGGTCCCGCGCGTACCTTGGCAGGAGCGGCACCAGCAGGTAGTAGAGGAGCGTGTCCACGTGGAAGGCGAGGGCCGTCACGAGGAGCGCGGCGGTGGAGGGTGCAGGGCGGCGCATGCCCCACTATCGCAGCCCGTACGAAGCAAAGCCCCCTTGCGGGGGCTCCGGTGGATCGGTAAGCCGGGTTCTGTCGTGGGGCGTCATTCCTCTGGGATGAATGTCGCCATCCACCTCAAGCGACCTACCCGCCGGCTCGGTCGGGTCAACCCTCGCCGCTTGCGCGGTGCGCCGGCCTATTTGGTCTTGCTCCCTGGGGGGTTTGCCGTGCCCGTTCTGTTGCCAGCCCGGCGGTGGGCTCTTACCCCACCGTTTCACCCTTGCCTGATCCGCTTGCGCGGCCATCGGCGGTTTGTTCTCTGTTGCACTTTCCGTCGGGTCACCCCGCCCTGGTGTTACCAGGCCCAGCACCCTATGGAGCCCGGACTTTCCTCTACTCTTGCGAGCAGCGACGCCCTGATCCACAGCTCCACGTTATCACCTCATCGCCGGCATCTACCCTTCATAAGGCAGGGGCATCAACCAGCCTTCTCGCTGCAAGTCCTCAAGGATGGACCAGGCGGCACGATAAGGATCACCCGTGCTGCCCCCCAGGACCTCGTCGCGCAGGCGGACCTGGTAGGGGACGAGATCCGGGTGAAAGGTGCCTGCAAGATCCCCGTTCGGCTGGAACAAGCTCAGAAGCAGCGCCTCTGGATGGGGGTGGCCGATGCGGACGGCGCAGAGCGCCATGCCTCCCGGACCTTCCGTGGCACCAGCCCGGAGGAGACGATCCTGGATAGGAGCCAGCGTGGCCGGATCGACTCCGAAACCGAGACAACGGACCGGTAATGGATCGGATTGGGAGGCCGCGACATCGTCATCTTCGGACCAGGGGCAGGGCGGGCGTGGCCCTCGGTAGGGCTGCCCAGGCAGAATGCACTCATGGTGGTGTTGATCGCTGACCCAGACATGTGCAAGCCGCATGTATGAGTTATGCAGACCGCCACCCTGTCCGGGGCCCAACCAAATCAACCTTTGGACCTCTGGGGTCCAGGACCCAGCCTCCCGGAAGGGATGATCCCAGAGGCTGGGCTCTACAGAGAGCTCCAGCCTGAGTCCTGCCAGGAATTCCGGCAGCCCAGGATAGGGGTGAGGCAGATGGATGCACACACCCTCAGGGGTGATGCGCATGTTGAGCGCCGGGAAACAGGCGGCAAGTGGACTCTCTTTCAGCAGAGCCAGCAGCGCGAGGCGATGACTTTCGGTCCTCAAAGAGGCCATGAGATGGAGATCCCAGACCTGACCCGTCGGATCGCAAGCCCAGGATTCCAAGGCCGAAGCTTCGGGACGGGAGAGCGAATCCTGGCCCAAAACCATCAGACGCAGGCCCCCAGCTGGATCAAAGCGTCCGATGGGGGGCCGATCTTCGCGGCTCTCCTCGAGCCTGGAGCGCCGTTGCGCGCGGGCCCAGCCGATGCCGTTCCAGGCAGCCTCGGTACCTTCCGGCGCATCCATCAGGTGAGGCAGGCCCTCGGAAGTCACCTGTCGATAGGCCTCGGTTCGCCGGATCTCCTGGTGCCGGGCGAGGATATCCCAGATCTCGTCAATGTTCTGCTGGCTGACGCGGGCCAAGCCCTCACCGACTTCCGCTAAACGCTTACCCATCCTCGAGAGGCGTTCCTGCTCTGGCGTCATCTTGGCTTCCACGCTCCATTGCCGGCCATGGGCGGATTCCATGGCCATCGCCCGTTCGCTGACCTCATGCAGGGACAGCTCTGCGCGCTCCGAGGATTGACGGACCTGGTCCACCAGACCCAGATGCGCCTCCAGGGCGCGCTCCAGAGCCTGTCCATGTTGGTCCATGTGCCCTGCCGTCCTAAGAAGTTCGTGGACTTCCGAGAAAAGCCTCTGCGTGACCTCCTGGAGATCCCACAAGCCTGTGGTCTCGCGCTCCAGGCCCTGCTGGTAATCACCCAGTACCCGTTCCATTCGGGCGATACCTTCGGTCGTCTGATCAGCGAGGAAGCGCAAGGGTCCCCCGATCGCCGCCAGCCCGGCGCTTTCCGATTCCTGCTGGGCAAGGATCGCGGCATTCACCGCCAACAGCCCAATCTGCTGAGCCACCTGATCGAGTTCCATCAAGGAACCCTGGGCTCCGCCGAAGGAGCGTATCCGTGATTGGGCCTCTTCGCGGAAGCCCTCCATGCGGCGAGCCAGGGCTTCTGTATGATCCCGCACGCCATCTGACGACAGCCGCAGCTTGCGTAACCACTCCGTGCGTGCCTGAGCGTCTTCCACGAGTCTGGTGGTATGAGCGACAAGCCCCTTCACCGAAAGGTTCATTAGGGCGCCCTGCCGCAGACCCGCATCCGCCAGCCGCTTCAGTACATCCTCCTCGCGACGCAGCCTGGGAAAGGTGTCCTGAAGCTCCTCCAGATGGGTTTCGAACTGCTCCAGGCCGGCCCGCAACTGATCCAATGTGCCCCGGAAAGCCTGTCCCTGCAACCTGGACTGGTCGGCTCGCAGCCGGTAGTTCAGTTCGATCTGGTCGAGCCGGAGGGTATTTTCAAGGGCAGCCTTGAGGTCCCTCCCCAGGGCTTCCAGCCGGGCACCTCCCTGAAGGCGGATCTCCGTCTCGGCCTCCCGCTGATGCTGGATCGCCTGCAACAGGGCATCCAGTTCCTGCCAGTCCCGGGTCATCGCGTGGCGAAGGTCCGCCAACTCCGAGCGTTGCCCATGCAGGTCCTCGATCACCCCATTCAAAGCCCCTGCCACCCGGTGGTCCTGTTCACAGAGACCCTCTGGAACCATCTGTGGTTCCCGTTCCCCCTGCAGGATCCGCTGGATCCAGTCCATGAAGGCTCCGTCATTGGTCAACCTCCGATGCCATCCCCACCAGTGGAGACCCGCACGCAAAAGTCCCGCGGCCACCATAATCAGGAGGGCCGCCTCCACTGGGCTGAACGCCTCTGCGTGCTGGAACAATAGGTAGGCTACCGCCCCCATGAGCAGGAGCACCACCACATCCACCGGAATCTTGGACCCCGATACCTGCCTCCAAACGATTCCGAGCTGTGCCATGCCCCGTTTCTCTTTCATGGGAGTTCCATCGGCGCATCCGGACCAAAAGCAAAGAATCAGACAGAACGCCAGAGCACGTCGTAGCTTCTCAGCCCACCCCCAAGTTCCTGGAGCAGTCTGGCTCGGAGAAGGGCCGTGATGGCCTGCTGGGCTTCATCCGCCGGATTCACCCTGGGGGCGGCCTCTGCCCCCCGGAGCCTCAGGTTCCGAAGGTACCCCCGGCTGCCGGTAGGCAAGGCTTCCAGTGGGTCCACTGGAGTGCAGGAGGAACAGCACCAGCCTTCCTCCGGACTGAGGATGACGAGTGGCGCCGTCTCGTTTCCGCACCGGCCACAGACCCGAGGATGAGGTAGCAATCCCATGCAGTGGAGCAGCCAATGCTCGGCATAGGCGAGAATCCCGATGGCATTGCTGGGATCAGCCTTCAGCGCTCGTCCACAGGCGCTGAGCAGGCGGTAGAGCCGATCGTCTTCCACCCCCTCCCGGGCCACCCGGTCGAAGAGATCCGCCAGACAGGCCATCACCAGGCTGGATTCCAGGTGGCCCAGACAGAGCGGACTGAAGCTCAGCTCACAGCGGGTGACCCGTTTCAGTTCAGTCTGCTCCTTTCCGAAGAAACTGACCCGAACCATGCTCAGAGGTTCGAAGGCAGCCACCCACTTGGCCGTGGGTTTCTTCACGCCCTTGGCCAGTCCGGAAAGGCGCTCCCCGTGCTCGGAGAGGAAGGACACCACTGCCCCACCCTCGGCGAAGGGCACGGCTTTCAGGACGATGGCCTCGCAGGTCCGAATCACCTTTCCAGTCTGCCCGCATTCAACCCATTCGCCTGGATCGGGTCTCATGGGTAGCGGTCGTTGAACCGCCATATACCTGGAGACTCCGATGAAAACCCTGTTCCGATCTACTTTGATTCTGGCTCTCATGGCGCTCCCCCTTGCCGCCCAGCCCGGGCCGGACAACAGCCACCAAGCCGAGCGGATCGGTCGGCGCCTGCAGCTGACCGAGGCCCAGAAGGCCAGCATCCTGGCTATCCGCGACAAGCACCGGTCGGACCTGGTCCAGCGGGGGGATGCAGTGCAGCATGCCCGGATCGACTTGCGAAGCGCCCTCCAGGACTCGAGCACCCCCGAACCTCGGCTCCGAGCCCTCTACGACAAGGCTTCCACCGCCCGGTTCGACATGATTCTGGCGCGGCGCTCGCTCCGGATGGAAGTGCAGGCGATCCTCACCCCCGAGCAGCGGGCGAAGGCCGCTGAGATGCGCGACCATGCCCGGCGGGAGTTCGCCGGCCCTTGGCGGCGTGGATAGCCGGTTGATTCAGGCCGGCAATCGATAGACTGGGGGGATGCGTGCATCCCCCTTTTTGATGCTGGTCCTCACGGGCCTGACCCTTTTCGGGCAGGTGAGTCCAATCCATTCATTCCGGCAGTGGATGGGCGGGCAGGAGGTCGGCGGCTCCACCCTGGAAACCAGGCTGGACGGGAAGGTCCGCGAGGTCCGTTCACGGGAGTGGATGGTGCTCTCCCGGATGGGCCAGGAGATCCGGGAGGAAGTGAGCGAGACCGCCCGAAAATCGCCCGAGGGCCAATTGACCTTTACCTGGCGCCTGCAGCTCTCTTCCGAGCCTTTCGAAGGCCGGGCCGAGTGGTCCCCCCGCGAGCCAGGCGTCCTGTCCATTCAGCCCACCCATGGCTCCGCCGTCCGCAAGGAGGTCCCGGCCGGTGCGCTCCTTTGGCCAGAGGATCTTGAATCCCTGTTGAAGGAGGCCGCCCGCACGGGTAAAGCGGTGGAGGCGACCACCTTCTCCTTCCCGGTTCAACAATGGAGCGGCCTTCACCTGGTGCCCCAGGGAGCGGCCCCTCTTCCAGGGTTTCCGGATGCCGTGCGGTTCACCGGGGAGGAACGAGATGGGTCGGTCACGGCCCCTGTCGAAGTCTGGATCTCCCCCACGGCCGGGGAGGTCCGGCAGCGGACCGAACTGGGCGGCCTGGAGCTGCTCACCCAGCGCTCCGAACTGCCCGCGCCCATTCCAGGCAAAGGGCCTGGCAAGGGATTCTTCGAACGGACTCTCCAGACCCTTCCGCTTGATCCCTTCCAGCCCTGGATCACGGAACTTGTCCTGCGAGGGGAAGGGCCCCTGCCCAACCTGCCCGAGGACGCCCAGCAGACGCAGCTTTCCAAGGGGCGATGGCGCCTGAGGCGGGCGTCTTTCCCGACTCCGGAAGAAGCGGCCCAGCTCCCTGTCAAGGGCACACCATCTCCAGACGAGGCTCGTTTCCTGGCTCCCAGTCCCCTGGTCCAGTTCCAGGACCCGGCCTTCGACGGGCTGATCCGCCGCATGGCTCTTTCCCCGGGACTGTCCCGCTGGGAGATCGCGCGCCGGGTGAACACCTTTGTGTTCGATTGGATCACCGAGAAGGATTTCACGGTGGGCTTCGCTTCGGCCCTCGAGGTCTGCCATCACCCGCGGGGGGACTGCACGGAACATGGTGTGCTGGCCGTGGCCCTGCTTCGGCGCCTGGGGGTTCCGGCCCGGGGCGTCACCGGGTGGGTGGGTCTTGGTGAGGTGCTCGGGCTGCATTTCTGGGTGGAGGTCCACCTGAAGGATCGATGGATCCCCATCGACCCCACCTTCGATCAGGCTCCGGCTTCAGCGCTCCGCATCAAGCTTGGGGACACGGATCTGTCGGATCTGGGCAGTGTCGGCTGGGAAGGAGCGGCCCTCGCCTTCACCGGAGTGAGGTGGGTCCCGGAACAGGAAGGAAAGATCGCTTGTCTGGGCGACCTGGTCACGGGTCCCGGCCACATCCAACTGCGTCTGCCCAGGGGCCACTGGGATCTCCAGCAGGGCGTGCTGCGGCTCCAAGTCTCCAAGGGCAGTCCGTGGCAGGTCCAGGCCGTGAACCGGCCCAGCGAGTCCCAACTCAAGGGGGCTTCCCACCTGGCTGGGGGGCGGACGCTCCGGCATGGCTGGTGGAACCCTGCTTCGCGTGTGCTTTGGATGGATCTGGGCGAAGGCCGGTGGATCCAGGTCGAGGGCGTGACAGAGGCCGATGCCTATGATCTCCTGGATCAGTTGATGGCAGCCACCAGTTCCTCATGAAGCCCGCTCTGCTGCATGCAGTGGTCGCGGAGCTGCTCCAGGCGACTGGCCATGGCCAGGCATTCCGCCTCAGTGCAGCAACTGGTGAGGCGCGCCGCCATGGTATGGACCGGCTCCTCGAGCCGGTCCATGAGGCGACGTCCTTTCGGCGTGATGACCACGCGACTCACGCGGCGATCCTTGGCATCCGCCACCCGCTTCAGCAAGCCCTGCAGCTCCAGACGGTCGACCAGGCGCGTGACATTGGCGAATCGGTAGATCATGCGGCGTTCGATCTCGTAGATGGGATGTCCCTTGGTCGGGCCCCCGCGCACGATGCGCAGCACGTTGTACTGCTGAATCGTCAGCCCATGGGCTTCAAACAGCTTTTCCTGTACTCGGACGACCGCCTCGCGCGTGAGCATCAGCTGGAGCATCAGCTGCACACCCGGGGCGGGGAGCTTGGACATCTGGAGTTCTTCCTGTAGGGACATGGGCACCTTTCATGACTTTGGGGGCAAGGATCAACCCATCCATGGGATTCTGGAAGGTCCGAGGAGCCTTTCTTGCCGTCTATCGCCCTGAGTTTGATCAATGTCACGAAACGATATGGCGCGACAGCCATTCTGGACGGACTGAGTTTCGGTCTCTTCCAGGACGAGAAGGTCGGGCTCATCGGCCGCAATGGCGCAGGCAAGAGCACCCTGTTCCGCCTGCTGTCCGGTGACGAAACACCCGATGCGGGCACCGTGGTGGTCACCCAGGGCCTCCGGATCGCTCGCCTCAGCCAAGAGCCTCATTTCGCGCCAGGAGCCAGTGTCCGCCAGGCCCTTGAAGCGGCCCTGGCGGACCACGCGGCCTTCCTGGCCCGGCATCGGGAGATCCACGACAGCCTGCACGGTGCCGGGGCCGAGGCAGAAACCCGGCTCTTTAACGAACTGCAGACCATCGAGCACCGCCTGGATCACTGGGGTTGGGATCTCACACCCCGGTTGAAAGCTGCCGCCACCACTTGGGGTCTGGTGGATCTGGATGCGGAGGTGGAATCCCTGTCCGGTGGGTGGCGGAAACGCGTGGCCCTGGCCCAGGCCTGGCTCAAAGAGCCGGACGTGCTGGTGCTGGATGAACCGACGAACCACCTTGACCCCGAGCAGGTGGAACGGCTCGAGGCCTGGCTCCAGGCCTTCGAAGGCGCCCTGCTGCTGATCACCCACGACCGCCATCTGCTCGACTCGGTGGCGACGCGGATGCTGGAACTGGAGGAAGGAACCCTTCGCAGCTACGATGGCGGCTACAGTGACTACCTGCTGGAGAGATCCGATCGTGAGTTCCGCGAGGCCCGGCTCACGGAGCATATGCAAAACCGGCTGCGCCGGGAGATGGCCTGGCTGAGGCGAGGTGCCAAGGCCCGAACCCGCAAGTCCAAGCTCCGCATCGAGGAGGTGCTGGAGCTCAAAGGCAGCGTGGAGGACCGGACCCGCCTGGAGGTCCGCCAGGGCCTGGCCTTCGCGAAGGGTGGCAATCGCAGCGATGCGCTGATCCGGGCCGAGGGGATCCAGTTCGCCTATCCCGGTGGTAGTGAACTGCTGGGGAACCTGGATCTCAGCCTCCAGCGAGGCATGCGCATCGCCCTGCTGGGACCCAATGGGTGCGGCAAATCGACGCTCTTGAAAGTCCTGCTGGGGGAACTGGAACCCACCGGCGGTGAGGTGAGCCGCCATCCTAAATTGGCGGTGACGGCCATCTCCCAGGGACGCGGCGAACTCGATGGCGTCCGAAGTATCCTCGACAACCTTGCAGATCGGGCCGCCGTGGTAGACACGGGCAGTGGCAGCATGTTGGCCCATGTCTATCTCACGCGTTTCGGCTTTCCAGTGGATCAGCAATCGCGACCGGCGTCGACCCTCAGTGGCGGGGAGCGCAACCGCCTGCTTCTGGCCAAGGCCATGCTCAGCCCCGCCGATCTGCTGGTGCTGGACGAGCCCACCAACGATCTGGACATCCCCACCCTCCAGAACCTCGAGGAGGCCCTGCTCGGATTCGGGGGGACCCTCGTCCTGGTGAGCCACGATCGGTTTTTCCTCGACCAGGTGGCTACCCACACTCTTGCATGGAACGAAGGTGGGTCCCCCCGATGGGAACTCTACGAAGGACCGCCCTCCACGGTGCGCAGCCTTCGAAAGGCTCGCGCGGCGGTACAGCTGTCCGCCAAGACAGACACCTCCCCTATGGCAACCCGCATCGAGACAGTCAAACTCCGGAAAGCAGGCCTCTCCCAGAAAGAGCAGCGCCGCCTTGCGGAGGTTGAGCAAGCGCTGGCCGCCTTCCATGCTCGATTCGCGGACCTCGATGCGGTCCTCACTGATCCCGTCGCCTTCCTTCGTCCCGACAGTCCTGGGCACCAGGCCCTGAAGGACAAGGACTCCTCCCAGTCCGAGCTGGACATCCTGGAACGGGAATGGCTGGAACTTGAAGAGAAGCGGACCGGGGATTGATCCCGTCACATCTTCGCGATCATGAACACCCCGTCCCGACCTTTTCGCTACCCTGGATCCGGAACCTTTGATGGAGTACCCATGCGCCGAATGTCCTTTGTGCTTTTCCCGGTGGTGGCTCTGGTCGCCCAGGCCCCTACGACTGTTGATCTCGTCCAGCGGTTCAATGCGGAACTCCCCGGCATCAATCAGTTGCTGAAGGAGCTGAAGCCCCAGGAGGCCCTGGCCAAGGTCCAGCCCCTGATTCCCGCTGAACGGCCGGCCTTTGATGCTTCGAATGCCAAGTCCATTGTTCAAAGCCTTGATAACGCCCAGGGACTGATGTCCCTCTACCGCCTCTATGCCAACGTCTGTTCCGAAGCTGGACAGTGGGAGAAGGCCGTGGAGGTCCAGACCAAACGGGCCCAGACCGCCCGCGCCATCCTTGCCGATCTGGACAAGGCCCAGGCTCCCATCGCCGCCCAGTGGAGGAAGGTGATCCAGGAGTCAGGCGATTATGTCGCTAAGAACACCCCCCGCCAGCAGGAACTGCAGACTGAGTTGAAAGCTCTGAGAGAAGATGTGGACGCGGTGAATGCCAAGAAGAAGAAGCCGGACGCCAAAGGCCTCGAAGAGCTCAAAGCCCGGATCGCCAAGGCCCCCCAGGAAGAGCAGGAACTGGACCAGATCAACGCGGCCTTGCCTGTCCACAAACAGAACCTGCTGAATGCGCCGAAGATCACCAAGATCCTTGGCGACAACCACAAGGAGGTCGAGGGGATGATCAAGGCCGCCGATGAAGCGACCGCCAAGGCGGGCAAGGCCGTATCTGACCAGAAGGATGAAATCACCCAGTTCAACACTCAGCAGGTCATCAAGAAGGTGAAAGTCGTCGGCATGAAAAACTGGGTGGATGCGGTGATGAGGGTCCCCGAGAATATCACCAAGCTGGGCTCGCCCCAGGTCCAGGGAGCTTTCCTGAACCGGCTCCTGGTGCTGGATCCAGGCAACCCAGGTGCCCAAAAGGCCCTCGGCAACCTGAAGGCCGGCAAGGATGCCTTTGCGAAGGAACTCAAATCCGCAAAAAAGGGTGGGAAGAAATAGAACCAGCCGTTCAGTTTGGTTTGTTTCATAAGGGGACGATCATGACCCGATTGGGATTCCTGTTTGCCTGTGCCCTGGCCACGAGCCTTGGTGCCCAGAGCCTCACGGACCGTTTCAAAGAGGTCCGGGGACCCTGGGAGCTCCAGTTGGAGCGGGGGGAGGCCGCGACGGTCCGCAAGGGGGTGGAGGCGCTGCTTGGCCGGGAAGGACTCACGGTCAATCCCTCCGACTACAACGACATGCACGCCCTCGTCGCCCTTCGAGGACTGGCCGCGCGGGCCTGCGTCTCCGAAGGCAGCTGGGAGGATGCGGTAGTCCATTTCCAGAAGGCCCAGTTGGCCGCCGAAGAAAACCTCGCCACCGCGGGACCCTTCCTCGCCAAAACCCGCTTGGAACATGAGCAGAAGCTCAAGGAATGCCGGGAGGCCATGGCCAAGCAGGCCCCCCGTCTAAAGGAACTCGACGAGGCGCCCGGGCTCACCAAAGATCAGATCAAGCTTCGGCAGCAGCTGAAGATCTTCATGGATGAACAGCAGGCGGCCATCACCCATAGCGAGCGAGCCCTGAAGGACATGGATGGCATTCTCGACCGGCTGCGACAGGCCAAAGAAACCACGACCAAGACAACCGCCGATTGGCAGGCCTTTCTTATCGCGGAGAAGGCTGAGATCTCCGAGGCGGGGGGCATACCCCAGTACGTCACCGGGAAGCTAGAACAGGTGAAGGCCGACGATGCGCGCCCCAGGCTGGAGCGTCTCACTTATGCCCGGAGGCTCCAGAAGCTGGACCCCTCCAACAAGGACGTCACCCGCCTTGTCAACGGGCTGATGGGCAAAGAGGAAGAACCCGCACCCGTGAAACCGAAAAAGAAGAAGAAGCCCGCACCCAAGAAGGATTCCCAGTAATGCAGCCAAGGAAACGGCCCCTCATGGGGCCGTTTCCACGATCAGACACCAGTTCAGAACACCCATCCGAAACCGAGCTTCACGAAATCAGTGCTGGGGGGATCTCCGGCGCCGACATCGTTCCCGGTGAGTGTCTTGTGGAAAGTGGCTTCCAAGTTGAAACGCATTCCCGCGTCATAGCCGAAGCTGTGGCCTATACCCACTGACCCGCCAAGGCGGCTCTTGTTGGTGGTGTAGTCGGGATAGTAGCCGGGATCGCTGCCGTAGCTGCCGTCGAACCGTTCGAAATCTGCTGAAAGCCCGACCACGAAGTAGAGGCCACGATGACGAAAGGCCGTGCCCTGGGGGAAGATCTGGAGGTCGCCGCCGAGGCTGAAGATCGAGTGCTGAAGGTTGATGTCGGAATATCCCTGTGCGCGATTGACGCCATTCTCTGACGAGCCGCTCAAGTTCAAACGGACCGCGAGGTTCCTGTCTGTGGGGAAGCTGATGGTAAAGCTTCCACCCAAACCTACGTCATAGGTCTCCTTCTGAGGGGGGACCAGATTATTGAAGGCATTCAAGTAGGCGGGGTAGGTCGTGCTTGCAAAACCTCCGGTGGGAACCGTCAGGTTCAAACTGAACCCCATGTGCGGGCTCTGGGCCTTGAGTGCGGGTCCCGAAATCAGGATCAAGGGGAGCACGAGCAAAGATGCGGCGCCGCGCATGGGACCTCCAGGTTGGATGTTGAGGATACGAGCGAAGGCTATGCCAGGTTACGCCAAGGGGCGTCAATCCTTGGATGTCTTCAATCGCACTCTGGTTTAAACCTATCTCTGCCAGCGGCGTTTTGCCTCAAACAGGTGTGGGATTGCAACGGCGGGCTTTGGACGGAGTCTCGGATGGCCTACTCTGGACAGGATAAGGATGATTCATGGCCTGGAAGCAAGATCTGGCAAAACTGAAACAACAACTCGGCCCGGAGACACCCGCTCCGGCCTACAAGCCCGCGCCTAAGGCGATCCCCAAACCCAGCGGCCCCGCCGCCCTGGACGATGAAGACGCCATATTCCTATCGGCCATGGGGTTGAAACCGGCTCAACCTCGCGCGGCTAGATCCGAGGCAAGCGAGGGTTCCGCCCCCACCTCAGTGGTAGCAGATTCCCAGGCTCCGGAAACCTTCCAGGAGGCTGTCAGTGGTTTGAAGGGCCTGAAGCCTCTCGTGAAGCAACCCCTTGATCAGCCGGCCTCGGCAGTCGGTCCCCCTAAGCCTGCGCCGGTGACCATTCCGACCGAGATTTCAAACCTTGGGCCCCCCGAATCGATGGTTCCCGAACCCGTCACCCCCGAACTGGCCCCCCTGGCTCAGCCCTTGGGGCCTCTGCGCTTCCAATTGGCCGCAGGCATGGCCATTGAGGTGGATGGAGCCCTTGATCTCCGAGGGCATTCCCTTCCCGACGCCATGGAGCGGCTGAAGGATCGCCTGGAAGATGGCGTGGTCCTTGGTTGGCGCAGCCTCCAAGTGACCCTTGGGCCGGATCAAACCCTTCACGATGGCCTGCTCGCACTATTGACCTCGGGCCAGATGCCGAGGGTGGTCCGCTATGCCCAGGCCCCTGTCCCCATGGGCGGAACCCAGGCCTGGCTGTTGTACTTCGGGCTCTCACCGGCCCAGCCCTGATTCTCACGCATGGAGCCTCGATCATGAGCCTGCTGGCAGTTGGAAGCATTGCGTTTGATGACCTGGAAACCCCCTTCGGCCGGAGGGAACACGCCCTGGGTGGCTCTGCCACCTATTTCGCCCTGAGCGCAAGCCGCTTCCACCCGGTCCGGATCGTGGCCGTGGTGGGCGAGGATTTCGGTCCAGACCAGATGCGAGTCTTCGATCGGCGGCCCATTGATCTTGCCGGGCTCTCTAGGGTGAAGGGACTGAGCTTCCATTGGAAGGGGGTTTACGGCTATGACCTCAACGAAGCCACCACCCTCGCCACCGATCTGAATGTTTTCGCAGATTTCCGGCCAGACCTCCCCGTGAATTACCGGGAGTCCCAGTACCTCTTCCTGGGGAACATCGATCCTGTGCTTCAACTCGATGTCGTCCGACAGATGACCGCACGCCCCAAATGGATCGCGCTGGACACCATGAACTACTGGATCCGGGGATCGCGGTCCGCCCTGGAAGCCGTCCTGAAGGAGGTGGATATCCTTCTGGTGAACGATGCCGAGGTTCGGGAACTGACCCAGGAGCATGGCCTCATCAAGGCCTACCGGAAGATCCAGACCCTGGGCCCCCGGAATCTGGTGGTCAAGCGAGGCGAGTACGGCGTGGCCCTGTTCACGCCCGAGGGCATCTTCGCGGCCCCTGCCTATCCGCTGGAGAATGTCTTTGACCCGACCGGCGCAGGCGACACCTTCGCTGGGGGTTTCCTGGGTTATCTGGCCTGGATTGAGCGAACGGATGTGACGGCCTTGAAGCATGCCGCCCTGGTGGGTTCGGTCATGGCCAGTTTTACGGTGGAACAGTTTTCCACTGAACGCCTGGAGCAGATCAGTCAGGACGAAGTCCGCAACCGACTGTCATTATTTTCAGATATGATTCGAGTCGAAGACCTATAAT
>Ga0182021_10002163_pt1 | contig 22901 bp, 29 predicted proteins | sample 612E3MmetaG_FD_120493 | JGI IMG/M metagenome (GOLD analysis project Ga0182021, IMG submission 120493) | Permafrost microbial communities from Stordalen Mire, Sweden - 612E3M metaG (Illumina Assembly) | ecosystem: Environmental > Terrestrial > Soil > Wetlands > Permafrost | place: Sweden... | reverse complement strand
TACAATCGTATCAAAAGGTATTTCAGCCGGTCACGGTCAGAACAGTTACAGGGGGCTCGTCAAAGTATTGAAAAATGCTTCCAATGCAAGAAATTATTCCCAGTGCGATTCTTTATTGCTTGGTGATAAATGCGGCGCTCATACCTTCCCGTATCTTGAAGTGGATAATCAGACCGCTATTGTTGAACATGAAGCGACAACTTCAAGAATTGGGGAAGATCAGATTTTCTACTGTAACCAGAGAGGCATTTCAACTGAAGATGCTGTCGGACTTATTGTAAACGGATATGCCCGTGAGGTAATTAATAAACTTCCGATGGAGTTTGCTGTCGAGGCCCAGAAGCTTCTTCAGATCAGCCTTGAAGGCAGCGTAGGTTAGAAAGGTAAATTTATACAATTATATGATATTATGTTGATTATTAAAGATTTAAAAGCCACAATTGAAGGTAAAAATATTTTAAAAGGTATTAGTCTAGAGATAAAGCCGGGAGAGATTCATGCAATCATGGGTCCCAATGGATCCGGAAAAAGTACTCTTGCAGCAGTAATTGCAGGACGGGAGTTCGTGGAAGTAACTGAAGGAACGGTTACCTATTTTGGCAGGAACCTTCTCGAAATGGCACCGGAAGACCGTTCAAAAGAGGGAATTTTCCTGGGATTTCAGTATCCGATTGAAATTCCGGGAGTGAGTATGGTAAATTTCATGAAAACAGCGGTCAATGAACATCGTAAATACAAAGGTCTTGAATCACTATCGGCGTCAGATTTCCTCAAGATGATGCGCGAGAAAAAAGAGCTGGTTGAAATCGATTCAAAGCTTGCCAACAGATCAGTGAATGAAGGATTTTCAGGTGGAGAAAAAAAGAAAAATGAGATTTTCCAGATGGCAATGCTCGAGCCCAAACTTGCTATACTTGATGAAACTGATTCAGGCCTCGATATTGATGCTCTGCGTATTGTAGCCAATGGTGTTAATAAACTCAAACGCCCTGATAATTCATTTATAATCATAACCCATTATCAAAGACTTCTGGATTTCATTATACCCGATGTGGTTCATGTTCTTTATGATGGCAGGATAGTTAAGACAGCCGGGAAAGAACTGGCCCTGGAACTTGAAGAGAAAGGATATGACTGGATCAAAAAAGAGGTGGAAAATAAATTAGCCGTATGAATGTGATATCCGAAGTAACAGGTAGATATGTAAATCTTTATGAAGATAATATTGACAAAATATCCGGCATATCGTCTCCATACATAAATTCATTCAGGAAAAAAGCATTTGAAAAGTTCTGTGAACTCGGAATCCCTACAAAGAAGAATGAGGCTTATAAATATACTAACCTTAATATTTTCTTTGATCATGATTTTAACAGCTATTTTTTACCGGATGAATCTGATTTTATAAAAGCTGAAGAGTTCCGGTGTGATGTTGCTAATCTCGATGCTCATGGTATAGTTTTGCTGAACGGATTCTATCCTACAATAACCGATAAACTTCGTCAGCTACCCAGTGGGGTCTGGATAGGCAGTCTTAATGAAGCTGCAGTGATATTTCCTGATCAAATCAAAAAGCATTACGGGAAGTATGCAAACAGCGAATCGGACGGACTTATTCATCTGAATACGGCAATGGCTTCCGACGGTGTTTTCGTATATGTACCAGAAGGGGTTATTCAGACAAAACCTGTTCAGGTCGTGAACCTGGTACAATCCGAGGAGGATATGTTCAGTCAGCACAGAAACCTGATAATTGTGGAAAAAAACGCTGAGTTTTCTATCATAATCTGCGACCATACCCTGTCTCCCAAAAAGTTCCTGACCAATGCTGTGACAGAGGTATTTGTCGGGGAAAACTCCCATTTCGATATTATCAGAGTACAGAATGAACATAATGCCGCATGCAAAATAACGCATACATTTATTCATCAGGAGAAAAAAAGTGTTACCTCTTCAAATAATATAACTCTGCATGGCGGGCTTATCAGGAACAGCACTTATCATTATCTGGGTGGTGAAGGAGCAGAGAGCTATTCCTATGGATTATTCCTGTCCGATAAATGGCAGCATGTCGATAATTTTGTAAACGTTGATCATGCCTTCCCACATTGCACAAGTAACCAATTGTTTAAGGGGGTTCTTGATGATATGTCTACCGGGGCTTTTAACGGTCGTATTCTGGTACGCCCCGATGCACAGGGAACACTGGCTTACCAGAGGAATAATAATATACTTCTGACCGATGATGCCAAAATGGATACCAAACCTCAACTTGAAATTTTTGCTGACGATGTAAAATGCAGTCACGGAGCAACGGTCGGTCTGATCGATAATGATGCTCTTTTCTATCTTCAGTCCCGCGGAATAAACAAACGTGATGCGAGGCTTATGCTGATGTTTGGATTTGCCCATGAGGTAATACAGAATATTAAAATTGAAGCTCTTCGTGAAAGAATGGATAATCTGGTAATGCAAAGGTTGAAAGGAGAACTTTCACGTTGTGCCAGTTGTATGGTTAAATGCGGATAATCTTAAAGCAGGATGAAAAATATAGAAGAAATAAGAGCCGATTTTCCAATCCTGAGCAGAAAAGTTTATGGCAAGCCTCTTGTCTATTTTGACAACGGAGCAACAACGCAAAAACCACAATGTGTTATTGATGCACTGAATGACGTATATACATCATATAATGGCAATATACACCGGGGCGTACACTTCCTGAGCGACATGTCATCCGAAGGATATGAAAATGCAAGAGAAACTGTAAGATCATTTATAAATGCCGGTAAAAAAGAGGAGGTTATCTTCACTTCCGGAGCTACCGGTTCAATCAACGGAATAGCATTTTCATTCGGTGAGAGATATATTAATCCTGGTGATGAAATTATATTAAGTTATCTCGAGCATCACGCCAATATTGTACCATGGCAGATGTTGTGTGAGAGGAAAGGAGCTGTTCTCAGGATCATTCCTGTAAATGAACTTGGAGAGATAATCTTTGAAGAGTACCTGAAGCTGCTCTCATCAAAAACCAGGCTTGTTTCCGTTGCACAGGCATCCAATGCTCTTGGTACGATTCTTCCCATTAAAGAAATAATTTCTGCCGCTCATTCGGTAAACGTTCCTGTCCTTATTGACGGGGCACAGGGTATTCAACACGGCATTGTTGACATGAACTCTCTGGATTGTGATTTTTATGTATTCTCCGGCCATAAGATTTATGGCCCGAATGGCATTGGCGTACTTTATGGAAAAGAGAAATGGCTATCGGAATTGCCTCCGTTCCAGGGTGGCGGCGATATGGTAGATAAAGTAACTTTTGAGAAAACAACCTATAACCAGCTTCCTTTTAAATTTGAAGCCGGAACAATGAACTATCCTGGAGCAATTGCCCTCGCCACAGCACTGGAGTATGTAACCAGTATCGGACGGGAAAACATAGCTTTGAGGGAAAATGAGCTTCTTACTTATGCAACAGATAGATTATCAGCTATTAATGGATTGAAGATATTTGGTAATTCTTCAAGGAAGATTTCAACAATTTCATTTCTTTTGAAAGATATACACCAATATGATACAGGAATGATCCTTGACAAGATGGGAATAGCTGTCAGAGCAGGAACACATTGCGCCCAGCCTGTAATGCAAAGCTATGGCATTGAAGGAACAGTGAGAGCATCGATGTGTTTCTATAATACAAAGGAAGAGATTGACTCACTTGCTTCGGGATTAGAGAAGGTGAAAAGTATGATTATATAAAGAAACAATATGACGATCAACGAAGTACAGGATATTATTATTGCTGATTTCGCTTCATTCGAGGACTGGATGGATAAGTATAATGTTCTGATTGACATGGGAAAGGAGTTGCCCGTTATTGATCCGAAGTTCAAAACCAGGGATTTTCTTATTGAGGGATGTCAGTCAAAGGTCTGGCTTCATCCGGATTTCAATGGCAAAACCATAACTTTCACCGCCGACAGTGATGCAATAATTACAAGGGGAATTGTTGCTCTTCTGGTTAAAGTTCTTTCAGACCGTACACCTGAAGAGATAATGTCCGCTGATCTCTATTTTATTGATAAGATCGGATTGAGGCAAAATCTCTCACCCACACGTTCTAACGGGCTGCTGTCAATGGTAAGGCAGATGAAGCTATACGCGATGGCCTTTAATGCAATAAAAAAACAAGAATAATATGGATCCTACTGAACAACTTGAAATTGAAACAAGGATCGGGGAAGTACTCAAGAGTATTTATGATCCTGAAATACCGGTTAATATCTATGACCTTGGTCTCATTTATGAAATAAGCGTTGATGACGACCATATTGCACATATAACAATGACACTTACTGCACCGAATTGTCCTATGGCTGAAGAGCTTATTGAAGAAGTGAAATATAAAGTGGGCGGTACCAGGGGAGTTAAGGAGTGTGATCTCAAGATTACTTTTAATCCTCCATGGGACAAAAGTATGTTAAGTGATGAGGCAAAGCTTGAGCTTGGCTTTTTATAGAATAATTATATGACCACCACAACGGATAAAACCATTTCAGTGCTTATAAAGGAAAAAGCAATTAGTCTGGGCTTTGATCTCTGTGGTATTGCCCGGTCAAAACCGCTTGATGAACGTGGAAAGATCTTAACAGACTGGTGTTCTGAAGGCATGAATGACGGGATGAGTTATCTCGCAAAAAACATAAATAAAAGAATCGATCCGGATTTTCTGGTTCAGGGTGCAAAGTCGGTGATTATAACCGGACTTAGTTATTATACAGATAAAAAGCAGTCGGAACCCGGAGTTCCTGTTATTTCCAGATACGCATACGGCATTAATTATCATGATATTATTAAAAAGAAACTTTATAAGTTTTTAGCTTTCATCAAGAGTATCAGAGAGGAAACTGAGGGACGGCCTTTTTCGGATTCAGCGCCACTTCTGGAAAAAGCCTGGGCTTGTGAAGCCGGGCTTGGCTGGCAGGGTAAACATTCAATTGTGATTAATAAAGAAAGAGGGTCATTCTTCTTTATCGGGGCTTTGATCGTTAATATCGAACTTGACTATGATAAGCCTTTTAAAGCAGAGTTCTGTGGTAATTGCAGGTTGTGCATTGATCTTTGTCCCACAGGAGCAATAAATGAAAACCGGACAATTGATGCAAGAAAATGTATTGCAAATCTTACAATTGAAAACAGGGGACCGATTCCTGAAGAAATAATCCCCAGGTTAGGTAATCGTGTCTATGGTTGTGACAGATGTCAGGAAGTCTGTCCCTGGAATAAGAATGCAAAACAGCATAATACTCCGGAATTTAATCTGCCTGAAGAAGTTGAAAAGATGACAGTGGAAGGTTGGATCAATCTTTCACCTGAACAATTCAAAACACTTTTCAAAAATACTCCGATTGCCAGAAGAAAATATGAGCCCTTCATGAGAAATGTAAAAATTGTAATAAATTCCGGTACATAAAACCTCATTATTTTTCACCTATTATTGTTACAACAACTTCCCGCTGCTTCCTGGGTCCGTCAAATTCACAGAAAAAGATATTCTGCCAGGTTGATAATCCTGGTTTATTATCCATTATCGGAATTGTTTCTGAAGGACCAATTAATCCTGCCTTGAGGTGCGCGTCGCCGTTGTCATCCTGACGGTCGTGTTCCCATATTCCGGTGGGGATCATTTTGTTGAGCAGCGTAATTACATCATTCTGAATAGACTGGTCCCAGTTCTCCTGTATCATTATGGCACAGGTCGATCCCCTTGCATATACAGAAGCAATGCCTGCGTGTACTTCAGTTGATTTTATTATTGAAACAACCTCGGAAGTGATATCATACAAGCCATTCTTCCGGTCGGTGCTGAGTGTAATTGTTTTTTGCATAGGTGTGTAATATTTTATTTAATGACTATCAGGAATCAATAATAATAAGTTAGAAATATTCTCAAAATGCATGAACTCAACCCCCCGGCCCCCTTCTCTTGCAGGCAAAAGAAGGGGGAGAGAACCTTAATGGCCCCTCTTTGCGAAGCAGAGAGGGGTTGGGGTGAGTTCATGGAAAAAAAACGTGTAAATAAATTGATTTTCGAGCGTCGTAAAGTATATTAATTAAAATCATTAATATGGTATTTCTTTTCCACACTAAAATTACCATATGTTTTTTACCTTGTTGTTAAATTATCGTCTTAATTATAATGCAGGAAAATATTTTGACGGATATAGAACTTATAGAAGAGTGCAGGGGAGGGAATCTTAACAATTTCAGAAAACTTGTTGAAGTGACATCACCGTTTGCGTTTTCCGTGGCAAGTAACTATATCTGAAAAGCAGATGAATGAGTTGCTTGAATCAATAAATGAACTTAAGACCAGATATAAGGATCTTGAGGATCTTATTGAAGGGGATCCTGAACTGAAAAAGCTGATTGAAGAGAAGATAAAAGAAAAAAACCATACCAAATTAAATCTCTGAAGTCATGAATAAAAAATCAAATAAACTTATTGTTTCGTTGATTCTTATGATGATTATGTCATGTAATGAGCCTGAGACTATCGTGACAGATTATGTTCACACGGATGGTTCTGTTACGCGAAAGGTTGAAATGAAAAGTAATGAAAGCGATGTAAAAAAAAGATTTAAAATATCTGATATCCAGATACCGTTTGACCGCACCTGGAATGTCAGAGATTCCTTAGGGATAAACACAAAAGGTGATACAACATGGTTCAGAAAAGCGGAGAAACTGTTCAAAAATGTTGGTGATATTAATCTGACTTATGTTGCAGATTCAGGTTGCAACAAAGAAATTTCCAGGCATGCCGGATTTAAGAGAAGCTTTAAGTGGTTTAACACCGGGTTCCGATTCTCGGAAACAATTGACAGGAAATCGTCATTTGGTTATCCTGTCAGCAATTTTTTAAATAAAGAGGAACTTCTTTACTTTTACTCTCCTGAAAGTATTAAGAATGAAAAAGAGGCTGGTCGTGATAGTCTTAAATTCAGGGCTCTGAGTGATTCAGTCAGGCGGAAAACTGATAAATGGACAGCCAGGAACATCGTTTCCGAGTGGATCGGTGAGTTTTCCAGGCTGACAGGGTATAAAACAGATAGTGGTATGTCTGTACAAACTTTAAAATCAAGGGAAACTGAGTTCGCAAATATCATTGAGAAAGATGATAAGGAATTGGACAGCTTGTGGAAAAACGGTATAATACTTAAGGAATTTATAGGTGAGGCGAACGCCATGAAGTATGGAAGTGAAGCTGATTCGGCCTTATCTATAGTTACTGGTAATTTCCTGGTTAACTTCAGTGATTATTCCCTGAGGATTGTAATGCCGGGGAAACTGTTCGGGACCAATGGTTTTATGGATAGTAGCCAGACTCTCTTATGGCCGGTGAAGGCAGACTATTTCTTAACTGAGCCGTATGAAATGCGGGCTGAATCAAAGGTCCCGAACAAGTGGGCGTGGATTGTTTCGGGATTTTTCCTGGTGTTTGTGTTGACAGGAGTAATAATCAGGGTAATAAAAAAAGGCTGAATTGCACAGCCTTTTAAACCCAAATACTAACCCATTCCACTGACGACCACATTTATCTGACATAATCCTTTAACATAAGCATTAGCTTCTGACGCGTAAAAAATATCCTGCTCTTTACAGTACCGATCTTTAATCCAAGTTCTTCGGCTATCTCCTTATATTTATAACCGTCAATATGAAGCCTGAAGGGGATCCGGAAATCATCACTCAATGAATCAATCGCTTTTTCTATTTCACTTTCCGAATAATTGGATTCCGGAGAAATAAATCCTTTGTCATGAGGCTGATTGATATAATAGAGATCCTGAGTTCCGTCAATAATTGTATTTTCTTTTACATTCCGCCTGTAGTTATTGATGAATGTATTTTTCATTATTGTAAATACCCAGGCTTTCAGATTTGTATAATCCTCAAATTTATCTCTGTAGGTGATAGCTTTAACATAGGTGTCCTGCACAAGATCAAGAGCTGTATCACGATCGGAGGTGAGGCTCATCGCAAACCTTTGAAGATTTGTCTTCATTCCGATAAGGCTGCTGTTAAATTCAAATTGTGTCATGGCATTTAGTTTTTATTGTGGAGACAAATTTATACAAATAAAATAAGATAAACAAATCTTAATATCTTAATATCGTTATATTCTACTTGGTTTTTAAATAAATGATATTCGTAATTATATTTAATTCAGTTATTTATGACAATTCAGTTTAGCGTATTCCAAATTTTTTATAAATTAGTATTCATGGATTTCAATTGTGATGAATGTTCTTTTGTTTTATTTATTGTTTATTTTAAGTTGTATTATTTCTATGATGCTAAATTATGGCATAATATAATGAGCAAGATTAAAATGAGATTAACGTTTAATTAAGAATCAATTAAGATTCGTATATGGATGATGTGGATAATTTGATCAACTTTCGTATTTTTAGAAAAAATTGATCATGGATTTCAATATTAAATTAAGCAACGGGCAGGTCTTGAGTGGGGTAATTCAGAGTCCGGGCGAAAACGCAAAGGCGGTCATTATTATGGTACATGGCCTTGGAGAACATATTCTGCGATATTCTTACTGGTCTGATTTGTTCAGGAATGAGAGAATAGGTTTTGCGGGAGTTGATCTTCCCGGCCACGGCCGGTCTGATGGCAGAAGAGGCCATATAAGCAGTTATGACCTGCTTGATGAAATGATAGATATTCTTCTTGATACCTGCAAGAAGACTTTTCCTGGAATACCGGTTTTCATATATGGCCACAGCCTTGGGGGAGCTATCGTTCTGAACTACCTTTTACACCATAATCCCAAGATTAAGGGTGCAATCGTGACGTCTCCATGGCTCAGGCTTTCATTCGAGCCTTCAGCACGCAAACTAAGGCTTGCAGCTATTATGAAGCATATTCTTCCAGGACTTATACAGCCATCGGGTCTTATAGTCGGTCATATTTCACACGATCAGGATGTTGTTGAAAAGTACAGAACAGATCCTCTTGTCCATGGAAAAATTTCGGTGAAGCTTTTTCATGATACAATGGCAGCTGCAAGGTATTCCCTGCTGAATGCTGCAGAACTTAAGGTCCCCACATTAATGCTTCACGGTAGTGATGATCTTATCACTTCACCTGACGGAAGCAGGGAATTTGCAGGAAAGACCGGAATGGTGGAATTGAAAATATGGGAAGGCGGGTATCACGAACTTCATAATGAACTATTTAAAGGCGAGGTATTTGAATTTATTGTTGACTGGATAAACAGACGACTTAAATAATAATTCTTTTAGTTATGGAACTAAGGACTACTTTCAGGATTGAACCATCACCTGACAAGATCGCCTTTAATGATCGGGTGATGTTCATCGGATCATGTTTTGCCTCTTCCATAGGTTCACAGATGAAAATGGGACATATGCCCGTAATGATAAATCCTGCAGGCTCTGTGTACAATCCCGTTTCTGTCTGCAATACAATTGAAACCGTTTTATCCGGAAAGGAATTTGTGATGGACGATCTGTATTTCTCTGACGGAACTTATCTTAGTTTCTATCACTATACAGATTTTTCATCTGATGATCCTGTAAAAGTTCTTAGTAAGATCAATAAGGTTTCAAAGGAGGCATTAATTTTTTTAAAGAATACAAAATTCCTGTTCATTACCTTTGGCACTGCCAGAATATACCGATTGAAGAAGACAGGAATGATAGTATCCAACTGCCATAAGCTGCCCGGATCACGTTTTGAGTCTGAGCTGCTGACTATCAATGAGATAGTAGATTTATGGACAAAACTTCTCGAAAAATTATTCTCACAATTTCCCAAATTGAAAATTGTTATTACGGTCAGCCCTGTAAGGCACTGGAAAGATGGTGCACATGGCAATCAGGTGAGCAAATCGGTTTTGTTTCTAGCTGTGGAAGAGTTACTTAAACATTACGTTAAACCACAATATTTCCCTGCTTATGAATTGTTAATGGATGATTTGCGTGACTACCGGTTTTATGACGACGATATGCTGCATCCTTCTGAAATTGCCGTGAATTATATCTGGGATGCATTTTCCAGGTGCTATTTCGAAGACAAGACAATAGATATATGGAAAGAGGTTGTTAAAATAACCATGGCCCGAAATCACCGCTTCAATGTGGATTCTATAATTAAGATAAGCCAATTTGCCGAAGGAATGCTTAACCGGATTTCTGATATGGAGGCCAGAATCCCTGAAATTGACCTTTCATCTGAAAAGTATTATTTTCGCCAGCTGTTGAATAAAGGCTGATCTTACCTGCATTAATCACGCAGAAGATAAAAGACAAAAGTAAAAAGATAAAAGTAAGAAGACAAAGGTAAAAAGGTAAAAGTCAATAGCTTACAAGCCATTTCCAATATTTTTTTTGTAAAGTTGATTTTTTTGATCGTTTATCATAATGTCAAGATCCTTTTGTCTTTATCCCCTTATCTTTTGTCTTTTCGGAAGTTTATGAATTGATCAGCCTTAATTAAAAGCTGAGATGACAATCACTTTTTGATTATCTGCAGCGCGTTATTTTTTCTGTAACCGGTGCTGGAATAATTATCGGAGAGATTCTACAACTTTAATAAATTGTGCCGGATCATTTGTCAGTATAAGCTTGTCATATGTTTTTTTATCTGCTGCTTCAGGAGAATCTGTAAGAATGATTTTCTTTACCATTAAAGATTTACCAATATTATTGAAATATCCTATTTTCTTTTCGGCAAAATCGAAGGCGCTGGAATTAACTACCAGGTATTCGAATGGTTTAATTTTATAGATCTCTATTACTTCAGATGCAGGCAGTATCCCACCTGTAAAAATCACATCAAATCCCCTTTTCCTGAGAACATATTTATAAAATAAGAAGTTGTTATCAATCAGATTATCAGATGTGTTAATCATGGCAATAGAAGGGCTCGATTTGTCTGGTACTATTTTAAGCTGGTTATCCTCAATAATAATAATCTGCTTTATGGTATTTCTTACGAATTGTTCCTGTGCTCTTGACAGACTTCCGGTTTGCCAGAGAATCCTTGCTTTTTCAAGAAGCTGACTCAGATACATCGAATAAGCTGTTTCAATACCATATTTTTTAATGAACGGGGAAAGCGCTTCTTTAAACAAGGTCTCGTTGAATCTTATTGCAGACATCAGAATTTTTCCTGGTTGAAACTCCTGATCAAGATCATCATTCTTACTGTTAACAGCCATTACCTGCTGGGTAAGTTCATCATCATTCAGACGGGCAATTTTCGATATTTTGAAACCATTGCGGTTAAGATATGATACATTCAGGATTTTCTTAAGCTCAGATTCGCTATAAGTCCTTATGTTTGAGTCTGTTCTGTCAGGTTCAAGAATCTTGTACCGCTTCTCCCAAATCCGGATAGTATGTGCCTTTATACCTGAGAAGTTCTCAAGGTCTTTAATCGAAAATACATTTAATACTTCTTCCATAGCTATATTCTTAAATAATTCAGAAGAATAGTCACTGTTGTAGACTATAAACAATCCTGAAACAGGATTGTTTATCAAACTATTGTATAAGCTCTGACTTAATTGAAATAACCTTTGGAATTTCGAGGGGAGTACTTCTCAGACTATGGAATAAAGATCAAAATTAGTTTATCAGGATTCTTCAACCATAATTTTCTTTACAACTTTTGTCCCGTTTTTGAAAAGGATGGTAACCAGATACATACCTCTTTTGGGGTTGTCAAGAAAAATCCTGACTGATTGCTCAGGGTTATTATATTTAACTCTTAATATATCCTGACCGATGACATTTGTGATCTTAATGAATGTGATATCATTGTCTGTTTTAATTGTAAAACTGTTTTCCCTGACAGGAACCGGATATATGCTTACATTAATATTGGCAGCGTCTCTCAGAATGTCCTGCCCTGATGGTGTACCGGCAAGAAAAATTGAGTCCGTCTGGGCTTGAAGGCCTAAACAACAAATCAGAAAAAGTATAAAGAGTAAACTTTGCCTCATATATCTTTTTAACAATTCACATCAAAAATTGTGCTAAAGGTAGTAATTATTTATATAAAGTTATCATAAAGCAGTTTTGCATTATCAAGATCATCCGGAGTATCAATTCCTATATTTTCCCACACTGTGATTGCCGTCCTTATCCTGTAGCCGTTTTCTATCCATCTGTTTTGTTCAAGTGATTCTGAGATTTCCAGAGGACTAGGGACCAGAAGGGTTAATTTCTTAAGAATTTCTGTTTTGTAGGCGTATAGACCAATATGTTTAAAATAAACATGTTTCATCGACCAGTCATTCTTTTCACTGTCTCTTACAAATGGGATAGCAGCCCGGCTGAAATATATTGCATCTCCGTCAGTATTAATAATAACCTTTGGCTGGTTTGGGTTAAAAATATCTTCACCGGGTACAACTTTTCGTACCAGTGTAGCTATTTCAACACTTTCAGTGCTGAAGCATCCCTTGAGGAGTTCGATCTGTTCAGGTTTAATAAAGGGTTCGTCGCCCTGGACATTAACAACAACATCGATCAGGCTGCCTGTTTCCGTCTCTATCCTGCCAACAGCCTCTGCACACCTGTCAGTTCCGCTCCGGTGATCAGGAGATGTCATAATTGCATTACCCCCGAATCTTAATACAGTATTATAAATCCTCTCATCATCAGTTGCCACATAAACAAGATCCAGCGATTTACGGCTTTGTTCATATACTCTTTGTATCATTGTCTTATCCCCGATAAGCGCCAGGGGTTTGCCCGGGAACCGTGATGACGCATAGCGTGCAGGAATAATACCGACAGAATGATATCGTGAGTCTGTTTTCATTTTGCTAATTTACTAAAAATGGATTTCCCAATGTTTTAAAAAAACGTTAAATTCGCACCATTGTAAAACGGGATATGAAAGATCTTCAAAATATTAAGCAGAGATTTAGTATAATTGGTAACTATGAGGGACTTAACCGCGCGATTGACATTGCCGTTCAGGTTGCACCTACCGATCTTTCAGTTCTGATAACAGGCGAAAGCGGAACCGGAAAGGAGATTTTTCCTCAGGTAATTCATAATTTCAGTGCAAGGAAGCATGGTCAGTATATTGCGGTTAACTGTGGTGCAATACCTGAAGGGACTATTGATTCTGAGCTTTTCGGACATGAAAAGGGATCTTTTACAGGCGCCACTGAAAGCAGGAAGGGTTATTTTGAAGTTGCCGAAGGCGGAACAATATTCCTTGATGAAATTGCAGAATTGCCGTTATCAACTCAGGTTCGACTGCTCCGGGTTCTGGAATCCGGTGAGTTTATCAGGGTCGGTTCCTCAAAGGTTCAGAAAACGAATGTGCGAGTTATTGCTGCAAGCAATGTTGATGTCGTGAGAGCAATAGATCATGGAAAGTTCAGAGAGGATCTCTTCTACAGACTTAATACCGTACCGATCAGGATACCACCATTGAGAGAAAGAAGCGAGGATATCTTTCTTCTCTTCCGGAAATTTGCGGTTGATTTTGCCGAGAAATACAGGATGCCTGCTATCAGGCTCAATTCTGAGTCAAAACATATACTTCTGAATTACTCATGGCCTGGTAATGTCAGGCAGCTTAAAAACATTACCGAACAGATCTCTATTATTGAAAGCGAACGGGAAATAACAGCTGCGACACTCACAACTTATCTGCCCATATACGGCGGAGTTAAACTGCCTGCTATCATAAAAAGAGATGAGGATAAATCATTTTCTTCCGAGCGGGAGATTTTATATAAGATACTTTTCGATATGAAAAGTGATATGAATGATCTGAAAAAGCTGGTTTTTGATCTCTTAAGACATGGAGAAACGGATGTATCATTCCGTGAGTCTAATTCCCGAGTCATCAAGAATCTGTTTAATGATACCTCAGCCGATGATAACGATAAAAAAGATTCAGAAATTCCGGCTGATGATTACATGCAAAATCAGAAAAGAAATGATATACAGGATACTGAAGAGATAATTGAGGAATCTCTTTCTCTTTCGGAAAAAGAAGTTGAAATGATAAAAAAAGCACTTGAAAAATATAATGGAAAAAGAAAGATGGCGGCGAACGAACTTGGTATTTCTGAAAGAACGCTTTACAGAAAAATTAAAGAGTATGGAATTGAATCCTAAAAGTCCTTTCAGGGTTACCTTAATATGTCTGGTTCAGATTTTGTTCCTGGTTCTGATGGCATTATCTACCGGATGTAAGATATCTTATTCATTTTCAGGGGCAAGTATCTCTCCTGCGGTAAAAACATTCAGCGTTCAGTACTTTCAAAACAGGGCACCTCTGGTTCAGCCGGGGCTCAGCCAGTATATTACTGATGCTGTAATTGATAAGTGCAAAGGACAGACAAGCCTGAAATATGTTAACGGTACCGGAGATGTGAATTTCGAAGGTGATATTACCGATTATATAACACGACCTCTTACTGTGGCAGCTGATGCACAGGCTGCAATGAACAGATTTACCATCTCGGTAAAAGTTAAGTTCACGAATACTGTTGATCCGACCCTGAGTTTCGATCAGACATTTTCGAGATATGAGGATTACGACAGCAACATCGACCTAAGCCGGGTTGAAAGTGATCTTTCAGCTAAGATTGTCGAAATGATTGTGGAAGATATTTTTAATCAGGCCTTCGTAAATTGGTAGCAGAGATGAACCGGAATGACTTCATACATTTGATCGGAGAGGCTGGTCCGGTTAACCGCCAGGTGATCGGAGATTTGTATGAGTTGATTGATATCTTTCCCTATTTTCAGACTGCACACCTGCTTTTGCTAAAGGGGTTGCAGAATAATGCTGATGTTAAATTTGAAAAACAACTCCAGCGTTCTGCAATTCATATAGCTGACAGAAAGGTGTTATACTTTCTCCTGAAAACAAAAACGGCAACTGATGAATCTTCATATAAAGTAGATCAGCCTGATATACCTTCAGAAACCATAGTCTCCGATACCCTTCAGACAGTCATTGAATCTGCAAAAAACAGTGATCATCTGATAGATGAAATTGAGAAAATATCAGAGGAAACCGGATTGAAGGAACCTGGTGACTCAGATCCTGGTATACACGGTCATTCAATCCTGATATCGGCAGAGTCAGACGATGAGGAATCATCGGGGGTACTTATTCTCAGGGATGAAGAGCCGGTAATGCAGGAAGATCAGATCTTTTACATGGATCCGGGATTTTCACTTCCGGAAAATGATGACCTCCTGGAACTCGATCTGACAGATAACAAGGCTATTATACCTGATGAAGTTGAATTTGTATTAGAAGGATCAGTCGCTAAAAATAAAACAAGCGAAAAGCAGCTGCAATCTGAGCTTATAGATAAATTCATTATTGCCAATCCAAGAATTGAACCCATAAGAGATAAAACAAGCCTGACTTCAATAGATAAATCAAAGCCATTTATTGAAGAGGAGGGAAGCTTCGTCACGGAAACTCTTGCAAAAATTTATGTAAATCAGGGGTATTACTCCAAGGCAATAGATATTTATGAAAAATTAAGTTTGAAATTTCCGGAAAAAAGCAGTTACTTTGCAACTCAAATTGAAAAAATTAATGAGCGTCTAAAAAAGTGAAGAGATGGGAATTTATGTTTTTGTTTCAGTATTAGTAATTATCGCATGTGTTCTACAGATTCTGATCGTTCTGGTTCAGAACTCAAAAGGAGGGGGACTGGCTGCAAATTTTACATCAGCAGGCCAATCAATGGGTGTTCGCAAGACTGCTGACTTTCTTGAGAAGTCGACATGGACTCTTGCAGCAGCAATTTTAATCCTGTGCGTGGTTGCTACTGCCACTATTCCACGGGGAGCAACTTCGGGACATTCCAGGATACAGAGTCAGATACAGAATGCAGTCGATCCGAATGCAATTCCAACGTTGCCAACTGCGGTTCCTCCTTCAGCAACTAAACCGACAGACAAACCGGCACAACCAGGGAAATAGATATTATGATGATGGAATAGTTTTAAAGGTGTCAGTTTGTCACATACTGACACCTTTTTATTATAAAGATAAAATATTGATATAAAGAATGTTGAGAAAATTGTTAGTATTTTTGTTCTGAATTATGGCAGACTGATGGGATCAATATTGACTTAAAAAATCCAAAATGACATTATTCCCGGTTTGGCATAGAATATGCTTAAAAAGGAAGTCAGTAAAGAATTTTTAACATTAAACTAAATAAAAATGACACAAATGAAAGGAAAAATTTTAGCAGGTAAGGTTCTTGTGAAACCTAATGAAGCTGAAGAAAAAACAGCCAGTGGAATAATCATCCCAGATTCCGCCAAGGAAAAACCACGTCAGGGAAAAGTAATTCTTGTTGGCGCAGCCAAGAAAGATGAAGAAATGGAAGTAAAGAAAAGTGATATTGTCCTTTACGGAAAATATGCCGGACAGGAGCTTACCATAGATGGTGAAGATTACCTGCTGATATCACAGTCTGATATTCTTTTTATAGCATAAACTTTGGAAATCACATTAAATTAAAAATGATATGGCAAAAGAGATTAAATTCAACATCGATGCTCGTGCTCTTCTTAAGGAAGGAGTCGATAAGTTAGCTGACGCAGTTAAGGTAACTCTTGGTCCGAAAGGACGTAACGTTGTTCTTGAGAAAAAATATGGTGCCCCGCAGATAACCAAGGATGGTGTAACCGTAGCGAAAGACATTGAACTTTCAGATCCTTATCAGAACATGGGTGCACAGATGGTTAAAGAAGTTGCATCAAAAACAGGTGATATTGCAGGCGATGGTACCACGACAGCTACAGTTCTTGCTCAGTCAATTATAAATGTCGGACTGAAAAATATAACTGCCGGTGCAAACCCAATGGATATTAAAAGAGGTATTGACAAAGCTGTTGAAAAAGTTGTTGCACATCTGAAATCACAGGCTAAAGTTATCGGTGACGACCTGAGTAAAATTGAGCAGGTTGCCAGGATTTCTGCAAACGATGATCTTGAAATCGGAAGACTTATAGCTGAGGCTATGGGCAAGGTACATAAAGAAGGTGTTATAACGGTTGAAGAATCAAAAGGGACTGCAACTTCAGTTGAAGTTGTGGAGGGAATGCAATTCGACCGTGGATATATCTCTGCCTATTTTGTAACAAATGCTGAGAAGATGGAAGCGGACCTTGAAAACCCTTATATTCTCATCTATGACAAGAAAGTTTCTACTATGAAGGATATGCTTCCTGTTCTGGAGGCAACAGCCCAGACTGGCCGTCCATTATTAATTGTCTCTGAAGATGTTGAAGGAGAAGCTCTTGCAACTCTTGTGGTAAACCGTCTGCGTGGCTCGTTAAGAGTTTGTGCAGTAAAGGCTCCGGGATTCGGCGACAGAAGGAAAGAAATGCTGGAAGATATTGCCATTCTTACCGGCGGTACAGTAATTTCTGAAGAGAAAGGACTGAAACTTGAGCACACAACTCTTGATATGCTTGGTACAGCAGAGAAAGTTACTGTAAATAAAGAGAATACAACAATTGTTAACGGAGCAGGCGATAAAGAGATGATCAAAGCACGTGTAGGTCAGATAAGGCAACAGATGACAACTACCACTTCCGATTACGATAAGGAAAAATTACAGGAACGTCTTGCCAAATTGGCAGGTGGTGTTGCTGTTCTCTATATCGGAGCTGCTTCTGAAGTCGAGATGAAAAATAAGAAAGACCGTGTTGATGATTCACTTCATGCTACCCGTGCAGCTATTGAAGAAGGTATTGTTCCCGGTGGCGGTGTGGCATACATCCGTGCAATTGCTGCTTTGGAAGGCCTGAAAGGAGATAATGAAGATCAGACAACGGGTATTGAGATAGTCAAACGTGCAATTGAAGAACCATTACGCCAGATAGCTATTAATGCCGGACAGGAAGGTGCTGTTGTTGCCCAGACTGTTAAAGCAGGGAAGGGTGATTTTGGTTACAATGCCCAGACAAATAAATATGAGAAGCTTTATGCTTCGGGTGTAATTGACCCGGCTAAGGTTGCCCGCGTTGCTCTTGAGAATGCTGCATCAGTTGCCGGAATGTTCCTTACCACGGAAGCTGTTGTAGTTGAAGAGAAAGAAGATCGTCCGGCAGGACCTCCACAGGGAATGGGTGGCGGCGGCATGCCTGGAATGATGTAATATTATTTTACATAATAAATATTTGTAGAGACAGGTCAGGGACCTGTCTCTTTTTTTACCCCCCACATACCTGTTTGGTGTCACGCCATGGTGTGGCCCTACTTGACAATCTATGATAACGTAGGGTCATGCCATGGCATGACCCACTTAGGAATAATAAAAAATTTGGGCGGATTTTTTTTATATTTGCACCTTATTTAAAAGAATACTCCTATAATGAATAATATCCGGAATTTCTGCATTATAGCACATATTGATCATGGCAAAAGCACTCTTGCCGACCGGTTACTCGAGAAGACCAATACTATAACCGAGAGAGAGTACCAGGCGCAGGTTCTCGACGACATGGATCTTGAAAGAGAAAGAGGCATAACAATAAAAAGCCATGCAATACAGATGGAATATTTCCATGATAGCGAAAAATATATTCTGAACCTTATAGATACACCGGGTCATGTTGATTTTTCATATGAAGTTTCACGTTCAATTGCAGCCTGTGAAGGGGCTTTGCTTGTAATCGATGCCACTCAGGGTATACAGGCTCAGACTATCTCCAACCTTTATATGGCCCTGGAGCATAATCTTGAGATAATCCCTGTACTTAACAAAATGGATTCAGCCAGCGCAATGCCTGAAGAGGTTAAAGATCAGATTGTTGATCTGGTCGGTTGCAAGAGGGAAGACATAATTGAAGCAAGTGCAAAAACAGGTATGGGAGTGGAGAGAATACTTCGTGAAATTGTAACACGGATCCCTCATCCTGCCGGAAATCCCGAAGCACCTTTACAAGCCCTGATATTCGATTCGATCTTCAACTCTTTCAGAGGAATAATAGCATACATTAAAATCGTTAACGGTACAATCCGTAAGGGGGAGAAGGTCAAATTTGTAAATACTGATCATGAGTATTCTGCAGAAGAAATAGGAATCCTGAAACTTAAGCAGGATCCACGTGAAATAATGAGTGTGGGTGATGTGGGATATATCATAACCGGTGTTAAGATTTCTTCTGAAGTAAAGGTCGGTGATACTATTACACATGTCAAAAATCCATGCGATAAAGCAATCTCCGGATTCGAGGATGTCAAACCAATGGTATTTGCCGGGATATATCCTGTTGATGCGGATGACTATGAGGATTTGCGGATCTCAATCGAAAAACTGCAGTTGAATGATGCGTCACTTACATTTATACCTGAATCGTCGGCTGCACTGGGATTCGGTTTCAGGTGTGGCTTCCTGGGATTACTCCATATGGAAATTATTCAGGAACGCCTTGACAGGGAATTCGATATGGATGTTATTACCACTGTTCCCAACGTTTCATTTAAGGCTTACACTACAAAGGGAGAAGAGATTGATGTCCATAACCCGTCGGGATTACCCCCGGTCACTAACCTTGAGCGTATCGAAGAACCATATATAATTGCTCAGGTAATCACACATTCTGAATATGTTGGTTCAATTATGAAACTTTGTATTGATAAAAGGGGAGTTCTGAAGAACCAGGTTTACCTGACGCGCGACAGGGTCGAACTGACATTCGAAATGCCACTGGCAGAGATTGTCTTTGATTTCTATGATAAGCTAAAGAGTATTTCCAAAGGGTATGCCTCTTTCGACTATTATTATACGAATTACCAGAAAGCAGATCTTGTCCGGCTCGATATTCTCTTAAATGGTGAAATGGTGGATGCCCTCTCCACACTTATTTACAGAGGACATGCATATGAGTTTGGCAAGAAGATGTGTGTCAAACTGAAAGAATTGATACCACGTCAGCAATTTGACATAGCGATTCAGGCAGCGATTGGTGCAAAAATTATTTCACGCGAAACTGTGAAAGCTGTAAGGAAGGATGTGACTGCAAAATGCTACGGAGGTGATATTACCAGGAAAAGGAAACTTCTCGAGAAACAGAAAAAAGGCAAGAAAAGGATGCGTCAGGTAGGTAATGTCGAAGTTCCTCAACAGGCGTTTCTTGCAGTACTTAAGCTGGATTAAATAAAAATGCGCCCCGGGTGGGTAAATCTCAGGAGATAAGCTTATAGCCTCTTCCGTGGATGTTTAATATTTTTACTGAAGGGTCTTTCCTCAGATATTTTCTCAATCTTGTAATATAGACATCCATACTTCTGGCATTAAAGTAGTTGTCATCAATCCAGATCGTTTTCAAGGCAAAATTTCTTTCCAGGATCTCATTGCTCTGGCGGCAGAGAAGCTCGAGCAGTTCAGATTCCTTTGTGGTAAGCTTCAATGGCTGACCCTTGAAACTGAGAATTTGTTTCAAAGGTTCAAAAGTATATCCTCCGATAGTATAGGATTCCTCTTTCCTGCTGGTGACAGCATTTGTTGTCCTTCTCAGAATAGCTTCAATACGGTAGAGCAACTCCTCCATCGAAAATGGTTTTGTAATATAATCATCGGCTCCTGATCTGAATCCTTCAATAATATCTTCTTTCTGGTTTTTAGCTGTAAGAAAAATTATCGGAACTTCCGGTTTCAATAACCGGATCTCCTTGGCAAGAGTTAGTCCATCCATTTCAGGCATCATGATATCCAGTATACACATGTTAAATGATCCGGAAGAAAATGCCTCAAGAGCCAGAATCCCGTTGATATATAATGTTGTTTCATAATTCTTGGCGGTGAGATAGTTTCGTAACAATAATCCAAGGTTGCTGTCATCTTCAGCAAGAAGAATTTTGATTTTATTCATCATAATATAATTTTGATTTTAACGGTATGATGTAACCGAACATGATTGAAAATTATATTTTTATCGTGTTCGAGATTGAGGTCAATCATGAGGGTTTCATCTTAAACCGTTTTGTGGAATAAAAATAGTAAATTTTGTTCCTTTATTAAGCTGGCTTTCAGCCTTAATTGTTCCGGAATGTTCTTCGATAATCTTCCTGACATAGCTTAATCCGAGCCCAAATCCCTTTACATTATGAACATTTCCGGAAGGTACACGAAAGAATTTGTCAAAAATCCTTTTAAGGTTGTCTTTACTTATTCCAATGCCTTTATCTTCTATGGTGATCAGAATACCTTTCTTATTATTGCGAGTGGAGACGATTATGTCAGGTTTATCTTTGGAATATTTTAATGCATTGTCAATCAGGTTTGATATTGAATTAAGGAAATGAATTTCATCAAGCCTAGCCAGTGACATCGTTGCCTGGAAATCTTTCTTTATCACACCCTGCCGGTTTCCAATCTGAAGAGCGAAATTGTCAATGGTTTTATTTAATATGTTGTGGATATCCATCTCAACCATATTTAATCTCATCTTTATTTTCTCAAAAATGGCCATCTGAAGAACTTTCTCAACCTGGAATTTTAATCTCATGCTCTCATCCGAGATAATGTGGGCAAGGTTGTCAATCTTTTTGTCCTTGTCGGGAATTGTTTTATCAGCTATCATCTGGGAAGCCAGAGATATTGTAGATATAGGTGTCTTGAGCTCATGAGTCATATTGTTTATGAAATCATTTCTGATCTCTGAAATCCTTTTTTGCTGAAAGATCACAATAAATGTACCTGTGGAAAGGCCCAGGAGCAACAGGGTAAAAAGAAGGGATGAAAAGCCGAGTATTCCGATTTTTTCAAATTTATATTGTTTTTCCTGCAGGCAATATAATACTATCTGGTTTTGACTGGGAACAGGGTCGTTCGGGAACAGCTGGATTATAAATTTGTTTGTTCCCGGTTTATCGGTAAATCCGGGTGTTTTCCAGATGTTTCCCAGCCGGCCGGAGCGTATTGAGAATTCAAAATCGAGATAAATCCCTGCATTATTGAGAGCTGTCCGGAGCTGCATATTCAGATTTTCGGGATCTATTCTTTCTCTTATGTCAGGGGTGTCGCGAAGAATTTTCTCCATGATATTTTCAAGGAAAACAATTTTATTGCTTACCCTGCCTGATATTTCTGATTTTATTGTCTGGGGTGAAGGTTCAGTTGTTTCATCTATCGAGTAAGGAGATATATCTTCTTCGGAGATAAAGATTTTATGACCTGAGCTGGTGATTGCAATGGGTTTGGCACGATTGTTAAATCCATACATTTCCAGAAGTTCAGAATTGGGCTGGTAGCCCTGAAGTTTCCTGGCAAGAGGAGAATTTGCAGGGGCAATTGCAGTAATTGAATCTGTGGAGGCAGGATCAATATCTTCCATGATATTTTTTATTAATTCCTTCTCCTCGAGATCGAGAACCACAGATTCAAGCGCTTTATTCGCACTATATCTGAATTGCTGATCGGTAATAACAATAGCATTTTTAATCCAGTATAACTGTATAAGGATCAGCCCTGTGATAGAAATAAAAAAAAAGATCGCTAATAATGCTATAGTCTTACGCTTCATACTTTTACAAAAGTACTTGTATATATTCTATATTTACGGGCTTTAACTTTCTTTAACACCTACTGCTTTATCGTACGATTAAATAGGAAATCGGGGAAAAACAAAAAACAAAAAATTTTAACATTTCATTAAATAATTGTTAATATTCAACATTTTAGAAAGAAATGTTTTTTTATGAGCAAAACTGTGAATATATTTGTAAAGGATTTGGCACGATATTTGAATCAAATAATATAGAGGTTTTTTTTCATAGGTTAGGTTAGTTTTAGGGTTATCAAAAGGGAGGCTGGCGTTCGTCAGCCTCTTTCT
>Ga0182021_10002162_pt1 | contig 22903 bp, 23 predicted proteins | sample 612E3MmetaG_FD_120493 | JGI IMG/M metagenome (GOLD analysis project Ga0182021, IMG submission 120493) | Permafrost microbial communities from Stordalen Mire, Sweden - 612E3M metaG (Illumina Assembly) | ecosystem: Environmental > Terrestrial > Soil > Wetlands > Permafrost | place: Sweden... | reverse complement strand
GTGCTCTTCCACGGTGAGATCGTCGAACAGGCCGAGATCCTCCGGCAGCACGCCGATGCGGCGCTTCAACTCCAGCGGATTGGCCGCGGCGTTCAGGCCGCACACAGTGACCTCGCCCGAGGTAGGCGACAGCAGGCCGGTCATCATCTTCACGGTGGTGGATTTACCCGCCCCATTTGGCCCCAGGAACGCGCAGATCGCTCCGGTGGACACTTCCAGGTCGAGCCCGCTCACGGCGGTGAATTCCCCGAAGCGGCGCGTCAGATTGCGGCAGGAGATCATATCGTCTATTGTGACGCCCGCGGCCGCAAAACGCGACGCCGGGATAGTAGGCTGGGAGTAGATGACTGAGAAACCCGACGCGATTCCCGAGAACGACAACCAGATACATCGCCGCCTGGCCAACGCTATGCTCGCGGGCTATGAGCGCTGGCATACCGAGAGCGACCAGCGGCGCGCCAAGCGCTACTACTTTGAATCGACAAGCAGCGCCGACGCGGACCCGAGCGAGATCAACGGATTCCTCCAGTGGTATACCAACGATTTCCGCGATGCCAGAACGGGCCGCACCCTGGTGGAGCACTATTTCGAAACCCACGGAGCCCAACTCACGCCCCGCGAGCGCGAACTGCTCGATGCCCTGCGCGATTCGTACCCCGGGGTGTTCGAGGCCGAAGCCATCGAAGAGGGACGCGGCCTGCACTTGCGCGACCTGGGCACCGGCGACAGCATTTTCGTGCACGATGTCACGGCGTCGCGCCAACTGGTCCGCGGGGACTGCATCCTTAGCCGGATCGAGAAGCTCGACGGTAAGTCGATGTTCGTTTCCGATGGCTTCTCCGTGCCGCCCGCGGTGAAGGACGAGTTCCTCAAACTGATCGACAAGGAGGCCGGCGCCTCGGGCCAAACCCGGGCGGAATATGTGCGCCGCCGCGGCAACCTGCTCTACCGCAACATCCGGAACCTGAGCGAAAAGTGGATGAAGAATCTCCAGATCGTCAATCGCGAAGGCGACGCCTTTGAGTTTTGCCACGCGGATTACAGCGTGCTTGACGAGCCCGCGCTGCTAGTCACACTGCGAACGCTGGAGGAACTACGGGAGGATCCGGGGAAGCAGGGGGAGGCGCATTTCGGGTGGATGGAAGTTGCCACCGGGGGTCCGCGCTCCGTGTACGGCCACGTGCAGGTAGGCGGCGGCCATCTGCGCCTGGAAGCGCAGTCGCGCACGCGCCTGCAACTGGGCCGCGGAATGCTCGAAGCGAACGCCGGACGGCTGCTGAAGCACCAGGGCGACGCGTTCCGTGGGCTCGACGAAATCATGCGGCAAGCGGTCGCTTCAGGCCCGCCGCCGGAGAGCGCCCGGCCCATCCCGGCGGAACTGGAACGCGAACTCATTCTCCAGATGAAGGCCGAGCACTACGCCAGGTGGCCCGACGACCCGCTGCCCGCGCTGGGCGGAAAAACCGCGCGACAGGCGGTGAAGACCAAGGCCGGCCGGCAGGCGGTGCTGGAGTTGATCCGCGACATGGAACATGACGAGGCGCGGGAGGCCAGGCAGGGCCAGCCGGCCTTCGATTTCACCGGGCTGCGCAAGACTCTGGGGCTGGAAGAGGAGTGAAGAGGTGGGACAGACGGGACAGACGATCATTTCTTGTCGTCTGTCAACGTTTCCTGTCACAATTTCGGCATGGACGTCGTATTGACGGGTGTGCAGCCCGAGGATATCGCGCTCAACCCGGCCGCCGCCGGGGCCGCCAGGGACAACCGCATCGCCGCCCTGGTGGAAGCGCTGTTCCGGGAGCACTACGGCCGCATCGCCGGAATGCTGGCCCGGCTGACCGGCGACCGGGCCCAGGCGGAAGAAATCGCCGCCGACGTGTTTCACAAACTGTCGCGGCGGCCGGCGCTGCTGGATAGCCGCGAAGACCTCACCGCCTGGATATATAAGGTGGCCACTAATGCCGGGTTCGACGCGCTGCGCACGAATGCGCGGCGGCGCAAACGGGAAGCGGCGGCGGGATGGCAAGGGATTCACGCCGCGGCGGCGCCCAGCGCACTGGACGGAATACTGGCCGAGGAGCGCCGCGAGCGGGTGCGCGCGGTGCTGGGCGCGTTGAAACCGCGAGAGGCGCAGTTGTTGCTGTTGCGCTCGAGCGGCCTGGCGTATCGGGAACTCGCCGAGGCACTGGGCATCGAGCCCGCCTCGGTGGGGACCATGCTGGCGCGGGCGGAAGCGGAATTCGAACGCCGGTTTCGCGCCCGCTACGGAGAACACGTATGACGCAATGTTGGCCGGAAGGCGCACTACGGGCCTACCTGGATGGCGAACTGCCCGGCGAAGAAATGCAGCGGGTGGCGGCGCATCTGGTGGAATGCCGGGTTTGTGACGGCCTTTGCAGCGAGTTGGCCGCGCGGGCGGCTCACGTTTCGGCGCTGCTGGACCTGCTCCCCGAAGGCGGCGAGGCCATGCCGCGAGCGGCGGGCGGGGCGCGCCGGCGGGCGAACTGGACCGGCGTCGCGGTGGCGCTGGCCGCGGGTCTGGCGGTGGCCGCGTACCTGCTGCCGCAACGCCATCCGCGGGTAGCGGTAGTACGGCCTGCCGCGCCCATGCCGGCGCCGCTGCCGACGGCGGCTGCCGCCGTGGCAATCTCTTCGGCGCCAGTCGATCCACCGGCGCCGCGTCGCCCACGCCCGGCCCGCCATGCGCGCCCCACCGCTGGGGAACCGGCCTATTTCGTGGCCCTCGACGACGAACCGTTTGAATCGGGCGTCATCATGCGGGTGGCTGTGAATCCCGGCAACGTGCAGGCAGATATCGTATTTGGACCCGACGGGCGCGCTCACGCGTTCCGTCTGGTACACGCAACTGAGCGCAATTTCTAAAGGAGAACGAACATGAACAGACTGGTACACATTGTCGTAGCAGGCGCGCTCGTGGTGTTGGGCGCGGCCGCGCAGGACACGGAGACCATGGTCAAGGAGACCTTGGCAAAATACAAGGCGGAGGCGGACCAAGCCGGCACGGTGCAGATGAAGATGGTGGGTGCGGTGAGAGGCGCGGCCGTCTCCGGCGCCCCTTACTCAGCCGAGGAGGTCAACGAAACCAACCAGGTGCTGGCCGACGGCACTCGCATCCACCGCGAAACCAGGACCACCGTCTATCGCGACAGCCAGGGCCGCACGCGCCGCGAAACGCCCGACAACATCACCATCACCGACCCCGTGACCAACGCTACATATGCTCTCGACCCCAAGAACATGACCGGCCAGAAGCTCAGCATGACGGGGATCCCGGTGATCAAGAGATTGAGTACCACCTCCCCTGCGACCCTGACGAGCCAGACGGTCGCCACCGCCGGAAGCGCGGATGCCTCACGATCCGGCTCGTTCGGTGCCGTCTTGGAAGCGCCCGGCACGGCGGCCTCATCAACAACCCTTACGGTGACCACCAGCAAGAACGGTCCGACCAGCATCACCGTGAACGGCGTGCCTTTGGATGAGAAGGCCGTCGCCGAAGCCATGGCCAAGGCCAAGGTGAACGGGTCCACACAGACCATCAATTTCGAGCGGCGCGAAGTCACCACGGCAGTTGGCGGCGGCAGCGGCGCGGCGCCAGCAAGCGGCAGAGCGTTGCGGATTTTCAGGTTCTCCACGAAGCCGAAGGGCGAATCGATCGGCAATCAGATGATCGAAGGCGTCAACGCCGAAGGCGTACGGAATGTCACTACCATCGAGACCGGCAGCCTCGGCAATGACCGGCCGATCCAGATCGTGACCGAATCCTGGTACTCTCCCGAGCTGCAAATGGTCGTCATGAGCAAGCACAGCGACCCGATGACCGGGGAGGAGGTCTTCCGCCTGACCAATATCAATCGCGGCGAGCCTGCCGCCTATCTCTTCCAGCTGCCCGCCGGTTACCAGATCGCCGAACGGAAGTAGGCCGCAAACTGGGACAGTCGTTCGCGGGACCCCGGTGGATCTCTTACGCCGAAGCCATCTGCAGCACGTTCCCCGTCCTGCGTCCCTGGACGATGTCCGCCCGGTCTTCGCTCCTTTCGCAATTCTGGGGCCGGACCGCCGCCCGGAATACCGCATGCGCCAGTTCGGCCGCATTCGGCATGGCGACATGATCCCAAACGGCATCGTGGGGCGAGACCTGGTGCAGGTGGCGGCATTGCCTGGTGCGCAGATGGCTTTCATACCTGCCTGGCCCCCCTCCGCGAGGCGGTTCGCCGAGGTGAACATTTCCAAGTGCACGCGTGCGTACCTGGAGTAGAAGGTGCGCCGCTCTAACCACACCGTGGGAATCCTCAGGCGCCAGCACCACAATCCATAGGCGTGGACGAGCGCCCGATTGCCGCTGCAGCACGCGTCCAGATAGCCGTTTTCCCGCGCCTTTCGCAGGCGCGTCCGCTCACGACCGTTCATGCCAGTCTATCGGCGGGAGCCGGCGGGAACTGTAGCACCTGGCGCGCCGACTGGCTCGCGTATGGGGTGAATCCCGCGCGCAGCCCGGAATCGCTTGTAACCAGCCGCCGGGTCAAGCCATCTACAACTGTGGCCTCGGTACAATCGAACATGCGCTCAACCTGTCACAGGCAACCGGCTGGCCGGCGGCGCTTTTTGGCCGGCGGCCACAGTCAGGCACCTGTTATAATTGGACCTTTCCATCGATATGCCTCTTAAGCCTTTCGCACCTAATCGCGGCGCGGAGAAGAAGATCTTTCTGCTCAAGCCCCGTGGTTTTTGCGCCGGTGTCGTCAGGGCCATCGATGTGGTCAAGATCGCTCTCGACCTTTACGGGCCGCCGGTTTACGTGCGCAAGGAAATCGTGCACAACAAGCACGTAGTCGAGGAATTGCGCGCCGCCGGCGCCATATTTGTCGAGGAACTCGAAGAAGTCCCAACGGGCGCCCGCGCCATCTTCAGCGCGCACGGGGTCTCGCCGCACGTCCGCCGACAGGCCAGGGAACGCCAACTGGACGTCATCGACGCCACTTGTCCGCTGGTCACCAAGGTGCACCTGGAAGCCGTGCGTTTCGCCCGCGACGGTTTCAGTATCGTGCTCATCGGGCACAGGGATCACGATGAAGTGATCGGCACGCTGGGCGAAGTGCCCGAACGCAGCTACCTGGTGGAGACCTTGGAGGACGTGGACAACCTCAACGTCCCCGACCCCACGCGCGTACGCTACCTCACCCAGACCACCCTGTCGCTGGATGAGACCACCCATCTCGTCAACCGTCTGAAGGAACGCTTTCCGCTGATCGCGGGACCGCAGTCCCAGGATATCTGCTACGCTACGGAGAACCGCCAGATGGCAGTGAAGGCGATCTCCGCAAGTGTGGATCTGCTTCTGGTGGTGGGTTCCCAGAATAGTTCCAACTCCAAGCGCCTGGTGGAGGTGGGAGACAATTTCGGCGTGAGTTCCCACCTGGTGAACGATTGCCGCGACGTGGATGCGGCATGGCTCGATGGGGTGAAGAACGTAGGAGTGACCGCCGGCGCCTCGGCTCCGGAGCACCTGGTGCGGGAACTCATCGAGTTTCTGCGGGAACGCGGGTTCCTGCAACTGGAAGAGATCGAACTGGTGGACGAGGATGTGCGATTCTCTCTACCCTCGGAGTTGACAGTGTCCATCCAATGAGTGCTCCGTCCCAAGTCGGCACCACGCTGGAGCACGCGGCCGCGCTGGCCTGCGGCAAGGCCTCGGACTACCTGACTTGCCTCCAGGAGCGCGACGGCCACTGGTGCGCGGAACTCACCGCCGACACCACGCTCGAATCCGACTACATCCTCTTTCAGCTCTGGCTCTACCCGCCAGTGAACGGCCAGTGGGAGCCGGAAACGCGCGCGCTGGTCGAAAAGGCCGTGGTTTCCATCCTGGAGCGCCAACTGCCCGATGGCGGCTTCAATATCTACGCCGGCGGCCCGTCCGAGGTCAGCGCCTCGGTCAAGGCGTATTTCGCCCTGAAACTGGCCGGCGTGCCCGTGTCTGGCGAGCCCATGCAGCTCCTGCGCCGGCGCATCCTGGCACTGGGCGGTATACAGGCGGCCAACAGCTACGTCAAGGTCAACCTGAGCCTGTTCGATCTGTATCCGCGGGAATACTGCCCCAGCATTCCACCCGAAGTCGCGCTCCTGCCCTTCGACCTGCTCTACCAGATGTCGGCATGGACGCGCGCCATCGTGATCTCGCTCTCCATTGTGCATGCCGCCAATCCGCGCCGCCCCGTGCCCGCCGGCTTCACGCTGGATGAACTCTGGCTGCCCGGTGTCAGCCCCGCCTTCCACCACGACCCGTCCCTCTTCACCTGGCACAATTTCTTCCTCAGCGTGGATAAGCTGCTCAAGTGGTGGGAGCGCAACGGCAGCAAGACCATCCGCCGCCGCGCCGTGGAGAAGGCCAGGAACTGGATGGTGGAGCGCCTGCACCACTCCGACGGGCTGGGCGCCATCTATCCGCCCATGATGTATTCCGTCATGGCGCTGGATGTGCTGGGCTTCGCCACCGACGATCCGCTGCGGGTCGACGCCCTGCGCCACTTCAACAACCTGATGGTGGATGACGGCGACCGCTTCTTCTTCCAGCCCTGCTTCTCACCGGTGTGGGATACCGCTATCGGGGCTTACGCCCTGGCGCTGGCCGATCCCGAGCACGAGTCGCTCACCCCGGCGGCGGACTGGCTGCTCCACAAGGAAATCCGCCGCAAGGGCGATTGGAGCGTCAAACGTCCCGATACGGAGCCGTCCGGTTGGGCCTTCGAGTACTCCAACGAATTCTACCCGGATATCGACGACACGGCGATGGTGATGCTGTCGCTCAGCGAGGTGCGCGCCTCCAACCCCGGGGCGCAGCAGGCGGCAGCAAAGCGCGGCCTCGCGTGGCTGCTGGACATGCAGTCGCGCGATGGCGGATGGGCCGCCTTCGACGCCGACAACAACTGGGAATTCCTCAGCCAGGTGCCGTTTTCCGATCACAACGCCATGCTCGATCCCACCTGCGCCGACATCACGGGGCGCGTGCTGGAAGCTCTCGCCGCCCACGGTTTGGACAGCGGCCACAAGGCCGTACGCCGCGGCATGGACTGGCTCATCAAGCACCAGGAGGCCGACGGCAGTTGGTACGGCCGCTGGGGCGTGGCCTACATCTACGGCACCTGCTTCGCGCTCCGCGGACTGGCCGCGGCGGGCGAGGACGATCGGGAGGCGCACATTCTGCGCTCTGGCGAGTGGCTTCGCTCCATTCAGAACGCCGACGGCGGCTGGGGCGAAAGTTGCCAGAGCTACGACCGGCGCGTTTTCGCCGCCGGGCCCAGCACGCCTTCGCAGACCGCGTGGGCCATTATGGGGCTGATCGCGGGCGGCGATTCGGCCAGCCTCAGCGTGCAGCATGGCATCGAGTACCTGCTCGAAACCCAGCGCGGCGACGGTAGCTGGGACGAGGAACTCGCCACCGGGACCGGCTTTCCGCGGGTTTTCTACCTGAACTATCATCTGTACAAGGATTATTTCCCGCTGCTGGCGCTGTCTTCCTACGTGAAGGCTCGCGCAGCCTCGAATGGCTAGAGTTGTGACGAAATGGCTCGTCCAATCGCTGGCACCCGCTCCCTAAGAACGCGAGAAAAGAACAAATGGCCGCCGATGAACGCCGATGAACGCAGATGAAAATAAGATGCTTATCGGCGTTTATCTGCGTTCATCGGCGGCCATAAGATGAAACCCGCACTCGTCACCGGAGCCTCCGGGTTCCTCGGCTGGCACGTCGCGCGTGTGCTTCTGGAGCGCGGATGCCGGGTGCGCGCCCTGGTTCGCCCGGGCAGCCGGGTGGACGCTCTCGATGTCGAATGCGTCACCGGAGACCTGCGCGATGCCGCATCGCTCGAACGTGCCGCAGCGGGCTGCGGGCTGCTCTTCCACGTGGCGGCCGATTACCGCCTGTGGGCCAAAGATCCCGGCGAACTCTACCGCTCCAACGTGGACGGCACCAGGAATCTGTTGCAGGCCGCGCAGGATGCGGGCGTGGAGCGCGTGGTCTATACCAGCACCGTGGGCTGCATAGGTATTCCGCCCGGCGGTATCGGCGATGAGCAGTCGCCGGTGGCGCTGGAGGACATGGCCGGAGATTACAAACGTTCCAAGTTCCTCGCCGAGCAGGTGGCGCTTGGGTTCGCTCAAGGCGGGCTACCGGTGGTGATTGTGAACCCCACGGCTCCGGTGGGCGATCACGATGTCAAGCCCACGCCGACCGGCCAGATCGTGCTCGATTTTCTCAATGGCGATATGCCGGCCTTCATCGATACCGGCCTCAATGTGGTGGACGTTCGCGACGTGGCAATGGGCCACTGGCAGGCCTGCGAGCACGGGCGCGGCGGAGAGCGCTACATCCTGGGCTCGGAGAATCTCACCCTGGCGCAAATTCTGCAAGAGCTGGCGCGCATCACCGGCGGCAAAGCGCCCACCCTTCGCCTCCCTTACCTGGTGGCGTACTGTGCCGGCGTGTGCAGCACGGCGTGGGCCGGCGTTTCCGGCCGCCCGCCGCGTGTGCCGCTGGATGCCGTCCGCATGGCGAAGAAGAGAATGTGGGTGACCTGCGACAAAGCGGCGCGCGAGCTTGGCTTCAGCCCGGCGCCGGCCGGCGAGGCACTCGCCCGCGCGGTGGCATGGTTCCGTGGCGGGGGCTTCCGGCCTGTCCAGAAGCCTGCCGCATAATGAAGATCCTCATGGCGAAGAAGACAAAGACTGACGGATGGCAAGCTAAAGCATGCCCCACCACTGCAAGTGGACTGCTCGCAATGGTGGGGCACGCTTTAGCTTGCCTGCGCCCGCTTGCGGGCGCATTTTTCCTCACCGTCTCATGAAGATCCTCATGGTAGCGGCGGACCGTATGGAGTTCCCCGGCATTTTGCGGCACGCCACCGGGGTGGAGTCGGTCGGCGTGCCTGTCGATTGGTCGCGCTCGGCACGGCTTGGCGACTACGAACTCGTGCTGGTGGCCAACGGAATGGGCGCGCAACGCGCCGCTTCGGCCGTCGACGCCGCCCTGCAAGGGTTTCCGGCGGAAGCCATTGTCAGTACCGGTTTCTGCGGCGCTCTGGCCGAGGAACTCCAGACCGCCGACATCGTCGTCGGCAGCGCGATTTCGGTGGGATCGCGCACTTTGCCGGCTTTGCACCCCGCCAGCGCGCGGACGCATCATACAGGTGTGGTTTGTTCCATCGATCATGTGGCGCAGACCGCGGCGGAAAAGGCCTGGCTGCACGCTGGCGGTGGCAGCGTGGTGGAAATGGAAGCCGCCGGGGTGGCGGATCGGGCCGCGGCGCGCGGCCTTCCATTCTACTGCGTCCGGGTGGTGACCGACCTGGCAGGCGAAGACATGGCGAACGACTTCAACCGGGCTCTGCGCCCGGATGGCCACTTCGCTACAATGAGTATTCTAAGAGATACATTGCGTAATCCGCTGGTTCGTTTGCCGGAGCTGCTCCGGCTGCGCAACCGCTGTGTCCGGGCCGCGCGTGTGCTGGGAGATTTTATTGCCGACTGCCGATTCTAACGGATTCGTCATACCGGAAACCATGCGGGCAGCGGTCTACCGGGGTTCTAGCGTGGTCAGCGTGGAGGAGATTCCAACCCCGTCGATCGGCCCCGGCGAGATCCTGATTCGCGTGGAGGCGTGCGGCATCTGCCACACCGATCTAAAGAAGATCGAGTACAACCTGCTGGCCCCGCCGCGCGTCTACGGCCACGAAACCGCGGGCATTGTGGCCGCCGTGGGCAGCGGAGTGACCAAGTTCGCCCCCGGAGATCGGGTCGTCGCTTTTCACCACATCCCGTGCCGCCAGTGTTTCTACTGCCAGCGTAAGATCTACGCTCAGTGCCCGGTATACAAGAAGGTGGGGATCACCGCCGGGTTCGAGCCTGCCGGCGGAGGCTTTTCCCAGTACGTGCGCGTGATGGATTGGATCGTGGAAGCGGGCGTGGAGAGGATTCCCGAGGGAATCTCCTTCGAACGCGCCACCCTGGTGGAACCGCTCAACACCTGCCTCAAAGCCGTCGTGCAGTGCGATCCGCGGCCGGACGATTTCGTGGTCATCCTGGGGCAGGGTCCCATCGGGCTGATGTTCACCATGCTGACCCGCCGCGCTGGTGCACGCGGCGCCGCGCGCGTCGCCGTCACGGACACCATCGACGCCCGGCTGGAGTTGGCCACCCAATGCGGCGCCGAATTTGCCTGGGATCCGCGCCTGGTGGATGTCACCGCCGAAGTCCGGCGGCTTACCGGCGGCCGTGGCGCCGATCTGGTGATCGTGGCCGCCTCGGTTCCCGGAATCGTGGACCAGGCAATGGCCTGCTCCCGGCCCGGCTCGCGGATTCTGCTTTTTGCCCAAACTTCGGCCACCGAGCGTATAGAAACTACCGGCGCGGACCTTTGTGTAGGTGAACGAACCCTTTTTGGGTGCTATAGTGCTTCATTAGACCTTCAAGCAGAGTCGGCGAGACTTGTTTTCGGCGGTGAGATACCGGTGGAAGCGTTAATCTCCCACCGTTTGCCGTTGGTTAAGATCTGTTCAGGATTTGAATTGGCATTGCATCCAGGACCTAAATCGTTGAAGATAATCGTTCAGCCACAGAGGTGGTCATAGTGAATAACCACATGATGGCTGCCGTGCTTTACGGCAAGGAGCATTTGCAGGTAGAGCCGGTAGCAGTTCCTACAATTGCCAGCGGAGACATCCTCGTACGTGTCAAGGTGGCGCTCACCTGCGGCACCGATGTCAAAGTGTTCCGGCGCGGATACCACGCCCGGATGATCGTACCCCCGGCCGTGTTCGGGCACGAATTGGCGGGGGATGTCGTCAAAATTGGCGAGGATGTCACGAATTTCGCCGTCGGGCAGCGCGTGGTGGCGGCCAATTCGGCGCCTTGCGGGGAGTGTTTCTTCTGCCACCGGGGCCTGGAGAATCTCTGCGAAGACCTGCTCTTCAACAACGGCGCTTACGCCCAGTACATCCGCATTCCGGCCCGCATCGTGCAGCGCAATACATATCTTATTCCCGACCAAGTCGGCTATCAGGATGCGGCCCTGGTGGAACCTCTGGCTTGCGTGGTGCGCGGTTTTGAGGAAACGGCTCCGCGCGCGGGCGATACCGTGGCGATTGTCGGTCTCGGTCCCATCGGGCTGATGTTCGTCAAACTGGCCAAGCTTTACGGTTGCCGCGTGATCGCGGTGGGCCGCAGGAAGACCCAGTTGGATCGCGCGGCGGCTTTGGGCGCCGATGAACTGATCGCGGCCGGGGAGCACAGCGACCCGGTGAAATCGATCCGCGAAATGACGCACGGGCGCGGCGTGGACATCGCCATCGAAGCCGTCGGCAAGCCGCAGACCTGGCAGTGGGCCGTCAACATGGTCCGCCGCGGCGGCACCGTCAACTTTTTCGGCGGCTGCCCCAATGAGAGTAAGGTCAACCTGGATACCGCCCTGCTCCACTACTCCGAAATCACCTGCAAGGCCAGCTTTCATCACACCCCGGCTTACATCCGCAAGGCGCTGGAATTGGTTTGCGCGGGTCACATCACAGCCTCGGTTTTTGTCAACAAGGAAGAACCGCTGGCCAACCTGCTGGAAGTGATGCGCCACCTGATGAGCCATAACGGCCACCTGAAAACGGCGATTGTTCCATAAATGTCCGGCGTGGGCCCACCCGCGTTCTTGCCCCCGGCGAAATTCGTCCGTTCGCCCGAGGCGATGGACCGCAACTGGTCGCCCGAAGAAGGACGCGCCTACACCCGCTGGCTGGCTACCAACCACTACGAGAACTTTCACGTGGTCAGCTTCCTGCTCCCCAAGCGCCTGCACCAGGATTTCTACAACGTGTACGCGTATTGCCGTTGGGCCGACGATCTGGCCGACGAGATCGGCGATCCCGCCGAAAGCCTCAGCCTCCTCGCCTGGTGGCGCGGCGAGCTGGATGGGATGTACCATCTTCTGGACAAAAGCCGCGCCACTCACCCCGTGTTCGCGGCCCTGGCGTCCACCGTCGAGCAGTACGGCATCCCGCGGCAGCCGTTCAGCGACCTGATCGACGCCTTCGTGCAGGATCAGACGGTGACCCGCTATCGCAATTGGGACGAGTTGTTCGGCTACTGCCGCAATTCGGCCAACCCGGTGGGACGCCTGGTGCTCTATCTCGCGGGCTATAGCGACGCCGCGCGGCAGAGCCTGAGCGATGCCACCTGCACGGCGCTGCAACTGACCAACTTCTGGCAGGACGTCACGGTGGACCTGCGCAAGGACCGGGTGTACATTCCGCTCGGGATCATGGAACGGCACGGCTACACGTTGGAGGATCTGTTCGCGCGGCGCTTCACGCCCGCCTTCGCGGCCGTGATGCGCGAAATTGTCGCCCACACGCGCGAACTTTTTCTGGAAGGTCTGCCGCTGGCCGGCATGGTGGACCGGCGGCTGGCCATCGATCTGGACCTGTTCAGCCGCGGCGGCATGCGCGTGCTGGAAAAAATCGCCCGCCAAGGCTACGACGTGCTTGGCGCGCGCCCGGCCATTTCCAGGATGGAGCGCGCCGGCCTGTTGCTCGGCTCGGTGGCGCGCGTGGCATTCTCCTCGCGGGCGGCGTGATGGTCACCGTCGAAGAGTCCTATCGATACTGCATGCGCGTGGCGCGCAGCCGCGCCAAGAACTTCTACTATTCGTTCGTCCTGCTTTCCACCCAGCAGCGCAAAGCCATGTGCGCCATCTACGCCTTCATGCGCTACTGCGACGATTTGAGCGACGAACCCGGCGCCTCGCGTTCCGCCGTGGAGCATTGGCGCGTGGACATGGAAGAGGCGCTCGAAGGCCGTTTCGCCGACCATCCGGTGTGGCCGGCGTTTCACCACACGGTGCGCCGTTTCGGCATCCCGCACGATTATTTCCGGCAGATGATCGCCGGTATTTCATCGGATCTGGAGCCGCGCAGCCTGGAGACTTTCGACGAGTTGTACCGCTACTGCTACCAGGTGGCGTCGGTGGTGGGGCTGACCATCATCCACATCTTCGGCTTCGATACGCCGAGCGCCCTGCCGCTGGCCGAGAAATGCGGCGTGGCGTTTCAGTTGACCAACATCCTGCGCGACATCCGCGAGGATGCCGAACGCGGCCGCATCTATCTGCCGGCCGAAGACCTGCGCCGCTTCGGCGTCGCTGAAGGCGATCTGCGCGGGGGCAACCGCAATCCGGCGTTTCTCCAACTGATGCGTTTCGAAGCGGCGCGCGCCAGGGCTTATTACAACGAGTCGCTGCCGCTGCTGGACCTGATTCATCCGCGCAGCCGCTCGTCGCTGTGGGCGCTGATCGCCATCTACTCGCGATTGCTGGAACGCATCGAGGCCACCAATTACGATGTCTTCTCGCACCGCGTCCGGCTGAGCCTGTTCGAGAAATCCTGGATCGTGGTGCGCGCGTTGTCTTCGTAGCTTGGCGGCTTGAGCTTATACATTTTCTTGGAAAGCCGGTGGGACAGACCATCGCCTTTTGTGGTCTGTCACGCTACGAGGACTGGTTGACAGACGACAAAAGGCGATCGTCTGTCCTACTCCACGATCAGGCTCAGTTGGCGCGGGTCCACCGCCGGAACCTTATCCACCGGACGCTTGAGATCGTCGTGTTTGGGGTCGAAACGGCGGATCAGCTTGTTCAAATGCAGCGAGGCTTGCCAGATTTCGAACAGCAGGCAGCATCGCGGGCAGGCACCCTGGATGGCGCCGGGCCCATCCACCGCGGGGTTGTATCGCTTATGCCGGGCGCAGCGGCCGTCGAATTTGCGGGCTCGGATCTTCACCGTCTGGGCGTTCCGGCCGTTGTCAGACTTTCTCGACCTTCTGGACCTCGACGGGTTCCGGTTTCTCGGGCTCGCCCTTCAACGCATCCTTAAAATTGCGAATCCCTTCGCCCAGCCCCTTGGCCAATTCCGGGATCTTCTTACCTCCGAACAGCAGTACGGCGACCCCGAGAATCACCAGCAGTTCCGGAAAACCGATCGTCTCCATCCAAATACCTCGCTATCTCTAGACGTTCCCATTGTAGCCTGCGTTACCCTTGAAGGTCGCGGTACAATCCAAGGTGAATGCCGTCCGCTCAGCAGGTGAATTGGGCGAAGTTTCGTGCTTCCGCCGTGATTCTGGCGGGACTGCTGATTCTGGGGACGCTGGCTTTCCTGCTCACCGGCGGCACCCTGCTGGAGCCCAAGGTACAAATCTACCTCTACCTGCCGGATGCCACCGGCGTGGCTCCGGGTTCTCCCGTGCGCGTGGATGGCATCGGCGTCGGCAAGGTCAGCCTGGTGGAACTTTCCGGCTCAAGTGAGCCCAATCGGGTGGTCAAGATCACTATGATCATCGAGCGCGACCGCCTGGCCAGCATCACCGACGATGCCACCGCCGACACCACTTCCGATACCATCATCGGCGATAAATTCATCGATGTGACCAGCGGAAAAGGCGCCAAGCACCTCGTGGGGGGCGGCGAACTCCAGTACAAAGGCTCTGGAAACCTGATGCAGCGCCTGGATATCGCGCAGTTCCAGCAGCAAATGCACCTGATCGAGGTCACACTGGACGAGATCGAGCAGGGCACTAGCCCGCTCGGGGCGTTCATCAAGGGCGACGCCATCTACAACGAAGTGCGCGACAAGATCACCCAACTGCAACGCGGCATCCACGTCGCGGCCGACACCACGACGGCGGTCGGGCAAGCGCTCTACACCGACGCGCTCTACCGCAAGTTCACCGAACCGTTGCGCCAGTTGGACGAGAGCCTGGCGCGCCTGCAATCGGGGCAGGGAACTGGCGGCGCTCTGTTGCGCGACACCCAGCAGTACGAGCAGGCGCTGGCGCAGGTGGCGGATCTGCGGCGCTCCATAGGGAGCCTGCGCGGCGCGGAAATGATGACGTCGGACGGCGCCTATAACGATTGGACGCGGCAGGTGGGCGCCATCGGCCGGCAGGTTGACGAGTTCAGCGCGGGAGGGATGCTCACCACATCGGCCGTCTATGACAACTTGGAGGGAATGGCGAAGGAACTCCAGGCGCAGGGCAAGGAGTTCAAAGAGAATCCCCGAAAATTCCTGCGCATGAAGCTGTTTTAGCAGAAGAGATTGGGCCACGGATAAACACGGATAAGCAGCCACCTTGAGATGTTTTTGTCTTATCCGTGTGCATCCGTGTCCATCCGTGGCCAAGTTTTGTTCCTCCTACAGCCAGCCCTTCTGCCTCGCGATGCGCGCCGCCTCGGTACGGTTGGATGCGCCGAGTTTGCTGATCGCCTCGGAGAGATAGTTGCGCACCGTGCCCTCGGAAAGGCTGAGCCGCGCGGCGATCCCGGCGCTGGAGTCGCCTTCGCCGGCGTAGCGCAGGACCTGCCGTTCGCGGTCGGTCAGCGGGTCGGCTTCGGTCCAGGCTTCGGCCGCCAGTTCGGGGTCGATCACGCGGGCGCCCGCGCGGATGCGCCGGATGGCGTTGGCCAGGGTGGCGGCGGGCGCATCTTTCAGCAGGTAGCCGGAAACCCCGGCATCGAGCGCGCGCCGCAGGTACCCGGCGCGCGCGAAGGTGGTGAGGATCACCACGCGCACCGGCAGATGCCGCCGCTGCAATTCGGCGGCCAGTTCCAGACCCGTCACTTCGGGCATTTCGATATCCGTCAGCACGATGTCCGGCGTCAGTTGGACCACCAGATCGAGCGCCTCGCGGCCGTTCTGTGCCTGGCCGGCGATTTCGATATCGTCCTCGATGGCGAGCAGCGCCGCCAGCGCCCCGCGCACCATGGCCTGATCCTCGGCGATCACCACCCGTATACTCATACCGGCACCCGGATACGCAGCAAGGTGCCGTTGGAGCCATCGCGCTCCAGAATGCCGCCCAGGGCCTCGACGCGCTCGCGCATGCCGCTCAAACCGCTGCCTTCTTCGAGCGCCCCGCCACGCCCGTTATCGGCGATCTCCAGTTCGCAATACCGTCCGTTTCGCCGCAGCGACAGGCGGCAGACGGTGGCGTGCGCGTGGCGTACGACATTGGTGACCGCCTCGCGCAACGCCAGGGCGAAGACGCTCTCCTCGATGGCGGAGAGTTGCGGCTGTTCCACGCGCGCTTCCACCGCGATCCCCGCCGCCTCCAGCGCCTCGCGCGCCTGCTGAAGTTCGCTGTCGAAGCCCGCCGAACGATAGCCGCGCACCGCCGCGCGCACCTGCGCCAACGCATCGCGGGAAATGCGTTCCACGTCGCGGATCTCCTCGGCGGCGCGCTCCGGCTGGGTGGCGGAGAGGCGCGAGGCCAACTCGCTTTTCAGCACGATCACACTGAGCGTGTGCCCCAGCAGATCGTGCAGGTCGCGCGCGATGCGCTCGCGCTCGGCCACCTTGGCCAGATGCTCGGCTTGCGCGTGCGCCGCCACCAGGCGATCGCTCAGGCGCTGGCGTTGCGTATAGTCGATCATGACCGAACCAATCAGCGCGCTGAAAACCACCGCCGAGCCCGACACCCAGATATTGGTGCCCAGCGCCCAACACACCAGGCCCACCAGCGCCACGTGCACGGCGAGATAGCGAAACGCCACCGGGGGCTCCCAGATTCTGCCATAGAGGCAGGCGGCGTAGACAAAGAACGTGGTGGCCCCGGGATTGACCCGCAGGAACAGCACGGCCAGGACAAACCACGCGCCCCCGATCCAGAGCACCCTTGGGCCGCGAATCCAGTAGGAACAGAAGTAGAGCGCCACGGCCACCGCGGTGGCCGCCACTGTGACCGGGAAGCGGTCGAATGGCCCTGCCAGCAGAAAGTAGAGCAGGTAGATCAGCCAAGCGTAGCCGGTCCAGTCCACACTCTTGGGCAGCAGTCTCATAGGCGCTTTCTAACCATACATCTTCTCGCGTCCGTGCGAGTGTGCGATCCAGGCGGCGCCGAGGAAGATCAGCCCCAAGGCCGCCAGCGCTTCGGCGTGCCCGAGGATCGAGCCCTTCACCGGCGCCTTCTGGATGGCCAGCGCGATCTGCGCCAGGTGGTAGGAGGGCAAGAGCGGCGCCACCCGCTGGATCGCCTTGGGCAGAAAGTCGTAGGGCATCCACAACCCGCCGCAGAAGGCCATCGGCAGGTAGATCATGTTGACGGTGGCGGGCGCCGAGTTGGGCCCGGCCAAGTTGCCGATGGTGAGGCCCAGCGCGCAGAACGGCAGCGCACCCGCCACCAGCGCGCCGAACGTCAGCAGCCATTGCCCCGGCGCCATGCGCACGTGGCCGAACACCGCGCCTAAGGCGAAGAGCAGCAGAATCACGACGGCCCCGAACACCAGGGAGACCGCGCCTTTGGCGAAAAAGTATGCGCCCATGGGCATGGGGCTGGCGCGCTTGACCTCCATCCAGCCGAGCCCGCGCTCCACCGCGATGCCTACGCCGAAGGCGTACAGCGTGGAGCCCATGATGGCGAACGCGCCGTAGCTGGCGAGCAGGTAGCGCGCCATCGAGTTGCCTGGCGCAAGCTGCGGCATGGCCAGTCCGAAGAAGCAGTAGAACATCAGCGGGAACAGAATCGTGGACAGGGAATAGCTTTTCATGCGGGCGAATTTCAGCAATTCGGTCCGCGCCTCCAGCCAGTAAACACGCGTCATTGCAGTACCTCCTCGATGGAATTTCCGTTCTGCCCGACCAGGGAGAGGAACGCGTCCTCCAGGCCGGCAGACGCCCCCTGCCGCTTGATCTCGGCGGGCGTGCCTTCGGCGACTATCCGGCCGTCATCGATGACGGCGATGCGGTTGGCCAGCGCGTCGGCTTCGTCCAGATAGTGCGTGGTGAGCAGCACGCTGCCGCCGCGCGCCACGAATCCACGGATGTGTTTCCATAGGCCGCGGCGTGCTTCCACGTCGAGACCGACGGTGGGCTCGTCGAGGAACAGCAGGTCGGGGTTGCCGCAGATGGCCAGCGCGAAGAGCACGCGCTGTTTCTGCCCGCCCGACAGTTCGCCGAAGAGGCGCCGCTCCACCCCACCAAGCCCGGCGGCGGCGATGGTCTCGGCGAACGCCAACGGCTTGGGGTAGTAGCTCGAAAACAGCTCGATGTGTTCCCGCACCGTGACGGTCTCCGGCACGCGCGCCACTTGCAGCATCGCGCCCCGGCGCAACTTGGCCGCGTGGCTGTCCGGGGCATGGCCGAAGATGGCCGCCCGTCCCGATGTCTGCGCCGTCAGCCCCAGCAGAATGCGAACCGCCGTAGTCTTGCCCGCGCCATTGGGGCCGAGCACGGCCACCAGTTCGCCGCGCTCGATGGCGAGAGAGACTCCGCGCAACGCGGCCACCGTTCCGTAATTCTTGGTGACACTCTGTAATTCCGCAACCGGCATGTTTGTGTTGTCCTCCTAAAGCATGTTGCGGCCAAACGCGCCGGCGGTGCCAGTGGGGATTGTCACGCGGCGGGCATGACAGATGTAAGGGCTGAGGTGGGGCAGTTCTTCAACCTGCCAATCCGAGTCCAGCCCTTCCGCTGGCGACGGCTCTGGTCTAAAATCGAGCCAGTGATCTCGCTAGCGAAAGCACGGGGCACGAGCGCGGCGGCGGTGCTGGTGGCAGCGGCCTGGGTGGCATCCGCCCAGACACCACCGGGATACGACTGGACGAAACTCGACCGCGCGCTCGAGGCGCATGTGGGCGAATCGCGAGCCGAAGGTGGGAACCTTTTCAGCGGAATCACCCTGATGGTGCTGCACGGCACCCCGGTGGTCTACAACAAGGGGTTCGGGGAGCAGACCGTGGACAGTGTGCTGCCCATCGCCTCCGCCACGAAAATGCCCTCCGCGCTGGTGATTCTGAAGCTGGTGGATTTGCACGTGCTCGATCTGGACCGCCCCGTGGGCGAGTACCTGAAGCGCGCGCCGGGATTCTTGTGGCCGCCCGACAAGCGACCCATCACGCTCCGCATGCTCTTCAATCACACCTCGGGCGCGCGCGCCGAGGATCCCTGCCTGAGCGCCGTGCGCGGCACTCTGCGGGGGTGCGCGCAGCAACTCGCTACCCTGCCGCTGGAGTTCGCTCCGGGCACGAAGTTCGCCTATGGAAGTGGAGGCATGCAGGTGGCGGGGTTCGTGGCTGAAGCCGCCACCGGGCGCAAGTGGAACGACCTGTTTTCCGAGTATGTCGCTCGTCCCTTAAAGCTGACGCGTTTCACTTACGGCCGGGGCGACAACCCGCGAATCGACGGAGGCGCGTGGTCCGACGCCGGGGACTACTTGAAGTTGCTCGAAATGTTCCTTGGCGGATGCAGCTTCCGCGGCGTGCGCCTTCTGAGCGCGGAGACATGCAGCTTGATGGGCACAGACCAGGTGGCGGGAGTGGAGATACTGCGCTCTCCCGCCGGCCGTCTGGCGACGGGCTACAGTTTCGGCTGGTGGCATAGCGATTCAGGCTTCCTGGCAAGCCAGAGGGAACCCCGCACCCACGGGCCGGAATTGAGCGACCCGGGGGCGTTCGGCACCACACCCTGGGTGGACCAGGGCCTCGGTTACGCCGCCGTACTCCTGGTGCGCAAGAACCTGCTCTCGGGGCTGGAGTTGTGGAACGAGATACGGCCGCTGATCATCGAACAGATTCAAAAGCCAGCGACGAAACTCTGAGCCGTACAGTTCGGACGTGGTGCATAGGGAGCGGTTGTCTTGGCTCGGCACCCGGCCTACAAAATATAGCGGCTCAAATCCTGATCCTTGACGATGTCGGCGAGCTGCTTGCGCACGTAAACCGCGTCCACCTTGACCGTCTTCTTCTTGAGATCCGGACCGGCGAACGATACTTCCTCCAACAGCTTTTCCATGATGGTGTGCAGGCGCCGCGCGCCGATATTCTCGCTCGATTCGTTGACCTGCGCGGCGAACTTCGCCACCTCTTCCAACGCGTCGTCGGTGAAAACCAGTTTGATGCCCTCGGTCTCCAATAGCGCCGTGTACTGCTTGGCCAGGGCGTTCTTGGGCTCCTTCAGGATACGGATGAAATCTCCCACCGTGAGCGATTTCAACTCCACCCGGATGGGAAACCGCCCCTGCAATTCGGGAATCATGTCGCTCGGCTTGGAGACGTGGAACGCGCCCGCGGCGATGAACAGAATGTGGTCCGTGCGCACGAAACCGTAGCGCGTATTGACCGTTGTGCCCTCCACGATGGGCAGGATGTCGCGCTGCACGCCCTCGCGGCTGACATCGGGGCCATGTCCGGTCTCGCGGCCGGCGATCTTGTCGATCTCGTCCAGAAAAATGATGCCGCTCGATTCCACGCGCTCTAGCGCGGTGCGCGTCACCTGGTCCATGTCGATGAGCTTGGACTCCTCTTCCTGCACCAGGTAGTCCAGCCCCTCGGCCACGCGCATTTTGCGGCGGCGCGTCTTCTGGCCGAATAGGTTGGGCAGCATGTCCTTGAGGTTGATGCCCATTTCCTCAATGCCCGTGTTGGTGGTGACTTCAAAAGAAGGCGCGCGGTCCTTGACCTCGATCTCCACCATGCGCTCGTCGAGCTTGCCCTCACGCAGGCGCTCGCGCAGTTTTTCGCGCGTGCGCTCCACGCTTTCGCTGGGTTCGGGAACGGGCGGCATCAACAGGTCCAGCAGGCGTTCCTCGGCGTTGACTTCGGCGCGGTCCGCCACTTCGTCCAGCCGCTCTTCGCGCACCATGTCGATGGAAATATCCACCAGGTCGCGAATCATCGATTCCACGTCGCGGCCCACGTATCCCACCTCGGTGAACTTGCTGGCTTCCACCTTGAGGAACGGCGAGCTGGCCAGGCGGGCGAGGCGGCGCGCCAGTTCGGTTTTGCCGACTCCCGTGGGGCCGATCATGAGGATGTTCTTGGGCATCACCTCTTCGGCCATTTCGGGCGGCAGTTTCTGGCGGCGGATGCGATTGCGCAAGGCGATCGCCACCGCGCGCTTGGCTTCGGCCTGCCCGACCACGTGCTTGTCCAATTCGCGGACGATCTCGCGGGGGGTCAGCTCGTCCAGCAACGGCTCCTCATCCACATTCCCTGGAAGATAGATCACCATGCTACTCGAGCTCCTCGTAAGTCACGTTTTGATTGGTATAGATGCAGATGTCGCCGGCGATCTTCATGGACTCCTCGACGATCCGGCGCGCCGACAGCTTAGTGCAGCGCATGAGCGCGGTTGCCGCCGCCGTGGCGTAGGGACCGCCGGAGCCAATGGCCATCACACCCTCGTCGGGCTCGATCACGTCGCCGTTGCCGCTCACCAGGTAGGTGCTCTTGGTGTCCGCCACCAGCAGCAGGGCTTCCAGATGACGCAGCGCGCGGTCCGTGCGCCATTCCTTGGCGAGTTCCACCACGGAACGGGGAAGATTGCCGTTGAACTGCTCCAGCTTGGTTTCGAAGCGCGAAAAGAGCGCGAAGGCGTCGGCCGTGGACCCGGCGAAGCCCGCCAGAATCTTGTCGTTGTACAAGCGGCGCAACTTGCGGGCGGAGCTCTTCAAGACCTCGCCGCCCAGGCTCACCTGCCCATCGCCGGCCATCACGACCTTGTTGTCGCGGCGGACGCAAATCACCGTCGTGGATCGAGTTTTCTGTCGCATTGTTATGTGGTTATGTGTGACCCTATTTTAGCGCACCGGCCCCAAAAGCCTACCAAGGTGGGGCAGGCGCTTCCGCCTGCCAACGCCCGCTTGCCGGCGTGTCTCTATCGAAACGCGATGTCCGCCTGTTTGCCGGCCACCGAGTGCCTGGCGAAAGCCTCGCGGGTTTCCGGATAATCGGTACGGTAATGCGCCCCGCGGCTCTCCTGGCGCGCCAGGGCGCAACGCGCGATCAACAGCGCCACCTGCCGCATGTTGCGCTCCTCGGGCGACAGTGGCGCCAGCGCTTCCAGTTGTACAACAGCCTCGCGCAGGCCCTCCGCCGAGCGCACGATGCCGCAATTCTCCCAGGCGATGCGCTGGATGCTGGGGACTGACCAGCCTGTCCCAAGGCGCGCCTTTTGCGCCGCGTGGACAGGCCGGTCTGTCCCCGGGTTTGCCGGGCGCCGGTCTGTCCCCGGGTCTGTCCCCGGGTTTGCCCTAGCCTCCCGCATGGCGCGGCCGGCCCGAATCCCGAACACCACGCCTTCCAGCAGCGAGTTGCTGGCCAGCCGATTGGCGCCGTGAACTCCCGTGCACGCCGCCTCTCCCGCCGCGAACAGGCGCGCTACGTTGGTGCGCCCGTCGAGATCGGTACGCACGCCGCCCATCGCATAGTGCGCCGCCGGCGCTACTGGCGCCGGATCAAGGCCGATATTCACACCGTAGCGCAGGCACGTCTCGTAGATCCGCGGGAAGCGCCCGCGAATGAAGCTCTCGCCGCGATGCGTGAGGTCCAGAAAGACGTGCGGCGCGCCGGTGCGCGACATTTCGCTCGCGATGGCACGCGCCACCACGTCGCGCGGCGCCAGTTCCCCGAGCGCGTGATAGCGCTCCATGAAGCGCTCGCCGCGCGTGTTGCGCAGATGCGCGCCTTCGCCGCGCAGGGCTTCCGACAGCAGGAAGCGCGGAGCGCCCTCCACCGCCAGCGCGGTGGGGTGGAATTGCACGAACTCGATGTCGGAGATCTCGGCGCCGGCCCGGTAGGCCATGGCCACACCGTCACCGGTGGCGACGTCGGGGTTGGTGGTATTCAGAAACACGCGGCCCAGGCCGCCGGTGGCCAGCAGAACCGCGCGCGCGGAAATCGGGAACTCGCTACGCGCCTGGGCGTCCCAGATCATGGCGCCGGCGACGCCGTCCTCCACCAGCAGTTCCGTCGTGGCCGCGTAGCTGCGAAAGGTCACATTGGGTAGCGAACTGGCCTTGTGGTAGAGCGTGCGGGCGATCTCGCGCCCGGTGGAATCGCCGTGCGCGTGCAGGATGC
>Ga0182021_10002161_pt1 | contig 22904 bp, 21 predicted proteins | sample 612E3MmetaG_FD_120493 | JGI IMG/M metagenome (GOLD analysis project Ga0182021, IMG submission 120493) | Permafrost microbial communities from Stordalen Mire, Sweden - 612E3M metaG (Illumina Assembly) | ecosystem: Environmental > Terrestrial > Soil > Wetlands > Permafrost | place: Sweden... | reverse complement strand
TCTTGGTTTTTAGATTATGTACTTCCCCACCTCGGCATCATTAACCAACATGCCTTGGTCAAGGGTGATGACCCGCCGCTTTATGGAATTCACGATCTCGCGGTTGTGGGTGACAAGAAGCACAGTCGTGCCGAATTGGTTGATCTTCAAAAGCAGGTTGGTAATCTCTTTGGCGTTTAGCGCGTCAAGGTTTCCGGTCGGCTCGTCGGCGACCAACAATTTGGGCCGATGCGCCAGCGAACGCGCAATGACCACCCGCTGCTGTTCGCCGCCGGAAAGCTGGCGCGGATAGCGGTCGGCTTTGTCATCGAGATTCACGATCTTCAAAAGTTGCGGCACCACGGCTTTGATTTGTTTCGAAGGCGCGCCGCAAGCTTCGAGCGCGAAAGCCACGTTTTCGTAAACCGTTTTTTGTGGCAGGAGTTTGAAATCTTGAAAAATGACGCCGATTTGCCGACGCAAGTGCGGAATTTCTCTGGGCCGGATATCGCCGACATCCCAATCGCCCAAAAGAATTTGCCCCTTGGTCGGCTTTTCCTCGGCAATGAGCAATTTTACGAGCGTGGTTTTGCCCGAGCCGCTTTGGCCGACAATGGACACAAACTCCCCCGGCTGAACGCGAAACTGCACGTTCCTAAGCGCCGGAACGTCGCTCTGGGGATATATTTTGGTGACATTCTTAATGTTAATCATGCTGGTTTGCCATTATAGCATGAACCATGGCTCACATACCACAAATTAAGAACCGAGAATCAATAACCAATTTTCAATAACGCAAAAACCGCGTCGAAACGCGGTTTTTGCTGACGAGAGAACGGGATATGACTGTAATCCTTGACAAAATCGTTTATTTTTTGATATATTACGGGGTTGTTATTTGATTTGCGCGCCACAGGTGACGTGAGGGGGCAAGGGTTTTTGTCGCCGACGAAAATCGTTGTGCCCTTATCACAAAGGAAAAACGTTTGTCGTTGCGCTCAGCGGGTGCTGAGCCAAGAGACAAACTTCGATTGGAGGAAGGTCATGAGCGAAAATTCAGTTGCTGTTTCCGTGGTACGCAAACCCGTGACACCGAAGAATTTGTCGGTCGGGGTCATCGCCGTCATTATTATAGCAATGTGCTTCACCTTGATAGCGGTCGGGGTGGGAGCACTCGTCTACTATGGGGCAAAGAACCACCCCCATCACACGCTGTACGCCTCGTACGCCGCCTCGGTCTCGGCAACGCTGAGCGTCGATCCGCAGATGCCGTACGCCGACCAGATCGCAGCAGGCAACTATACGGAAACTGATAGCGAGGTGCTCGATCACAATTTCGTTTCTCGAAGCTACCAACACGAGGTCAAGGCAAAGATGCTTCAAGCAAGTTGTCGGGTGACCACGGAGGACGCCTTGACGCAAATGAACAAGGAACATTCTCGCCCCGCTGACGTCTTCGATCTTTTGGCCTTTGGCGCAAAGCAAGTGGACATCGACGCCGACTACGGGATTGTTGAGCTGGGTTCTTCCTATCATAGCACTGACGGTAACCAGCATTACATCGTTATCGATGTCAACAAGGGAAAACGCAGGTTAGTCGGTCGCGAAACATGGTCGGATAAGACATGGCCGGCCGGAACGTACTTCTTGGTCGTACAGGAACCGGATAATACTGGTTTCAAGATGTAGGGTAACCCAACCCGCACGAGGCGGCTTGCGCAACACATGCGCAGCCGCCTTTTCATTATAGGCGATAAACCACCAGCTTTGTTGAAGGTTTATAGAATATCAAAATACTCCAGAATCTACTGGAGTATTTTGATAGCCGATGGTGAGGATCGAACTCACGACCTCTGCTTTACGAAAGCATTGCTCTACCGCTGAGCTACATCGGCGGACGAGTTGCGGGTTGTTGGTTGATAGTTGCTAGTACTGACGACCAGCGGAAAGAATATCATTAACCAGAGAAAAAGCCAACCCAAGGTATTCCCAAGCACCTTAACGGCTTCTTTTTTCTTTTTTCAGGCTAGTTAGCTTTTTCTGAAGAATCGACGAGATAGTAACGGAATTTAATCTTTCTTTTTTCGTCATCTCTCAAAACATCCATCTTAAAATGACGCAAGACCGTGGCATCCTTCAAAAGCCATCCTTTATTTGTCAATTTCTGAACAATTATGTCGTTTCCCGATTTTGGAGTATACAGGTCGCTCAAATCAGACAATGTGATACCGCCTAACGGTTCGGTGAAGATAAACTCAAAACTGATCGCATTATCACTTTCTTCGACATTCTCATGCACGACTTCCATGCCATTTGAAAGCCTGCGTGAAAGACCGCTTAATTCCTCTCGTGGATTTCTCATATTTAACGCGCCACGCCTCTAAGCGGGTAACGGGAATCGGACCCGTGTCCCTTGCTTGGGAAGCAAATGTACTACCATTGTACTATACCCGCGTAAGGGCGTGGCGTTTAATTATCTTATTGTTCCCGCGCAAAGATCGGAGTGAAGCTTGCGACGCACAAAACTCTATCACGTACTTTTTCGGTTGAACAGACGTCCTATGAGCCGCCGAAAAAGTAGCGCCACCATTTTTGCGGATTGGAGAGGCCGGGAACATTGATGTCGTTTGGAGCCGGCGCGAGCGGCGCGGCGGTGTTATCTTCTAAAAGAAGAACCTGTTCGCCCGGCTTTTGATAGCCCAGCTTGAGGCGCGCCTCCTTATCGACAAACCCGGGGCTGTCGAGCCGTGAAAGGACGTCGCCATAATCCTGATTTTGTTTTTGCAAGACGGCGATCTTGATTTGCAGGTCGTTCAAGTCCGACGATACCTTATTGCCTTGGGCAACCTCGTTTAAGAGCGACCAGCCCACAAAACCGACCAACATCAAATTGATCGCCAGCATTGCTCGCGAGCGAAGCAGGCGGCGCCACCAGGGGATGGAATTGGCGCGCAAGTGTTTCATGGCAATTTGTTATCGCGGCGCGAAACGGTTTTCTTGAGACCGGCAAGAAGCGCCCGTTGTTCGGTGGGCGACAGCTTTCCGACCTTGTTCATCATGCCTTCGACCGGATCGATCACGATCGGCGAACCGCTCAAATATGCGACGCGCAATTCAAGAATTTGTTTGTGCAAGGCGGCCGGATTCATCGTATGTTGAAAACTGACATTCTCGTTGCCGCTGAACAGCTGAAAAGTGATCGTGCCGATGTTCGCGGTCATTTCGACGATGCCTTTTGAACGATATGAAACGTCGGAAAGCGATTGGTAAGGCACCTCGGAAACAATGCGGTCGAAAAATCCGCGGCGATCAACATCGATGATCCGCTGGTTGGTGATGATGAGCATGGTGCCGCGCCAAATTACGTACGCACGCAAGAAATAAATTAAACCAAAAATCAAAGCGCCGAAAAATATCGTTTTGCCGACAATGGCGATGTCCCAGCTCCACAGGCGCAAATTCCAAAGCGGCATGAAAAAGAAAAAAGCGAAGATATACAAAATGGCGAGGACGGCGAACGGCGCGACCAATCGCGCCGTATATTGCCGCACGACGTCTTTAACCTCTTCGTCGGAATGGAGTTCAACGCCTAGGTATCGCATATTTATCGATCGTGATGTTTCTCATGAACAAAATGTTCGCAAAACTCTTTCCGATGCAATCGCACCAAGACCATCGCTTTTACAACCTGATAATACATGTGCGCGTATTCGGGAAGCGCTTTGGCCCAGCCAACTTTTTGATATTTGGTGCGAACGGTCAGCCCCTTGAGCAGAACGGCGCCGTAGGGCAAACCGTTGGCGCGGCAATAATAATTGGTCGCCGCCTCGATCATGAAACCATGAATATAGCGCTCGGGAATATTCTCGAAGATGTCGCGGCGCATGGCGCGCTCGCCGCCGATCAATGGGAGAAAGCGCTGGGTGAAATTGGAGAACCAATTCCGGTCGCGCCAGCCGACGCACATCGCGAGCTTACCCGAGAGCACCGGCTCGACGATCGCTTTCGCGTGTTCGGAACGGAAGCCGACGAGATCGGCGTCGAAGAAAGCGACAAACTCGGCGTCGGTGTGCGTCACCCCGTGCTGCAACGCGCCGCTCTTTCCATGATTTTCGGGCAACTCGTGGACAATCGTCGCGCCTGCTTCCCGCGCCGCCTTTGCCGTACCGTCGGTCGAACCGTCGGAGATCACGATGATCTCGGAAAATAATTTTGAATCAACCAGCGGCTTAACGACATTGGCAATGGTCTTTTCTTCATTGTGTGCCGGCACGATAGCGGCAATGTTCATATTATTTGTTCCGCAGTTCGCGCATGGCGACGTCGTAGGCGACGTCCTCAATCCGGCGCAAGGCGCCTTTGGCTTGATCGAGCTTAGTGCGCAGGTAGCCGGTGAGACTCAAGCCCATGAGCGCCATGACGATCTCGCGGCTCGCTTCAAGCGCTTTGTCGATCTTTTTGAATTCGCCCATGGTCGCCCACTGCACGCATTTGCGCGCGATCTCCCCCACTGTATCGGTCAGCCCGCCAAGGACCGCGTCCGAATCCAATTCCAAATTCTTAATAACGCAAAGCGGCTCGTTTTTAATGAAGGCCAGAAACTGCGCCGCCTCCGCATACTCTTCAAGCGCCGCACGATGCGGTCCTTCGGAAACAATGTCCGGATGTTTTTTAAAAACCGACACAAACGAACGCTCCGCCTCTTCAACTTCGGCGAGCAGGCGCTCCGCTTCGGCAACGTCGTCGCGATGCAAGGCAAAAATCGCCTGCTTAGACTTGGCGAGCATTTCGTCGGACGCGGAAAACAATTTCCGCCGCTCGATCGCATACGAAGCGTATATCTTGGAAATTTTTGAAAACGAGGCTTTGTTGATCATATAATCACAGTTTAGCAATAAGACTCGATGTTTACAAAGCCAACGCGCGGACGGCGGCGGCGAACTCGTCGCCTTTTTCTTCGAAGTTCTTCCAAAGCGAGTAGCTGGGCGAAGCGGTGGAAAGCAAACAGATGCGGCCCGGCTTGGTGTGCGCGTAAGCGAATTTAACCGCTTGCTTCATGCTGCGCGTTTCCAAGACGTTGAAGCCTTGGCGCGAAGCGAGCATCCGCTTGCCGGTAACGGGAAACAAGACAATGTTCTTTATCTTTTTGGCGCGAAGCGTCTTTTCCAATTTTTTAAAATCATAGCCGCGATCTTCGCCGCCCAGCATGATCGTGTCAACCTTCTTAAGCGCGTCGAGGGCCATGATCGTCGATTCCGGCGTGGTGGAAATGGCGTCGTCGTAAAAGGTTATTCCCTTGTATGTTCCGATCTTTTCCAAGCGATGCCGGAGCGGCGAAAAACTCTTCACCGCCTTCACGATCGCCGCGTCGCTAACGCCCAAGAGCCGACAAACGCGAACGGCGAATTCGACATTCTTCAAGTTATGTTTGCCGATGAGAGGTATTTCTGACGGCTTCAAGGGAAGTTTTTCGTGGAGCGGAAATTTGACAGCATGATCTCCAATTTTTTGAAAAGCGAAAATATTCTGTTTCGCTTCATAATAAGCCTTGACCCCGCCGTGATAATCCATGTGTTCGGGAAACAAATTCAAGAGCACGCCAATGTTCGGCGAGTGGCGGATGTCGTCGAGCATGTAGCTCGAAAGTTCGAGAACAAAGATCGTCGCGGGGTCTTGCGGCGCGAGCAGCGCTTCGAGCATGGGTGCGCCGATGTTGCCGAAAAATTTTGCTTTTTTCCCGGCGGTCTTCAAGATATGGTAGATCAGGCTTGAGGTCGTGCTCTTGCCCTTCGAGCCGGTAACGCCGATCGTGAAATTTTTGTTGTTATCGAAAAAGAGATTAGTGGCGGTTGTATAGGGAATAGTCACCAAGCGCTTGGGCATGCCCGGCGTTTTTATCGCTAGGTCGTATTCGGATTGTTTTTTCAAATAATCCTTGTCCAAGCGCTTGTCGAGAATGCCGATCTTGAGTTGGGGATAAAAAGCGCGCAAATATTTTTCCGTCATTCTCCCCTCTTTATCGTAACCTAAGAGACAAACATTCTTGATGCCGAGGAGCTTGAAGCGGTCAGGCAGCGTCGGGGCGGCGGCGGTCTTGAAAACATTTTTTACGAGGTTCGGTCCGCCTTTGATCGAGCCCGCGAATTTTTTTACGACAACATCATTGCCGTATTTCTTGGCCGCTAGAAACAGCGCCGCGCGCGATTCGTCAAAAGTGCCGACGCAATCGAACGGCTTCATGTCACCGAAGCCCAACAGGTCGCCATAGAGTTCGACGAGCGATGGGTCGGCGAGCAAGTTCTTGTCGAAAATATTGCGCAATTCTTTTTTCCCAAGGAACGGCGCGAGCATTAAAAAGACGAACGCGCATTTCGGGCACTCGCCGCACCAGAGCGTCGTCGGCCGCTCCCGGATCACGCGAAAATTGCGGTTACAGCTTGAGAAAACTTTGAAGTATTTCGGATAGCGCGCGAACATTTCAACGACTCTGATCTCGTTGGACGGGCGGAGCAGAGAAAAATAAACAATGTCGGGACTTACAAAAGCACGAGCATAATTTTGAGCCAGCGCTTCGAACTCCGCCGACTTACTCCATTGGTGATTGATCTCGTCTCCTTTGTACGTAAGATTGCCAAAGTTGCTACTCTGTTCGTTTCCCACGACCACGTATTTAAAATCATAAAGCGCGGCAACGAGCATGCCAATAAATGCGAAGATCGCCGAAATGGGAATATGGCCGTTGTACGCGCCTTCGTGATGTTCGAATATCTTTGGATCGAGAAGGCGACGCACCTTGAGCGCCGGATTCCCAATCGCGCTAATGACGCTTTCCGCGAGCGGATCGGCCTTTTGCGTCTCGACGAGGAATGAATGGCTACCCATGTTCTTCATGAGTTCGGAAACGACGATCGAATCCTTGCCGCCGCCAATGCCGATGAGTGGACGATCCTTGACCGCGATCCGCGCCGGAACCGAAGCCGCAAAACCGGAAACGTGCGGAAACTTCGCCGTCTTTTTCGGATCAAGCCCGTTCTTGTACAAGTACTCCCCCAGCCCGCGGCGGTAGAGGGTCGAAAAAAAATCAGCCTGCTCGCGGCTCATCGGCCGGTCCAAAACGATCTTTTCCGAAAAATAAAGTTTGTAATAACTGACACCGAGCGCGAAATAGACCGGATCAAGAAATCTCTCGAGCGTTTCCTTGGGCAGTTTTCTCGGGTTGGGAGGCAAAACCAGCGTCTCGGTAAAATCAAGCGGCGCCTTTTCTTTGAAGGCGATCCGATAATAAAACTCTATTTTCAAGCTATTTTCGTCGTATTTATAGCCGCGAAATTCAAACGTGGAAGGCATAGGGAAAGTGTATCTTTTAGAGCCAAAAAAGACAAGAAAATTCGGCGCAGCTTGGTCTATTTTCCGTGACAGCGCTTATACTTCAAATTAGATCCGCATGCGCAAGGGTCGTTGCGTCCAATTTTATGCTTTCCATTAAGGTCGTGGATTAAAATTTTCGACGTGGTCAACGCATCGGTTTTAAAATTTACGCCTAACCCTTGGAGATAAGCATAGTATTTCATTGCCGGTTGATCGGCCATGCGCCGGATGATCGCTTGATCGGCCATTTCTTCAAAACGCTCCAATTCTTTCCTTTGTTTCGAGTTAACGGGATATTCTTCTTGTTGTCGTTTAACCTCGGCAAGCGCCAATCTTGCTTCACATAATTTATCTTCCATGCCGTGAACTGAATAAAAATCTTCCAAGGCCGACAAAATTTGCTCGCGATCATCCAAAAAACTTTGCGCATGGTAAGAAAGGTTTTTAGGATGTTCTCGACCTCGTTTTTGAACAACCTCAAGCGCCTGAAGAAAATAATATTCTGTTTGGTCAATATTTCCTTCGTTGGAAAAAACGCCTGCGGCAAGCAGAAAAGGCAGGGGCGAATAAGGAAATTCGGCAAAAAATTCGGCCATATCACTCTGCCAACCGTTTTCCTTGCTGACAATTCGATCAATAACGGCGGCCAGCCGCCAGAAATTATCGCGGGCCAGTCGGCGAAACCCTTCGGCAATCTCTAAAATTTCCCGTCGGTTTTTCGTATTCAACAATTCCAAAGACGCCTCCATGAACTGGGTAACATCGCTAATATAATGATTGCTATTTTTCCAAACCGCGACAAACTTTGAATCGATAATCTTTAAATATTTTTGCATGACGCCTAAAGCGTCATCAATGCTGGAATGCGTATCATAATCTTCAAAAAGCAAATCAAACAGATCAGAGAATGCATTTTCTAATATATCATGCGCCGGCAATTCCGTACCCCAGCGCTCCCATAAGGCGTAAACTGCCATCCAAACAAAATCCTCGCCCAAGTCATCCGGCCCGTTGTATTTTGGATAAAACTCCGCCTCGGACAAATCTTCAGTCGAGGAGTATTTTTTTGCCCGTATTAAAAAATCTTTCTTTGCCGCAACAATGCCATACGCCGCCAACTGTTCGATAATTTCATCATCGCTCCATTCTTTTCTGATCTCGTTAAAATCCCAGCGTTCTAAGCGCTGTTTCTGCAACCTTCCGGCCAGACCGCGCGATATGAGCGGCTCAAATTCCCCGCGCTCGTATTTCTCCTTTGTTATGATGGCAAAATCATAATTTGGATTCAATTCCAAAGATTTTTCAAGCAAAATCTTCCCCTCCGTCTCCAATCCGGCGCCGAAATGCGCTATCGCCGTGTTGGCAAATAAACGGTAAATTTCGGGCCTGACGGTTTTTTGTTCCAATAAAATTTTAAAAGCTTCGTTAAACTTATCCACCGCCAAAAAATACTCATTTTTTCCTATTGCTTCGTGCGCCTCCATAACCATATCAAGAAGTTTCTTGCCGCCAATTACCGCGACGTCGGTCAAAAATCCCTTACTGCCTAGGCCAACTTCTAAAATTTTTTCCTGCGGGCTTTTTCCGAACAATCGTTTTTGCGGACGGGTATTATAAAAATCCATCGCGGCCTTAGTAAGGGCATCAAGGTCACGAAGCGCGATGCTCTCTCCGGCCAAACCGGCAACCAGCGAAAGAATTTCGGTGGACGTCCGTTGGCCCGCGCCAACATCGCGACACCAACCGTCAATAACCCCCACTGAAACAATTTTATTCAAGCCGTGCAGGCGCAATAATTCTTCCAAGCGGGTTTTTGCCGCTTCCGCCGTCAATTTTTCATCGTCCCGAACGTCATAAACATTTTCTGTATTATTGGCGGGAGAAAGCAAATGATATGTATCTTTCGGGCTCAAACGTTCCTTTGCTCCTTTAAAGAAATTTCTGGCGCCTTCTTGCAGCCCGAGCGGCCAAGCCGCGCTTGACGCGCCAACCATCTCCCATTGGCCGTTAACCAAACCAATGCGCATAAAAAAGACGTCGCCCTTATGCAATGAGTAGGTAGCATTGCGTTCCTTAACCTTATAAACGTTGCCGCCTTGCAATTCATACAAATCCGCCCCCTTGCCGACTTCAACATTTTTTACCTCAAACATGCCGTATCTGCCGGTGTTCAGCAAACTTTCCAACAATTCAATTTCCTCTGACGTCAACCGTTGTTTATTTTCCAACAAATAGTTTTCCAGCGTTGTCTTGCCGTTGGTATGCCTATAATCAAACACAAACCATTCATTCATCAAGCCCATGTGTTCTTCCGGCATTTCTTTGCCCGCCATCTCCTCGACCGAGTTCACGCCAAAAAACATCGCAAACGCCCGGTCAAACTCCCGTTTGCGCTGCGGCTCGTCAAAAAAATATTTGTTGATTTTTCCTATCGTGCCCGGAGGAAGCATAAAAACATAATTTCATTGTCGTTATCAAAACCCTTTGAGTTGATTCAACACCTCATCAACATTCCCGTTATGAACCAAGAAAAAATGCAACTTGCCGTTACCCATCTTTTCCCAAATTTTTGCTATTGCAACTTTGTATTCCGTATCTTCATTGCTAACGCGATCTTCCCCTTTCCACTCCAAAGCGATGATCGCGCCTTTTTTGGTAACGGCGATAAAGTCCGGATAAAATTTATTTCTTTTCCAGCCCTGAATGTAAAACGGATCAACCTTTTCTCTGTTTCTTACCCAAAATTCAATATTAGGCAAGCCGTCCAAATCCAGCCGCTCGACAAAAACGAGCTCTTCCTTATTAAGTTTATCAACTTTTTTATAATAATTTTTATTGAACTCTTGCGGCACCTGTTCGCTAACCGTGATCGTTTCGGGAAAGGCGTCGTATGCGACGGTCGTTATTTCGCCTTTCGCAAGGAATTGATCAAAATTATTTTTGGCGTATGCTTCAAGAATATCGTTAATGACTTCATTCAACCTATCAAGCAGCGAGTATCGATTGACGGAAAGTTCGGACAAGGAATATTTTGCAAGCTGATGCTCAATGGCCTTATCGATAAACACCAGCTTATCGGCGTGGGCGATCATGGTGAAACGCGCCTTTTTAGACAACCACAACGCCAGTTCTCTCTTGGTGAAATTTTTATCTTTATACGTCAACCTAAGCGTATGTTGGGCGCCTTTTATCCATTTATCGTCTTTAATATCAATAAGGGCGCGGCCATCGTTATCGTGGTTAATTACAAAATTGAATTTTGCATCCTCATTAGCCAATTTAAATTTCGAACCGATTAGGGCGTCGAAAAACAACTGATTGCTATTCAAGCTCATTAGCGGCGGATAAAAATCTGTTTTTACCGCTCGACTGACTTCCAGTTCGTACTTCTGGTCTTTTTGCGAAGCGTTTAACAGATCAAAGCGGCTATAGCCGTTGGTTTCAAGTCCGGAAATAATCTGTGTTGCCGCTTCGTTAAAATTTTTTGCCGAAGCGAAAACATACGAACGGTTCAAATTCTCGTTTTCTTTTCTTTTTGCGTACGGCATGCGGATGATGCGGCCGATAATCTGTTCGACGGCAATTTTAGCGCCGACGTTCGCCACGGAAATGAGCACATAAGCAAACGAACAATCCCACCCCTCGGCAAGCGCGTTAACGGTAATAATGTAGCGAATTTTGCACTTATTGCTAAAAAGATCGATGCCGGCCAGATCATTCCTTTCCGAAGTCTTGATAGCGATTTCATCGGCGGGAATTTTGGCGGCCAGCAAATAATCCTTGATCTGACCGACCGTTACGTTGGCGCTCGTCTTGCTCTGCGGTTGAGCTTGGATCAAGGCGGTCGGTCGAATGTATTCGCCCTTTATTTTTTTCGCATCTTTCTCAAGCTCATTTCGTTTTTCGATCCCTTGCGCGACCGCGTTATTCCATTGCGAAAGGCTTTCAAGAACCAGCGGTATTTTCACCATTTGTTCGTCTTTAAGCTCGGAGGCGGAAATATCGACCAAAATATTGCTGCCGCCGCGCGGGGTTGCGGTATATTCAATGATAAAAGCCGGGTTCAAATCTTTAATAAAATCAATCGAGAGCTGGGTTTTTGTTTTATGGCCCTCGTCGATAACAACAAGCGGATTACCGATCCGTATAACGTTAGCTAACGAATTGATAACCGTTTTCTCTTCATCCAACTCCAAGTCGTCATTTTCTTGCATGTTTTCAAAATGATCGATCAATGCGCCATTTTCTTGGTAAACCTTGTATTTATTCTGGAGCTTTTTTTCTTTTCGAAAAGCGTCGAGGCTCGAGACAATTATGCAAAGGTTCGCAGTAACGTCTTCCTTTCGTATATAAAGAGCTTCTTCGTTGGAAAAAATTCGAATATTATTATCAAAAGCAACGTCAAGCGCCTGACGATGAGAGTCGTTGCGGTCTTTGAACTTGTTTAGCGTTTGTGTTTTAATCGCTTCCGAAGGAACAAACCACATGACAATCCCTCGTTCCATTTTGTAATTTAACGCCGTGTTCATGATTACGCTAAGTGCGTGACACCCAACCAATGTTTTGCCGCCCCCGGTCGGAATTTTCACACAAACAAAAGGAACTTCGCCGAATGATTCAAAATTATACGGTTTGCCGGTCGTGCCGATGAACGCGTATTTAGCGCCATGCTGAACCAGCTCATCGTTATAATTTTGAAGCGTATCGATCGCGCGCTGTTGGTATTTTTTAAGCTCCATAATTAATAAACCTTAACCTCGTAAGGTATCTGCTTAAAGACAATTTTATATTTAGCCAAAACCTTGTCATCAAGGTCGCACCTGTCGGCATAGACAACTTTTTTATTTTTTGTTTTTCTCAACCGCGAAAGAACAGAATTATTAAGTTCGTTCTGACCCTTTTCTTTATAAATCAAATAATATTCAACGCCGCCAAGCTCGCCAATGAAGTTTGTATCAATCTTTGACTTATCAATGTTCGTTTGCGTTTCCGTAAAATAAATATAAGTGGCGAATTGATTGAAGTCGCAAGTTCCTTCGATATTCCCTTTTTCGTCAAAAAGTGTCTTATCAAGTTCGCAATATTCAAAACCGCCAGAATAACCATACTTTTTAATCACACGCTTGACCCGCTCGGCCGTAATGTCTTTTGCAACCTTATCCTCCATTTCAACCAATATGAATTTCCTATTGCCGCCATCCTCTTTATTCAAATCTAAAACGGCATGGCCAGTCGTGCCAGAACCAGCGAAGGAATCCAAAATCAAATCATTATCATTAGCACATAATGATAATACCTCTTTGATTAAGGTGGTTGGCTTAGGATACGGAAAAGACTTTTCCCCCAAGATATCTCTCAACTCAATGCTTCCATGTGCCGTTGTTTTAACAACATCATTATCAAAAATTGATGAATATGCAGTATTGGTTTCGTTTCCTTCAGGAATGATTTTATAGGCTTCAATAATTCCATTTTTTTGTTTTTCAAAAAATACACGCCCCTCGCTTATAATTTCATCCATCCGTCGCTTACTTACGCGCCAACGACCGTCCGAACCATCAGGTTTTTTTGGATAAATTATTCCAAACTCTTTTGAGTTAATCGGATAATACATTGTCGGGCGATCTTGGCGGCTATCACCCTGACCCCATTGACGAAGCCGTTCTTTAGCGTCCTTGTTACTTACGCGTTTGTCTGTTTTGAATCTAACAAGTTCAATGTTTTTAGAATATGCAATAACATATTCATGTAATTTTGCAGTTGTTTGTGATGTCGCCCCTTTACCAAGCCTTGATTTCCAGATAAATGATTCAATAAAATTATTTTCGCCAAAAATTTCATCCATCAATGCACGCAGGTTGCAATGTTCATTATCGTCAATGGATATAAATATTGCTCCATCATTAGACAAAAGATTCTTTAATAATTGAAGACGCGGATACATCATGCAAAGCCATTTATCATGATGACAAAGGTCTTCAACTGATCCACCCACAACTTTCCCGAGCCACTGTTTTATTTTCGGTGAATTTACCTTATCGTTATATACCCAATTTTCATGTCCTGTGTTGTATGGCGGATCAATATAGATGCATTTCACCTTGCCCCCGTAATGGGGCATCAGTGCCTTTAATGCCTCGAGATTATCACCATGGACGATAAGGTTTTGAGAATCATGGCCGACGGAAGCAGATTTAACCTTACGAAGCAATCGAAAAGAAACCTCTTTATCGTGGTGAATGACCGCTTCTTTGCCGATCCAATTTAATGTAGGCATGGATATTTTTAATTTTCTTCAAAAAAGTCTTCATCAACCTCTTTGACCTCAAAAGTATTTTTAACCTGAACCCCTACACCGTAACGCAACATCAAATCGACTAGGGCGTTACCATCAATAAGTATAATCTTTTGTTGTGCATCGCGGGCCTTGTTTATGGCTTTTTCGTCGAACGACGAAGTAGTAACAAAAATTCCTTTGTTTGCGTCTCTGCTGATGGCACCAATAAAATTTCTTATCTCGCCTTCCCGAACCTTGTTATCATTATATCGTTTTGCTTGAACAAAAATTTTATCCAAACCGAGCTTATCTTCATTGATAATACCGTCTATTCCCCCATCGCCGGACTTTGGCGTTTCGACGAAATCGCCATAACCCATCTTCTCGAATAATTTAAGAACAACTTTTTCAAAATAATATGGATCAATCTGTTTAAGCTTCGCTAACAAATCGGCACGTACCTGATTTTCAATAATTCGGAAACCCGAATCAATCAAATCTTGCGGCGAAGATTCTGAAGCGCTCTCTTCATGCACTCGATTCGTTCGTTCCTCAAGAATTTTTCGATTAGCCAAAAATTCAGGATCCTTATATATCTCTTTAAGAGACAGACTTCCTTTTTCTAGCGCCTTTCTTCCTTTTTCTGTTATCTGAACCAATCCTCGCGAGGGCTGGCTCAGCATTTCCGCTTGTTTCAAATAAGTCTTGCCCCAACCGATTCGATTCATGATAACCACATCGCCGCTTTTGGTTCTTTGCTGTAGCAAATCGTCTGGTAATCCACCATAAAAACGGCTGTACACTATATGTTTTAATCCATTAAAACTAATAATCTTCCCATCAGAAAGCACCTGTAGTATCGGGATGAAAGTTTCATGAAATTTGGGGAGCTGGTTTGTGCTCATATAGACTAAAAATATACCGTTTTATAGCCGGAAAAGCAAGGGTTAATAACGGGGGCTGGCCCCGTTATTCGCGCCAGAGGATGGCGAAGTGGCTGGTGGTTTGTTTGACGGTGAAGTCGTGCAAGAGCGCAGCGGAGTTGGTGTGCATTAAAAAAACGGGATGATAGAAATTATTATTCTTCGCGAGCGAGGCCATGAGCCACAGGCAGGCGGGGCAGTCGCTTTGCGATGGGTTTTTTAATTTTTCAATCGCATCAAGATCGCCGGTCGCCAAAGCCGCTTTGGTGAGCGCATCCATTTTTTCCGCCTCGTCATACGTGAGGTAATGGGAAAAATCGCTGCTTATGATGAAGACTGTCCCCGCTTTCGCTTGCGCTTGCAACAAAGCAAGCATCGCATCCTTGTTCGTTTTCCAATAATCGATCGCCACCGCGAGCGGGGTTACGGAAACGCCGGGCAGATAATGAACAATGAACGGCGCGACGGCGTAGATGCCGTGTTCGTTGTCAAAGAGCCCCGGATCGTTCGTCACGAGCGGCGACGCGACCAAACCTTTTACGATCGCGGGCGACGCGCGCATCTGACCAAAAAAAGTTTCGTAATTGCCATTTGCTGTACACAGCGGCGTCGGGCATTTATTGTAGTGGTCGGGCGAGATTAAAATAATATTCGAGATATTTTGACCGACTAGCGTCTTGATTGCAACAGCATCGTCTTCGGCGGCGACCAAGTGATGTGGAACGACGACAGCGCGGATCGTTCCCGCGCCGTTCATCGCGGCGCGGTGGTTCGCGGCATAAATCCCCTCCTCAAATTGCTGCGGCGAGGAATATTGATTGTTGTAATGCGCGACGAGAATATTGTAATTCTCGACTCGCTCACCCAGAGGCGCGGAAGGGGGTTCGCTCACTCGAATAATATTATTTGATACGAAGAAAGCGGCGGCTGCAACTACAGCCGCCGCAATCGCGAACAAAATTATGGGCTTATGTTTCATTTTCCCGCGAAGAGAACCGAGTACCAGTAATTAACCGTTGGCTTCAGCGACTTCGCGACGTAGTCAAAGGCGTTGTAGGTATCGCCCGGCTTGTAGAAATTCTTTTGCCAATCCTCGTCGGTCATGCGCTGACCGCCATAGAGCTTAGTAAACTCGTAGTGGGAATAGGTAAAGCCGACGGTAAGCCGCGGGCCGTTGGCATCATCGACCGCGGTAAAGATGACGTACGGAACGCCGGTGCCCTCGTAGAGGATATGCCTCGGGTAACTTATATCGCCGCCGGTATGCACGTCGGCAAGAATGGCGGCGCGCTTGTCCTTGGCAAAGAGCACCGGGCCTTCGACCGGCACGGGAAGCGCGGCGTCAAGGCCGTCGCTTATTCCCTTGCGGATATTCTCCCAATCGCTCGTGCCGTCGATCGAATTGGTCGTGCAAGTCTTCGCCGCGTCATCGGGATTGGGGCCGGTCGTTGAAATAACCTTTTCGTTTAATTGTGAATTCTGCAATTCCTTTTGCGCGTAATCCTGAACCGTTCCCATGAGCGTGATGAAATTTTCCAGCGGCCCGAGATTGCTCAACTTGTAGCCCTGCTCAGTCAATCCGGCATCGGTCTTTTTCGCCAAATAAATTAGGCGGGCGTAGGCCAGCAGTTGCGGCTCTATATAACCTTTGGGCGGAGCCGGCACCTTGCGCGGATCGCAGCCCTCCCCGCCGCCGCCCAGCTCGGCGAACGACTGCTTGGCGTAAAGGATGGTTGCATGACGCAGTTCGGTCCAAAACCCGCTAGCCGTTTGCAATATCTTGGCTTGCCAAGCGAACGACTGCATGAATTGCGGCAATAACTTAACGTTGGTTTTTTGCCAATCGAACAAACCTTTGATCGTCCACAGCCAGCCGGTGTAAAGATTTTTCATCCAATCGGCGTCGGTGTAGGTCGCATTTTCTTTTGCAAGATCGGTCAGGGCTTTCTGGATCGCGCGCGAGTTGGTCGGTTTATAGAAATCCAATTTGGGAATTTGACTTTTGGCGTAATCCGAACCCAAGAGCGCCATGACTTCGAGCGATGACGCCATCGGCGGCAGTTTCTGATCATAGCCGGGCTTTGGCGCTTCATCGCCTTGGGTCAGCTGTCCGGTCCAATACGAATCAAGGATAAACTTGCCGCTGAAGAAGCGCATGCCTTTGGTCGCCAAAAGCACGTCGCCCGTCTGAACCTCGCCGACCGAAGGATAATAAGCCGGCAGGTCTTTTATTTTCGGGTTGTGCGCTTTGGTTAGATATTCCATGATCGCCGCTTCCTTGTCGGGCGCGTTCTTGGCGGCATCCAAGGCTTTCAAATAATCGACCGGCATGAGGTCATCGCTGCCGCCGACCATGAAGTCGATCGCCGACTCCAGCCGGTCATAATCCTTGGCCTGGGCGGGATTTTCCGCCATAAGTTGCGAAATGCCGAAAGCGTAATTCGTGAGGTCAGCGCTCTTTACAAAGAACGGCAGCATGATGTACCACTTCATGCCGCGTAAGTAAGCGCGGCGCAATGAGGACGAAGTATAGGTGGCGCGCGGCGTGAATTGAGTGAAATCGACTTGAAAATCGATCTTCGTTTGATCGGTATAATCCTTATATTCCTTGAAGAAGATCGCCGGGGTTACCGCGTTCGCGGCGTCATAAGCGTTTTTCAGATCAGAAAGAACGGCTTTTTTGCTGACATCGTCCAGTTCCATTTTTTCGACGAAAGCGGCGGCATTGTCATAGGTATCAACGGTCGCGTCTTGTTTTTGATAATCCGCCTGAACCGTAACCGGATCCTTTTGCGATCCATCGGGATTGCTGTAGCTTGCGGCGGACAGCGGTTGCGCCGCCGTTTTAAAAATGGCGTACGGCACGGCGAAATAATTCCTGATCTTTGTCCATTTGTTCTTGTCGCTCGCGGTTGTTGCGGAGGCAAGATGCGCATTGGCCGCTTTATAGAACTGCTCGGAAAGATCGGTCATGGCCGGATAAAAAACCGTGTTCTCCATTTCCTTCAAAAGCTCGGTGTAAATATTGTTATAGGCGTTCGTAAAAACGTCGGCCGAATAAAAAACGGCGTTCTGCTGGCCGCGCATTTTGTAATCGGTCGGACCCGACACCATTCCATACAGATCGGAAAATTCGCGATCCGCTTCCTGATGGCCGGAAGAGGGCCGGATCGACGTATCGGTTATGTCTTTTTCGACAAACTTGTCACTCGCGAGCATCTTTAATTCGGCCGCGGAAAATTTAAAACCGTAAGCCTTTTCCATATCGGCGATATTCTTGATATCGCTCACGTTAAAATCCTTGGCAACATCGGCATTAATCTTGGCGGTCGGCGCGGTATAGACGACCTTCTCGCCAAAACCGGTTGGGGCGACGGTCGGCGCGTTCGTGTTTGTTTCGGGCTTTGGCGCGTTATCGTTCCCGGAAACCGCGACTGGTTGGTTCGTCGAGGGAAGGGTTAAAAATTTATCTTTATCTGCCTTATACGCCAAAGCGACCGCCCCCGCCGCGATGATAACAATGCCGACGATCGAAATAACCTTAAGCCCTTTGGACATAAAAAATGATTATCAATAATTTACTTAAAGATAACACCTTTCCGCATAACAAAAAAGCCCGCTGGCTTGTCTGCCAATAGGCTATATTAATTTCTTGAACGCTTCGTCTAGTAAATCCTTATGTCCTAGTTTTTTCGCCCAATTGTCCAAGTATCCTCGATCAAGACCGTTACCCGATATTGAAATAATCGAAACGATATCTTCCTTATGTCGCGACGACCCTGTGTCGCGCCACCAACGAAGCTTGCTCAAGATAATATCTTCGGGCGTAGAAAAGTATACATCATGCCCAACGATCTTTTTTGCAATGCGGCGTTTAAGGCGCGAGCGATCAAAAGAATCACCGGACGAAACCCAAAAATCAACTTTCATCCCGGTTTTACCATCAATAAAATTAAACTCTCCGTTCTGCGCCAGAGCCTCGCGCATGACATCACCGTCAACATAACCAACCTCATCAAGCGACTTGAGTGCTTTCTCTAATACATCAAGTTTATCGACTGAAAGCTCGACGACCAAATCGATGTCCGCCGTAAAACGCGGACGACCCCAAACAAATACCGCCATTCCACCGGTTATAAGATACGGTATCTTGTTTTTATCGAGAATGCCCGCTATCTCGACCAACAATTTTCGCGGATCGATGCTTTCCATTAATGATATTTTTATTCATTTCTTGACCCAATTGCCACAAACCCGCAGCCAAACCCAATTTTTGGTCTGCGGTCATTTTACGAAAGATCCCGTCCTGTATATCTTGAGCTTTTTTATTCCCCGCATCGGTTATCATAGGCCTAATTTAGCACCATTATCTAACATATACAACCATAGACGAAAACAAAAAACCCGCCTTTGGAGGTGGAATTTGAACCCACGATGTGCTCCGTGACAGGACGCCGAGGATCCCGGGCTCCTATACGCGCCCAAGTGTGTTTTTAACACCTCTATAAAAACAGGGCGCACTCGTTATGCGCCCCTAAGTCCGGCAATAGCCGACTTATTTCGTCGTTTTGCGTTTCGCAAGGTAATAGGCGTTGGTCGGCCGGTCTTCACCTTCAACCGTGTCCGAGACAAATCGTCGATTGTCTTTCGTGCCGACACATTGCCACGAGTCCGCTCCGCTTGTAAGCTTGGCCGGCGAACCAAGGGCGTAAACAGTCTCACCCTCGACGAGGATATTCGGCTCTTGGATCGCGAACTCGAGCAGTTCGCGATATCCGGCCGGTTCCAGCCCGATCGAATTCAAGTAGCCGACTATTTCGACGACGCTTTTGAATTCCTTGGCCGGACGGACGAACCATAGTTGCCGCTTGCCGGGCTTGATCGATTCTCCCGGGATCACGCGGACGCGATGGCCGCCCTCGAACTTTCCTTCCTCGATCAACTTGCGTACCGGCGTACGACTGATGTTGACCGTAATCTCGCTAGCACTCGAACGAGCTGTCCGCGACGCGGTCGGTGCGGCGAGTACCGATGAAGAAACGAACGCAATAGCCAACAGAAACAATGAACAATATCGAAACATGACCTATCTCCTTTTCCAACATCGCGAGTTGAGCGATGTCGTGAAAACTTAACGCTAACGGCCGAAAAAGTCAATGGCCGCAGAAATAGCGTGGACGGCGGATCTAAAACACAGGGGATCAAGTAAAGCGGCTTGACCGATCGGAGAATTTGGAATAACGTTCGCAGGAAAGGAGGGCTGAATGAACGTTCTTTTGAAACATCAGTTGCGCGCCAAACGGATCGCGAGTCTTTGTCGAGCCGCCTCAATCGGCATTCGCCGGCCCGCGCTCCTGAAACGCGACAAGCTTGCGATCAGCATTGGCGTTGGTGAAGGCCTCAACTTCTACCTGACGGACGGTTGCATTTATGAGGCGCAATTCAGCATAAACGCCGTTAGTAACGACCTCGACTGGTTGCGCAACGACCTAAAACCAACCGAACTGCAAACAATGATCGACCGATTTTTTCCGCTGGCGTTCCGCGCCCGCAACCTGTCATCGGTTTCGTTCTTCCACTGGTGCAGCATCTCCTGCAACCGCGAACACAACCGATGAACAATCTCCGTAGCGAATCACCCGCCGCGCCACCCGCGGCTTTTTTTATTTCACCAAAATTTTTTAAATACGCGGATTTAAATCAGTAATTCTCGACTGTGCTACCGCTTCGCTCGAATAATATTTTTTCTTTGATTATCACAAAACGCCGGCCCCTCACCCTACCCTCTCCCCACTTCGCTATCGCTACGTGGGGCGAGGGGGAAGATTGAATCCTCGACTCCGCAGAAATGCAAAAAGAGACCAGTTGTTGCTGGTCTCTTTTTGGTGCCCCGGGTGAGAATCTCCGCCCACCTCCCGCTTTGGCGGGATTGGGCGGACCCGCTCGCGGACGGACCGAGTCGAGCGGGGAACTCAAAATAATTTGCGGATACAGAAAAGACCTCCCCAATTAAGGAAAGGCCTTCTCTGGTGCCCCGGGTGAGAATCGAACTCACGACGCTCGGCTTAAAAGGCCGACGCTCTAACCACTGAGCTACCAGGGCGAGCGAGGAGAAAATAGCAAAACCGAAGTTTTGTTATTTTCTCCGAGCGAGCCCTGGTATCGCCGACCATTTACATTTTTGGTCGGCGATACCAGGGCGCTTTTCTATATTAGAATAGAAATCCCTCGTGTTGACGATAATATCGCATTTTACCGATTAAATCAAGGGGCTTATCGGCCATGGGTCGAAACTTGACAAAAATGCGAAAAACGAGTAAGTTCAGACGATCGCAAAACCGCAAACAAGGAGAAATGGAATGCAAAACGATACGATCGAAAACAAAGGTGGGAAGAAAAGCAGGGCGCGGGTATTGATCAAAATCATGCTTCTGCTGGTGGACGATTATCGTCCCGCCGACAAGATGAGCATGACGGAGGCGCTCGTGATCGTAAAGAACCGTCTCATTAAGATCGCGCTCAAAGAAACCGGCGGCAACACCACGGCGGCGGCGGATGTTCTCGGCATGAACCGCACTACGCTCATGGAACACTTCCGAAGGCAAGGGGGACCAGATGGCCGATTGTTCAAACGGCGTCAGAATCGAAAGCCAAAACAACCGACCGACAGCACCGAACCGACCGGCCGCGACGAAGAAGAATAGACCGCCCGCGCACGAACGAACGCCGGACCCTCGAGGCCCGGCGATTTTATTTTCCTTTCTTGTCTTCGTTCCCTTAAAAAAGGGAATCCAATCTCGCCCGGTCGGACGAACGCCCAATATGGATTGGATCCCCGATGTCGCTCGGGGACGACAAGAAAAAAATCAACCCAAATCTAAAGGCGAGATAAAATTTCTTTAATCTCAACTCCGCCTTTTTTGATCTTGGTAAAATCAATAACCTTTACCCATTTACTTTTTTTGTTGATCTTTCGCTTTTTCATAGACATACAATCTATCTTACTTTCCCAATAATTTCAAATACTCCCCCGCCACCTTGTCGGGCGCGTAGCGGGCGGATGATTCGATCGCTTTTTCCCTCATCGGTTCCAATATCTCTGGATGTTCATCTATACGACGCAGCTGCAACGACAGGTCGTCGGCATCGCCCGGCTTGAAGAGCAAGCCGTTCTCCCCGTCATGCACCATTTCCGGAATGCCGCCGATTGCTGCGGCCACACACGGCAAGCCTTGCGCCGCCGCCTCGGCAATGACCATGGGCGCGTTTTCTTCGCAAAGCGACGGTACAATTAACACCGTCGCGTTCGCGTAGGTGCGACTGACATCTTCCGGCGGCAATTTTCCCCGCAAACTGATGTGTTGGTCGCGCTGACGACGAAGCAAAGGCATCATGCTTCCGTCGCCGACAATATCGAGTTGCCAGCGCATGTCGTCGGGCAAACGCGAAAGCGCGGCAAGCATGAGGTTGATGCCTTTGTACGATTCAATCTGGCCAACATAGAGAAAACGGGATATTGGTTTTTGGTTGTTGGTTGTTGGTATTAATTTATAAATAGAAAGCGGATTGACCACGACCGCGGTTTTCTGTCCTTTAAAAAATCCACGCTCGGCGTAAAAATCCAAAAGCCATTGCGACGGAGCGGTGACGATCGCGGTCGAGCGCAATTTGCGCCTAAGCAAAAATGTAAAAAACTTGAACCACGCTGAAGACTTTTGGCCGCGAATGATGACGCCGGAAGGAACCGCGTAATGAACGGCATGCACGGTGAAAACCGTCGGTATTTTCAGCTTATCGCAAACGCGCGGCAGTCTATACGAAATGCCATTTATATTATGCAAATGAATCGCGTCCGGCTGAACCGCCTTTACAACCTTCTTAAAAACCCCGACCGGATGCCAGCCCCACAAATTGCCGATATACCAAAACGCACGCATTAACGCGTTGTGCTTATAGTCGTTCCGATACCAAAAAAAATTAAGCGGAAAAAAGCGAAAGACGCGAATTCCATCCTCTTTCCATTCGCTCGCGCGAAGCGACCGCCAGCCGACAAAAGGCGCCGTGGTCAGCACCGACACTTCGTGACCCAGCGCGGATAGCGACCGCGCTTCGTTAACAACGGCGGCTTCGGCGCCGCCGCGGCTGTGGGGCGGATAGAGGTTGTTGACTATTAGAATTTTCATTTATTTAACAACATCCAAAATTATCCGTGTCAGCTTCTCCGCCGCGTCGGCCGGAAAGATCGCGGTGATGCTTTGCGACAATTGCAAACGCCGGTCGCGATCGGCCAAAAGGCGCAGAATGGTATCGGTAAATTCCTGATCCGAGGCATCGGACGCGATCACGACGGCGGCGCC
>Ga0182021_10002160_pt1 | contig 22916 bp, 21 predicted proteins | sample 612E3MmetaG_FD_120493 | JGI IMG/M metagenome (GOLD analysis project Ga0182021, IMG submission 120493) | Permafrost microbial communities from Stordalen Mire, Sweden - 612E3M metaG (Illumina Assembly) | ecosystem: Environmental > Terrestrial > Soil > Wetlands > Permafrost | place: Sweden... | reverse complement strand
TTATCGAGATGAGTTGCCTCATTCGGGAATCCCCGGCTAGACTTGCTAGACAGCTCGCCGAGGCTTATCGCAGTCATGCCACGCCCTTCATCGCCCCTTGATGCCAAGGCATCCACCGTGCGCCTTATTTGCCTGACCTGTTTCAGACTTGATACTAACTCGCTATTCTATTTTTAATGTGGCGGACAAATTTAAGGCGGCTTGGTGATTCGCACCAAGCCGCCTGGCTGGTCTTTTCACCAAATCGCTTTAGATCATTTTGTCCTTTTTCATCATAAGCTTGTTCCTATGCAAAATAGACTATAACATATCCATATTTTGGTGTCAACATTAAATTTTAGCCTGCAATCACAGCGTTTCCAGATTTATTTTTCTGGATTTTTCAACCGTCCGGCGGAACAGGCGTCCCCGCCTGTTTGCCGGTCTCCATCAGCATATATAGAGATGGGGTTGAGGTAACCGGATTCCTGTACATTTACTTTGTACAACTGCGTAAAGTACCTACACTTGGTTTCAGCCTCCGGCAATGGATTCCTGCCTTCGCAGGAATGACAAAGTTGCAACCCGTGGGATTCGTTTTGTAAAAACGTAATAAAGTGTACAAACAATTCGAAAAATTTGAGGCTAAATTGGGGCTTCTAATTACCATAATGTAAGAAACAGAAGCTTTTTTGAAGCTGATTCGTTTTTCAGAAATTTTAGTACAATCCACGCTGGCTCCATTTTGATTCGTACTTCTGATTGATTAAAACCGGCTCAGGCGTAATCGTGCCTGATTCGTACTTAACCTCGAAGTGGCATTGGTACTTTCTCGCGAAGTGGCATTGGTACTTCCTCTCGAAGTTGCTCGAGGAAGTGCGCCGGTTGCGACCTCCGTTGTTCTGATTTGATTGTTTTGTTTTTATCAAGCGGTCTCCGCTACTGTGCTTCGAAAGACTTCGTAAATATTACATTACTTCGTAAGCAAGTACACTTAGTTTAGTCGTATAGCTAAAGCTTTAGGCAATACTGCTCCAGTGCCTTTTCTACGGCAGCTTTCAGACAAGCACGATCAAGTCTGTCCAAACCGTATTTTTTTACCGACCATTTCACGATCAGCCTGACGACTTGTGAGAGGACAGGACGGCTGACGGGGGCATGATTAACCAGAGACAGCAATTTTACGCGCAGAATAGCCATTTCCGGATCGGTATGCTCCCGACTGATAATATTCCAAAAGCGGCTAATCTCATCAGATGTAAGAGCAGTAGAATAAAAGCCATGCTTACGTGCATTCTGATTGCACTTCTGACCACCGCGGGTTTTTTTAACATGTTGTAATCCGGCAGACATAACCTGCGAACCTCTATTTTCTTGCGTAACAATGAGGGTATTCTAAGGGGCAAGCAGGCAATGAGGCAATGGTATTTTGTCTCGAAAACCAGCTCGTTAACTCTCTCTCGATACTTTATGAAGTAAATATGATGGAATCCTATCTAACTGATTGTAGTAACTAATAAGAACATAACAGTGATAGGATGAAAAGATTCTGTTATTATTACAATTTGATTACAGATTCGAGCTATTTCTCAAACCAATGATTCAAGCATATCAAAGAGTTGGTCACAGTGTTTAGCTTTATTGCGTACGATTTGTGTATTTATCAATCCAATCAACGTGGCTCCATGCCTGATTTTAGCATACTCCCCTTTTTGAGTGTTTCTTGAGGCTGTAATTAATGATGAGTACAACGTCTCTTTTGTTATTTGTTCAACATCAGTTGGTGTAGGAATAGCATTTATATTAAATCTTGTGCCATAATAATCTGATAACGTTTCAGGATCAGCTATCAGCCATGCTTCCATCGTCTGTGCCATTAAATAGCAATGATCTTCTGAACATGGTAAAGTCCAATTATCTCTTTCTTTTAAGTGCAGCTTGGTGCTAGTCGTCACTTCACATTCAGAATCTACTAATAATATATTAAATGCTTGGGGATGAGATTCCAAAGCATAAATGAAGTCATCACGACAGCTTTCACGGGATCCACAAGCGATTATTCTCCAACGGATTCTCTTCGTTCTTGCAGATTCAATTATTTGTTCAAAAAATTGGCTAAACCCTCTACGAAAATCCGACTTTGTTTCTCTACCATCACCGCCACCTTCTATGTAAATCCTAATTTCCTCTACCAACGATTTCCTCCTAATTCCCCCATTCTCCATAGATCCCCTAAGCTATATTTTTTCAGCCATAAATCAAGTTGATTTTTTTCAAGCCGCCGTAATTTCGTTCCAGTATCATTCCGTTCACAAACAAGGACACTTTCGGGATAATCGCTAAGCGCGGAAACCAATGCATCAGAATGTGTAGTAATAATTAATTGAGTTTTACCCGATGCGTTGATAAGTAATTCAGCGATGCTTTTTAAAATATCTGGATGTAGGCTTAATTCAGGTTCTTCAATGCATACCATCGGAGGAGGCGAAGGATGGCACAATATCGCCAACAAACATAAATATCTAAGTGTTCCATCTGAAAGTCTTGTTGCAGGTACAGGTTCCCTAAGTCCTTTTTCATGTAAAAACAATTGAACTGTCCCACCTTCGATTTTAGTGGTAAAATCTTCAATTGTTGAAGCGAAAAGTTTTAAATATTTTAACAATTCTCTTTTGGTCCCTTTGTGTTCCATTGAGTTTAATACTAAAGCCAAATTACTAGCATCCTCTAATAAATAATCTTGAGGCAAATCTGCTTTTTGAGGTAATCTAGGTGGCGTATACCGTCCCAAGTTCCATTCGCGATATAGTTTTATTTTGGAAAAATTATTCCCTATATAAGTCAATTCTGGATATTGGTCTGGATCTTTTCTTTGTGAAAGAACGGATTGTTGTAGATCTAAATCTTCTCGTTTAAGGTGCCGAGGAAAAGTGCTGGAGTTTGGCGTTTTGTTAGTAACGTCTCTAACATTTAACGTAGGTAATCCCTTATCATATCGGTAGTAAAAATATACATCATCTTCCCATGGTCTAACTTTATCGATATTTTCAATGGATTCATCTATAATTTCTAAACGCTGCCCAACCATCGTAAAATATAGTTTATATCTTAATGATTGTGGCCCTTGAGGATAGGCTATAACTGCAGATATCTGTGCTATTGGGCTAGTTTTAGAACCTTTCCACAACCATTCACCTACACCACCACCAAGTCGTATCGGCCCACCTAAGTCGCTTGGAGCTGCACGAAGTATTGAGAATGCTTCAATAAGGTTAGATTTTCCTGATATATTGGGTCCGATTAATACATTAAGTGAATTAAGTTCGATTTCATTATCATCAGGCCCATAGGAAAGAAAATTATTTAATTTTATACTTTTAATAAAACTCTCTTGATATGGCATGTTTTAACTCCTTTTATTATAGAATCGTTTGAATCTAAACAATTCTATAAACGATAAATCTCATTTTTGGAAAGACCTAAAAATAATAATGTATTCGGCGCAAAGCAATTCTATCACCATACTAAAACGTGTGCAAGCGATATTATATTAGTACAACGATGATATATTCTTCCAGTTTTAGTTCCTTTGGAACCACAACACATTTACCAAATACTCAAGGTATTACGGGCACTGAATCACGCCCTGCGCCCAGAGGCAACTGCCGCAGGTAGGAAAAACATTATTGATGCAGTCGGCTTCGTTCTTCCCGGATAGATCGCAGGCACCGCAGGAAGTGCAGGGTGAAAAATCGAAGGATTGCACCCTTTCCCGAAAGGCCAGATGCTCCGGGGCATGCCAAAGGTCGGACAAACTACGGTCGGAGATGTTGCCGATGACCCAGCGTCGCGAAGTACGCTCTTCATTCTGTAAAAATCCGATATAGCTGGAGTGGCTGTGCATCAGCGGCAGGCACGGACTGAGATTGCCGTCCCAACTGATAGCTCCGGCGCCGGCGGCGATGAAGGGACAACGATTCCGCGCATTCTCCGAGTTGATCCCCGCCCAACTGCCGTACATCGTTTTGATCGCCTGGTAGATCGGCCCGTAAGTCGTTTCGTTGACATCCATGCCGGGCAGACTTAAATTCCGGAAGCCGATGTTATGGATCTCATTGTAATAAAGGACTTCATCGAGCATCTCTCTGGTATAAGGCAGCACGTTGGTGACCATAAAACCCTCGGCGCCGGCTTGCTGGGCGATATCGATCACCGCCGGCAGATCCGCAATATTCCGTTTCATGGCCACGAAGACGATGCCCAATTTTGTCAAAGCCACCGGAATGCCGCGACGTGTGCCGTCGGGGCTATACTCTTCCCGTGTGGCGATCTGAAAATTAGTGATATTCTCCAGCACGTTCGGCAAGGCCGCTCCCAGGCGGATATCGGTATAACTTTCCGGGGTGGCGCCGTCCAACGAGACCCACAGCACGTCGAGTCCGGCCTGCACCAGTGCGCGGGACATCGCGCGGGTGAGCAACGTGCCGTTAGTGATCAATTCTACTTTGGCGCCCAATGCTTTCACCCGCCGCACCATATCGATAATGCCGGGGTGAAAAAGCGGCTCGCCGAAGCCGCCGAAGAAGACCGACGGCGACGGTGAAAAAGCGTGTAAACCTGCCAGGACACGGGCAAAAGTTGCCTCCGACATTTTACCCATCGGCTCCGTCCAGACGTTGCGGATGCAGGTGCGGCAGTCCAGGTTACACAGGTTGGTGGGTTCGATATAGAGCTTGGAAAGTCGCGACGGGAATTGCAACTGCAGATCATTCTGATTCCCGTTGATGCGGACGCGGGTGCCCGGTTTGATGCCGAATTGAGCGGTCAATCCGGCAGGAATGATCAGTCGGCCGGTTTTATCGGTCTCGATGTATTGTGATTTATCGGAGTCTGTCATGTGAATGTTTCCTTATTGATTTTATAAACAGGCGCTGTGCCCTCTCTCTAACTCAATTATATACAGACTGATGGTAAAGTAATATATTGCGTGAGAAAAGCGATCCCATCGCGGGGAACGCAGAGACGTGGCGAGCTACAGAGAAAGCGGGAGCCCCCCTACCCTGGGATTGCTTCGTTCCTCGCAATGACAAATAGTCAGTAGACTGCGATGTCAGATTGCCACGCCCTGATTTCATCATGGCTCGCAATGGCGGTGAGATTTTCAAATAAATCCTTCTGTATCTTTCCCTCTTTGTGGGACCTATGGCCTTTCTCGAAAGGAAGGAATTAACAGGAGAATTTGAGGTACTAGATTCCCTACATTTACTAACAAGGTAACGCAGAGACGTGGCAATCTACAGGGAAAGCGGGAGCACCTCCCTGCCCTGAGATTGCTTCGTTCCTCGCAATGACAAATAGTCAGTATGACATTGCGACAGATACATTCGCCGCTTAAGGCTACCTCAGTACATTTTACTTTAATACATCAGCTTGTTTAGATGAGTACCACCGGCTAAAGCCTACGGGTATTTCGTTTAAGATTTAAAAAGGACTAGCAGGAGAACGCAGCGACGTGCCCTATAAACCGCCCGTCTTCCAGCTTAACTTTCTCTGGAACCACAATGCCACATTGACCAGCAATAATAGCGCCGGGACCTCGATGAGCGGCCCGATGACGGCGGCAAAGGCCTGCCCGGAGGCAATACCGAACACGCCCACCGCCACTGCGATCGCCAGCTCGAAGTTATTGCCGGAGGCATGGAAAGCGATGGTGACCGTTTTTTTATAGTCGCCGCTCAGCTTCCGGCCCATATAGAACGAGACGAAGAACATCACCACAAAATAGATCACCAGCGGAATGGCGATACGCACTACGTCCAGCGGCAATTTGACGATGATATTGCCCTTCAGCGAGAACATGACGACGATAGTAAAGAGCAGGGCGATCAACGTGATGGGGCCGATCCTGGGAAGGTATTTGGTTTCATACCACTCGTTGCCCTTCCATTTACGCAATAAATATCGACTCAGCAGGCCGCCGAAAAACGGGATGCCGAGATATATGAGCACGCTCTGCGCTACTTGCCAGATGGTGACGTGCACCACAATCCCTTTCAGTCCGAACAACGGCGGCAACACCGTAATGAAGATGTAAGCGAAAATCGAGTAGAAGATCATCTGAAAAATGGCGTTGAAAGCCACCAGGCCGGCGGAATATTCATTATCGCCGCGCGCCAGTTCGCACCATACGATGACCATGGCAATGCAGCGCGCCAGGCCGATCATGATCAAACCAACCATGTAATCGGGGTAATTGCGCAGGAAAAGAACAGCCAGCAGGAACATCAGAATCGGTCCGATGATCCAGTTCTGGACTAACGACAGCGCCAGCACGCGCCAGTTGCGGAAAAATTTCGGTAATTCTTCGTATTTGACCTTAGCCAGCGGCGGATACATCATCAGAATCAACCCGATAGCAATCGGAATCGACGTCGTGCCGATGGAGAGCCTGTTGACCGTTTCCCCGACCTTGGGGACAAAGTATCCCAAGGCCACCCCGACACCCATTGCCAAAAATATCCACAGCGTAAGGAATCGATTTACAAAGGAAAGTCGAGGCGCGCAGGATTCGGGTGTTTGATTGGTCATGGGAACTCGTTACTCCTTTTATCATTCTTGTTCGGGAATCGAAAATGTGTAGCAGTGATTTCCCCGGTTTAATTCTCCCTCGTCCCTTTCGGTACGAGCCCGTCTTGCCCCGTTCTTTCTCCCTTTGGAAAAACCATCATGTCCCACGAAGAGGAAGAGATTAACAGGGATTTTCTATACCGCGGTCATTTCCTCCACCAGCTTTGCCACTCTCTTTTTTATCTCGTCTCTAATCGTCCTGACCTGTTCCAGCGATTTTCCTTTGGGGTCTTCCAATGTCCAATCTTCCGTCTCCAGGAAGCCGGCCGGACATAATCCCCCTGCATCTGCCCCACAACCCATAGTGATCATTCTGTCGGCTTTTTCTACCATCTCCAGCGTCAGCATTTTAGGGATATTGTCGACGATATCGATGCCCACTTCGCGCATCCCTGTAACGACCACGGGGTTCACCTTATCGGCAGGTTGAGTTCCGGCGGACAAAGCCAATGCCTTTCCTTGCGCCATTTGATTAAAGAAAGCTTCGGCCATCTGGCTTCTGCCGGAATTATGGATACAAACAAATATTACTGTTTTATTCAATGCTATTTTCCTGATGACTGAACCAGCCATAACATCATTCTCAGCCTAATACTCAGCCTTTGGTATGAAGATGTGTTTCCGCTTTAAATGAGTCGGTAATTCCGGGCGCTCCGAACTTGCGCCGGTACTCATGGAACAAAGCAACCGTATATTCATCCTCGGCAACCGACGCCACATAATTGCAGGATTTTACTCTCTGCAGTAATTCCGACTTGACGGATTTGTCATCGTTTAACTTTAGCGCCTCGACTTCCGTTAGAATATTGTCCAGGTTTTTGATGCCAACCCGGAAACCATCGGGTAAAGTCAGTTTTCTGACGGTTTTCGCAGCATCCGGATCACAACCCGATCTCTCCGGTGTCATTTCTGTTTCCCTGCTTTCTGTCCGCATTTCGATATTTCAGCGCAAGCATCGCCTAACCGCATCGCTTTATTCAGTCGCACTTTGTCTTTTTGGAATTGGGCGTCTTTATTAGAAAGGGATCCGGTCATTTTAGCCAGAGCGACGGCAAAATTATCGGCAGGAGAATCGCGTAAAGAATAATGCACCCAGGCACCGACGCGGCGCGATTTCAGAAAACCGGCTTCCTCCAGAATGCGCAGATTGCGGGAAGCCCGGCTCTGTGAAATTTCCAACGCCTGCATGACCTCGCAGACACAGCATTCCTGTTGAACTACGATATTTAAGATGCGAAGTCGCGTCTCATCGGAAAGCGCTTTGAACGGTTTGATAAAATCCTGCGAAACGACACCCCCGAAATAGGATGATATGCGCATATATGCATATGATAGCAACATTATTGAAATCATGTCAAGGCTTTTCCGGGTCGTCTTTACGAGGTAAGAAAGCAACGAAGCGATCAAAATCACAATTGTCATTCCCGTCCCGTATCAAGTACGGAATGACAAAGTATAATTTCCAAAATAAATCATTCGGTATCTTTCCCTCTTTGTGGGACCTACGGCCTTTCTCGAAAGGAAGGGATTAAAAGGAGAATTCGGGGTACTAAATTTCCTACATTTTAACTGTGGCATACGTCAGCTCGTTGAGCTGAGTACCTCCGGCTGAAGCCTGCGGGTATTTCGTTTAAGACTCAAAGAGGACTAGCAGGGGAACACAGGGACGTGGCGATCTACAGGGAAAGTGGGAGCACCTCCCTTCCCTGAGATTGCTTCGCTCCTCGCAATGACAAATAGTCAGTATGACATTGCGATGTCAGATTGCCAAGGGCATTTCTTGAAGGTCTCGCAAGAGCTACAGGGGATCTGAATACCGTACATTTAGCTCGTATACCTTGTAAAGTACCGGTGGTCTTTCGACGGTATGGATAGGGATGATGTACATATCGGCTACAGTCGATATTATTTCGCAATTTCTTTCGAAATCACTCAAGGTTGCACCCATCCTAATTGCTGTTTACTGATTGAAAAATCCCTCTGTATCCCTCCCTCTTCGTGGGACTAAAGCCTTTTCCGAAAGGGGGGCACGGACTGCATGGTATAATTGATTTACCAATGGACATCTCAGGAGAACTTAATCCCGCCCAAAAAACAGCCGTCGAGGCAATCAATGGTCCGGTGTTGATCCTCGCCGGTCCGGGCAGCGGTAAAACCCGCGTCATCACCCAACGTGTGGCGTACCTGATCAAGGTTGTAAAGATCAATCCGCGACGTATTTTGGCCGTGACTTTCACCAACAAGGCAGCCAAGGAAATGACGGAGCGACTGGATAAACTGGTGCCGGGCTCGGTCAAGGAACTGACGGTCGGCACCTTTCACGCGATATGCGCCAGGATACTGAGAATCGACGGCAAGGCGATAGGCATCGAACCCGAGTTTGTGATTTACGATGGCGACGACCAGATAGCGGTAATCAAGCGTTGTTTGCAGGAATTGAATCTCGACCCCAAACAGCATTCTCCGCAAGCGATTGCGGCGGCGATTTCCAACTCGAAGAGTAAATTGATCTCGCCATCCGATTATGCAAAGCGGGGACGCAGCTACTTCGAGGAAGTGGTGGCGCGTGTCTACGAACGGTACGAAAAGGCACTGGGTGAAAGCAAGGCGCTGGATTTCGACGACCTGCTGGCGAAAACCGTACTTTTATTCCGCAAGCACCCGGAAGTGCTCGCCCGATATCAGGAGCGGTACATTCACGTGATGGTGGATGAATTTCAGGACACCAATCTGGTCCAATACGAATTGATCAAACAAATCGGAGAGAAATACCGCAATATTTGCGTGGTAGGCGACCCCGATCAGTCGATTTACTCCTGGCGCGCGGCCGACCTGCGCAATATTCTCAGTTTCGAACACGATTATACCGACGCCAAGGTGATTTTGCTGGAGCAGAATTATCGATCGACGAAAACGATCCTGGAGACGGCCTCCAATGTCATTTCGGTCAATCAGAAGCGTAAAGCCAAGCGACTCTGGACGGAAAATGACGCCGGTGAGCGGACGGTCGTTTTTGAAGCATATACGGAACAGGAAGAAGCCCAATTCGTTGTCCGGGAGATCGAACAACTGGTGGCTAAAGGGACGTTCCATCTAGGCGATTTCGCGGTCATGTACCGCACCAATGCGCAGTCGCGTGTCCTGGAAGAAGCTTTCATCCGCTACGGGGTACCTTACCGATTAGTCGCCGGGACACGCTTTTACGAAAGGCGTGAGGTCAAGGATGTCATTGCCTATTTCAGGCTTATCCAGAATCCGCAGGACAGCGTCAGTCTGCAGAGGGTAATTAATGTACCAGGCAGAGGGATCGGTCCGACCACAGTGGCTAAATTGTCGAGCTGGGCGCAGTCGATGGGCGCTTCGGCCTATGATGCGATGCGACTGCTCGTCGAGGCCAAACAGAAAAAAGATGATGTGCCATTCGATAATCGATCCGGCGATGCACTGGCGCGGTTCAGTCAGATGCTGGCCGACTTTGTGGAAAAAAGCCAGAACACCAATCTGGTGGAGCTGTTCGATTTTGTGGTGGAAAGCAGCAGCTATAAACAATTCACGTTGAACGACCCCGATGGCGCAGAACGGTGGGAGAATATCCTGGAACTGCGCACCGTGGCGCAACAGTACAAAGACCTCTCCCCCAGGGAGAGTCTGGCAGCTTTTCTAGAAAGCGTGGCGCTGGTGTCCGATGTCGATGGCTACGACTCCTCGCTGGATAGAGTCACACTGATCACGTTGCACCAGGCCAAAGGACTGGAATTTCCGGTGGTCTTGATCGTCGGTGTAGAGGAAAAATTACTACCGCATATGCGGTCGATGGACGACCCCGACCAACTGGAAGAGGAGCGTCGACTTTTCTACGTAGGAATCACCCGCGCCAAGAAAAGAATTTACCTGGTGCGCGCTTTCCGCCGCACTTTCATGGGACAGAGCACGATCAATCCGCCGTCGCGTTTCCTAGAAGATATTCCCAAACACCTCATTACCACGCCCGGCTGGTGGCAGGGGGAGGATAAGAAAGTATCCGACGTTGTGTTCTCCTGGAACCGGGTAAAAGTCGATGCAACGGAAGGCGAAAAAGTACCGGCAACCGGGATGCCGACGGTCGATTTAAAGGCCGGCGACCGTGTCCGGCATAGTATTTTCGGGGAGGGTGTGGTGGTCAGCAATAAAAAGGTAAAGACCGATAATGAGGTCACGGTAGCTTTCAGCGGTCAGGGCATTAAGAAATTACTGCTCAGCTTGGCCAAACTGGAAAAAATATAGGTTTAATACCTCTTGACAAGGTACACGGAAGCGTGTAGGATAAATTGATGTCGATAAAAGTGCTCAGTCCACAGGTTGCCGCCAAGATCGCCGCCGGCGAGGTGGTAGAAAGACCGGCCTCGGTAGTCAAAGAACTGCTGGAAAATGCGTTGGATGCCGGCGCCGGACAGATCGCAATTGAAACCAAAGGCGGCGGACTGGAATCGATCCGTATCACCGACGATGGCGGTGGAATTGCATCAAGCGACGTGGAAACCGCCTTCGGACGCTACGCCACCAGCAAGATAAGTCGGGTAGAAGACCTGAATTCCATCGCCACCCTTGGATTTCGCGGTGAAGCACTGGCCAGCATTGCGGCCGTGGCGCAAATTGAGTTGACGACCAGCGAAATGAACTCAACAGTCGGGGACATGGTGGTCTTAAGCGACGGATCGGTGACGCGACATATTCAGCAAGCGCGACCGCACGGGACAACGATTACGGTCAAGGATCTATTCCGGAACGTGCCTGCCCGACTCAAGTTTCTGAAATCGACACCCACCGAGAATAGTCATATTGCTTTAGTAGTCAGCCAGTATGCGCTGGCTTATCCTGAGATTAAATTTTCATTAAACATAGACGGTCGGCCCACCCTGCAGACTTCGGGCAACGGCAAATTGCTCGATGTGGTGGTTGCGGTGTACGGACCGGACACCGCCCGGCGGATGTTAGAGATCAACGGCGGAGAGGTCGGCTGGCAGGCCGGTGAGGCAGTGCCGATCACGGTCACCGGGATCGTGGGAGCTCCGACCTTGACCAAATCAGGACGCGATTCACTCAATTTCTTTGTGAACCGACGCGTCATCGGGAGTCGATTACTCACGCGGGCCGTCGAAGAAGCCTATCAGGGACTACTGATGCAGGGTCGACATCCTATCGCCATTATTAATATCGTCCTTCCGCCCTCTGAAGTGGATGTCAATATTCACCCCACCAAGGCCGAGGTGAAGTTCCAGAACGAAAGGGCTATTTTCACCACCGTCCAGAGAGCAGTGCGAACCAGGCTGATGGCCTCGACGCCGGTACCCAGTATCGAGGAGTCGAATCGACCCTACAGCGGACAGCCATCAGGCGCGACTCAATCCCTATGGTCGACACCGGCGAAATCGACCGGCTCCGCGGCATTACCGGAAAATTCTCAAACTCCACGACTCACCTTGCCGGTTTTACGCGTTATCGGACAGGTAGCCAACAACTACATCATCGCCGAAGGACCCGAAGGCCTGTACGTTATCGATCAACATGCCGCGCACGAAAGGATCATGTACGAACAATTGATCGGGCAGAAAGCCAGTCGCGGAATCCAGATCCAGGGGATGTTGGAACCCTATAGCCTTGAAGTCACGCCGCAACAGGACGAGATGTTGAAATCCGGCGCCGGGAACCTGCGGCAGTTCGGCTTCACAATCGAATCGTTCGGGGAGCGGACATATCTGGTGCGGGCCGTGCCATCGGTACTGAAAGACAACTGGCTGGAAGCATTGCGTGAAATATTGGACAGCCCCCGTGATACTACCAATGTCGAAGATAATATCATCAAGTCGCTCGCCTGCCACAGCGCGGTGAGAGCCGGCAAAACACTGACCGACGATGAGATGCGGGAATTAATCCGTCAATTGGAACAAGTTAACCTGCCGAATACCTGCCCGCACGGACGCCCGACCATTCTTCATCTGAGCATACATCAAATGGAGAAAGAGTTCGGCAGAATTTAAGTAGATTCGTTAGTTTGTCAGAATAGACTACTGATAAAGTGAGTTACCCCGCTCATAAACCCAAGTTAGACGATCAATCACATCACATTTCGTGGCTAAATCCCTCCTGACCTCTCCCTTTCGTGCCTCAGGGACCTAACGGCCTTTATACATTTACTTCGTAAAGTATACATTGCTTCGCAAGTACTATAGCCTACGGTGCTAAGATGGACGGCAAAAGGGAGAAAAATAACGGTATTGGTGAAGTTTTGGTAGTTTTTCAGCAGTCTGCTTAGGCCGCAGCCGAAGGCCCGACCGCCCAAACGGGACGGTTAAAAACCTGCCGTGGTAAGAGAAGGTAATCATCACAATCTGTGGCATCATTGCGTGCTTAATACCTGAATAATATTGCTGCTTGATATTAAACTGAGAATAAATCATTCGATGGGTTGAATGATTGAGGTTAGAAGATGCGTGAAGCCGTTTTGATTATACGTTCGTCAATGTAGTGTTTGGCTAATAATCAAACACTTCTCTCATTAACAGACACGGTAAATTCCCCGTAGCAGGTTAGATGGATTCCCATTTTCACGGGAACGACAGTGGGGGGAAAGAATGATTCAGGTTAGAGGATGGATGACAAAGCTGGCGGTATTTACCAACACTATTTGACTATCATGTCTAATTTAGCTGCTTAGCAACGCAAAATAAGTATTATGCCCATCGCGAACGAAGTGTGGCAATCTCCGGGAGGTAATGGGGAAATATCGCCCCACCCTGAGATTGCTTCAGGTACTAATGTAACTTCGCAACGACAATCGGCATAACCATATTTCTACCTTTCGGTTGAGTTTTACAGGGGATTCTCCGTCCTGCGCAAGGACAAAGCCATAGCGCTTACCAAGTAATGTATCCTGTACCCGTTTAGAGAATTGTACGTGAGGGATTAAAGGGAGAATTATTTTTCCTTCTTGAGGAAGATTTTCATTGTGCCGATCTTCCCGACGCCTTTCAGAGATTTCGTCATCCCCAATAGAACATTGATCACGAATTCTTTGGTAAAAGCATTGAGCGCGATCGGTCTGTCATTTACGAGAAGGGTAAACCGCTCCTTATTTGGCTTAAGAAAGCCCTCTTCTATCAGATCGGCGATACCTTTGACATCATCCAGCGCGAATTGCCGGATATTGGTGTCCAGAGGCTCATCGGTAAGGTAAGCAAATAATTTTTTGATACCGGTCAATGGTGGAGCATTTTCCTTGCGGTGGACTTCGATTTTGGGTGCATCGTCATCCTTGAAGCCCTCCGTTAAAATAAGGTCGTAGTCCTCACCAATGATCTGAGCGATTTGCAGCAAACTCGCCGGATTCGGTAACGGTTTGTTCATCATCAAGCCATGCGGATCGATTATCACGGAAGCTTCACTTCCCGCTTTGAGGTGACGGTCGCTATCTTTATCGGAATCAGGTAAAGTCATATCGCGATGGGTATGTTTGGCAGTAGCAATGTGGTAGCCGCGCGATTTCAGTTCGGCTATCAGCTTTTCGATTAAAGTAGTTTTCCCCGATTTAGATCTTCCGACAATAGAGATAACCGGCGGCATTTCGGCCACCTCCCCTAATCTATTTCCGTCGATAAGCTTTTTTCCACGGATCTTTTTGCAGAATTAAATAATCGCCGATCGCTTCCTTAAGGGTTTTCACCGCCAGCGTGGCGCAATGATAATTTCCTGCCGGCAATCCGCCAAAGGCTTTGATCAGGTCGTCTTCACCGATTTTCAAGGCATCGACGATAAGTTTATCACGAGCCAGTTCACTGACCATACTACCGCAAGCGATGGTCGCAGCGCAACCGTCCGACCAGAAGCGGATATCTTCAACCCGATTGTTCTGCACCTGGAGCCAGATTTCCATATTTTCCCCGCAATCGCTGTGCGATATCGCAAAACCGTCAGCATCAACCAGGCTGCCGACCTGCCGCGGATTGGTGGCATGGTCGATCACCGTATCTGTGTAAATCTGCTTCATATCGCCCATCAATATGTTATGCAGGGCTTCAAAACCGGAATCCGTCATCAGGCTTTGCCCTCTTTCGTTGCCATCACAGTCATCAACGCCTTTCCCAGAGTGCCGATCGAGTCCCCGGTGTAATGTTCGATATCGCCGTTATCACAAAGCCGGGCCAATTCGGGATCGATAGGAATTTGCCCCAGTAACGGAGCTTGCGCAACTTTGGCCAACGCTTCCCCCTTGCTTGCTCCGAAAAGTTCGTATCTTTTGTTGATTTCCGGAACGTAGAAATAGCTCATGTTTTCCACGACGCCTAATATCGGTTTTTTCATTGTCTGCGCCATATTAACTGCCTTTTTCACAATCATTTCCACCAATCCCTGAGGAGTGGAAACGATGACCACGCCGCTGATCGGCAGCGACTGCATAACAGTTAAAGGCGCATCGGCAGTCCCCGGCGGCAGATCGATCAATAAATAATCCAGCTTGCCCCAGAGGACATCCGTCCAGAACTGGCCGATGGCTTTCGACATCAACGGCGCCCGCCAAATAACGGCGCTATCTTCCCGGGGTAGCAGCAGGTTCATCGACATCAGTTCAATCCCTGATTCCGAGAGTACCGGCATCAGTCCGCTATCGCTGCCGACCGGGCGGGTATTGATACCAAACATGCGGGGAATACTCGAACCGGTGATGTCGGCGTCCAGAATCCCAACCTCATTACCGTGCCGGCGTAAAGCAATGGCCAGCAGAGCTGTAACCAGCGATTTACCGACACCTCCTTTACCGCTCATCACAGCAATGATATTTTTAACCTCGTTGAGTTCTCCCGGTTTAGCCTCGACGAATTCCACAAGGACATCCGTGATTTTAATGCTTTGCAGCGCGGCTTGGACACCGGCTTTAACAAACTCCTGGGCTTCCGCACTTAAGGCGGTCGATGCCAGTGTGACGGTAACCTGTTTTTCAACGATAGTTATCTTCCGTACGAGATTAAGGTCGATGACGCTTCTCTCGAGTTGCGGAACGTAGACTTTTTCCAGACTGATTCTTATCTGTTCTTCTGTTATCATGAATTCACCTTCCCGATTCAAATATTGAGCCGGTATCAAACCTACGCCGGTTCATAAAAGTTAAATCTATTTTTAACGCCCGCCGAAAATCAGGGCGCCGAGCCGTACCATATTGGCGCCCTCTGCCAGCGCGACTCGATATGAGTTAGTCATCCCCATCGACAGGTATTTCATCTCAACACCGGGGATTGCACATAATTTCAGCTTTTCAAAGATCTGTTTAGTGGTTACGAAATACGGCCGAAAGTCTTCCGAATCGCCGACCAGCGGTCCCATTGTCATCAGACCCTGCAACCTGATATTTGGTAATACGGCGATCGACTCAGCTAATTCAACTACATTCTCAGGAAATACGCCCGATTTCCGGAACTCACGTCCGCTATTAACCTCAATTAAAATCGACATCGTTTTACCGGATTGAGCGCACCTTTTATCGATCTCCCGCGCCAGTTCCAGGGAATCGACGGTTTCGATCATGTCAAAGATCTCGACAGCTTTCTTAACCTTGTTTTTCTGAAGATGCCCGATAAAGTGCCACTGCGCCGGTTTATCCACAACCTGATGGGCTGTTTCGGCTTCCTGAACATAATTCTCCCCGATTATCTTTACACCGGCTGCAATAGCCTCTACGATTTCATCGGGCGTACGGGTCTTGGCCGCCGCTACAAGATCAACGCCAAGCGGCAGTTCCTTCATTATATGCCTGACATTCTCTGAAATTGTCATTGTTACTATATTGTACAATTTACCCGCCGGTTTTCATACTATGGGAGAGTACCTATCTATGAAGAAATTATTTCTTTAATTCTGGAGTTCTACCTGCGAAAGAAAGTGTTATAAGAATAGAGCTGTAATTAAATTAAACTCATTGGTTTTGACGTACACAACGACTCACCCTTTACCCCTCTCTGAAGAGAGGGGCTCTTTTTTCACTTAAGAGTGGCTTAACGCCCCTCTTAAACTCCCTCATTCTTCGATCGGATAATGGCCGAAGTTGATTCCGTACTATAGAAACGAGACCAGAATATGAAATAACCCAAACAAGGCAAATTAAACCGATAACCTGATGATCACTACGCCGGCGGTCACAATCAACACTGCTACCAACTTCGTCAACACGGTCGTTTTTGTCAACCGCTCGTTAAGGAAAGCGGGGTAAAATCGACTGATCACTAAGGTAAGTAAAAAGATCAATACCGGCCGGACATTGGTGATGGCATAAACAAACGATACGGGGCCGTTTTGAACTGCCGCGAATAAAAGGGTGATGCCCGCAATCCCCAATAACTGAGTCCCCAAAGTAAATGCCATAAGCTGCGTGCGGTGTTTCAGTTTTTTTAATTCGTCGATGGTGCTGCGTCGCATCGAATAGGCAAAGAACACAATGGCGATACAGGCGCCCTGCACGCCTTGAATATCCCAGAAGGAGTAGGTTCTGAGGGCGTATTTGAAACCGATAGCAGCAATAGCGCTCATAATGGCGGTCAGTATCAAAACAAAAAATGATTTCTGTAACCTCATCTTTTGTCCGCTGCCGCCAAATTGGATGGAAATCAACACCGAGCCGGTAACCGTCAGGATAATACCTATCCAACCCAGAAAACCGATCATGCTGCCCAGAAGCGGTATTGAAAAAAGGGCGATAAAAATGGGGGAAGTGGTAACAACCGGGATCACACGGGAGACTTCACCGTGTCGCAAAGCATTGAGAGTTAGAGCGGCTACGCCTCCGTTCATGAGTCCGGAACCGATCAATACAAGTAAGGGAATGACACCGCCATTTTGGGGTAGAGGGAAAATAACCAGAAGAACAATGGCTACTACCAGTTGAATGAAACTGACCGGCAATAAATAGGCTGACAGACTGGGCATTCTCTTGGAATTCAAGTGGCTGTCTGCCAGATTGACGATGGTCATGGTAGCAGCGTTAGCAAAAGCCAAAGGAATCCAGATCACGGTGATATAAACTCCTTTTTTACGAGATTACTAAATAGAGACCACTGCTACAAAACGATTTAACTATAAAGGCTGATGATCGCCACACCGATGGTGATTAAAGCGATGCCGATAACTTTGATTATAATCGTGCTTCTATTCAATTTTTCGTTAATGAAATTGGGGAAGAAGCGACTAATTACCAGAGAAAACAGGAAAACAAATGCCGGCCGGATGTTCATGATGGTGGAAACAAGCGCCACCGGACCGCTGGCAAAGGCCACAAACCCCAACGCAGCGCCGACCGCAGCAATGATCTGATTACTGAAGATCAATCCCAGTATTTGAGTCCGCTGCTTGAGGTTCTTCAGTTCCCGTAAGGTCGATTTACGAAGGGAAAGAGGCAGAGTAACCACTGCGACGCAAATTGCATTAATACTGACCATGTTCCAGAATGAAAGTTTTTCCAGAGCGTATTTGTAACCGATACTGGAAAGAGCTGCCATTAAAGCGGCCAGAAGCAGCAGGAAAAACGACTTCTGCAGTCGGGTTTTTGCAGCACCTTCATCGCGCTGCAGAGAAATCAATATAGCGCCGGCAACCGTCAGAAAAATCGCCAGCCATTCCCAGAAGTTCAACATTTCCCTCAGAAGGGGCATCGATAACAAAGCCACAAAAATCGGGGAACTGCAGACGACGGGAACGACACGGGACACCTCACCTTTTTGGAAGCTGTTCAGCATAATGAGGAGCGTGGCGGCATTGAGCAATCCGCCTCCGACAGCCGCCAGAATATGCATAACACCCGGATTTTGAGGGAAAGAGAAAACGCCAAATAGAACAGAACCCAGCAATAATTGCGCGATACCGATAGTCAGGAGGAAGGATACAAGACTGGGCATTTTTTTGGAAATGACATGACTGTCAATAATATTAGCGATCGTAAAAATAATCGCGGTACCAAGCGAGGCGAATATCCAGACCACAGTTTTAAGCAAACCCCTTTTTAGTTAATAGCTATCAGCACTCAGTTGTCAGTCATAATAATGATATATTCGCACGTGTGCTTTTAGCCTTTATAAAGGTATAACGGATTGTCGTCCGTGATGAGTCGGCCATTGCGCGTAGCTTTACGCATGTGTTTCGAAAGAGTGAACATCGCCAGATGTGTCAATCCATCGTAGAACTTGAGGCTATTTAACCCCCGGGTTTTAAGTTTTTTATCGACTTCGGCAGGCGTGAGCGCGGCGACATCGAGAGTCATCGATGCAACACAAAATCCCCAGGGGCCGCCGAAAGACGGTATATCCGCCTGATAAATACTGACGATGGGGAAAACGCTCCTCAAAGTATGATTGACCGCTTTCAGGTTGAGCAGTTCGGTATACGAAGCGCAACCCGATTGTACGGAAATTACGCCGTCTTTAGTCAGTTTATTTTTTACGATCTGGTAGAACTCTTTGGTATAAAGCAGGTAGGCCGGTCCTTTTTCAACAGGCTCCGTCAGGTCGATAATAATAACATCAAACTTGTCTTTGCTTTCAGCCAACCATTTCCGCGCATCGGTACTGTAAACTTTGGAGCGCTTGTCATCGAAAGCTCCCGCATGGTATTCCGGCAGGTATTCTTTACAGATTTTAATCACATCTTTGTCGATGTCTACCATCACTGCCTTTTTTACCGAGGGATGGCGTAGAATTTCACGTAAGGTGGCGCCCTCGCCGCCGCCGGCAATGAAAACCTTCTCGGGATTGGGGTGAGCAAGCATCGGGGGATGTACTAACAGTTCATGGTAAATAAATTCGTCCACTTCGCTGGATTGAATCTTACCGTCGAGCACCAGCAGTTTACCGAAGCTGGGACTTTTAAGGACTTCAATCGATTGGAACTTCGTTCGTCCGGTATAAAGAGCGCTATCGATGGCATGCAATTGGAGCAGATGCGGGTTTATTTCATCAAAAAACCACTTGGATGAATTAATTTCCATAATTTTCTATCCTTCAACTTCCTGTTTGATATCGACCATTCCACGAGAGATCTGAATAATGGAATGGGTTTTCGGTTTCATTCTGGCGATGATAATCTCAGCGGCTTTTTCAGGCTGGACCCGAGTGCCGCAGGTAAAAATATCGGCGCCGGCATAGCCATGTTCGGGCCAGGTGTGAATGGTCAGATGAGATTCGGCGATGATCAGCACGCCGCTGACACCCTGCGGACTGAACTGATGGAACGATTCACCGAGGACAGTAGCGCCGGAGGCATCAGCTGCGGACAGCATCACTTCTTTAATGAATTTAATGTCGTTGAGTATTTTATGGTCGCAGTTATTCAGTTCCACAAGTAAATGTTTTCCTAAAGCATCCAATCACCAGGCCTCCCTGAAAGATTCACCCCCGACTATATATTAATAATCGAGACACAGACTTTATTCTAATTAAAACACAGGGTTTTAGCAACATGTTTGGTTCAGAAGATTATTTTGATCGATATTAACCAAAATATAAATAGATAGCGATATAATAAACTACTCAACGACTCACCCCTGTCCCCTCTCTAAAAAGAGAGGGGAACTTTTTTTACCGAAGAGTGGCTTAACGCCCCTCTTAAACTCCCTTCCTCATATGAATAGGTTTATTCTTCGGGAAACCGAATCGTTGTCGACTTACTTGACATTATATTTTGTTGAACCTACAATCTATTTGATAGAAGCAGAGGTATTAAAATGCTATGTCCTGTTTGTAAAAAGGATATGTTCGTGGTGGAGTACATGCAAATTGAGCTCGACTACTGCCACACTTGTAAGGGAGTCTGGTTCGATGCCGGTGAATTGGAGCTGTTACTGGAAACCGGCGGATTGAAAGATGCCAGACAGGCGCTCGGTGATGTTTTACAGTTGCCGGAAGCGCGAACCACGGAGAAGAAACGAAGATGTCCCATCTGCTCCGTCAACATGAAAAAAGTTAAAATCGGTGGGGAGAAAGGTGTGATGATAGACGCCTGTATCCGCCATGACGGGCTCTGGTTCGATGGCGGAGAAGTAGCCGACCTGATAAAGATCGTTTCAGAGAGGTCGACAGTGAAAAAAGAAACCGAATCTGAGATCATGAGCTTTTTAAAGGAAGTTTTCCCGGGGCAATAGACACTTCCCCGACTTTTTTTGGTCGAATTCGTTATAATAAGAAGTAATGGAGGCGTAATTATGTTGTGGATTCTTTGGGTAATAATCGGTATCGTAGTTATCATTCTGCTTTGGCTGGCTGGTGCCTACAACGGGTTGGTCAATGCACGCAATGTTGTTAAAAATGCATGGGCTCAGATAGATGTTCAACTGAAGCGACGTTATGACCTTATTCCCAATCTGGTGGAAACAGTCAAAGGTTACAAGAACTTTGAGCGTGAAACATTGGAAGCTGTGACCAAGGCCCGCACGGCGGCACAAACGGCTTCAACCTCTGGTGATGTCGGAGCGCGCTCAGCCGCAGAAGGCGAATTAACCTCGGCTTTGAGTCGTTTAATGGTAGTGGTTGAGAAATATCCGGATTTGAAAGCCAACCAGAACTTCCTGGCTTTGCAGGAAGAACTTACCTCGACGGAAAATAAGATCAGTTTCTCCCGCCAGGCGTACAATGATGTGGTGCTGCAATATAACAATAAAACACAGCAATTCCCGTCTTCAATGGTAGCCGGTATGTTCAACTTCAAGAAAGAGCAGGAATTTCTGCAAGCTACCGGCGCTGAAATCGAGAGACAGGCACCAAAGGTTAGTTTCTAAGATATTGATAATGCTTTAGTTTTTGATTCCGAGTCCTTCACTAAGAAGGACTCGGAATTGTAAATGGTACGAGATTATGTGGGAACAAATTCGGGCTAATCGTGTCAGATCAATAATCCTGGTAGTTTTGCTAGGCGGCGTGCTGGTATTAATCGGCTGGTTTATCGGTTTGGCTTTTGCGAGCAACGCCATCGTCGGGCTGATCATAGCCCTGGTAGTCTGGGGATTCATGAGCCTTATTGCTTACTTCCAGGGAGACAGTATCCTGCTGGGAGTAGCCGGCGCTAAAAAGATTCAGCCTGCCGACCATCCACGCCTCTACAACGTGGTCGAAGAGATGAAAATCGCTTCGGGGCTGGAAAAAATGCCGGACGTGTACATCATCGACGATCCGGCGCTGAATGCCTTTGCCACGGGCCGGGATGTCAATCATGCCTCGGTCGCCATTACCTCCGGTCTGCTGCAGAAACTGAACCGCGATGAATTACAGGGTGTGATCGGGCATGAGATCTCTCACATTAAAAACCGCGATGTTTTATTGATGTCGATGTGCGGTGTTTTGTTAGGGACGATTGTGATCCTGTCCTACTTCGCCTCGCGGGTGATGATTTTCGGAGGCATGAGCGGAGGAAATCGCCGCAGTTCACGCGACAGCAACGGCGGCGGAGCGGCGATCATTATGATATTCGCGATCTTGTTGATGATTCTGGCGCCCATTTTCGCGCAGTTGATTTACTTCGCCATTTCCCGAAAAAGGGAATATCTGGCAGATGCATCGTCGGCGCTTTATACCCGATATCCGGAAGGACTGGCATCGGCCTTGGAGAAACTGGGCCAATCAGCTACTCCCGTCAAATCCGCGAATCAGGCTACCGCGCCAATGTACATCGTAAATCCTTTCCGCAATAAAAGTATGAGTATCAGCGATTGGACAAGTACGCATCCGCCAATTCAGGAGAGAATCCGGATCCTGCGTGCAATGGCAGGCGGCGCTTCCTATGCCAATTATGATGAAGCATTCCGCAAAGTGAAAAATACCCAGAGCGGTGTCATTTCACAACAAACCGCCGCGGCTGCGGGCGCCGTCGGTTTACGCGCCGCTGTGGCCGAGGGGCCGGTGGAAACCGCGCCGGTCGACGACAAAGTATCGCGCACGCGTGAAGTTAACGACATGATGTACCGCATGAACGACTATCAGACAATCCAATGCGAATGCGGCGCAAAATTGAAAGTGCCGCCTTCAATGCAGGGCACAATGATCAGATGTCCGCGTTGCGGCAGATCGCACCAGACATAGCCGTATAAATACCAAATCCCCGAAGGTGTCTAAATACTAAACAAATTCAAAATTATAAATTTCAAATAACCTAACACACGCGTTTAACATTTCCCATAGTTTTAATTGCCCTGAAGTCATTCATATTGCTATAATAGTATTTCACGGGGCTGTAGCTCATTTGGGAGAGCATTTCCTTTGCAAGGAAGGGGTAAGGGGTTCGAATCCCCTCAGCTCCACCAAAGGGGA
>Ga0182021_10002158_pt1 | contig 22928 bp, 12 predicted proteins | sample 612E3MmetaG_FD_120493 | JGI IMG/M metagenome (GOLD analysis project Ga0182021, IMG submission 120493) | Permafrost microbial communities from Stordalen Mire, Sweden - 612E3M metaG (Illumina Assembly) | ecosystem: Environmental > Terrestrial > Soil > Wetlands > Permafrost | place: Sweden... | reverse complement strand
TCCGCAAAAAACACACTTTTTACCACTCAAAAAGTTGTCATGGTAACTGATTTTGCTGTAACTCATCATAAGATAATATACTTACATTTATCTCATGGTTACATTCGTAACTAATTACCTAATATTATGAGTATCTTAAAAAAGAAAAATGCACGATTAACACTCATCAAAAGCACGAAAGAGATGTTTCTGACCCACTTTTTTATACTTCTGTGTTAGATTGGTATAAATAAAATAGAGGAGAAACTGAAGGAAACACCGCAACCATTGGATTTTAAAAGTGAGTGAAGTAAAAAAATCTTGCGGAAATGCTTGACAAATAGTATAACAAGATTTATATTCCTTATAACAAATAACGGACTCAATTAAGAAGGAGGTGCCGTATAATTTCTTGCGAAAGTTTTTTTGGTATTCGTATTATTACTTATCTTTTTGTAACCAATCCCATGTTTTTTCTTTTTCAAAGACAACAGGTAAATGATTATCTGTATGTCGTATCAATTATTTAATGGAGGAAATATGAAACTTTTCCTGAAGTTTGGGTCGGCGATTGTAGTATGTGTTGCGCTGGCTTTTTATTTCAACGGCTGCGTTAATGTCGATAACCCAGCGGCCCCCACTGCAGATATTCGGTCGACGGTAAGGTTCGTTGATCTGGCGAATAATGGAGCATCGATGGTTGTGAGTGTTGATGGTAATAGTGTTGGAGCCATTGCTTTCCCAACTTTCTCCGGTTATGTCGATTTGCCCGCAGGTGGACGTAAAATAGTTTGCACTTACGGATCAGTAAATGATACTGTATCGCAGGCGATTGCACCCAATTATAAGGCCAGCCTCTTTAGTATCCAGCAGACTGGAGATATTAGTCGCACATATGCGCTCTATTATGAACGGGAGACTTATTCAGGAGTAGTCAAATTTGTTTCTGGGAATGTTTTAGTACGATTTATCAATTTATCATCTGATACTGCAGCAACCATAAAAGGTGGTGTGAAATTTCATCTGACGGGTGTGAATTTAAACACAGTAGTAAAAGATTCTTCCACTGCAGCTCTTGTATTCCTGAAAGCGGCGTCTTATTGCCAAGCTCCCATCGCCAACGCTCCACAGTATTATATAATTGGTGCAGCAGGCAATATATTAGTACAGGCTTCTGCAGCTACTGCACTTTCCACAGAAGGTAGATATTCTGTCGTGTTGTACGGTTCAAAGACGGCCAATAATTTGAATTCAATAATTTTAAAAGAAGATTAAGGTAAAAGGAGGATCGTATAATGAAACGATACATTGCAGTTATGTTCCTACTCTTTATATCTTCAGCGGTATTATTTGCTCAGTACGGAAAAATTTCCGGAATAGTCACAGACCGCGAGACAAAGGAGACGTTGGTTGGAGCTTCGATTATTCTCGAAGGAACATCATTAGGTTCCGCGACCGATATCGATGGCAGCTTTGCTATTTTCAACGTGCCGGTAGGCAAGTATAATATTAAAGCAGCTTATGTGGGATATCAGACGACAATCATTACGGGTGTAACCGTGCTTGATAGACTTACGAGAGAAGTCAATATACAATTATCAAGCGGGGCAGTGCAGGTTCAATCAGTTGAGGTCGTTGCGCAACGACCTTTGGTTGAAAAATCAGCTACAAATGCTGTCCGTATTCAAAGCGCAGATGAAATTGCGAACCTTCCAGTACGTGGGATTCAAGGATATTTTTCGTTGCAGCCAGGTGTCGTTCTTCAAAATGGAACGACCTACATTCGTGGCAGCCGTTCTGATGAGGTTGGCTATACCGTTGAAGGCGTGAGCACAAAAGATGTTGTGAACGCAACGGGAAGAATTAATAACACTGGGTATCTCATAACGACGATTCCCGAGGCACTCGAAGAGATCAACGTTCAATCAGGCGGATTTGGTGCAGAATTTGGTGGAGCCAACGCCGGTATTGTCGGTCAAACATTTAAAACTGGTGGTTCCAATGCAAAGATTACTTTGCAGGGTGAGACTGATAATTTCGGAAATTATCCGGGAAAGAAAGCCTTAGGAACGTACTCTTATGGTTATTCAGACTATGTCGTCACATTGGGTTTTCCTCTTCTGACCGATAAAATAAAGCTTTTCCTCGCAGGTGAAAATAATTTCCAACGCGATCGAAACCCGACTTTTTGGAGCGGAGGGAATTTCGGTTACCTGCAGAGCCTTACAAATTATAAGGGAACGGCAATTACATCGGGTGATTCAGCGGTAGTTCAATGGCCCGGTGGAAATATCCCGGGTACAATGAATAATCGCTTTACTTCGAATGGAACTTTGTTGTTCAACTTCCAACCAGTGCAGGTACGTTTAGGCGGTGCTTTTACTTGGTCGCGAAATCAAAACGACGGTCTGCTGTTGGATATTTTCAATTTAGGACGCAACGATGTTCAAGATAATAGCAATCTTCTGCTCAACGGGAAATTGACTTATACGATTTCCCGCAGGACTTTTGCTGAAGTGAATATCGATTATGTCGATCAACGATTTAAAACATACGATCCAAAATTTGGCGATAACCTAGCGGCGTATGGTGATAGCATATCGGCGGCACAATATGGATGGTTATTCCCTTCTCTAACGAATGCACCATCTCGATATAATTTCAGTGGGTTTACCTTTTTACGGCCCGGAGATTTTGCCAATGAAGTATATGCAAAAGACAAACGGAGCCATATTGGTTTCTCGGGTGCCATTTCATCAGAATTGCAGGATCATTCATTAAAGATTGGTGGATCGTTTGAATACTGGACTGTTGCCCGGTATACAATCGGTCCTGGAGCTATCCTCTCAAATATGCTCGTTGATCCGAACATCACGCGCGACCCCGTAGCGTGGGCAAAAACCTTACGTTCGCTTTCAGTGAACAATTTCGGTTTCGATGAATTTGGTAATCCGATCACCAGCGGAACGGATGCACCAAAACATCCGTATTATGCAGGGGCTTATATTCAGGATAAGATGGAAATGAGTGATATCATTATCAATGCTGGATTAAGATTCGATGCGATATATTTAGATGATTGGACTTTCAACCAAGTCTCTGACTTAGGATACAACACAAATAATTTCACGCTCGATAATCCAAAAAAGGGGAATGTGTTTACATATCTAGAACCTCGCGTAGGGTTTTCGTTCCCCGCTACGGACAGGACAACGTTCCACATGCAATATGGTGTGTATGTTCAGGGTCCGCCACTCTATACCGCTTATCGATCGCAAGCGCAAGCAGTTCATGTGTTTCAGAATGGTAACTATTACAACAATCCGATCGGTTACAATCTGCAACCCGAAAAAACAGTGTCGTACGAAATTGGCTTCGCGCAGCAGTTTAGTGATGTCGCTGCACTCGACATTACAGGTTTCTATAAAAATATTGACGGACAACTACAGGTCAATTTCTTTCCTCAGGCAGCTGGATCAGATCCCGCAAATTATTTCGCCTATTCAAATGGTGATTTTACAAATGTGATGGGATTGGAATTGAGCCTGCGTGTGAGAAGAACACATCGATTACAGGCACAAATAAATTACACCTTACAAGATGCCCGTGGCACTAATTCATTTGCGAACAGTGCTGTTGCATTGGTGAATGTTCAGGGTAGCGCGGTGAAACCAAGCATGGTTATACCGTTGGACTACGAAAATGCTCACCGAGGAGTTGTATCAGTCGATTATCGATGGGATAAAGGAGACGGAGGACCGATATTAGAACGTCTCGGCATCAATCTCTTATTTACATTCAACTCTGGCCATCCGTTTACCCAGGCTACGGGATCAGGCGGTCAACAGGAAACAGACCTTGGCAATGTGCTGAATGATGCTGATGCCAGGACACGCTTCCCACTAGGACCGGTAGCCAATTCCACGACTCCGTGGGTTTACCAACTTGATTTGCGTATTGACAAATCATTCTCAATCGGGTCCCTTGACGTAAACATTTATTGTTATGTCCAAAACCTCTTGAACACACAAAATGTGCTCAATGTGTATTATCGGACTGGTAATGCCTACGATGATGGATATTTGACTGATCCTAGTCAAAGTGCTCAGACTCTTCTACAATATGGGTCTACCTTTACACAATTATATAATGTGATCAATCTGCAGGATAGTCAAAACCAATTCCGTAGTAATGGATTCAATAATTTTGGAACACCTCGTCAGTTGCGCGTAGGAGCAAAACTTGAATTCTGATTATCGAACAAAGATTTCTAACGTACAGGAGATTGCCACTATGAAGTCTCATATGAAAGTAATGATCTTGATTCTCACGTTCCTTCTTATTGCATCTCTAACTTCTTTTGCAAAGGAGAAGATAGGGAATGGAGGAAGAGGGCTCGCGAAAACTGCTGCAGGACAGCCGTATCTTCTTATGAATGCCAATAATGTTACGTCATGGATACACCCGGACGGATTCTTTAATTGGTTAATAGCTCAATCATGGAATGGTGAATTCCCCAGAGGTTCTGGAGTGGGCACCATCTTTTCTGAAGGCATTGTCTTTGGCGGATTAGTCAATGATGGAAAATATTCACAGACACTCCGTGTGACCGGCGATACGTATTTCACTGGTATGCAGGCTGGAGCTATCCATCCAGACGGAACGACGGATGACAAAGAAGATGTAGGGTCCCGAGCTTTCGGAGTTCGCCCGGATATGCCTCCTTCAATCCAGAGTGATTCAAAACGGTGGCCCGATTTGACGGTTGATGCTGCTACTTTTTTGTCAAAACCCCAGGCCAGTGTAACGGATGGTGACAGAGCGCAAATTGCCGCACAGTATTTTAAAGACTGGACTGAATGGCCGGCGTCCAAAGGCGCTCCGTGGTCTGATGATCGCGATGGTATCATAAGGCATGATGCCGGATTTGATCCGACTAATCCTCACCATATTCCAGGAATTGCTGGTGCGTCGAAAACAATCTGGTTTGTATGTAATGATTTGAACACAACAGTTTCACAAACTTTTGCAGGTTCACCACCTACCGGGATGGAAGAGCAGATGACGCTTTGGGCATATGCGTCATCAACACCTCTTAATAATATTATCTTTAAGCAGGTGAAATTAATCTATAAAGGTAATCCCGGAATACCAAGTACGTCCAACATCGATAGTATGTATGTTGTTCAGTGGGCTGATCCAGATGAGGGCGATGGCGGCGGTGATTTTGCCGGCTCAGATTCCTCGCTTAATTTAAATTATGTTTATAATGCAGCTACCACTGATCCGAAGTATGCTGCAATTGGATTGGCCGCACCTGCTGTCGGCTTTGTCTTTTTAAATGGTGTAGCGCATTATACAGGAAATTTAGCCGATTCAGCTGTTATAGATTTCCAGTGGAGACATGGATACGGCTATTGGCATACACGACCGGATCCATCTAATCCCGGACATACAATTCCAACACCGTTAACGGCTGCAGAATATTTTGCGTCAGGCACGACGATTTCCGACCCTGATAACGCATCGTATGAAGGAACAAAACAATGGTACAATTTGATGCGTGGTAACTTGCCTCGGCCGGCTTATCCTGATGCATCTCCATTCTACACATCTTCCACTTATGCGTCCGCTCACAATATTGTTACGCCATTTGTTCTCAGCGGCGACCCAGTGAAGCACCAAGGCTGGATCGATGGAAGTGATCTTACAGCCGGTGACAGGAGGCTCGTGACAGTACATGGTCCGTTTAAAATGAACCTTAATGATACGGCGGAATCTGTCATTGCCCTTGTGAACGGCTTGGGGACAGACAATCTATCAAGTATTACAGCACTGCGGTTTACCACAACCTTCGCAGCACGAGCATTCGTGAACCTGTTCAAGCTGCCGTCGCCACCGCCGCCTCCACAGGTGAGCGCATCCGAACTTGATAAGGAAATTATTTTAAACTGGGGTAATAGTGCTACGAGTAATGCCACAGAAACAACGGTGAACAAGAGCTATGCGTTTCAAGGCTATAATGTGTATCAATTCCCTTCTGCAAGCTCCACACTTAAGGACGCAATAAAAATTGCCACGTATGATCTTGCGGTCGATGCGGATGGCAATCTTGATACACTGAAAACAATTCTTGCTCCGGCGATTGATCCTATTACTGGTGCAACAATAACAGTTGTTGTTCAGAGCGGTACGAATTCAGGAATAAAACGGGTTCAGGATATTACGAAAGATTATATCCGGAATCGCCCGCTTATAAATGGACAAACATATTTCTTTGGTGTAACTGCATATTCATTCAATCCAATATATAATGATACATCCAACAACAATCCCGATTATGCGCCGTCGACTCCATGCCTGGAAAATTCACCAACCATCCTGGCACTCACTCCGCATGTAACGAATCCCGGTACTCGTTTTAGCGCGGTATCTGGGGATGCACTTCCTGTTCAGCACACTGGGGTCGATGCTACAAAACCTTTAAGTGATGGAAGTGTCAGTGCTCAGGTAATACAGCCTGATAAACTGACTGGACATATATACCACATCACTTTTAATCCCGCAGGGACAATATGGAGCGTCGTTGATTCCAATACCAACACTACAGTGGGGACTGGAACCAATCAATCTGGTGACGCAAATTACCCAACATTTGCTGGTGTGCAGGCTGTAGTCCAAGGGCCACAACCGGGAATGAAGGAATGGCTCATCACCGGAACACGACATTTCTCACCAGTAGAAGGGTTTATTGGCGTCGGGCTCGAAGGATTTAGTACATCTGCGGATCCGCTCGCTTATGATCCAGCTAATGGCACCATCGGCATGGCGAGCAACTTTGCGTTTGGATCAATTCATACAAGCCTTGCTTCTTCTTCACAGTATCACAGTGTGCGTCTAAAACTGGCGGCTGTCGATCCTACAAAGCTTTGGGATCCATTGGTTGCACCGGCAGATGCGAATTTCTCTCGCGCCTATCGCTGGTTGCGCCATGCAAGTTCTAAAGTCGCAGATCCGACATTTGCACCATGGATTATAAATGCAACCGCCGGATATGCATATCAGGACTTCAACTATGCCGTACCGTTCTCAGCATGGGATGAGAGCACAACACCACCGACTCGTCTGGCAGTCGGTTTTATGGAGAACAATGATGCTGGTGCAGCGGTTGATGGTCGCTACTGGCCTCCAACAGCATCAGCGAGCGCAGGTGTTAATGACAATACTATTGCTCGTGAGTTTTGTTTTATCTTCAATACACCGTATTCAACAACGGCTGATCCAACTCTGACGAGCGTTAAAAATTTGTCTGGCTCAACAACACCGATGATGTGGGTTATGACCTGCTCAATACGAAATACTTCAGCTTGGGTGACAGGCGATGAATTCGAAATCGTGGCAGCTGCTGTCAATGGCGCGAATGATGTCTTTTCCTTCGTTGCGCCGGCTCCGACCTATAGTATAGCAAACGCAGCTGTAGATGTCGATAGAATCAATGTCTTCCCGAATCCGTATTACGGGATGAACACATACGAAACGAGCAGACTAAATAAATATGTCGAGTTTAATCATCTTCCCACAAATGCTACAATTCGCATCTTTAATTTAGCTGGCGTTCTTGTCAGGACCCTTACTAAGTCCGATGCAACCACACAATTTACGAAGTGGGATCTGAGAAACGAAAAGAGTCTTCCCGTTGCAAGCGGAATCTATATAATACATATCGATATGCCGGAAATCGGCAAGTCAAAGATATTGAAGCTTGCACTTGTCCAGGAAGTTCAAATATTACCTACGTATTGATGTGAGGATTGCGATGTCATTGAATGCCTCCAACTATTAAATAAGGAGCGAGTTATGAAGAAGATTGTTTTAATAGCGTTAATTGTACTAAGCATTGTTTTACTTAGCGCTGTATCACTTATGGCGCAAGGCAAATCGGGAACATCGGCGGCACCGGAGTTGCTCATACCTATCGGCGCAAAAAATGTCGCGATGTCAGGTTCTAATATCTCTTCAGTGAATGGAACTGATGCGATCTCTTGGAACCCCGCGGGATTGGACGGAAGTGAAAATCCGACAAGTGTACTGTTTTCTTACCGTGCATATATAGCGGATATCGGAATCAGCTCTCTTGCAGTTGGTACCAGATTTGAAGGATTTGGATCCCTGGGCTTTTCCCTTCGGTCATTCAATATAGGTACGATACCTGTTACAACTGAAGATGCACCGGATGGCAATGGACAGGTACTCAATCCAACATTTTTCACTCTTGGATTGACCTACTCCAAACAACTTTCTGATCGCGTTAATATTGGCGTCACAACCAATTTAATAAGTGAAAGTTTTGGCAATGTCTCAGCAACTGGTATTGCGTTTGATGTGGGTGTACAATATCAAAATCCGGCCTCGTTGAAGGGCTTAAGTCTGGGAGTTGTTGTTAGAAATGTCGGTACGACTATGCAGTATGGCGGCTCGGGTCTCTGGCGTCAAGCGACAGATGCAAATTCCATTCGCGGTCTGACATATTACAAAGTTGAAGCGGCGAGCTTTCAAATGCCTTCCGTCATTGATATAGGCCTCGGATATACGATATCGATGGGTGGAGACAACAGCCTCACACTCAGCGCAACCTATGAAAACGATAATTATGGTCTTGATAGTTATCGTATCGGCGGTCAATTCACATTCTTTAGCGCAATATCATTACGGCTTGGTTATCTGTACAGCACCGATCAAGGTGGAACTGCTTCAATTTTTCAGAACTATTCTCTTGGTGCTGGATTGAACCTGAATAAAATCTTGGGACTTGGAATCAGCTTTGACTATGCATATGTCCCAGTCCAATATTTCTCCGGAAATCATTTGATTGATATCCGGATGAATTTTTAATAATTTGTAAACTACATTTTAGATAAACGAACCGCCACAAAGATTTTTGTGGCGGTTTTTTTGTTGTCGTTCAATAACCGAAATAATAGTAACTAAGAAAGACTTCATAGTTGCTGAGATGATAATTAATTGAATGTCCAAACAATAAAAGAATTGAAAAAATGAAGAATCGTATTATTATGACATTATGTGTCATTCAATTATTATTTGTCTACCACACAACCTCTTCTCAAAATATTAGGGTAAAAGACAAATTTACAATTAATGTCGCAGGTAATCGGTTTTGGCAGAGCGATTCAAGTTCCTTTCTTGAAATTGCAATTGCATGTTATCCTCGACAAATAACCCTAAAAAGAGATTCACTTGGATATCAGGGGAAGGTTGAGTTTAAAATTACGATTCATAATAATGCTGATGAGAAAGTTGTCCAGACTGATCGGTTTTATGTACCTGTTCACCTTCAGGATTCTTCTTCAGTTGATTTATCGAATGCGTTATTAAGCAAGGTTACATATATTTTCAAGCATGGTTTTTATTCGATTGCAGTATATGGATTCGATACCGGCGATATAACAAGGTGTGATAGTGCACGGTTCGTTCTAGAGGTCCTTCCGAGACCAAGCACTGTAGCACTCAGCGATCTTGAATTGTGCACCAATATCGCTGAATCAACTGATAAAAAAGATGTATTCTATAAAAATTCCTACCGTGTCATTCCTAATCCAGGTCTTGTATTCGGCTCGAAAGGGTCACCTGTTGTATTCACATATATAGAACTTTATAATCTTCAAAAGGATTTCAGCTATTTAATGAATGTACGGATCACTGATCCAAAAGGAAAAATTTTTAAGGAACGAACACGACGAGGACAATATACGCAAAATAATATCGTTGATGTTGCAACGCTAAATATAACATCTCTTGTTTCCGGAAAATATATTTGTCAATATATTTTATCAGATACCATCGGGCATGAGATTGCACGGTCAGAGAAAAAGATATTCATATACAATCCGAGCGTTCAATCTCCTGTTGCAACGACAATTTCTGCAAAAGGGGCAGAATTCTCCGGATTGTCCGATGATGAATTAATACATGAATTCCATGCGGCTAAGTATTTAGCAACAGATCCAGAAATTAAAACGTTTTCAAACATTACGAATGACGATGGGCGGCGTGAATTTCTTGCGAAATTCTGGTCCGACGTCGAGAGCGGGCAGCATGGCCAGACAAATATTACACGTACAATTTATTTGGACCGTATCGGAACAGCGAATCAGCGATTTCATGCGATGGGAAGAGAAGGGTGGCAGACAGATAGGGGAAGAGTATATCTTTTATATGCAGAGCCTGACGACGTTGAGAGATACCCCAGCAGCGAAAATAGCAAACCATACGAGATATGGAACTACAATCAAATTGAGAGCGGGGTCATTTTTGTGTTTATCGATCGGAATGGCTTTGGTGATTATCAACTTGTCCATTCGACAAAGCGCGGTGAACTTCAGGATGAATCATGGCAGAAATATTTGCAGTAGCAGTTTGTCTGCTTGCTTGGTCGTCGCCTCTGTTTGCACAGTCGGCTGATTCTGTTCTGGTTGAAGATACTGCCATCGGTTCATTCCAACGAGCAACGCGCATTGCGCTGGGAACACAAGGGATACTCTATGTTCTCGACGCGGACGAAAATAGAATGTCGATGTTTTCTAATCTTCGGGATGCCCCAAAAACTCTTGGAGGATTTGGCTGGTCATCTTCTTCATTCGATAAACCCACTGGAGTTGCAACGGATGGAGTAAATGTTTACATCTCTGATTATGGCAATCATCGAATTCAACGTTTCGATCGGGATCTCAATTATATATCATCGTTTTCCACGAGAGATACTTCCGATGTCATTTCTCGCTTTGGGTATCCTCTTGATGTTGCATTATCTGAACTTGGAGATATGTTCGTCCTTGACGGTGAAAATATTCGCGTAATGAAGTTCAACGCACAAAATATCTTTGAGCGAGCATTCGGAGATATAAATGCCGGAAGGGGAAAGCTTCAGAATCCGGTTAAACTCGTTGCAACGAATTCCCGCATTTTTGTTGGTGATAAAAATAAAATACTTTTATATGACTATTTCGGTAATTATCTCGGAAGTATCGGTGAGGGTGTTATAAACAATCTCAGCGGATTCACAATGTTGACGAACGGACTTCTTGCCGCATCAAGCGACAGGATCTGGTGGTTTTCGCAAGAAGGTGCTTTGCAACATGTTTCATCGCTGGATAACATAATCTCTGGAGAACGAATCGAACAAATCCAAGATATGGCATGTAATGGGAAACAATTATTTATCCTTTCACCGCAGAGGATTCATGTATTTAATATAGGTCATTGATTTCCCGATACAAAATCTTGACATTCGTTTTTAATTGTCATAATTTTGTGCTATGCTGTTGATAAACCCACTACCATTATAAGGAGGAAACACTATGGCATCGAAAAGCGTAAATAAAATCATACTCATAGGAAATCTTGGACAGGATCCCGAACTGCGGTATACGAGCAGCGGTGTTGCGGTCGCATCATTTTCAATGGCAACGAGTGAATCTTGGAAAGATCAAGATGGAAATGTTCAAGAAAAAACTCAATGGCATAAACTTGTTGCGTGGAGGAAACTTGCTGAAATTGTGGGCGAATATTTGAAAAAAGGCAGCAAGGTATATATCGAAGGGCGTATTCAATATCGAAGTTATGATGATAAAAATGGCGTCAAACGAGATGTCACAGAGATCGTTGTAGATCAGATGCTTATGCTGGATTCTAAAGGCGCGAGTCATGCAAATGACACGGCTGCTTCTGCACCAGCGCAGCAGCAAACTGAAGATGCTGGACCTGATAAAGCAGATGATTTGCCATTCTAAGTTTAAAACAAGCCCTGTGCTCTCCAGAATACAGGGCTTTTCATTCCTCAAATCACGAATGTTTTCTCCTCTTATGAATCCTCCGGTTATTAGCATCATTCTGTTCTGTTTTAATAATCTCATGTTTCAACCAGTCTTTTCCGGAGTCGCTGATAATAGTGTTAAGAAAACAACTCATGCCAGGCAGGGAATGGTGGTTTCATCGGAGCCGAATGCATCACAAGTCGGTATTCAAATCCTGAAGCAAGGTGGAAATTCCATTGATGCGGCAGTCGCAGTGGGCTTTGCCCTTGCTGTAACACATCCGCAAGCAGGTAATATCGGAGGTGGAGGATTCATGGTGATCCGTATGTCGAACGGAACCACAACGACATTTGATTATCGTGAAAAAGCTCCGGCAAAATCTACAAAAGACATGTTCCTTGATGACAAAGAGAACTATGTCCCGGAGAAAAGTCAAGAAGGATATTTAGCCTGCGGCGTCCCTGGGTCAGTTGCAGGACTGCTTCTTGCACAAGAGAAATTTGGAACACTCAGCAGAGCACGGGTATTGCAGCCGGCCATTGAACTTGCTGCAAAAGGGTTCAAAGTCAGTGCCTCGTTTGCTCGAGACCTCAACACCGCCTTGGAAAATTACGGAAAGTACCCGGCTACGAGAAAGTTCTGTTCGCATAATTGTGAATCCTACAAAGAGGGCGACACATTTGTTCAAATCGATCTTGCAAAGACTTTGATGCGTATAGCGAAAGAAGGACGGGATGGTTTCTATAAAGGCGAAACGGCAAAGCTTATCGTTGCCGATTTGGATCGTGGCGGCGGAATAATCTCGTCTGACGATCTTGCTTCATATGAAGCGGTCGAACGAACTGCTTTGAGGGGAACCTACCGTGGTTACGAAATACTGTCCATGGGACCGCCAAGCTCTGGCGGTGCGTTGTTGATTCATATGCTCAATCTTTTGGAGAAATATGATATTGCCGGATTGGGGTTTGGTTCGGTTGAGACCATAAGCATTCTAACGGAAGCAATGAAGCTGGCGTATGCGGACCGGGTCGAATTTCTTGGAGATCCTGATTATTCCCATGTCCCGATCAATACACTTCTCTCCAAATCCTACGCTGATGCCCGCAGAAAACTGATTGCACCGGCATCAGCGAAACCAAGTACGTCGATTTCTCATGGAACCATTACTCAGAAAGAACATGAGGAGACAACACATTATTCCGTGATCGATCGATGGGGAAATGCGGTGAGCACAACTACAACAATCAATGGATGGTTTGGGAATGGTGTTGTTGTTGATGGTGCGGGATTCTTTCTGAATAATGAAATGGATGATTTTTCTGCAAAGCCTGGAGTTCCGAATATGTTTGGTGTCGTAGGTGCCGAGGCCAATGCGATTCAGCCAAATAAAAGGATGCTGAGCAGTATGACACCGACGATCGTGGTAAAGGATCAGAAACCATTCCTTATTCTTGGCTCACCGGGCGGCTCAACGATCATTACGACGGTTTTGCAGGTATTGATGAATGTTGTGGATCATAACATGAATATCCGTCAGGCGGTGGACGCACCGCGGATTCATCATCAATGGTTGCCTGATACGCTTCGTTATGAGCTGTCGGCTTTTTCAAAAGATGTAGCTCAAGAATTAAAGCGCCGAGGTTTTATTCTGGCAGAACAACCAGGACATCAGGGGAGAGTAGAAGCGATCATGATCGATCCGAATAATGGTCTGTATCTCGGAGTTTCTGATTCCAGGGGACACGGTTTAGCAGTCGGATATTGAGTTGCATGTTTTTTGGAAGTTTAGTACGTTGACAATAGTAATATGAGTTCTTTTCCATCAAGTTCCGGTGTGGCGCCGTTGGCGCCATGAAAAGGGAATTCCGTACATCTTGTTGAATTTTATTCTTCGGGATAAAGCGGAAGCTGCCCCGCAACTGTAATTCCAATTCTGCGTGTCGCAGGATGTTATCTTCAACAGACAAAGTCACTGTTTCACTCTTAGGTGGAATGGGAAGACGAGTTGGAGGTTGGAAGAGCCAGGAGACCTGCCTGAACGATGTGCCTCAGTACCTTCGAGGGAAGGTGGTTCACGCATATCTTTTATGATGAGTGTGAAGCCCCAATCTTAGTGAAGGTTGGGGCTTTTTTTTATCCACACACAATAAAAAAGGAGGTAAGGATGAAGCGATACAAGTGCAGTTTGCTGTTGTTATTTCCGTCAGCGCTGTCTTATGGAATACTTTCGAATTTCGATGAAGATTCTACACACATCTATAACGCACAGGAGATAGTCGTGACAGCAACGCGTACTTCAATTTTACAAAATGATTCACCATCGCCGGTCAATATCTTGACAACGCAAGATGTTCAGCGCACCAATGGCAGTTCTGTGGTTGATGTTCTTCGTTCTTCGGAAGGTATATTTTTAAAGGATTACGGTCCAACGGCATCCTTGAAAACAATTTCGTTACGCGGTATGGCAGCCGAGCATATTCTCATACTCTATGATGGCACTCGCTTGAACAATTTCCAAAACGGGCTCGTGGATTTCAGCTTGCTGCCTATGAATAATATCGATCGTATTGAAATTGTGCGGGGCGGAAATTCTGCGCTCTATGGCGCGGATGCAATTGGTGGAATTATCAATATTATTAGCAGCCGTCCAACTGAAACTTTGAAATTACATGCTGATGCTTCGTTTGGTTCGTTTGATTACAAACGATATTCCTTAGATGTACGCGAACGAATTCAGGGATTAGGTTTCGTATTTGGAGTGATGCATGATCAAGCTGTAGGTAACTATCCTTTTATTTTTCACAGGCCGGGATTAACAGATACAACGCAAAAACGGGATGGAGCAGATTTTACTCGTACCCAACTTTATCTCAACACAGATTATTCTTTCGGCGAGCGGGCGGCTATGACGTTATCCATACAGAGGGTCAAGTCCAATCAAGGCGCACCTGGCTCGCTAACGTATGTTTCCAATTTAAGGCAGGACGACGATGCAGTGACGACTGTAGCGACATTGCGTGACAACCATTTTCATGATCTGTCTTTTAGTATGAATATGGGATTTACCTATGATCTTCAGATGTACTACTCTCAGACGAAAACAACACTTGGAACATTTAATCCCCAATGCCAATGGGTCGCATCTTCATGGGATCGTTTCATTGTCGGTGGGGAATTTGTCGAAGGCCATCTCGAAGGAATGCTTCCGGATGCTGTCATCAAACGCATCCAGCGCTCTGTCTATGTTTCGAATGAAATGTTGTTCCTGTGGGAATCAGAAAGTCTGGATCGTCTCTCACTATACCAATCTATCCGGTATGATGTATTATCCGAAGGGCAAGAAGCTTTCTCGCCAAAGGTAGGTGTCAATTGTCGCATTCTTCGTGCATGGGATACAAGGATACGAGCAAGCTATGGAAAGAACTTCCGAATGCCTACGTTTAACGATTTGTACGACGTATGGCTTGGTAACCCAACATTACACCCGGAACACTCTGCATGTTATGACGTTGGCGTTGAAACTTCGTTGGATCGATCAGGTATCCATGCAATTCAAATCACATTTTTCAATATTATCACCCGGGATCGAATTCTTCCTAACGCATTTTACTATCCGATCAATATTCCACGTGCTCAAAGTACCGGTATAGAAGGTCGATATGATCTGAAGTTACCAAACGATGTCGTGAATGCATTTGCGGATATGACATTCAATGCTGCTTCACGGCAGAGTAAAGACTCGTCTAATGGGAAACAGTTCTTGTATATTCCCAAAGCTGTTTGTACTGTCGGATTATCAGCTCAAATGCTGGGTTTGTATCTTTCTATCTCCGAAATGTACACATCGAAACGTTTCACTGCTGAAGACGAATCGGCATGGTTGCCAGAGTATTGGCTGACCGATATTAATCTTTCAACGGTACTCCCGTTAAATTTCATACGGCTGAACTTGCGTACAGAAGTCAGCAATCTATTTGATATTGATTATCAGGTCCTGCAGGGGTATCCAATGCCTGGGCGAACATTCCGGTGTACGGTAGGGGTCGATTATTGATTTGGTTCAAAAAAGAAAATAGTGTATCATTCATATGTTCATTTTGATGGAGGATTTATGCGTAACATTCTTATTGGTTCTGTTCTTATTCTCGCTGCAGCCCTCTCTCGCCTTCTTCCGCATCCGGCGAATTTTACTCCGATAGCAGCTATGGCATTGGCAGGAGGAGTATATTTCAACAGGCGAATCGCTCTTGTTATTCCACTTGGGGCTCTTGTTCTCAGCGATGTCTTCATTGGCTTCCACAACACGATTTTCTTTGTCTATGGAAGCTTTCTCTTCATCGGGCTTTTGGGGCTCTGGCTGAAATCACACAAGAAACCACTGCCGATTTTCGGCGCCGCACTCCTCAGTTCTATTCTTTTTTTCATTGTTACAAACTTCGGTGTCTGGCTGACAGGCGGCGGTTGGTTCTATCCAAAAACATGGCAAGGTTTGATGGAGTGTTATTCGCTTGCTATTCCGTTTTTCCGCAATACGATCACCGGAGATTTGGTGTACACAGGTGTCCTGTTTGGTTTATTTGAATTTTCTCAATTTGCTGTACGATTAAAAGAGAAGAAAACTGTCCAGATATAGTTTAAGATAATTACTCATCGAAGTAAGATAACGTCAGATTGGCTCAGGAGATGCTAATCTGACGTTTTTTTATTTGATTAATGCACGCAATTGCTCTGCTTTCATAGAGTTTTCTTGGTTTAGATGAAATTGTTTTCACCTTCACTCATGAACATTTTTATTGAAAAAAGTTTATATTGAAAACACAAAACTATATTGCGATCACGTCTCCGAAAATAATATGTGTATGGCAATTCTCCATTCATAGTATCCCCAAAAATCACATCAGTAAAAGGCACTCCAGTGATAAGTAATTATTCGGAGACACATCACCCCAAAAATTGAGGTAGAGAGGAAGTCATGTCTGACTATATCAATAAAATAATTGCTCACGTAAAGACGAAGAATTCTAATGAGCCTGAGTTTCATCAAGCAGTAGAAGAAGTGTGCGAATCTTTAGAACCAGTGTTCACGCGTCATCCGGAATATCAAGCAGCGCGAATTCTTGAGCGTATGGTTGAGCCGGAACGCACCATTATCTTCCGTGTTCCTTGGATGGATGATCAGGGAGATATTCATATCAACCGGGGATTTCGCGTGCAAATGAACAGCGCAATCGGTCCGTACAAAGGTGGACTGCGTTTTCACCCATCTGTAACGCTGAGTATCCTCAAGTTCCTTGCGTTCGAGCAAGTATTCAAGAACAGTCTCACCACCCTGCCGATGGGAGGCGGCAAAGGCGGTTCAGATTTCGATCCTAAAGGAAAAACCGACAATGAGGTGATGCGGTTTTGCCAAAGTTTCATGACAGAACTGTACCGTCATATCGGCGCAGATACAGATGTACCCGCCGGTGATATCGGAGTAGGCGGCAGGGAAATAGGATTTTTATTTGGACAATATAAACGGCTCACGAAAGAATTCAACGGTGTATTGACGGGCAAAGGATTGAACTGGGGCGGCTCGCTTATCCGGCCGGAAGCAACAGGATTTGGAGTCGTGTATTTTACAGAAGAGATGTTGAAGACGAAAGGAACGAGCATTGCAGGAAAGACAGTTGCAGTGTCCGGTTTTGGCAACGTTGCGTGGGGCGCCGTTACAAAAGTGAACCAGCTAGGCGGAAAAGTGGTATCGCTCTCTGGTCCGGATGGATTTGTGTACGATCCGGATGGAATTAAAGGAGAGAAGATAGATTATATGCTTGAATTGCGCTCGAGTGCAAAGGACGAAGTAAAATCTTATGCAGATAAGTTCAAGGTGCAATTCATCGCAGGCAAGCGCCCGTGGAGTTTGAAGGTTGATGTTGCTATCCCGTGCGCTACTCAAAATGAATTAGATGAAAATGACGCAAAGGAACTTGTGAAAAATGGTTGTGTCTGCGTGTGTGAAGGAGCGAATATGCCTACGACCATGCAGGGCTTTAAAGTTTTTCATTCGGCTGGAATATTGTTCTCTCCAGGTAAAGCATCCAATGCCGGCGGTGTTGCAACTTCGGGATTGGAGATGAGTCAGAACAGCATGCGATTGCCATGGCCGAAAGAAGAGGTTGACACACGGCTGCATCAAATCATGAAAAGTATCCACGCAACGTGTGTAGAAACGGCAGAACGTTTTGGTGAACCGGGAAACTATGTCATGGGGGCAAATATTGCTGGCTTTTTGAAAGTCGCCAATGCGATGCTCGAACAAGGCTTGGTGTAATTGATTGAAATATGAAATTTCTCATGCTGTATCGGATGGCGCACTTATCTTTGATTGCATGAATGAAAGTGCAGGGATAACGACGCCATTATTTTTTAATTATTTTTAAGTAAGTACACTATGAACCGTATTGAACAATTATCTACAGAAGATGTTTATGGGGGCCGCATCAAATCGTTTCAAAAGTTGATGCGTTTTAAAGTGCGCGACATTCTGCTCGTCGCAAGTCTCTATGACCAATATCTTTTTGAAGAAGACGGCAGATTGTACGAACTCATTCGGCAGGAATTTCAGGTTCTTAACCTCAGCCATCCGCCGGAGATCACGCATGTGACGAGCGGAGAAGAAGCGATTGAACTTCTCACTTCCGGCGAAAATTTTGATCTTGTTATTACAACGCTGCACATTGAAGATATGCCGGTCACTGGGTTCGGACAAAAAGTACGGCAAACGGGCATCGATATTCCCATGATCCTTCTGGCGTATGATAATCGTGAGAAAAAGGAAATCATTTCCAACTACGACACATCGGTGTTTGATCGCATTTTCATCTGGCATGGAGATTACCGACTCCTTGTTGCAATGATCAAATATGTTGAAGACAAACTCAATGTCCAAAACGATACAGCGATGGTCGGCGTACAGGTCATTATTCTTGTTGAAGACGATGTCAGCTTTTATTCCTCTTATCTGCCGCTACTGTATACTCAAATTCTCAATCAATCCCAGCGACTTATTTCAGAAGGTGTTAATCTTACTCATAAGTTTCTCAGGATGCGTGCACGGCCGAAAATCCTGCTTTGTTCAACATATGAGGAAGCATGGTCGTACTTCGAAAAGTATGAAGAGTATGTTCTAGGCGTAATTTCTGATATCGACTTTCTCCACAATGGAGAGAAAGATCCGAATGCTGGATTTGAGTTTGCCGAATCAGTGCGGAAGAGAAAGGAAGATATTCCCATACTTCTGCAGTCGGGTGATGCGCAGTCGGCTGCGAAAGCAGCTGAACTTGGCGCTGGATTTTTGCAAAAAGGGTCGCCGACATTATTGCGCGATCTTACCAGTTTTGTTATGACACATTTCGGATTTGGTGATTTTATCTTTCGCACGCCAGATGGAGTGGAGGTTGGAAGGGCCGCGAATTTGAAACAGCTTGAAGAGCAGCTCCAAACAGTTCCCGATGAATGCATTCAATTTCATGCGAGACGGAATCACTTTTCTAATTGGCTTAAGGCAAGGACTGAATTTTGGCTTGCGCATAAGCTTCGCCCGCAAAAGGTAGAGGACTTTGCAACGATAAAGGAATTACGGGATGATCTCATCGGTGCTTTGCGATTATATCAAGAGACGCGTCAACGCGGCATTATCACGGAATTTTCCAAGGAATTGTTCGATCCAAAAAATAGTTTTGCCCGCATCGGTACCGGTTCCGTTGGCGGTAAAGCGCGCGGGTTAGGGTTTGTCAATACTCTTATCAACAACTATAATCTGCGCGATAGATTTGAAGGGGTGGAAATATCGGTCCCCCCGGCAGTGGTTGTTGCTACAGATGTCTTTGATAAATTCATTCGAGAAAACCAATTGGATAAATTTATCCTTGAGGCAAAAAACGATGAAGAACTGCTTCAACGATTTGTCGATGCGCTGTACTTTCCACCTGATGTGGTTTTCAAACTGATAGATTTTCTCGAAATATCACACGAGCCGCTAGCCGTACGTTCATCGAGTTTATTGGAAGATTCGCAATACCAGCCTTTTGCAGGTGTGTACCAGACCTATATGATTCCAAATAGTAATTCCGATCCGACAATCCGGCTGAAAGAATTATTAGAAAGCATCAAACTTGTCTATGCATCAACATTTTATGAAAAAGCAAAAGATTACATGAAAGCAACGCCCTACCGGTTAGAAGAGGAGAAGATGGCGGTTATCATCCAGCGAATGGTCGGAACGTCTCATCACAACCGGTTTTATCCGGAGTTTGCCGGTGTCGCAAAGTCGTACAATTTCTATCCTGTGCCGCCTCAGAAATCGGAAGACGGAATTGTGCAGGTGGCTTTAGGGTTAGGATTCACGGTGGTGGAGGGGCGAAACTCAGTGCGCTTTTGTCCTAAGTTTCCGCGTCATCTATTACAATTTTTTTCGACGAAAGAGACTATACGCAATGCCCAGCAGGAATATCTTGCACTTGATCTTTCCTCAACGTTCAGCCACGAAAACCATGAAACCCCGGATGTGATGATTAAGCATTACGATCTGAGTACGGCAGAAGAGGATAATACACTCTACTTTGTCGGTTCTACGTACTCGCCGGAAGACGATTCGGTGTATGACGGCATATCACGCACAGGCAAGCGTGTGGTGACATTTGCACCGGTGCTGAAGCATAAAATATTCCCTTTACCAGAAATATTAGATTTAATTCTCGATATGGGGACGTGGGGTATGGGCACCCATGTCGAGATAGAGTTTGCCGTGAATATGAATACGCCGGCCGGCGCACCGAAAGAATTTGCAATGCTCCAGATTCGTCCGCTCGTGATGAGTCTTGAGTTTGAAGAGCTTGATGTCGATCAATTCGACCGTGAAAACCTCATTTGTCAAAGTGACCAAGTTCTTGGCAATGGCGCAATCCAAGATATTTATGATGTTGTTATAGTAGATGCGGAACGCTTTGAACGTTCAAAAAGCACAGAGACTGCTCGAGAAGTCAGTGAAATTAATACACGGCTGCTTACAGAAAAAAGGCCATATGTCTTAATTGGCATGGGGAGGTGGGGAAGTATGGATCCGTGGCTGGGCATTCCTGTTACATGGGATCAAATTTCTGGAGCGGCAGTAATTGTTGAATCAGGTTTCAAAGATATCGATGTTACACCGTCGCAGGGATCGCATTTTTTTCAAAATATTACATCATTTCGAGTAGGATACTTCACCGTAGATGCCTCGCAACGGCTTGGTTTCATTGATTGGGAATGGTTGAAGTCGCAGCCCGCATTACAAGAGTTGAACCATGTACGCCATCTTCGATTTGAAAAATCTATAATTGCAAAAATTAATGGGAGAAAAAATAAGGGCGTGATTGTGAAGCCAGGTAAAAATAATCTGTAATCGTGTAAAATGGAAAAAAAAAGCTGGAAAGCATAAGAATAAATAAATCAGTTGCGAGGCAGAAGCCAACATCTTCATTCACTTCTCGTCGTTGTGAGATTCTCGTTTTTCAGCTACATTCATGCCAATATGTATTTTCGGTGATCTTCCCATTGCGGGATAAAAATCTTAAACGTGCTAGTTTCTCAAACTAAGGAGCCCGAATGAAATCCTTACTCACCTTCTTTGTTGCATTCCTTTTTACAATTTTGGCTTCAGCACAACCTAAGCGAGCCATCACATTTGATGATCTCATCAGCTTTGGGCGCGTCTCTGATCCACAAATTTCTCCGGATGGAAAAACTGTCGCATTTGTTGTTACGTGGCAGTTGAAAGAGGAAAACAAATCTACCAGCAATATTTATGTGGGTACTGTTGCTGGCGGCGACGTCCGGCAGATTACAAATGCACAAGGCGGAAACAATTCCCCGCGCTGGATGCCGGATGGAAAAACCATTGCATTTATATCAACACGTGATGGTGAATCGCAGATATGGACAATTTCTGTAAATGGCGGAGAAGCGAAGAAAGTCTCGCATATCGCAACTGGAACCTCCGGACTTGTCGTTTCTCCCGATGGTAAATGGTTTGCATTTTCTTCGGACGTTTATCCAGATTGTGTGGATGAAGACTGCAATGCAAAGCGATTGGATGCTGTCGAGAAAAGTAAAATGAAAGCAAAAATATTCACAACCCTGCCGTATCGAGTATGGAACTCATGGAAGGATGGCAAACGCAGCCATCTATTCCTCATGCCAACTGGTGGTGGTAAGGCGATTGACCTGACACCAGGTGAGTACGATACTCCGCCCATCGATCTCGGCGGCAACTGGGATTATGCGTTCTCACCTGACAGCAAAGAAATCGCATTCACAAGGAATCCAGACACGCTTGTCGCAATCAGTACGAACAATGAGATTTATATTGTTCCGGTTACCGGTGGAGTACCAAAGAACATCTCAAACAATCCTGCAAACGATAGTCAGCCACTGTATTCTCCGAATGGTAAATATATTGCTTTTCGAATGATGAGGCGAGCCGGATTTGAGGCGGATCGTCGAGAGCTTGTTCTTTACGAACGAGCATCTGGAAAACTCATCAATCTTACAGGAACGTTTGATTACAGCGTGAACGATGTCGCCTGGTCGCCGGATTCAAAATCGCTTTTCTTCAACGCTGACGACAAAGGGAATGTTTCGATTTTTAATGTGGTAGTATCTGATAAAAAAGTGACAACGATTCTTGACAAAGGTTTTAATACTTCATTACGCTTAACGCCTGATGGTAAAACGATTGTTCTTACAGAAGAAACTGCCAAGTTGCCAACAGAACTTTTTTCGATAGATGTTGATGGAAAGACCTTGAAGCAAATCACTTTTATCAATACAGAAAAAGTATCTCCATTGGAGATGAATTCATTGGAGAATTTCTGGTTTGAAGGTGCCACAGGAACACATGTGCAGGGATTTATATTGAAACCGCCTTTCTTTTCCGACAAGAACAAATATCCGCTCATCTTTCTTGTACATGGCGGCCCGCAAGGACAATGGGGTGATGATTTCCATTACCGGTGGAATACACAAATGTTTGCATCGCGCGGATATGTTGTTGTCATGATCAATCCGCGAGGCAGTACCGGTTATGGACAGAAATTC
>Ga0182021_10002157_pt1 | contig 22931 bp, 19 predicted proteins | sample 612E3MmetaG_FD_120493 | JGI IMG/M metagenome (GOLD analysis project Ga0182021, IMG submission 120493) | Permafrost microbial communities from Stordalen Mire, Sweden - 612E3M metaG (Illumina Assembly) | ecosystem: Environmental > Terrestrial > Soil > Wetlands > Permafrost | place: Sweden... | reverse complement strand
GGCGGCTCGACGGGCGCGGGCGGCTCGACGGGCGCGGGCGGATCGACGGGCGCGGGCGGATCGACGTCGAGCGGAGGCGGCACGGCGACCGGCGGCACGGCCGCGTTGCCCGACGGCGCGGCGCCCGGCTCGCCCGAAGTGACCGGGAAGAGCTCCGGGTGCGGGTGCAGGACGGCTCCGTCGTCCGTGCCTGCGCGTGCGATCTTTTTCGCCCTGGCGCTGCTCGCTTGCATCGCGCGGCGACGCAGGTCACGTTGAGCCAACCACGGGCGTTCTCTCGATTGGTGTCACGTCGAACGACAGGACATACTGAGTGCACTTGGCAGGAGGCGCCCATGATTCGAAGTCTGTTGATCATCGTCGTGTTGTCGCTGTTCGCGCTGCCGGTTTCCGCACGGGCACAGGACGCCTGCGAGGTCGATGCGGAGAAGCTGTGCAAGGACATCGCGCCCGGGGGTGGTCGCATTATCGCCTGCCTGAAGTCGCACCAGAGCGACTTGTCGCCCGCGTGCAAGGAGAAACTGGCGGCCGCAGAGGCGAAGTTCGAGCAGGTCAAGCAGGCGTGTCAGCCCGACGCGGAGAAGTTCTGCAAGGGCATCGCGCCCGGGGGCGGCCGCATCGCTGCCTGCCTGAAGACCCGCCAGGGCGAGTTGTCCCCTGCCTGCCAGAAGGTCTTCGCCAAAGTGGAGACCGCTGTTCGCGAAGTGCATGAAGCATGCAAGGACGACGCGGAGAAGCTCTGCCAAGGCATCCCGCCCGGCGGCGGGCGCATTTTGGTCTGCCTGAAGTCACATGAGGCCGAGCTTTCTGGAACATGCAAGGCCATGCTCGCGCGCAAGGACAGACCTGCGAAGTAGACCGCGGCCAGCGACAGTGCGCGGTCCCTACAGTTCTTGCCGCCGACCAGTCCTCGGTTCGGCGAGCCAGCCAGAACAGCGCGGCGATCCCTCAGTGGCGGCTCTGTCGCGACGGCGGTGCGCACAACCCACCATTCTCGCGCCGGTATCCACGCAACTACGGGTCCGGCGTTACCAACTCGCCCCAGCAGTTGGTGAAGCCGTTGGCCCGCAACCCACAGGTATGATTCTCGCCGGCGGAAATCTGGGTGAAGGTACCAGATGGGGCAGTGGACTGTCCGAAGGATTTGTCGCCCCAGCAGGCCGCGCTGCCGTCGGTCCTCAGCCCGCAGGTGTGGCCCAGGCCGGCGGAAATCTGGGTGAACGCGCCTGGCGGTGGAGTTGACTGGCCGTAGAAGTTGTCGCCCCAGCAGGTGGCCGTGCCGTCAGCCAGCAGCGCGCACGTGTGCCACCAGCCGGCGGAAATCTGGGTGAAAGTGCCCGCCGGGGGAGTGGACTGTCCGTTCTGGTCGGCACCCCAGCAGGTGGTCGCGCCATCAACTCGCAGCCCGCACGTGTGACCTGCGCCCGCAGAAATCCAGGTGAAGGAGCCTGCAGGGGGAGTGGATTGCCCGTAGGAGTCGTCACCCCAGCAGGTGGCCGTGCCGTCGGCCCACCGTCCGCAGGTGTGATTCTCGCCGGCGGAAATCTGGACCAACACGCCTGGCGGTGGAGCGGACTGTCGGTTCTGGCTATATCCCCAGCAGGTGGCAGTGCCATCAGCGCGCAACCCACAGGTGTGAACCTCACCCGCGGAAATCTGGGTGAACGAACCTGCTGGCGGAGTGGCCTGCCCGTACCGGTTGGATGCCCAACAGGTGGCCGTGCCATCCCCCCGCAACCCGCAGTTGTGAAATCCGCCGGCTGAGATCCGAGTGAACGTGCCTGCCACGGGAGTGGACTGTCCAAAGGAGTTGTCGCCCCAGCAGGTGGCCATGCCATCAGTCCGCAGCCCGCAGGTGTGATACTGGCCGGCGGAGATCTGGGTGAATGCGCCGGCCGGCGGAGAGGACTGCCCGTACTCGTCGTCACCCCAGCAGGTGGCCGTGCCATCAGTCTGCAGCCCGCAGGTGTGATACTGGCCGGCGGAGATCTGGGTGAAGGTGCTCGCTGGCGGAAAAGACTGCCCGTACTCATTGTCGCCCCAGCAGGTGGCAGTGCCGTCGGCTCGCAGCCCGCACGTATGGAAAGAGCCGGTGGAGATTTGGGTGAACATCTGTAGCGCGGGGGTGGACTGCCCGTACACGTCGTTGCCCCAGCAGGCAGCGGTCCCGTCGGCCAGCAGGCCGCATGAGTGGAAAGAGCCGGCAGAGATCTGGATAAACGTGTCAGCCGGTGGAGAGGACTGGCCGAAGCCGTTGTCACCCCAGCAGGCGGCGGTCCCGTCGGCGTGCAACCCGCAGGTGTGCATATAGCCCGCGGAGAGCTGGGTGAAGATGTCTGCCGGTGGAGTGGACCGCCCCTGGAAGTCGTCGCCCCAGCAGGTGACGGTGCCGTCGAGCCTCAGCCCGCAGTTGTGCACGTTTCCAGCGGAAATTTGCAAGAAGGTGCCTGCCGGGGAAGCGGACTCTCCGGAGTCGTTGAATCCCCAACAGGTGGCGGTGCCGTCGACTCGCAAGCCACAGGTATGCGCAGCGCCGGCCGAGATCTGCGTGAAGATGGGCGTCCAGGAAATGCTGCCCCCTTGGCCTGCGATCCCGGCATCGGGCATGGCGCTGTCTGGGCTCACCCCGGCCTCACCGTTTGTCCTGGGGACGGTGTCAGAGCCGGCGTCCGTGGCTGACGTGGTTTCGGTGGCAGTTTCTGTGGTCGTTCCGGCTGATTTGCGGGCGCGGGCGTGGCCCAGCCCAGAGCGGCCGCACCCGGACGTCACCAGGAACGCCAGGATCGCAACCCCGGCGAGTCGCACTGCCGGGCCGCCCAAGCCGCCGAGCCCACCAAACCAAACGGAGCCGCTCGACCTCCGGTCCCTGCTCGCCTTCGTGAGCCCGCAAGCTCCACCTTGGCCCATGGCGGAATTCTACACTTGTCCCGCCACGAGAGCTCGCATCAAGCGCGGCGCAGCTTTGGGTCTAGAGATGGCACTCGCATCGAGCGTGCTGTCGAGGCATGATGCGACCCCATTGACCTAGGACAGCAAGTCCACTACCAAGGGCCAGACAGTTCATTTGGGCTTCCTTGACGGGGCCCCCCATCACGCCAAGGACGCGTTCATGAAGACAATCACCGAGTTCTCCGGGGTTCTCTTGCAACAGGCGACAGCGGCACAGCAGGCCTATCGGGCTGCCCACCCGCAGACCGAGGAGGGGCCGGCAGAGCCGGCGGCGGCCGTCGAGCCAGCGACTGAGGCGGAACCCGTCGTGGAGACGCCGGAACAAGCCGCGGCCGAGCCGCAAGCCGAAGAGGCCCCGGTGGCGCAGGACGGTGCATCGGCCGAGGCCGAGGCAGGGGGCGAACCTGCCAGCGACTCAGCACCCGAGCCTGCCGCGGAGACGACTGCGCCTGACCTTGGCACCGGGCCCGAAGCTGAGGCTGTGGCAGCCGCGATGCAGATACAGGGGGATCGTCTGTCGCGCCTGATGGAGGCGCTCGCAGTGGTCGGCAAGCGCGCGGGCGGGGTGCGGCTGGTGCGCGTCCTGTCGGGCGACAACCCACCTGCCAACGCCCAAAAGAAAGGCGACTTCTACTACGTAGTGGACATGATGCCGCGGTCTGAGGCTCGGCGCGATGGGGATCCGCGTGGCGACGATCGGCGTGGCCGCGATCGGGATGGCCGTGGCGGCGGTCGTGGGCGGGGTCCGGGCGGTCCCGGCGGCGGCCGTGGCCCGGGTGGCGGTCCGGGCGGTGGCCCTGGCGGTGGCCGTGGCCCCGGCGGCTTCGGCGGCCGCGGCGGTGGGTTCAATGCTCTCGGCCGTGACGCCGATTTGCCCAGGGGTGATCTGGCCAAGGGAGGCGACGGGTGGATGCTGACCCGCGCCCCTGACGAACGACGAGGAGGCAATCGGGGGCAAGTCGATCCGACGCGAAGGGAGCAACCAAGCCGGCCAGCGCGGGAGTCGCGATTTGATGGCCGCGGCCCCCGCCCGCCGGGCGAGCGGCCGGCCGGTGACCGGTCCATGGGTGGCCGTCCGCCGCGTGGAGATCGTCCGCCATTCGGAGATCGGCCGCCGCGCGGAGATCGCCCACCGAGCGGAGAACGCCCGCGATTCGGGGATCGCCCAGCAAGCGGAGAACGCCCGCGATTCGGGGATCGCCCGCGCGATCCGGCTGGCGGCGACGGGGTTCGCGCGCCGGGGCCCGGGTCAGGCGGCGAACAACGTCCGCGCCGGAACGGCGGCGAGGATCAGCGGCGTGGCCAGGGCTGGTCCGGGCCGGTGCGCCGGCGTGGAGGATGGGACGAGCCGATGGTTGTTGAACCGAGCCCAGCCCCTGATATCGCGGCCGTGCCGCCACAGCCTGAACCCGCACCGGCGGCGCCCGAGATCGCGCCCGCCAACGAGTCGGCCGAGGGCAAGAAGGAATAGTTTCTCGCGGCCGGCGGGTGCTTCCGGTCAGAAGAGCGGGCGTGTCAGAACGTGCCCGAAATTCTGGCTGGTGGCACGAGGCCCAGTCACTTCGGCTCGTGGCTTGCCGGGTGCGTGTATCTACGTCTGCCGTGGGTTGGCTGGATCGGCTGTTTCCGTTCAGGGTCTTCGACAGGCGAGACAGGGGGAAGCAGCGTGGGCTCGCAGGTGTAGACGACCATGGCCGTACCGTCGCTGCCGGCGACTCGCATGGCGGTCACGACCTCGGTGGGCGGCATCTTTTCCGAGACGCGCGCGGCTCGCTCGATCGGGGCGCGCTCCGACGACAGGGCTGGCGCTGGGTCGGCGGGCGGCGTCTTGTCCGAGGTACGCACGGCTTGCGCGATCGGCGCGCGCTCCGACGACAATGTCGGGACCGGGCCAGCGGGTGGCGGCTTCCGGCTGCTTGCCGGGGCCGGGCCGTAGACGAGCGCCATCCCGGCGCGATCATCGGCCTTCGGGGTACGGACGCCCGCGGTTCCTCCTCGAGGAAACATGAGCGCACTGGGATCGTCGCTATGAGCCAGCCCGAGCACGTGCCCCAGTTCGTGGGTGAGCACAGCTTGAAGGTCGAAACGACCGTCCTCCGCCTCATCGGGAGCCAGGAAACGGCGATCGCATTCGTTGATCTCCACCGTGGCTGACGTCACCACGCCCGTGCGGATATCCGCAGTGAACACCGCCTTGCCCAGGTCGTCCAAGTCCCCCGTCCACTTTCCTCGGCAGAACCGGACGCGCACTGCGGGCCCAGGCGTGCTGACTGCGCGGAAGTGCACTGGTAGTTCCGCGACTCCATTCCACGCCTCGACCGCGGCCCGCAAGGCCTCCTTCACACCCTCGGGCGTGACCATCCGACTGGGCGCACTTGCATCGAGTCCGATCGTGATGTCGGTGTTGACCCAGTGCACTGCTGCGCCGGTGCTGGTGCGGAGAAGCTCAGTTCTCGCCGACACTCCCGGCGCTACGCTCAAGGAAAGCGTTGCTAGAATGATAGTGTGCGCCGGCCGCATGGCCGCTTCTGATCATCGGCTGCTTGGCCGAGATCGTTGATAATGCGTTGTGCCTTTCCATCGGAAAGGAAAGGCACGGGCATTCGTGCTACTAAGAGCCCGAAAACGAGGGGAACCTTCATGCAAGGCAAGAAATCAACGGTTGTGGGTCGCACGGCCGCTACGACTGTCGGATGTGCGGTGGCAGCGTCAGTGATGCTCGCGGGTGTTGCAGTCGCCGGCCCGGCGCCGCCACCTGCGAACGAGGCGCAACGGGCCGCGCAGATCATCGAACGGGCGCTACAGAAGCACGGGGCCGATGTGCATCGATGCTTCGAGCGAGCCCTGGCTGACCGGCTGGATACCGCCGGCAGGGTTGAGATCGAGGTGGAGGTGGGGCCGGCAGGGCGGGTGACTGCGGCGAAACTCCTGTCGCGCGGACAGGCTACGGCTGGCGCGCTATCGGCATGCGTGCAAAAGGCAGCCATGGGCTGGACTGTGGAGGGGATCGAACCAGGTGCCAGGGTCGTGCTGCCGTTCTCATTCCAGTCGCAGATGAGCCAGTTCGTGGTCAAGGCCGAGGACGTGCCCGAGCGCGTGCTCGGCTCTGCTCCGTCCGGCAAGGCCACCGCGGGCCCGAAACGCGACGCCCCCTTTACCGTCAAGGTGCTGGCCGACGAGACCAACATGCGCGTGCAAGGCATCTCGTTGACTCAGTTGAACGTCGGCCCGGCCAGCCGCGTGGCCATGCACCGTCACCCCCGCAGCGCCAAGGTCCTCTACTTGCTCAAGGGCCACGCGCGCCTGCTGGGACCTACCGGAGTGGCACCCATCAAGCTGGACGAAGGCGCGGCGGTGTTCGTGCCCGCTGGATATCCGCATGTGATCGAGAACATGGGCCGCCAGAGCACGGCGATCTTCTTGCAGGCATTCGCGCCACCGGGGCCCGAGCGCGTGTACCGCGACCCGACCGATGTGCGAGGACGGGCCGATTTCGAGGTGATTCGCGACTCGTCCTCGGCCAAGGTCCCAGCCGAGGGGAACGGTCACGTGGTGGCAGTGACAGCAACCGAAGTAGCGGCCGCACCCGCTGCCGGCGGAAAGGGCACGGTCAAGGTTCTGCTTGATACCAAGGCAACCGGCAGCGTCGCTGTGACCGTCAACCTGCTGGAGTTTCCCCTGGGCGCCGAAGTGCCGCGACACGATCATGGACGATCGACGGAGATCCTCTACATGGTGGCGGGGGAAGGCAAACTGAGCGTTGGCCGCGAGGACTACCCGTTTGGCAACGACAGCGTGCTGGTGCTGCCGGCGGGACAGCCTCACGCCATCAAATTCATCACCGAAAAGAGCGACAAGGCCGAAAAACCACCCGAGAAGGTGGTGGCTGTGCAGTTCCTCGCCTCGGCCCGGCCGACAGGAGCTGTGCCCAGCCCCAGCGCGTCGCCTGCCGCGCCCGCCAAACCAGCGGCGAGGACGCGTCCCGGGTCGACCGGTTCGGCTCCATGAACCTCGAGCTGCGCGACGAACAGAAGGTCTAGGGTACGGAAAATGTGATCCCCGAGAGGTTCTCAAGGACCTCATCATAGGATAGGCTGTGCCCCATGCGCGGCACTGTCGGGCCTCTCTGGGTTGCGTGGCTTGCCGCCGCCGTCCCAGCGGCAGGCGGATGCAGTCTGTTCGACCAGGTGGGCGGCGGAGCGCTGAGTTTCGATTTGACTCCCGCACCCTTCGGGATCAGCACGACCGATTCGCGCTGGTGGCAGCCTCCTCCAACCGGCGTGCCGCAGGTGGTCTGTCGCGGCCCGGCCGCGCTGGTAGCTGACTGTTGCCAGCTGTCTCCCATAATCGATCCCGTGGTGGACTGCCAAGAGTACCCGCTAAGCTGCGACGACCACGACAGGTGCGCCTTGGCCTTTGACTACGACGACACCAATGAGATCGATCTGAGGAACGTCCCGGCGCTGCAGGACGAGCGTCATTGGGTTCTCGCGCAGGCGACCATCGACCCACTCGAGATCAGGGTTTCCAAGGCTGACGCTGGGATTGACCCCTTGCCCTTGCGCGCAGTCGGTCTCTACGTCGCCCCCCGAGGCGTCGTCTCAGCTCACGCCGCCGGCGCGATGTTCTTGGCCAGCATCCCGTGGCAGTCGGACGACAGTCAGGTCACTCTCGCCGCCGAGGCGCAGGTTGCGCTTTCAACCTATCTCACGGACTTCAACACGCCGTTTGACCTCATCCTGTCAGGTCAGGTGGTCGAGGAGAGCGGACCTGTGCCCACAGGCGAACTGACGATCAAACTCAAGGGACGGGTGCAGGCGAGTTACTAGGATTTATTTGCAGAAGTCGCGACCAGCGGGGCGGTGGGCGCTGCAGGGGCCGCGGCTGGCAACTCGCGGGTGGCGCGCAGGCCGTCGCCGATCCGATCACGCAGTTCCTTGCCAACCTTAAAGAAGGGCAGGCGCTTCGGCTTTACCTGCACGGACGCGCCGGTCCGCGGATTACGTCCCTTGCGGGCCCGGTAGTGCCGGGTTTCGAAACTGCCGAACCCTCGGATTTCGATGCGCTCGTCCCGGCTCAGCGCCTGGAGCAGACAATCGAATATCGTGTCGAGCAGCAGCCCGGCACGGCCCTTGGGCAGCTTCTGTGCCTGCGACAGGCGCTCGGCAAGCTCCGATTTGGTCATGTCACAAGCCCCACTACGAATCGGCCTCGATAGTATAGATGATTTTGATCCTCGACCCGAATCGGTCCGTAGCTTCAAAGTATCGGCAAGATGGTCGCAGGACTTTACCAGAGGCGCAGACCGTCGGTTGGAGTGACCTACTGGTGGGGCGACCTGCTGGGCGCGCCTACAGGAACTTCGAGTGGTAGGATACTGAGTGCGGGCCATGGCCATCGTCACCCTCACCACCGACTTTGGGTCGGCCGACGTCTACGCGGCCGCCATGAAGGGCGTGATCCTGTCCATGGCTCCCGGCACCGTCCTCGTCGATATCACGCACGAGATCGCTGCCCGCGATGTGGTGGAGGGGGCTCTGATACTGGCCCAGGCGGCGCCTTTCTTCCCAGCCGGCTCGATCCACGTGGCGGTGGTTGACCCGGGGGTGGGCGGCCCTCGCGCAGACGTGATGGTGGAAACCGAGGAATCCACCTTTATCGGCCCGGACAATGGGTTGCTGACCTTGGCGGCGCGCAACCGAAAACGCGCCTTTCGCATCGAGGATCCGGCGTTTCGCCGCGAGCCGGTCAGCCCCACCTTTCATGGCCGCGACGTTCTGGCACCAGCCGCTGGGTGTTTGGCGCGTGGGTTGCCGGCCAGTGGAGCGGGACCGCCGCTCGCCAGCATGACCGAGCTGCCCATTCCCACCAGCGGGCCGCTTGCCGGAGAAGGGCAGGGCGAGGTCATCCACGTGGACCGGTTTGGCAATCTCATCACCTCGTTCGAGGGCAGCCAGCCCCCCACCGGCACATGGGAGATGGAGATGGAATGGAATGACCGCCGGTTGGCTGTGGTCGCGGGGCGGACCTACTCGGACGTGGCGCCCGGCGGATTGGTGCTGTACCCGGGCAGCAGCGGGCAGATCGAATTGGCGGTACGCGATGGCTCGGCAGTCGAGGAGACAGGGGCTCGACGGGGAACACGCTTTCGCCTGAGGAGGACAGGATGACGGCCAACCTTTCCACACGCCTTGTGCTGGTGCTGGTGGTACTGACCGTATCGGCGTGCAGCGTCGGTCAGGGCACGGGAGCAGCCACCGGCAAGCTATTTGTGCTCAACTGCTCAGCCGCCGGCGACTACTGCGACAGCACAGGTGTTTGCGGAACCCCATCGGCGCCGGCTGACTACAGCTTGAACCCCGGCTTCTTCGCCGGCGAGCCCATCGACCAGCTCAGCCAGTTCCCGAGCGGGTCGCCGGCGCCGCTGAGCGGGTCGGAGCCCCGCATGAATCGGATCACCATTCGCCTGCAGCGCTCGGGCAAGCAGATCGAGAACAACGACGCCCTGTTTTTCGATGTAGTGAATTCGTATGAAGTGGCTCGCTGCGTGCGAGGTCGCGAGATTGCAGGCCAGCCCAACCAGCACGACTACGACGATCGCTACTGTTTCCGCGCCTCTCCCACCGGGCCTGGCCGTGTCCGCATTTCCGTGGTGGGCGGCATCATCCATTCGACGCTGAATCCGCTCATGACCTGTACCCGCCCCGTGGCAGCGACCGCCGATGATGCGTTTCCGGTCGATGGTGTCGTGCAGATGGTGGACAATGGGGCTTGGCAGTCGTGGGTCGAATTCACGGACTTCGGCTCTGCCGCGCAAAATGAGCAGGTGGATCCTACCTTGCGCACAGCGGTCGACCCTGCGTTCAAGATCGAACTCGACCAACGGTTGAACGCCACGGCGTTCTACCTGACCCTGCAGGATGAAAAGGTGGTGGTGGCGCAAGAGCAGCTCCAGCCGCCGCCCAACCCCGACATCGGGGGCTGGCTGAGCGGGCAGTTTGATTTCGACCTGAAGCGAGGGCAGGGAGCGCAGATCTTTCCCTGATGGGTCGGCCCGCGCCTGCCGCCCTGCCCATCGACCCGCTCTTGCCGGGGATCGTGGCGTCGCTGCGCGCGCGCGGCGCTGTCGTGATTGAGGCGCCGCCGGGCGCGGGAAAGACCACCCGAGTTCCCCCCGCCCTGCTCGACGCGGGTTTTGGCCAGCGGGGAGAGATCGTCGTGCTGCAACCCCGCCGTCTGCCGGCGCGCCTGGCGGCCGAGCGCGTGGCCGGCGAACGTGGCGAGCGCATCGGCGATACGGTGGGCTACACCGTGCGCTTTGCGGAGGAGGCCGGCCCACACACACGCATCCGCTTCGTCACCGAGGGGATCCTGCTGCGGCGACTGTTGAACGAGCCGACGCTGCCTGGGGTGGAGGTGGTGATCCTCGACGAGTTCCACGAGCGCCATCTGGCCAGTGATTTGGCGTTGGCTTTGTTGCGGCGCCTGCAACTCACGGAGCGGCCTGACCTGGGCCTGCTGGCCATGTCGGCGACCCTGGACGCAACGCCGGTGTGCGAGTTCTTGGGCGATTGCCCGCTGGTGCGCAGCGAGGGCCGACTGTTCGACATTTCGCTAGAGCATCTGCTCCAGCCCGACGCGCGACCGCTGGCCGATCAAGTCGCGAGCGCCGTGCGTCGGCTGTGCCAGGAGGGACTCGAGGGCGACGTGTTGGTCTTCCTGCCCGGCGCCGCCGAGATCCGGCGCGCCGCCGAGAAGCTGGCGGCGCTGGCCGAGGCCCGCGATCTCTTGCTCTTGCCGTTGCACGGTGATCTGCCGGCTGCCGAACAGCGACGGGCGGTGGAGCCTGCCCCTCGCCGCAAGGTGATTCTTTCCACCAACGTCGCCGAGACCTCGGTCACCATCGACGGCGTGGTCGCGGTGATCGATTCGGGGCTGGCCCGCATCGCATCGCATTCGCCGTGGAGCGGTCTGCCGGTGCTGGCGGTGGGCAAGATCAGCCAGGCCTCGGCTATTCAGCGTGCCGGCCGAGCGGGCCGCACGCAACCCGGGCGGACGTTGCGCCTGTACACGCAGCACGATTTCGATTCGCGCCGGCCACACGAGGTCCCCGAGATCGCGCGGCTCGATCTGGGCGAGGCGCTCTTGACCCTGGCGGCGCTGGGCGTGGGCGAAGGCGAGAGCTTCGCGTGGTTCGAACCGCCTGCAGCACCGGCGCTGCAAGCCGCGCACGATCTGCTCCGGCGGCTAGGCGCCCTGGATGGTCGGGGCAGGCTGACCGATACCGGCCAGCAGATGCTTCGTTTCCCGGTTCATCCCCGGCTGGCCCGGCTGATCGTCGAGGGCGAGCGGCGAGGCGTGGGCCAGGACGCAGCGGCGCTGGCCGCCCTGGTTGCGGAGGGAGACATCAGCGACACGGCGCGAACGCGGTTCGCGGGGCAGGGCGAACGCGCGGGCGCGCCGGAAGGGGCCGACCTTCTCGAAAGGCTGGATCGCTTCCAGCAAGCGCGAGCCGTGCGCTTTGCTCGGGAGCGGTTGCGTGGCCTGGGTGTGGATGCGCGCGCGGTTGACACAGCTGAGATGGCGCGGCGGCAGCTCGCTGCGGCCTTGCGGCGGGATGGGTCGGCCGGGCGGCCGACGCAGTCGCGTGGGGAGCCCGCCCAGGCTGATGCCATCGACGAGGCGTTGGCCATGGCCACCTTGGCGGCCTTCCCTGACCGGGTGATGCGCCGACGCAGCCCGGGCAGCAACCAGGCGCTGCTGGCTTCCGGCGGCGTGGCTGACGTCGGGGCGCAGCCACCCGATGACCTGCTCTGCGCGGTGGACGTCGAGGAGCGCACCGGCGCAGTGGCCCGTCGGGGCGGCCGGGCCGTGCGCGTGCGTCTGGCGGTGGGCATCCGTCCCGAGTGGCTGCTCGACATCGCGCCGGGGGAACTGGCGGAGCGTGATGAGCTCGAGTGGAACGCGGACCGCCAGCGCGTGGAGCGGTGGAGTCGACTGCTGTGCGGCGCGATCGTGCTGGAAGAATCGCGCCAGCCTGCGCTACCCTCGGCCGAGGCGAGTCGTCTGCTTGCCGAGGCCACCCTCGGGCAGCGCGGACCAGAGCGCGGGGAAGCACCGGCGGCCTTGCAAGCCAAGCTGGAGGTCTTGCGCCTGGCCTTTCCTGAGGCGGGCGTTCCCGCGCTGGACGCCAAGCAGTGGCAAGTCATGGTGGTGGCGGCTTGCGATGGCATAACCAGCTGGGCCGAACTGCAGGTCAGCCCGATCGAGGATCGCTGGCTGGCCAGCTTGCCGGCGCCGGTGGCCCGGCTGCTGCGCGAGGCGGTTCCCGAGCGGACACGCCTAGCCGGCGGCCGCATGGTTCCCGTACACTACGAGTCGGGCAAGCCGCCTTGGATCGAGTCGCGTCTGCAAGATTTCTTCGGCATGCCTGCCGGGCCGAGCATCTGCAGGGGGCGGGTGCCGCTGACCTTGCACCTGCTGGCGCCCAACCACCGTGCGGTGCAGGTTACCAGCGACCTGGCCAACTTCTGGCGCCAGCACTACCCCGCAATTCGGCGCGAGCTGTGCCGCCGCTACCCACGCCACCCATGGCCCGAGGACGGCGCCAGCGCCACTGCCCCGCTGCCGCACGGGCGTCCCGGTGGACGGAGTCGCTAGCCATCCGACGCGGGGGCGGACAGGGAGGGGTGTGACATGAAGAATGGGATGGCCTCGGCCATCAGATCGAGATCGGGATCGAGTTGCTTGCCGATGCCCTCGGTGACCGCGATGGCGATGTTCACGATGGTGAACGCCGGGGTCATGCGGATGCGGTGGCGCCGCAGGATGCCCAGCATGTCGATCAGCACCTTGCCGACCTGGACATCGGCGAGACGGTGGCCCCAGTAGCGGGCCACAAACTCGATGACTGAAACGCGAAACGCCTCGTAGGTGGTCTGGTCGTCTGCGTGGCTGGTGGACAGCGAGTACATCTGCTTGGCCATCGTGCCGCCGTCCCGCTGGGCCCAGGCGGCAAAGAAACGCGCCAGCGCCGCGCGGTGAGGCGGGTCGAGCTCCCCGACCAGACCCAAATCGAGCAGCGCCACCCGATCGTCCGTGGTGATGAAGATGTTCCCCGGGTGCAGGTCTGCATGCACGAAACCGTCCTCGAAGATCATCTTCATGAGCGCGTGCATGCCCAGACGGGCGATGCGCTTCGGATCCGATCGCGTGTGGCCTACGCCCAAGATCTTGGTCCCTTCGATGAATGACATGCACAGGATGCGCTCGCTGGACAGCTCGGTCAGTACCTCGGGAAAGACCACCTCCTTCTCGTCGCGGAAGTTCTCGCGAAAGCGCTGGTTGTTGCGCGCCTCGATGCAGAAGTCGAGTTGGGCGAACACCGCGCGTCCGAATTCCTCGACCGCAGACTCGGGTTGCACCGGGACCAGGGGAGGCAGCTTGCCCAGCCAATGCGCGACCGTACGCATGACCGCGAGGTCGAAGGTGCAAAGCTCGACCAGGTTGGGACGTCGCACCTTGACCGCCACCACGCGGCCGTCGGGCAGGCGCGCCTTGTGCACCTGCGCGACCGACGCCGAGGCCAGGGGAACCGGGGAGAATTCGGCGAAAATCTCGCGCAAGGGGCGGTGCAGATCCTCCTCGATGGTGCGCACCACGTGGGCAAAGGGGAAAGGTCCCACGTCATCCTGCAGGTGCTCAAGCGCGTGGGTGATGTGTTCGGGAAGTAGATCCGGGCGCGTGCTCATGATCTGGCCGACCTTGATGAAGGTGGCGCCCAGCCTGCGAAACAGATTGAGCACGCAACGGCCAAACCAGGCCTGACGGCGCTTGCGTCCCGAAAGAGTGACGACCAGCCACAACCAACCCAACAGCCAGTGCAATCCTTGCTGAATGAACAGGACAAGGATGGTCAGAGCGCGCAGAAAGAGCCGCGTATTGGTGAAAGTGGCTCGCACCATCTCGGAAGGCTATGATTGTCCCACTCTCAACGTATGACGTCCACCGACAGGCTCTCGCCCTATGCCGCGCTCGAGGACAAGCTCGGCTATTCCTTTCGTGATCCCACCCTGTGCGAGACTGCGCTCACTCACAGGTCGTGGATGAATGAGACGCTGCAGACCGATCGTTCGGACAACGAACGGCTTGAGTTCCTGGGTGACTCGGTGCTGTCCCTGGCCATCAGCGACATGCTGATGAGACGCTATCCCGAACATCCCGAGGGCGAGTTGTCGAAAGCGCGGTCTGCCCTGGTCAACGAGGCGGGTTTGGCGCGCGTCTCGGACGACCTCTTGCTCGGTCAGTGGATTTTCCTTGGCCGTGGTGAGGAGCAGGCTGGTGGGCGGCAGAAACGGTCGCTGCTGTCCAATGCACTGGAAGCGCTCCTGGGCGCGGTCTATCTCGACGGAGGCTTTGCTGCGGCCATGCAAGTCGTGGAGAGACTGTTTCAACCCGCCTTGGCCGACACACCGGCCAGCACCGCGCGCGATTTCAAGTCGCGCCTGCAGGAAGTTTCGCAGGCCTGCCTGCAAACGGCGCCCAGCTACACCGTCGTCGCCGAGCACGGACCCGATCACGACAAGACCTTCGAGGTGGCGATCTCGCTCGGCGACAGGGAGTATGGCCGCGCCCGCGGAAAGTCGAAGAAGGAAGCCCAGCAGAACGCGGCTGAAATGGCACTGGCGGCGTTGCAAGCTGAACGCGGGGATTCCTAGCGTGTTGGATCCGAAGCAGATCCCCGACGACGTTCTTTCCGTGTGTCGCCGGTTGCTCGAGGGCGGGTTCGAGGCGTATCTGGTGGGCGGTTCCGTGCGCGATCTGCTGCTGGGACGAACCACAGGCGATTTCGACGTGGCGACCAGCGCGCGCCCCGAGGAGATCTTACGGGTCTTTGGTTCGCGCTTCAGCGTTCCCACTGGGCTCCAGCATGGCACGGTGACGGTGCTGGTGGGCGACTTCCCGCGTCCTGTGGAGGTCACGACCTTCCGAGGGGAGGGTGCGTATCTGGACGGCCGACACCCCTCGGTGGTGACCTTTGGCGCGACCCTGGCCGAGGATCTTTCGCGCCGGGACTTCACCATGAATGCCATCGCCTATGATCCACAGGCAGGCGCAGTCATCGATCTTCATGAAGGCCAGCAGGACATCGTGCGCCGGCTGGTGCGCACGGTGGGCGATCCCATCCAGCGATTTTCCGAGGATGGCCTGCGCCCCATGCGTGCCGTGCGCCAGGCGACCCAGCTCGGGTTCGAGGTGGACGCGGCCACCCTGGCCGCCATTCCCGCCACCCTGGATGTTTTCCGCAAGGTCTCGGCTGAACGAGTGCGCGACGAGCTTTTCAAGCTGCTGCTTGCGCCCGCCCCCTCGCGCGGGATCGAACTCATGCGGCAGACCGGCCTGCTGGCTGAAGTTCTGCCCGAGTTGTTAGCCACGTTCGGGTGCCGGCAGAACCGCTATCACAAGCACGATGTCTACCAACATAGCCTGGCCACCCTGGATGCCGCGCCAGCCGAACCCATCCTGCGTCTGGCGGCGCTGCTGCACGACGTAGGCAAGCCGAGCACGCAGACGCCACAGCCAGACGCGCCGGGTGAGTTCGGATTTTTCAAGCACGAGAGCGTGGGCGCGGAGATGGTGGAAGAGATAGCCGACCGGTTGCGCCTGTCACGCGCGGAGACCGAGTTGTTGGTCGCGCTGGTGGCGCACCACATGTTTTTCTACACGCCGGAATGGACCGACGGCACGGTTCGTCGTTTCGTCAATCGCGTGCAACCCGAGCGCATTCCCCTACTGTTCTCTCTGCGCGAGGCCGACATCGTCAGCCGTGGGCGGGGCGAAGATCGCGAGTGCGAAACCCGCGAGTTGCGCGCCCGCATCGCGCGGGTGGCAGCCGAAGATGCAGCCTTGCGGGTTAAGGATCTGGAGGTGAACGGTGCGGACGTGATGCGTGTGCTGGGCGTGGGTCCCGGGCCCGAGGTGGGCCGGGTTCTCAACCGTTTGCTCGAACGCGTGCTCGACGATCCGGCGCTCAATCAAAAAGAGACTCTGGAACGCCTCATTCCCGAGGTGGCGGCGAGCTAGCCGCGTGGGGAGCCCGACGGCTCTGCCGGCGGCGCACCATCGCGGGAGGGGTTGGGAACCCTTTGAGGGTTCCCATATCAGACTGGGTAGCTCAGCATCTCCATCTCGGAAGCCGGCTCACCAAGGGCGGGCGGTGCGGTGCCAGCTCTCAAGGTGGCGACCACGGGTTTCTCGATTTCGCGCAGTCTCACGACGCGCTCTTCGCCGCGGTCGCCGTCCTGGCAGCGCACGAGGAGCTGCGCTGGCTCCAGGTCAGTGGTTGCCTGGATCGCAAGGGCTGAGCTGCCAAGGAAGGCTGCGTTCATGCGATCGGCCAGGGGAGGACCCAACTTGGGGCCGGCTCCTCCCTCAGGAAACAGCACCAGGAGCGGCTTCAGACGCTCGGCCACGGAGGCCAGCAAGGGACCATGGGTCGCGTTCGACGGCGGACCAGCGAGGGCATCACCGGAACAGCACAAGATACGATCCGCGCCTGCTGTTCCCACTTCACCAGCCAGGGCAGCGAGTTCGTCGGGGGTGGTAGGCCCAAGTGCCAGAAGCGCGTACACCGTTGCGCCGAGATCGTCGGCAACTCGCCGCGCTTCCGCCAGGGCGAAACGCGACGGGGCCGTCATCGCTGCGTCGAGAATTTCTATGTAGGCAATAATGCTAGCCATACGAGCCGAAAGACCATTGTACCGGTCTCCGTGGTAAAGTGCAGTGACAAGCATGACCGTCGGCGAGAGCCCCCCTCTGGGCACGGACCCGCTTATTTCGCAGCTCGTCGCAGATCGCTACCGGGTGATTCGCAAGCTGGGCGAGGGCGGGATGGGGGCGGTCTACCTGGCCGAGCACGTGGTGATCGAGAAGAAGCTCGTGCTCAAGGTGCTTGCCCCAGAGTTGGCGCGCAGGGAGGACCTGGTCGCGCGTTTCTTGCAAGAGGCGCGCAGCGCTTCGCGCATCTGCCACGAGAACGTCATCGACATCTCCGATTTCGGTCAGTCCGCCGAGGGCTACGTGTACATCGCCATGGAGTACCTGGAGGGCAAGGACCTGGGCGAGGTGGTGCGGGTGGAAGGAGCCCTGGCTTGGTCGCGCGTGCGCGACATCGTGATGCAGATCTGCCGGGCCCTGCGGGCGGCGCACGACAAGGGCATCGTCCATCGGGACATGAAGCCCGAGAACATCTTCCTCATCCAGCGCGAAGGCCGGCCCGAGTTCGTCAAGATCCTCGACTTCGGTATCGCCAAGATCATGGGGCTGGACCCGAATGGCCCGCGCCTGACCCGTACCGGGATGATCTTTGGCACCCCCGAGTACATGGCACCCGAACAGGCCGAGGGCAAGGAAGCCGATCATCGCGTGGACATCTACGCTGTTGGCTGCATCGCCTACCACCTGTTGACCGGCCAGACGCCTTTCATTGCCGAGAACTTCATGGCGATGCTGACCAAGCACCTTATGGAGGACCCGGTGCCGCCCAGCGTGCGCCGGCCCGACCTGGCCATCACTCCCGAGATGGACGCCCTGGTTTTGAAAGCGCTGGAGAAGGACCGCGACAGGCGCTACCAGACGATGGCGGAGTTGCTCGAGGCGGTTTCGACCTGCCGCGGACCCGACAAGGCATCGGGGCAGCACCCCGCCGCAAGTTACACGCGCGAGATGGGGGGCGCCCATGCCAAGGCGGCCCTCAAGGCAGCCAAGCCAGCGGAGCGCGCGTCCGATACCGAGCTGGTGCCCCGTGGCTGGGAGGAAGCCGCCGCATCCGAGTTCGGGGATCGGCCAGCCCGTGCGCGGCCGAACAATACGCTGATCCTGGCCGTGGTGGGCGTGGCCCTGGGCGTGGCAGGAGCCCTGTGGTTTGCTCTGTCCCGCGGCAGTACTCCGCCGCCGGCCCCGGCACCGGTCGCGGCGAAAGTGAATCCGGCCCCGGTTCTGGCCCCGACACCCGCGCCGGCCGCTGTTCCGGCTCCGGCCCTGGCGCCGGTTCCGGCCGCGCCTGCGGCACCGCAGGCCACTGCGCTGACCGCCCCGCCGACGGCAGTTGCTGCGGAGCCAGCCGCGGCGCCGGAAGCCGCCGCCGAGCTCGATGCGCCCGGCAAGCACGGCCGCCCGGCCGCGCACCACAAGACCAAGCCTGGCCGCGCACAAGCCGGGGCGGCGCCGGCGAAGGCAAGCGCGCCTCCCCCAACCAAGGTTCCTCCCACGCCCACGCCAGCCAAGCTAACCCCGCCCCGGCCGCCCGCACCGCCTTCGGACTTGAAGCCGTTCCCCGGGATGTGAGGCGCAAGAGGGCTCCGCGTCCTCGCCTCTCCCCTCTGTGTTCTCGGCGTGGTTCAACCTCGCCGAGACGACGTCGTCTTCTTCCGCTACCTTCGCCTCGGCGGTCGTGCGGGTTCGCACATGATCGCTCGCCCGTTCCGTTCCTTCCCGACCAATCCGGCACACAGCTTTTCACCGTCGGCGGAATCGACGTTGATGTAGGTGTGCGTGTTCATCGTGTCGATGGCCGCCGCGGGCACTGTTACACCCGTGCTGGCCAGCAGCGCCGCGATCTCGTCAGTCGAAACGCCATCCTTGCGGCCCAGGTTGAGATACAGGCGGACCTGACCAGGCGCCGGAGCCTGGTAGCCGGTCCCTGGAGTTTGGGTACTGGCCGCCGGCAGCGGGCTGGTTGCGGGCGGTGTCAGGCCGGGCGCCTCGTTCGTCTCCGTCGAAGAAACAGCACTTGCCGTGGGCGTACGGCCGACCTCTTCGCTCCACACCTCCCAGAATTCGCGGCCATCGCTCGGCGGGGCTGCGGAGGATGTCGCTGGCTGCGAGGGGCGGGCGACTCTCTCAGGTCGCGGGCTGCGCTCGGGCCGCGCGTGACGCTCGTCGCCGGACCGTGGGCGATCGGACGGCGCGCGTTCGCGGTCACGCGGAGGCCGGCCGCGATCCGGCCTGGATCTTTCGCGATCCCGGTAGCGGACGTGGCGTTCCGGTGCAGGCTCGCGCGAGGGCGGGCCGGGTTCGTCGCCGGGCTTGTTAGCTGGTGCCGCGCGCCCGCCACCGTCATCCTGACGAGGCGGCGCAATCCGCTCGACGTGAGCCTCTTTGCCGGTCAGGGCCTCACGCAGCAGGCATCCGATCAGGCGCTCACCATCGCCAGCTCCCACTATTCGCCGGGCCAGCGCGCGCCATTCAGGCCCCGCATCGCCGGGAATGAGACTGCGCAGCCGCAACACACTCTCCCCCTCGCGCTTGGAGCGCAGCTCCGCCTCCGAGGGCAGCGCCCGCTCCTCGGGCCGGATCTTGTAGAGCAACTTGAGGTAGTAGAACGATCCCACCTCGGTGGGGCCGATGAGCGAAACCGCGTGACCCGAGCGACCCGCGCGGCCGGTCCGACCGGTGCGGTGGATGTACGCCTCGGGCGATTCCGGGAAGGTGTAGTTGATCACGCAGGGCAGGTTCTCTATGTCAATTCCGCGCGCCGCCACGTCGGTGGCCACCAAGAAGCGGATGCTGCCGGCGCGCATCCGGGTCATGACATTCTCGCGCTCCGACTGCGATAGGTCCGACGAGATGGCCTCGGCGTCCAGTCCCTGCCGGCGTAGATACTCGGCCACCCGGCCGGTTTCTTCCCGGGTGTTGCAGAAGATGAGTGCGCGATCGGGATTCTCGAAGGCGAGGACGCGAGTGAGTTCAGCTTCTCGCTGCCCGCCCGGGATGGAGTAGTAGATGTGGCGAATCTCGTGCACGCCCACGAAATCGGCCGACAGGGCAATCATCTCGGGCTCGTGCATGTAGCGGCGTGCGAGCCGCTGGATACCTTCGGGCAAGGTGGCCGAAAACAGCATGGTCTGTCGCTCCTTGGGCGTCCGTTCCAGGATGGCTTCGATGTCTTCCTGAAAGCCCATGGACAGCATCTCGTCACATTCGTCGAGCACGGCGCACTTGACCTTGTCTAGGTGCAAAGTCCCTCGTCGCAAATGGTCGAGTATCCGTCCCGGCGTACCGCACACGATCTGCCCGCCGGCACGGAGCTGCTCGATCTGGCGACCCATGGGCGCTCCGCCATACACGGGAACCACGGACAGACCGGATTGGGCGCTGATACGCGCGATCTCGGCGGCCACCTGCAGCGCCAGCTCGCGCGTGGGCAGAAGCACGATGGCCTGCACCGACTTCTGGTTGGGGTCGACCATCCAGTCGGCGAACGGAATTCCAAAGGCCGCGGTCTTGCCTGAACCGGTGCGTGACTGGACCATGATGTCGCGGCTCGCCCGCACGAGCGGAAGGGTCACGGTTTGCACCTCCATCGGCTCGGTGAAGCCCATCTCGGCCACGGCCTGCAGGACCTCGGGCCGAAGGCCCAGGTCGGCAAAAGAAGTCCTTTTCTCGACGGGGCCGTCAGCGGCCGCGGGGGTGGGGGACGGGACGTCGGGGTTGTCTCTGGCTTCTGCTTGATCGATCATTCCTTGTCTCCTGATGGCGAGCCGGTCGTACCGATGGCTTCGCCGAGTTTCGCAAGGCGCTTGTCGAGGCGGCCCAGCCGCGGGACAAGGTCCTTGGCAAAGCGCTTGAGCGCTTCTGTGTACGTGGTCTGAATGCTGCCCAGCTCTTCATGAGCCGCAGACATGGCTTCCATCTCCCTGGGCGCCTGGGCCGGTCGTGCCTCGGCCTGAAGCCGGCAGCGTAGCCCGAGCCCCACCCACTGCGCCCGCCAAACCGCGCCTTCGTCGGCCCAGCGCTGCAGTTCATCGGCGTCGTCGTTGGCGAGAAGGTGATGGGAGCGGTCCAGGTACTTCCGCAACGCGACCGACACGTCACGCAACTCGCCAAAGCAACTGGCTATCTCCCGCTGCGAAACCCGGGCGCTGATCTCGTCGCCGGCTGGAAGGGCGTGGCGTCTTCGGTACAGGCTCACGCTCACCGACAGCAAGAGGTACAGGCTGCCGAGCGCGATGATCGAGAGGATCGTCCAGGAAACCAGTCTGCGGTATTGACGGAATTCTTGGGCTGGTTGTTTTGTGGGTAAAGACACGGTTCTTGGGGGCGACGAGAGATCCACCCCTGCCCGTCGAAAGGGGGCTCCCAGCGAGGAGCGCGCGTCGCCGGAGCGCCAGCGAGTAGGTACAATTTACGAGGCCGAAGGCCGCTTGTCAAACTTCATCGTGTTCACGGGCATTCCAGATCCACGATCCAGGTCGTGCGCACCACGAAGCCCCCATCTGTCACCGAGTCCAGCGGCAGGTCAGCGGGCGCCTGGTCAGCGGGGAGGAAGGGCCGGTCTGCCACGGAAAGCGTCACACGGTGGGAAGCAAGCCCGGAAGCGATGTGGTTGTCCGAGCAGCTCGGCGCGAAGCGGATGATCTGTCGATTGACCGTACCGCTGGGTGGCAGCTTGAACAGCGGCAGCCCGATGCGTGAGGTAAAATCGTAGGGCGGGTAGTCGATGAGCCAGAGAACCCCGAGGATGTCCTCCAGGTTCGGGTCACCGAGAGTGACCTCGATGGTGCCCCCGGCACTGGGCAGTACCGCACCCGCGGCCGGCGTGCTGCTTACTACAAAGGGTGAATAGTTTCCTCCTGGATCCTCGAACTGGGGCGCCATGGGGACAACGCAGGCGCAGGCCCAGAGGGGCAGGGCGGCCAGCCAGGTGGGTTTCCAGGTCAAGGAAGCCGTCCCGTGTCGTCGCCCGGGGGCAGAATGTCATCGGGGCCAGCACCCGATTCCTCGCGTTCGAGGTGTCGGAAGATGGTGCGCGGATCCACACCCAGGTCGCGCGCGGTGCGGGTGCGATTGCCGCCGTTGAGGCTGAGCACCTCGTTGATGTACTGCCGCTGCCAGCGCTCGCGCGCATCGGCCAGGGTCAAGATGGCGGGTAGCTCGTCAGAGTTGATGCCGAGGTCATCGGGCCCGAGCAGCGCCTTGTCAGCCAGCACCAGCGCCTTCTTGATACGGTTTTCCAACTCGCGGATGTTTCCCGGCCAGTGGTAGCGCTTGATGGCGGAGATGGCGCCGGGAGTGAAGCCGCGCACCTTGCTGAGCAGTTCCTGCGCGTAGCGCGACAGAAGGTAGCGTGCCAGCACCACCACGTCGTCACCGCGATCGCGCAGAGGCGGCAGCAGCAGGTGCACGACGTTGAGCCGGTAGTAGAGATCCTCGCGGAAATGGCCGGCCTTGGTGTCGGCCTCCAGATCGCGGTTGGTGGCGGCGATGACCCGGATGTCCACGGGCTCGTTGGCCGTGTCGCCCACGCGGGTCACGGTGCGGTCCTGCAAGGCACGCAGGATCTTCACCTGCAGGGCCAGCGGCATCTCTCCGATCTCGTCGAGCAGCAGGGTGCCCTTGTTGGCCACCTGGAAGCGGCCGGGCTTGCTGGACACGGCGCCGGTGAAAGCCCCGCGCACGTGGCCGAACAACTCGGATTCCAGCAGGTTCTCAGGAATCGCGCCGCAGTTGATGCTGACAAAGGGACCCTTGGCCCGGGGCGAGCGGTTGTGGATCTCTCGCGCGATCAGCTCCTTGCCCGTGCCGGTTTCGCCGGTGACCAGCACCGTGATGTCCGTCCCGGCCACCCGTTCGACCTTGCGAAAGACTTCTTGCATGGCGGGTGAGGAGCCCAAAATCTCGCCGAACCGCATGCGTTCGATGCGTTCCTGCAACGATCGCTTGTCGAGTTGTAGCTCGTTGACCAAGAGCGCGTTGCGGATGAGCAGCGAGGCTTGCGATGCGAAGATGGTCAGGATCTCGAGCGCCGCCTCGTCAAAAAGCTGGGCCACGTTGTCGTTGCCCACATAGATGATCCCGATCAAGTTGCCGCGCTCGAGCAGCGGCACGCACATCACCGAGGTCAGGCGCAGGTTCATCACCGAGAGCGAATCCTTGAAGTCGGTGTCGTTGAGCGCGTCCGAAATGATGAGCGGCTTCTTGGT
>Ga0182021_10002156_pt1 | contig 22941 bp, 14 predicted proteins | sample 612E3MmetaG_FD_120493 | JGI IMG/M metagenome (GOLD analysis project Ga0182021, IMG submission 120493) | Permafrost microbial communities from Stordalen Mire, Sweden - 612E3M metaG (Illumina Assembly) | ecosystem: Environmental > Terrestrial > Soil > Wetlands > Permafrost | place: Sweden... | reverse complement strand
TTGGCCCGCTGGTACATGGGCAGGCCGGTGATGTCCCGGTCGTCCACCAGAATGCGGCCCGCCTCGGGGCTGATGAGCCCCACGATCATGTAGAACGAGGTGGTTTTGCCGGCGCCGTTGGGGCCCAGCAGCCCGACAACTTCGCCCTGCTGGACGTGTACCGACACGTCGTCCACCACCCGCCGGCCGCGGTAGCTCTTGGAGATGCCAACGGTCTCCAACTTGCTCATCCGGCGGCTATTTGCAGGCTCGGTTGATTCGACTTTGGGCAGGCTGCCCGGACTGGCCATTAACCAGCAGCCTATCATCGTTGGCAAAGTAGGTCAAATCGTGGCCCTCGGTCGAGCCCTTGCAGCTATCCTCGAATTTCGGCCGGCCGCCGTTCAGAACCACCTTCTGCCCGCCGGTGTAGTACTCGGCGTGCTGGCTGGTGGCCACGCGGGTACGCGCCGGATTGGCCCAGCGGATGGCCACGTTGCCGTCGGCGAAAGCCTTCTCGAGCCGGGAATCGGCATTGGAATCCGCCAGGGTGGCGTGCAGGTCCGTGCAGGTGACGTGCATGCCCTGATGGTCCAGGATGGAGCCGCCGGAGTAAACCGCCAGCCGGTCGTCATCGGTGTAGGTGAGATGCGGCGCGCGCACCACGGTCGATACCGCGGGTTTGGCGGGAGTCTTTTTCGCGCTCGCGGCGGCAGCGGGTTTCTCGCCGGGGTCCTTCTTCGGCTCGTCCCAGAAGGTGGTCGCGACGTGGCCGTCGGCCTTGAGGATGCGCTTTCTGCGGTCCACGTCCACGGTGTCGGCGGCGATGCGGTTGGCGCCCTGCCACATCACCACGTTGCCCTCGTAGTGGAAGACGTGGTTGGAATCGCGCGAATCCATCTTGCGGGCCTGGGCGTTGAGCGGCTCGTCGCCGTTCAGCATCTGCGAGTTCTTTTTGGAGTCGTGCTCGGGCATGCGGCTGGAGTTCACGTTGCCCTCGGCGGTGAAGTCGCCGGAGTGCTGGTCCATGCGGATGCGGTCGGCGCGGGTGCTCCCGGTCGAGTCGGACATGCGCGCGCCGGTCTCCAGCACGATGGCGTCGTTATCGAGCGAGGCTTTGGCCGCGCTGGCCTTGCGGTCGCCCTCGTTGTAGGTGAAGGCGCCGAACTGGTCCGTGGACGTCATCTTGCCGGTGGCGGGGTCGAAATGCGCCACCAAGCCCTTGCTGGCCGTGGTGATGACGGCGCGGTTGCGTTTCTTCTCGTCGGCCGTGGGGTCGGTCCGGGTCTTGGCGTCGTTCACGTTGAACTGCTGCAGGCGGTTGGCGGGCCCGTAGAAGATGGTCATCAAACTGCCGTCGAGCACGCGATGGTGCTGAGCGGGCAGGTTGGGCTGGAACTCGAGGGTGCCCGCGGAATGGGTGGACACGGTCTCGATTTCGCGTCCGCCGGGGCGCATTCTCATTTCCAGGCTGTTGCTGCGCAAAATGTGCGTTTCGCCCAACTCGCGGCCAGGCGCGGGCAAGGGTTTGGCCAGGACTTCGCCGTGGCCGTCCGCCACAACGCGCGCCAGCGAACTCTCCTTCTCTTGGACCGTGAACGCCATTTCCACGCGGTCGCCCGTGACGGTGGTCTCGGCGGTTTCCGCCGTAGACACCAGCCGCGCATTGCCCTGCGCCCCGATGGCCTGCACCAACCCGGTTGCGCCGTAGTCCACCACCACGTGGTCGGCGCTGTAATGCAGTTTGCGTTTGTGGACGTCGTCGATTTCGGTGCCGTGGGCATGCTCCGACAGAATCTGGTGGACGGTGTGGTGAACGGTCTTGCCGTCGTTGGTCACCAGGAGGTGGATGACTACGTTCTCGCCGTCCATGGTGGTGCCGCCGCGCTCCATTCGTCCCCAGGGGGTCAGAAAGACCTCGGAGGTGGTTTCGCGGTACACCAGGTTGCCGGCCTCGATCTTCATGGGCTTGGCGTTGGGGCCGATGGGGCGCCAGTTCACAACCACTGCGGTCTTCAGCTCGAGGTGCCGGTCGGTGGGATCGTAGATCGCGCCCACCGCCAGGCCATCGCCGTGCTCGAAGGTGAAATGCGTAGGCTTGTCGGTTTCGGCGCGGCCGGTATCGGTATCGAAAGTCACACCCGAGCTTTCCACCGAGACCGGGGTGCGTTCCGGCTGCCCCTGCGCCGGCATGTTGAGCGTGATCTTGACCGCGCCCTCGGAGTACATGCGGTGGTCGTTCTGGAAAAGCGTTGCCGCATCGCTCTGCACCAGGTCATAGGAGGTGCAGGCCTTGTTGAATAGCTTGAGCTTAACGTCCGCCAGGTTGACGTGCTGCGAATCCCGGACGGCCTTGGTTTCGTGGGCGGCCACTTCCACCCGGGCGCATGGATCGCCAGACCCTTTCTGCACCCAGTGGAAGTCCTGATTCAGCGACTGGAGGTCGCTGGGCAGGGCCATCGGCTTGGGCGGTGCCTGCGCCCGCATCTTGTGTTGTAGCGCTCGATACTTGAGGCCGACGCCGGCGAGAATTACGGCGATCGCCACCAGCAGGAGCCAGCGCGTGCCTCGCATGGGGGTAACCCCAGTATAACCCGCCCCGCCAAGGCTCGGCCGGTTGGCGCGGACCGCTGTCGCGAACCGCAGTTTTTACAACCCCAAGCACTCCGAGTTCGGCGAGAATAGCCGTATGGCAAACCAAGTTCAACCGATTCCCGAGGGGTTCCACACGCTTACGGCCTACCTGCTGGTGGCCGACGCCGAGAAGGAAGTCGAATTCGCCAAGGCCGCTTTCGACGCCCGCCCGTTGCATATTTCGAGGCTGCCGGATGGTTCCATCATGCACGCCACGCTGAAGATCGGCACGTCCATGCTTATGCTGGGCCAGGTTCAGGGTGACATGAAGCCCGTCCCCTCCATGCTCTTCATGTATGTGGAGGACGTGGACGGGGTGTATGGGCGCGCCGCGAAGAGCGGAGGCAAGCCGCTGCACGAACCCATGGACCAGATGTGGGGCGACCGCGCCGGCGCCGTTTCGAGTCCGAACGGCATCCAGTGGTGGATCAGCACGCACATCGCGGAGGTGTCCGAAGAAGAACTGCAAGAGCGGATGGCCGCCCGGAGCGCCGCCGCGCACTAGCGCCGTGACCGCGTGGTTCGGTGCCATCGCCGGCAACCACTCCCTCACGGTCGTGGCTCTGAAAGGAGCCGCGAGCGGTCGCGCACCGGATCCCGCGGTCACGGCACTAGCACAGGGTGCGACACCGCGCGATCCCCACTCTGCAATCCGCTAGCCGCGCACGGCGCGAGCGGCCTGGGCCGTGTCGGTGTACTGCTGGAATGCCGTGATCCTGGAGTCGCGCAGGCGCCAGATGTGGGCGAATTGGGCGTTGAGAGCAACGCCGGTCGCCTTACAGGTGGCCTTGTAGTAACCCAGCGCCACGACGGTGCCACCCGCGTCGAGGAACTCGGAGGGGACGGCCTGGAAGCGATCCCATTCCGTGGCGAGACGGAAGAAGATGCCCTCGGCAATGGCGGCGGGTCCGATGTATGGGTTGCGGTCGGCGTACGGGAAGTTCTCGGCTTCGTTCCAGACAATGGCGGGATCCATGCTGGCGAGGACAGCCGCGCCGTCGCCACGGGCGAAGGCTGCGTAGATGCTCTGGACGATCTCGACGTTTGCTTGGGACATGGGAAGGGTCTCCGGTACCCGGAAGCAGTATACCCGAAACCCATCCGTGCCGGCTAGCGGCCGCCTACGCCAAATGGCTCCCCGCTACCCCTCGAACACCTCGATCTCGAACGACCGCCGGACGATTTCGCGCGCCGCGGCCAGGTCCTTCACCTCGCCTGCGCCGATCGCCTGCACCAGCACGTTCCCCGCTGCCGTGGCTTCGACTGGCCCGGCGATCACTCGCCGCCCCGTCCTCGCCGCCACCAGCTTGTTCAGCAGCGCGTTGCGCGAGCCGCCGCCCACGATGTGGATGGTGGCGATCTTGCGCCCGATCAGATCCTCCAGCCCTTCGAGCACCTGTTGGTACCGCTCCGCCAGGCTCTCCAGAATCACGCGGCAGATCTCGCCCTTTGTGGCAGGCGCTTTCAGCGAGTGCGCCTGGCACCACTCGACGATGCGGCGGGGCATGTCGCCCGGTTGCAGGAACCCGTCCACGTCGATGATGCAGGGCGCGGGACCCGCCGCGTCCGCCATCTGCGCCAGTTCGGAGTAGCTGTGCTCCTCGCCCTTGGCGGCCCAATCGCGGCGGCATTCCTGCAACAGCCACAGCCCGGCAATATTCTTGAGCAGGCGCGTGGTGCCGCCGAATCCCGCTTCGTTGGTGTAATTCAAGGCCGCCGACTTCTCGTTGATCACGGGCGCCGGCAACTCCACGCCCATCAAACTCCACGTGCCCGAGCTGATGTAGCACCAATCGTCTCCCTGGGCCGGAACGGCGGCCACCGCGGAGGCGGTGTCGTGGCTGGTGGTGGCGTACACCGGCACCGCGCCCAGGCCGGTGGATTCGCCCAGCCGCGCGAGCAGCGTTCCCAGCCGCTCGCCTGGTTCGATCAGCGCCGGCAGCATGCGCGTGGGGATTCCCAGGCGATCGAGCAATTCGGTATCGTACCGCCGCGCCTTGGGGTCGTAGAACTGCGAGGTGCTGGCGATGGAAACCTCGTTGCGCGTCTCGCCCGTCAGCCAGTACAGGAAGAGGTCCGGCATGTATAGCATCTTGCCCGCCGATTGCAGCGCGGGCGTCCCGGCCAGTTTCATGGAGTAGATCTGGAACAGAGTATTGAAAACCATGATCTGGATGCCGGTGCGCGCGAAGACCTCGGCGCGCGGCACCACTTGGAACAGCTTCTCCGGCACGCCATCGGTGCGCTCGTCGCGGTAGCACCGCGGACAATCCACCAGGCCGCCGTCGGCGCCGATCAGCCCGTAATCCACGCCCCAGGTATCCACCCCGATGCCGTCGACGGCCAGTTTCCGCCGGCCGGCGATGGCGAGGCCTTCCACCATTTCCAGGTGCAGACGGAAGGCGTCCCAGTAACGGCCCGAGGGAAGATGCACCGGCTGGTTTGCAAAACGATGCAATTCCTCCAGAGACAGTCTGTCTCCGTTCAGGCTTCCGAGCATGACGCGCCCGCTTTCGGCGCCGAGATCGATGGCGAGGTAGTTTGACATTTTAGGCGATGGACTCCGCACGCCATTGTAGTTCCCATGCGGGCAACTGTACAACACGTGCTAAAATTTAACGTTATAGTTTGGCATTCAGGAGCGAACCATGCCCGACCCGATCTATCTCATTGCCAGCGGCGACCTGCGGTTGTCCGCCAACCGAAGCTGCTGGGCCGCCCAGGAGAAAGCCGAGCAGGCGGTCATGGAGGCCATCCGCCGCGAGGGCCACACCATCCAGCGCGGCCACCCCTACGACCCCCAGCGCCAACACGGACTGATCGACAGCCAGAAGTACGGAAACCAGGTATTCCGCAACATCCCCGAGGACGCGCCGCTGGTGGTCTGCGAGGCCATGTGGCAGTACAGCCACCACGTCCTGCCAGGCCTGGTTGGGCACCGCGGCCCCATCCTCACAGTGGCGAACTGGAGCGGCGAGTGGCCGGGCCTGGTGGGCATGTTGAACCTCAACGCCTGCCTGACCAAGGCCGGAGTCCCGTACTCCACCCTGTGGAGCCAGGATTTCACGGACGAATTCTTCCTCGCCGGCCTGCGCCAGTGGCTGCGCCAGGGAGTGGTGGAGCGCGACACCTCGCACGCGCACCCGCTGGCGCTGTTCCGGCTGCCCGATGATGCCCAATCCGTGGGGAGCGAACTGGCCGCCCGGCTGCGGCGCGAAAAGGCCATCATGGGCATCTTCGACGAGGGCTGCATGGGCATGTACAACGCCATCATCCCCGACGAGAACATGATGCCCTTCGGAGTTTTCAAGGAACGCCTCAGCCAGTCCACGCTATACGCCGCCATGCGCACCGTGCCCGGCGGCGAGGCGCAGGCCGTCCGCGACTGGCTGGACGCCAAGGGCATGCGCTTCCTCACAGGGCCGAATCCCGAGACCGACCTCACCGATGCGCAGATTCTGGACCAGTGCAAGATGTACATCGCCGCCCTGCGCATCGCCGACGAGTTCGGATGCGACCTCATCGGCATCCAGTACCAGCAGGGGCTTAAGGACCTGGCGGCGGCGTCCGACCTGGCCGAGGGCCTACTCAACAACGTCGACCGCCCGCCCGTTTCGGCCGCCGGAAATGGCCGCGTGCTCTACGAAGGCAAGGCGCTGCCGCACTTCAACGAAGTGGACGAGTGCGCCGGCCTGGACGCGCTGGTGACCAACCGGGTGTGGACCCGCCTGGGCCTGGATCCCGAGACCACCCTGCACGACGTGCGCTACGGCGAGCCCTACGGCGGCGAGTTCGTGTGGGTGCTGGAGATCTCCGGCTCGGTGCCGCCCAACCACCTGGCCGGCGGCTATGCCGGCGCGGTGAGCGAACGCCAGCCGGCCATGTACTTCCACTTGGGCGGCGGCACCATCAAAGGCGTCAGCAAGCCGGGCGAGGTGGTCTGGAGCCGCATTTACCTGGAGGGTGGCCGGCTGCACGCCGACATCGGCCGCGCCAAGGCCATCGAGCTGCCGCCCGAGGAGACCGAGCGGCGCTGGCGCGTCACCACGCCGCAGTGGCCCATGATGCATGCCGTGCTCCAAGGCGTTTCCCGCGACCAGTTCATGGCCAAGCACAAGGGCAACCATATTCAGGTGGCCTATGGACCGGACAGCGCCGCGGCCAACCGCGCCCTGGCCGCCAAGGCCGCCATGTTTCAGGCCATGGGCATCGCCGTCAATATTTGCGGCACCGGCCACGGTCTGGCCGGGGAATAGCCCGCAATTCCCGGTGCGGGCCCGGGTTTGTGGCGCACGTACTCGTACGTGCCGCGTCCCGACTCGTCGGGATGCCCGGCGGCCCCCAGAGGCGTCGCCACGAGTGGCGACGCGGCACGCAGGAGTGCGTGCGCCACGGCTCCACGCCGCTACTCCCCGGCCGGCGGCTTCCGGCGCTGCCTGGAGGCGGCCGGCTTCTTGCGCGGTTGGCGCCTGGCTGCGGGCGCCGCTGCCTTCTTCGGTGCGCGCTTCGGCTTGGCCGGTTTGCTCTCGGGCAACACCGCTGCGGCGCCGGTGCCCGGCGCCATGTCGAGGCCGAAAATTCCCGCGAGATCTTCGCCGCCGAGCAGCTTGCCCGCTGCCGGCCCCTGTTTCGCGAGGGGCGCCGCCTTGCCCGCGTGGGCGATCAGATCCGTCTCGTCCACCCCGCGCAGGCGGAAGACGAGTTCCGGTTGGCGATCGAACCGCGCGCCGATGCCATACAACACCGCCGCCACGTGCTTGCACATACCGGCCGAGTCGGGGCAACTGCACGAAAGGCGGATCTCATCCGGCGTGGGGAACAGGCCCTGTTGTTGCCGGCAAATCCGCTCCATCACGCCCTTGGACAAGCGCCCTTGCAGCAACTCGACCAGCGAATCGATGGTGCCCGCGCAATCCTCGCAGATGGATTTCCAGTGCGCTTTCCTGACCGGCGTCACTTTCAACGCCACCTTGTACAACTCCGAACCGGCGACATGGGCGTGGATTTCGCCGGTCTTGATCTGCAGATCGACCACCGACCCGTTACGCACATAGGTGCGCCCGCGCGGCAGCCGGTTGGCATAATCGCTGTAGCGCTCCAGGTTCTCGCACCAGGATTTGCCCCAAAAGGTGGCGGCGATAGTGCGGCCTTCGATGACGACGGGCGACACGTCGTGCCCCTGCTTCCTGCGCTTCTCCATCTCGCGCAGCGCCTTGCGCCGCCGCTCCGCAACCGGAACATACGGTCTCCATCCCCAACCGTCGTACCCCATCGATCATGCCTCCTTCAACGCCTTGTTGATATCGAGCGCCACCAGCTTGAGCAACTCGTCGTCCTTCATTTCCGTCAGCATCGCTTCGGCGCCGCCCTCCAGCAATTCCTCCGAGAGCTGGCGCTTGCTTTCGATGAGCCGGTCGATTTTCTCTTCCACGGTACCGCGGCACACGAATTTGTGCACCAGCACGTTTTTGGTCTGGCCGATGCGGAAGGCGCGGTCGGTGGCCTGGTTCTCGACCGCCGGGTTCCACCACCGGTCGAAATGCACGACGTGCGACGCGGCGGTCAGGTTCAGCCCCGCACCCCCGGCCTTGAGCGAGAGCACGAAGAACCTCACGGATTCGTCTTCCTGGAAGCGGCGAACCAGGTCCTTGCGCTTCCTGACTTCGGTTTCTCCGTGCAGCACCAGGCCGGGCCCCTCGAAGACCGAGCCGAGGAACGCGGCCAGCGGCGCGGTCACCTCGCGGAACTGGGTGAAGACCAGCACCTTCTCCTGCTTGGCGGAGATCACCTCGGCGATATCTCGCAGGCGCGCCCATTTGCCGCTGTCGTCCTCGCTCCAGCTTCCGTCTCCCAGCCATTGCGAGGGATGGTTGCAGATCTGCTTGAAGCGCATCAGGTACGCGAGCACCAGGCCCTTGCGGCGAATGCCAGAGGCCTCGCCGAGTTGCTCGGCCAACTCCTCCACGGCAGTCGCATACAGCGCGGCCTGGCGGCGGCTGAGCGGGCAGAACGCCTTGATTTCGGTTTTGTCGGGTAGATCGGAGATCACCGTCTTGTCGGTCTTCAAGCGCCGCAGAATATACGGCCGCACCAACTCGCGCAGCGGCTCGTAGGAGCCGCGAGGCCCGTCGGCAAGGCGTTTGGCGAAGCGCGAGAACTCACCCGCGGTTCCCAGCAGTCCGGGGTTGACGAAGTCGAAGATAGACCATAGATCGCCCAGCCGGTTCTCGACCGGCGTGCCGGTGAGGGCCAGCCGGCAGCCCGCCTTGAGCTGTTTGACGGCGCGGGTCTGTTTGGCGCCGGGGTTTTTGATGGCCTGCGCTTCGTCCAGCACCGCCAGGCGCCAGGGAACCTGGGCGATCCACGGCAGGCGGAGCAGCGAGCCGTAGCTGGTGATGACCAGGTCGATGTCCCGCAGTTGCGCGGCGTCAAGAGCCTTCAGTTCGGACGCCGGGAGAGCCGACGGATGGGCGATGAGCGCCTTCAACCCCGGCGCGAAGCGTTCGATTTCCGAAGCCCAGTTGGCCAGCAGCGACGCCGGCGCCACCAGCAGGCTGGGCTGCGAACCGGCGCCGTCCTGACGTTTGAGAACCAGCAGCAGCGAGAGCACCTGGATGGTCTTGCCGAGGCCCATATCGTCGGCCAGGCAGGCGCCCAGACCGAGTTTCGCGAGAAGGTACAGCCAGCGCACGCCCACCTGCTGGTAGGGCCGCAGCACGCCATGCAGATCCTCGCCGGGATCGACTTGTGCCAGGCCCTGCGGGCTGCGCAGCCCCTTCAAGGTTTCGGCCAGCCAGGGACCGGCGACCACTTGCGCCCACTCGGCGCGGTTGGCGTCATCGTCTTCGGCGGCGCCGGCCTCTACGTTGGCCCCCGCGAGCAATCGCATGGCCTCGCCGAACGCCAAGCCGTTTTGCTTCGCCGTTCGCTCCACCTCGCGGAAGCGCTCGATCATGCCTTGCAGGCGCTCGCGATCGAGTTCGATCCACTGCCCGCGCACCAGCGCGAGGCCATCCGTGGTTGCCAGCAGCTCGCGGATTTCGGCGGGCGTGAGCGGCTCGCCATCGAGCGTGACTGCCATTTGAAAATCGAGCAGCGCATTGTGTCCCAGTCCCGACGGCGCTTTCCCTCCCACGGCGCCCGTCACGCGCGGACGCGGCGGACGGTTGCCCCGCCACGCCGCCGGCATGCGAACCACCACGCCCGCCGCCTCCAGGAGCGGAACGTCCCGCAGAAGCCGCAAGACGTCCCGCGGCGTCCAGCGCAGCGGGTGGAAGATCTCGCCCGCGTCCACCATGTCCTTCAGCCAGGGGCACGTCTCAGACGCCCGCTGCACCGGCACCAGCAGCGATAGGAGGTGCTCCTTGTTGGCCGCGCCGGCATACTCGGAAAGCGCCTGCCCCAGCGGCAGATGTTGCGCCTTGGCGCGGTCCGACAACCGCGTGGTGTAGGTGGCGAGAAAAGCGAACGGGGCGCCGGAGTCCTTGCGGTTCTCGGCGACGTTGAAGTGCACGCGGCCCACCAGGTTCCATGCCGGATTGCGGCGCTTCAGGAACTCCTGCACGCCGCATTTGGATTCGGACAGCTCGGCGTCGAAAGCTGCGTCCAGTTCCCGCCACAAATCGCCGAGCACCGCGCCAGTGAGGTATTCCGCGCCGGTCATGGGCGGGGCGCCCAGCGCCAGGCGCTCCAGTTCCTCCTCCAGGGGGCAGGGAACGCGGGCGCGCGCCGCACCCGCATCGCCTTCCTGCCGGGTACAGAGCGCGGAGACGAAGCGCGCGCCGAACTCGCGCCAGTAGGAATACACCGGCGGCAGCGCCGTCCCGGCTTCGTCCGCGCCAAGAAGGAGGAGCCCGTGCCCCGATCCGCGTTCGAACGCCCGCTGCAGACGCAGTGCCAGCGCGCCATCGAGGGGCGGAGCGGCGTCGTCGCGAGTCAGCGCCAGCCGGCCGTGCGGGGTGAGACTCAGACGGAGAGGGGCGGCGTCCATGTGGCGACACTACAGCTTAGCAGAACAAAAAGGGGTCAGACCCCTTCTTCCGGCTGGATCAGGCAATCAGGTCGGCCAGGCTCTTCACAACCCTGAAGCTGACCTGCTCGAACTGCTTGAAATGCCGCTTGCCGCATTCGATCTTAAGTTGTTCCAGGGGCCGCAGAAGCGAGGTGTTGACCGGACCCTTGCCGCCCGTGTCCTTGGTTTCGGCTACGAAGTAGAGCGTTTGGTCGTTTCTGTAAACCAGCGCCCAATCCGGATTGTACGGACCCACCGGCGTTTCGATCTCGAACCAACGGGGCAGCTTGATGTAGAAGTGAACGTCCTCGTTGTTTTCGCAAGCCTGAGCGAAAGCCCTCTCCGGCCCGGAAACCGAGTCGATCACGATGTGGCTGAACAGCGTCTTTTCCTGCTTGTGAACCGCTACTACATTGGCTTCGAACAACTCCGCGAAATCGGCATCCTTGAAGCGGCGCATCTCGTAGACAAGGCCATCCACCTTGGCGTACTCCACGCCCTCCACCAGCAACGCTCGCTTGGCGTCGTTGATGGCTCCGGCCACCCGATCGATGAATGCCTGCGGGTTGTTGACGGCGTCCTGTAGCCTGCCGCACCGCAGCAGGATGGCCGCCACCGTCGATTTCGAAAGCGACGTCTTGCCCTGAACCTGTGCGACAAAGTCGGGCATCACATAGTGCGCGCCGGCAACCTGGGTTCGCCTGCCAATCTCGACGCTGGCGACGCCCTGGTCCGTAATCTGAAGACTTGCCCGCGCGATCACCACCTTCGGGCGCTCGATGGGAGGCAGTTTGCGGATGGCGGCAACGGCATCGTCGACCAGCTTGCCGGTGGCATATCTCACCCGGTAGCGGGTGCGTTCGCGTATGCGCTCCCACAAGTCGAGGAAGTTCCGGTCGGTTTCGTAGCCCTTCTTCAGACGGACTGTGATCTTCTTTCGCTCGTTTTGGACCATCTCCTTACTGAAGGAGATGCCCTGTTCTTCCATCTCGGTCTGGAGCGCCAGGGCGAAGTCCTCGAAGCTCTCATTGGCGACGATTGTCAGCCGGTTGATGCCGCGGTCGAGGATGCGCTCGCCCTTTTCATTTACAGCCAGGCGCAATCCCCTGCCGATCTCCTGCCGCTTCTTCAATTCGGAGGAGGTTTCGGCGAGCGTGCAAATCTGAAATACATTGGGGTTGTCCCACCCCTCGCGCAGTGCCGAGTGACTGAAGATGAACCGCAGCGGGACGGCCGGGTCGAGCAACTCCTCCTTCCTGCTCATGATGAGCGCATAGGTATCGTTGTCGTCCTGGCTCCCTTTTTCCGTCGAATCCTTGAAGTGCCCCTGCTTATCCCTGGAGAAATAGCCGTTGTGAGCCTGCGCGGCATCGAACGGATACAACCCGTCAAACTCCGGTTTGGCCCGGTACTGCTCGAAGATCTCTTCGAACCAGAGCGCGAACTTACCCTTGACGGCGGAGCCATCCCCGGCATAGGTGCGGTAGTTAGCCACGCGGTCGATGAATAGCACCGACAGTACCTTGACGCCAAGGGGCTTCAGCCGCGCCTCCTTCTCGAAGTGGCGCCGGACGGTGGCCTCGATCTGCAAGCGGAGAATCGTTTCGGTCAGCGCCCCATGCGGTTGGCCAGAGCGAACCGTTACGTCATTGGCGAACCGGATAAGCTCTTCGCCGGCGTCGATCTCGTTGACGATGAAACCGTCCCTGTACATCTCGCGTCCGCTGGAGAGACGGTAGAGGTCATCGCCGTTCTTGATGGGGACGGTCTTCTTGGCAGGGCCGCTGGCGGTGTTTACCCAGATCTTTACCCGCGCGGAAATGGATCTCCTACCCGTCCGGAAACCCACCAGTTCCACGAAGGACTGATTGGCGTCGGCGCCCTCCGTCACCGAGTCCACGCCGATCTGCTTGACCAGGCCCTCCTTGAGAGCCCGGATCGGATCGAGCCGGTACACCAGGTTGTAAGCGTTACGCGGCGTCGCGGAGTAGCGGAGCGTGCAAAGCGGTTTGAGGCGGGCCAGAGCCTGCTTGCGGATATCGGTTTCGAAGTTCTGCGGCTCATCGACAATCACAATCGGGTTGGTGGCCTGAATGAACTCGATGGGCCGCAAGCCCGTCTCCCGGAGCTGGTTGATGACGTTGCCTTTTGATTTCCTCGGCTTCTTCCCGCCATTCCCGTTGCCTCCGTTAGCGCCGTTCCCATTGCCGCTGTCCTTGGAAAAGGAGTCGATGTTAATGACCAGGATTTCGATGGCGTTGGAGAGCGCAAAGTTCCGAAGGGCGTTTACCTTCCCCGAGTCATAGACCGAGAACGAGCAGGGTTCGTGATTGTAGAGACCCTGGAGATGCGTGTGGGTGATCTTGAGGTTTTTGAGCACCCCTTCGCGGATGGCGATGCTGGGCACCACGACGACAAACTTCTTGAAACCGTACTCCTCGTGCAACCGATAGATGGTGCGCAGGTAGACATAGGTCTTGCCGGTGCCGGTCTCCATTTCCACGGTGAAGTTCGGAAACCCGAACTCTTCTCCGGTATCCAGCACGGAGCGGACCAGGGCCTCGGACCGCACCAGCGAGTTGGCCGCCTGCACCTTGCGGCAGTTCTCCAGTAACTGGGCTTCGGTGATGTCGAAGCGGTTGGCCAGTCCCTTGCCCGTAAGGTCGAGGCCGGGGAGCATGCCCTCCAGTCTGACGGAACCCGCGCCGGCCGCCTGCGGCTGCCCTTCGAACAAGTCCACCACGCTTCCGATGGCGTCAAGCTGGTACTGCTGGTTGGCGGAGAATTGCAGTTCCATGATGGGCCTTCAGACGCAGGTGAACCGGACTTGGGCATCGCGGCACTGCAAATCCAGGTTGGTTTTCAGCTCGTCGCTGTCGTGGAAAACACCGTCGATGGCCACCACCTCGCGGGGCTTGAGGCCGAGAAGCGGCTCGACCATCTCGAGGGTAAACTTCTCCAGGATGAAGACCATGGTCCGGCCATTGATGGCGTAGACCGTGGCGCCACCGATGGCCAGCCGTTCGATGGGAACGGTTAGCGGCTGGCCGAACTTCAGGAGAAGCTCGAACAGCATGTCTTCCGGAGTGGCGCCCGGCTTTTCGCCGGCCACGAACATTTGGAGTTGTGCCGCCAGTGCTTCGGCATCTTCGATGCCGTCCCCGCGCCAGTGCTCGAAGTTCGAGGGGGCGAGGGGGAAAGATTTGAAGCCAAGGTCAACCGGCGCCGGATTCGCCAAGTCCGCCGAAGAGACTATTCGACTGACTACCCGCCGCATGCGCTCTCGGCCGATGTCAGAAATCAGCTTGTAGCCAGCCTTGAATCCCTCGGAGTCGGGGTCACAAGGTTCCGGAAGCTGGATACAGATCACCCGCCGTTTCTTGTGGTCCCTGACGTTCAGCGATTCTACGGCCTCGAAGCTCGTACAGGATCCCGCAAAGAAGTCGACGACTACGTCGTCATCTTCAAGCACAAAATCGAAGATTCCAGCAAGCAGATCCGCCGGCTTTGGATTCGTGAATATCTGACGCTGGTCGAAGATCGTTGCGAGGTCGTTGGCACCCGTGCGGCTGTCCAGGTGGATGACACTGGAAAGCTTCCCTTCGTAGTCGTCAAGGTACTCCTTGATTTGGATGATTTGGGCCTCATCCTCGCCATAGAGGATCTGGTCGGCAGCGATGAGTTCCCGCATCCGATCTTCCGGGTAACGATACCCATTAGCGGGCCGAACACAGGGCCTGTTGGTCTTCGGGTGAGTTACATCGTACTGATACCCACCCGGCTTGGGGTTGTGCACCTTCCTGCTGCCGGTGTACACGCCGCGCTCATCGACCCGGCTGTAGTGGATAATCGGCTGCAGACTCTCTTCGTTGCCCTTGATGAAGCGGCGAAGATCGGTTTGAATGCGATCGATATCCTCGGCAAGGTCCTGCTTCAGCCGGTTGTACTCGACAAGGATCAGTACTTTCGCCGTCGATGAATTGTCCTTCCAGACGGGATCCGTAGCTGCTTTCTGGCGGCCATAGCATACGAGGTACTCGTGCTCGACGGCGATCTGGGTTGGGTTGTTATCCGTGGCTCCTTTCCACACGATAACTCCCAGGAAGTTCTCCTCCCCAAACACTTCGTTCATGAGCGAGCGCAAATTGTGCACCTCGTTGTCGTCACATGAAACGAAGATCACACCGTCCTCGCGCAACAGATTCCGCCCTATGTACAGCCGGGGCAGCATCATCGACAACCAGTTGCTGTGATAGTGACCGCTCTCTTTGGAATTCTTCCGGAAGAATCCCTCCCGCATCAGGCTGCCGTCGTCGTTCAGATCGTTGATGCGCTTCAGGTAGTCTTCCTTGCTCTCCTGAAACCGGTCGGGGTAGATGAAGCTGTCGGAACCGGTGTTGTAGGGCGGGTCGATGTAGATGAGCTTCACCTTGCCGAAGTACGCCCTCTGCAAGGCCTTCAAAACCTCCAGGTTCTCGCCCTCGATAAACACGTGCTGCGCTTCGTCGAAGTTGACGGACAGATCGCGCTGTGGGCGAAGGGTTGCGGTGGTCGGGGCCTGGAGCACCCTGTACGCATCGGCCTTGCCAGCCCAGGTCAGGGCATACCGCTCGCCCGTCTCGACAACGTTCTCGTCCCCCACCGAGCGCTTCAGAGCGGCAATGTCGAGCCTGCCCTCGGCGAAGGCTTCCGGCACGGCAGCCATCAACCGGCGGCGCGTCTCCGCCATTACGTCAGGAGATCGTCCAAGTTCGGTGTTCTCGCTCATGCTGCGGTTCTTCGCTGGGCGCGCCGACCGCGCCGTTCCCCCCGTCAGATTGCACAGGGCGACTCCATCATTGTATCGGCTGGCTGGCGTTCGCGCTTCACGGCTCCCGAAGTATGCCGCGAGGTGCTTCACCGGTAAGGCGGTGAGCGTGCGCTCACCGCACAATCCCTGGCATCGGGCGCAGGTATTGTCGAACCAGCCGTACACTCATGGCAGAATTGGGTGTATGAAGAGGACCCTCAACGTGGATGCCGGCCTTCTCAAAGAGGCGAAGGCGGCTTGCAGCGCGGCCACCGATACGGAGACCATCCGTCTGGGCCTGGATGCGCTGGTGCGCCACGCGGCCTACGAGCGGCTCCGGGCACTGCGCGGTTCCGAATTCCACGCCCGCGACGTGCCGAGGCGGCGTAGGCAGGCCTGGGCCCGGAGACCGACAAGAGCACCAGGCTGGTAGGAGGAGCGGTTCAGGAGAGAGCCTACCGGAGACGGAGAGCAAGGGTGGGGCGGAGGGGCGAGTTCGAATCACGCTGGATGGAATGGACTATTGGGGCGGGTTGGGTGCCCCGCGCAGGCGAGCTTCGCTCACCGGGCCGATTGACAATCGGCCGCAGGTTGACAACCTGCCCCACATAAGACCTCAGAACCGAGTCACTTCGCTGAAGCGGAAGTCGCGCACCAACATCCCCGGCGCCACCATGTCGAAGGTTTCCTCGCCGGAGGCGCGCACCGCTGCCGAAAGCGCCTCGACGTTCGAGAGCATCTCCATCAGGCCCTGATTGAAGCGGAAATTGCGCACCCCTGCGGTCACCGCGCCGTCTTCCACCAGGAAGGTGCCGTCGCGCGTCATGCCAGTGAACACTTTCTCGTAAGGGTCCACTTCGCGGATGTACCACAGGCGCGTCACCAGGATCGCGCGTTCGGCCGACGCCACCATCCGCTCGACGGTGGACTCGCCCCCCGCGATCACGATGTTCACGGGCGCCTCCCCGAACTCGTTGGGCAGCGGGAAGCCGTGGCCGGTCGGTTGCGCGCCTGCGAGCGCGGCGGCCGCGCGGCTATAGGCGACATCGCGGACCACTCCGCCCTCCACCAGCGTCAGGCGGCGGCGCGGCACGCCTTCGCCATCGAACGGCGCGCCCGATTGCAGGGGGTGGAGCGCGTCGTCGTGGATGGTTATATTCCCGCCGAAGATGCGCTTGCCGATGCGGTCGTTGAGGAAACTGCGGCCGTCGCGCACCGCGGTAGCGCTGAAGTCGGCGAACATCTGGCCGGCAAGGTCCAGCACCGCGGCCGGTTCCAGAATCGCGGTGTAGCGTCCGGGCGGCAGTTCCCGCGGGGCGCGCGAGAGGGTGGCCTTGCGGGCGGCGGACCGGGCCAGCGCCACCGGGTCCAAACCGCTGGCATCGCAGGCGCTGGCCTTGGCCCAGCCGGAGCTGTCGGCGGCCATGGCGGTGATGGAGAACCGCGCCATGGTCTCGCGATGGTGCGCCGCCACGCCGCGCGAATTCCGCAACGAAAACGCCGTTTCGCCGGTGGAGTAGATTCCCGCCGCGGTCTGCCCCGCCGCTTCCACCACGCGGATGGCTTCGGCGACGGCTTGCGCTCGCGAGCCGGGCGTGGCCTGGGCGGTCGAAGCGAACCACCGCTGGGGTTGCTCGTAAGCAGCCGGTTCGGGAAGCGGTAACAGGTCGGGGTCGGGTTCGCTCGAGCGGGCCAGCGTCACGGCCTGCGCCACCACCTCGCGGATGGCCTCGCGGTCCGTGCGATTGGTGGTAGAGCGCGCGGTGCGGCCGTCCACCAAAGCCCGCACGGAGAGCTGGCTCGCCCGCTCGGCCACGTTCTGATGAATGGCGTTGTTGGCGAAGCGCGTGAGGGCCTCGTTGTGGGATGTCTCGATGGCCTCGACTTCCGTCACGCCGAGCGCACGGGCGGCGTCGCACACCATCTCGAAAACGGAATCACCCGCCATACGCGCTCCCGATTTTGATCTTGCGAAAACGTGCGGGGCTGGCTCCGTGGCCGGTTCCCATTACCTGCTCGGGCTGGCCCTTGCCGCAATTGGGGACGCCCCACAGCGTCCAGTGCTCCGGCCCGGCGATGGCCGAGCAGGCGTTCCAGAATTCCGTGGTGATGCCGCTGTAGCTGGGGTTCTTCAACATGCGGACGCGCTTGCCGCCGCGGATCTCCCAGCCGATCTCGCAGCCGAATTGGAAGTTGTACCGCTTGTCGTCGATCGACCAGCTCCGGTTGGTTTCCATGTAGACGCCGTCGCCCATGCCGAAGACCTCTTCGAGCGACTGCCGGCCGGGCAGCAGGCTCACATTGGTCATGCGGATGAGCGGCAGCCGCGCCCAGCCATCGGCGCGCATGCAGCCGTTCGAGCGCGCCTGGCCAACCGCGCCCGCGGTCTCGCGCGAGGTCATGTAGCCGGTGAACTGCCCGCCGCGGATGATATCCGTGGATTGCGCCGGCACGCCCTCGTCGTCGTAGGCGAACGTTCCCAGCCCGGGGCCGTGACACAGCCGCGCGTCGCACACCACACTCACGAGATCCGAGCCATAGCGCAGGCGGCCGAGCTGGTCGAGCGTGAGGAAGCTCATGCCGGCGTAGTTGGCCTCGCTGCCCAGCACGCGGTCCAGTTCGATGGGGTGGCCGATGGACTCGTGGATCTGCAGTCCGAGCTGCGAGCTGTCGAGGATCAGATCGAACTCGCCCGCGGGACACTGATCGGCGGAATGCAGCGCAACGGCTTCTTCCGCGATGCGCGGCGCGTGCGCCAGCAGATCGAGTTCCTCCACCAGCTCGTAGCCCTTGAGCTGATACTGGCCGCCGAACGAGTTGGGGTAGGAACGCTTCTGGATGTCGCCATCCCGGTAGCAGGTGGCGGCGAAGCCGGCGCCCGAGGTTACGCGCGTCTGGTCGATGAGGCTGCCGATGGTGGAGGCGAAGACCTGACGGTGGCGCGTGAACTGCATCGACCCCTCGGCGAGCGTGACGGTGGGGCTGCGGCGCAGTTCGGCGTCGATAGCCAGCAGCACGCCGAGGTTGCGGTCCACGGAGATCGAAAACGGATCGATGCGGCAGGGCGAGACCCACACCGCCTGGTGCGCCTGTTCGGGGGCCAGAGCGACATCCCGCTTCCTGGCGGTGGAGCTGGCGCGGGCGATCTCCACGGCAAGCGCCGCGGCGCGGCCGATGCCCTCGCGCGTCAGGTCGTCGGTGGCGGCGAACCCCCAGCAGCCGAACGCCAGCACGCGAATGCCCACGCCCACCGATTCGGAACTGGAGACGTGGCCGGCTTTGCCGTTCTTGGTGGTCACCTCGCGCTCGCGGGTTTCGATGGCGCGCACGTCGGCGTAGTCCACCTGGGGGCCGGCGGCGGCGTCCAGCGCAAGCAGGGCGGCGTCCTTCATCGGGGTGTGATCAGCCCGCCCAGTTTGTCCTGTTCGCCGGAGGCGGCGCGCGGAAAACGCGTGGAGTAGGCTTCGGAGCACTTCAGGCCGGAGCCGGTGTTAAACAGCACCACGCGGTCGGCGGGTTTGAGGAAGCCGGAAGCCAGCAGTTTTCCGGCAGCCGCCACGCAGGCCGCGCCTTCCGGAGCGGCGAAGATTCCCTCTTCGGACGCCAGTTGGATGCCGGCATCCAGCATCTCGTCGTCGGACACCGCGATGGCCGTGCCGCCGCTCGAGCGCACGGCTTGGAGCACAAGAGAATCGCCCGGGGATTTGGGAACGCGCAGGCCCGCGGCAATCGTGTGGGCGTCCTCGAAGAAGCGGCTGTGCGGTTGACCCTCCTCGAAGGCGCGAACGATAGGCGCGCAACCCGCCGCCTGCACGGCGATCATCTTGGGACGCTTGCCGCCGATCCAGCCCAGCCATTCCATTTCCTGGAACGCTTTCCACATACCGATCAGTCCCATGCCGCCGCCGGTGGGGCAGACGATGGCGTCGGGGATTTCCCAGTCCAGTTGCTCGGCGACTTCATAGCCCATGGTCTTGTTGCCTTCGACGCGGTAGGGCTCCTGCAGCGTGCCGAGGTCGAACCAGCCTTCTTCGGACGCGCGCGCGGCGGCGATCTTGCCGCAGTCGCCGATGGGGCCGTCCACCAGGGTCACATTGGCGCCGCAGGCCACGCATCCCAGGTAATTCGCCTGCGCCGCGTCGCGCGGCATGAAGATGTGCGCCTCGATGCCGGCGGCGGCGGCATAGGCGGCCAGGGCGCCGGCGGAATTCCCGGCCGATGGGAGAGCCACTTTGCGGATGCCCAGTTCCGCGCACATGGAGATGGCGCAGGCATGACCGCGGGCCTTGAAGGAGCCCGTGGGGTTGATGCCCTCATCCTTGACCCAGAGCGATTCGGCGCCGATGCGCGCACCCAGCTTCCGTGCACGGATGAGTGGCGTCCAGCCTTCGCCAAGCGAGACGATGTGTTCCGACAGCGGAGGCAACACGGGAGCGTAGCGCCACATGTTGGCGGGTCCGCGGCCCACATCGCGCCGCAGCCAGCGGTGGCGGATGGTTTCCAGATCGTAGCGGACCAGCAGCGGCCCGCCGCAGGCGCAGAGGCCAGCCCTCTCGGCCGAACGCAACTGCGCGCGGCACACGCTGCATTCCAGGTACTTCGATTTCGGCATGAATCCTTAGAGTCTAGCAGCCTGCAAAGGGGGCGATGGTCCGCCCCCTTCGGGTGGATGACAGACTCCCGAGTCCCCCCGGCAGACCAGCCGGCGGGTTCTTTGAGACTCGGTGCCGCTGCCGGACCCCGCGGCCGGAGTTCTAGTTGCCCCCGCCTTGCCCCACTTGAGCCTCAAGCCTGGCGGCGTCAGATTCTTGCGACGCAAGTTGCGTTGCCGCGTCCGAAGCGGGGTCGGCGATCCCAGCCGCCACCGCACGTGCGTCGGCGGCCGGACCGTTGGGCAGGCCCTTCGCCTGGTTCTCGGCCAGCATCTTGAGTCCGGAATCGATCTGCTCCCGGAACTGGTTGTGCATTTCCTGCAGGTCCGCAAGCTGGACGGCCGCCGATGCATCGGCGGCGCAGTCCCCCGGCTTGCTGCTAACGACGTCCACGGAAACGCCGCCATCGGCGGCCACGGTCTTGCCTCTTCTCTCGATAACGTCTCCGGGAGTCAGCGAGCAAGCCTGCCCATCGGCGGTGGTGATGTCAAGATTCGACGAGACCACGAAGAACCTCTGTGTGAGTGCCGGCGGCACTTGATCGCCGATAGGCCGCTCGGAAGCGGACGTCGTTGGGTTGAGGGCAGCCGCCCTCTCCGCCGCAATCTGCTGTCTGACCTCGTCGGCGATCAACTGCTTCATCTCCGGCGTCAGCGCGGCGCCCGGTTGCGCGTCGGCCTGCGGCGGCGGGGCTTGATCCTCGTTGCCGGCTTGCTGAGCTTCATAAGCCAGTCTCAAGTTCTCCGCAAGCAGATAGTCCGTCAACCACAGGTCCGGGGAACGGTAAACCGAATATGGGGTGAAGTAGCCCGAATAGTAGCCGAACCAGGGAGCCGACACCCCAAACCCGAACCATGAGTAACGCACGGGCACGGCCCAGGGACTGACGGCCCATCCGTAGAACCGCGGGCCATAGTAGACGCCAGGCACGTAATGGTAGTACGAGACACCGTGGTAACTATATTCACGATACACGTGCGCGTAGCTCCGTCCGCCAACCACGTATGTCCGCGAAATGTAGCCCGGCCGGAAGGAGCGTTCCACGAAGCCGCGATGCGCACCAAAGCTGACCACGCGGGCGCCGGGACGGCCTACTTCCACGAATCTGCCGCCGCCCGGTCCCCGGGCGATCACCATCCTGCCGCCACCCGAACCGCGGGGGGCCTCGATGCGGTGCACCTCGCCGCGGGAGTTGGTCGTGACCATTCGACCACCCGCGCCGCGAAACTCCGTACGCCCGCCCGGCAGGGCCCTGGACTGCTCACCCGGATGGCCCCTGTAAGGCGTGGAACCGCTGCCGAAGCGGGTTCCGCCACCATTGGATGGGTTTCCGCCACCGAAGCGGGTGCCACCGCCGTTGGATGGATTGCCGCCGCCGAAGCGGGTTCCGCCGCCGTTGGATGGATTGCCGCCACCACGAGTCTCACCGCCGCTGCCGGATGTGGTCCCACTGCCGCGGGTTCCACTGCCGCTGAAGGATGTGGTCCCGCCCCCGCGGGTTCCGCTGCCGCTGCCGGATGTGGTTCCGCCGCCGCGGGTTCCGCTGCCGCTGAAGGATGTGGTTCCGCCGCCGCGGGTTCCGCTGCCGCTGCCGGATGTGGTCCCGCCGCCGCGGGTTCCGCTGCCGCTCACGGATGTGGTTCCGCCGCCGCTGCCGGATGTGGTCCCGCCGCCGCGGGTTCCGTTGCCGCTGCCGGATGTGGTTCCGCCGCCGCGGGTTCCGCTGCCGCTTACGGATGTGGTTCCGCTGCCGCTGCCGGATGCGGTTCCACTACCGTGGGTTCCGCTGCCGCCGCCGGATGCGGTTCCACTACCGTGGGTTCCGCTGCCGGTCGATGGAGTTCCACCACTGTGGGATCCGCCGCCGCTCGAGCCGTGGCTGACCGCCGGTGCCGACGCAGCGGGCGCGGGTTTTGCCGCCGCTGCCGGCTGACCTCCACCCCTTTTGTGGGGGTCGTCGGCCCTAGCTGCTCCGGATCCCCAAGCGAATGCGGCGGCCAACGCCACTACCGCCCAAAACGTCTGGCCAACTGTTCTTCTCAAACTCATGGATGCCTCCAACGAAACTCGTTTACCCGACTCCGCGGCGCCTCATACGTCAAATCGGACGCCATCCAGGTCTCCAGCCCCACAGAGCGTCAAACTCCACTGCCTACTCCGCTCCCACGCCGGAAATCTGCCTGGCCGCTCGCGCGCCTCAACCTATGATGCTCCCCCGACGGGCGGAATTCAACATATCGAACGGCCTCTTGCCGTTTGTGGGGGGCACTGCCCTGGGAAGTGGTACTAGGACCTGGAAACGCCGGCCGCGGTAGGGAGCCGGTCCCCTTACCTGTCTATCCGAGCTGTTCCAACTCGGTTTCGAGCATGGCCACGTGCTCTTCCTCTTCGGCGGCCAGTTCGCCGCACAGGTCCTTCTCGAGGCCGTCGGGCAGGCCGGCGGCAAGTTTCCGGAAGTGGTCGCGGGTGCGGCGCTCCATCTCGAGCGCGGCCCGGTACAAGTCCCCGATTCCCGACTCCTCGGTTACCTGGATTCCGCGGAAGAGCCAGTTGTCGAGCAGGGCCTGCTCATTGCCGGACAGCTCGACCACCTCCCGGTCCAGGTGGGCGTGGTACTTCTCCTCGAGTTCGTGGAGATGGTCCAACTCGGCCTCGTAGAGCCGTTCGAGCACCGCGCGGTGCTCCGGCGTCTTGGCCTTGTCGCGGGCTAGCTTATAGAAATGGAACGAGTCCAGCTCAAACTGAACGGCATCGCGGACCTCTATCGCGCGGCGCTCGAAATGGAACGCCGCACCCGCGACCATTTCCGCAAGCTCGCCACCAGCTTGCCCGCCGGTCTGGAGAAGGACCTCTGCGCCGAACTCGCCGCCGAGGAA
>Ga0182021_10002155_pt1 | contig 22948 bp, 20 predicted proteins | sample 612E3MmetaG_FD_120493 | JGI IMG/M metagenome (GOLD analysis project Ga0182021, IMG submission 120493) | Permafrost microbial communities from Stordalen Mire, Sweden - 612E3M metaG (Illumina Assembly) | ecosystem: Environmental > Terrestrial > Soil > Wetlands > Permafrost | place: Sweden... | reverse complement strand
TGGGGTCTGGTGCAAAGAGGAGGGACATGAGGTTACCTTCGTTTGTTACACCGGCTTTGAAGACCTGCTGACGGAGTTGCCCGACGACGTCGACGTGGTCTTCATCGGCGCGTTCACCGAAGCGGCGCACACGGCGTACGCCCTGAGTAATCTCTTTCGCGGGAGAGGGGCGATCACCGTGATCGGGGGGCCGCACGCCCGCTGCTACCCCGAAGACGCCGCGCGCTATTTCGACTATGTGCTGGGCTACACCGATAAGGGTACGCTTCGCGACGTCTTGCGGGACCGCTCGCAACATCGGCCCGTGGGCGTCCACCTCGCGGCCTCCCGGCAGCCCCGAACCCTCCCGGGGGTACGCGAGCGTTGGCAGTTTATCGGCCCGACGCTCAGGAAAGCGCCGCTTCTCAAAATGGTCCCCATGCTCGGCAGCCTGGGGTGCCCGTACACTTGCGCCTTTTGTATCGATTCCATGGTGCCCTATCAACCTATGGATTTCGAGGTGCTTCGCGAGGATCTACGGTTCCTGCTGACCAGGTTCAAACGGCCTGTGGTCGGCTGGCACGATCCCAATTTCGGAGTCCGCTTCGACGACTACCTGGACATGATCGAGGACGCGGTCCCTCCCGGCAGCATCGACTTCGTCGCCGAAAGCAGTCTGTCCCTGCTTTCCGAACCGCACCTCAAGCGGCTCAAACGCAATTCATTCAAAGGCGTCCTTCCAGGTATTGAATCCTGGTTCGAACTGGGCGACAAATCGAAGACCGGTACGCTGGTGGGGATGGCCAAGGTCCGCCAGGTGTCCGAACAGGTCAATCTGATTCTGCACTACATACCCTACATCCAAACCAACTTCGTGCTGGGACTCGATACCGACGAAGGGCCCGAGCCTTTTGAACTCACCAAGCGATTCCTGGACATGACGCCGGGGGCCTTTCCCGCCTATTCGCTGCTCTCCGCATTTGGCCGGGCCGCGCCGCTCAACCTGGATTACCAGCGATGCAACCGCGTGCTGCCCTTCCCATTCCACTTCCTCAACAATAACGGCGCCATGAACGTCAAGCCGGCAAACTATTCCTGGCGGACCTTCTACGACCGCATCATCGACCTGACCCGGTATTCCTTCTCGACGCGCGCCATTTTCCGCCGCTTCCTGGCGACGCCATGCGCGACTGCGCGTTGGCTGAACCTGGTGCGCGCGGTTTCAACGGAGGGCTTCGGAAGGGCCAGGTACCACCGGGAGATTCGCGATCGCCTGGACACCGACCCGCAATTCCCGCCCTATTTCGAGCAGGAGAGCCGAGTGCTTCCCCAGTTCTACAAGAACATCGTGCGCCAGGATCTCGGACCGTTGATGGAGTGGCTCCCCGAGGGGGCTCTCTATCACGATCCCAACGCCTACCTGAAGTCCGAGCGCTCCCAAGAAGTGGCAGCCCTCGTGTAACCGCCGCCTCCCGCCGACAGCGCGTAGATCGGCGACCGCGCGCGCTCGGCCGAGCCCGGGAACAGACTACGCCTGTTCGGCCGACAGCTCGTCCAGCACGGTGGCCGCCCTGGTCAGGTTGTCGACCCCGAAGACCGCCAATGCCAGGGCCGATCCCGGCTCCAGTCCGGAGTAGGAGTAGTCGATGTTGATCTGCTTTTCGCCCAGCCGCGCGGCTGCGCGGCCTAGCTCGCCCGGACGGTGCGCCAGCCGGATGACTGCCACCTCCGTCTCCTCGAAGATCATGCGCAGGCCGCCCAGCACCGCTTTGGCGCCGGCCGGATCGTCCACCACGATTCGGGCCAGGCTCTCGCCCTCCTCCACATACGACTGGAAAGCCAGGATGTTGACTCCACTCTTCGCCAGAGCGCTGAAGCACTTCCCCAGGGCGCCCGGTTTGTCTTCAATCGTGATTGTGAATTCCTTCGCCTTCGCCATGCGATTCCCTTTCCTTTCTCTCTACCCGCCGCCCTCCGCCGAGAGCGCGTAGCGCAGCGACTGTACGCGCTCGGGCGAGCCCGTGAACAGGTTCCACGGCGGCCGGCGGTAGCTCATCATCTGGCGGTAAATAACATCTTCCAGACTGGAGTTGATGCCCCATCCCGCCAGGTATTGCAGCCGCAGGTCTCCGTCGCGGTTCAACTCGGCGCCCGCATACCACATCCCCAGGTCGGACTTCTGGCCGGCGTACGACGCCAGCAAATCGACGGCCGAGTGAACCCCGATTTCGTTGAGCGATTCCGCCACCGCCCGATAGTCCGGGCTGTTCAGGCGCTGGTCGAGATCGTCCAGATTGACCTTCAGCGGCTCGGCCTGCCCCAGAAAAATCATGTCGTAGCCTTGTCCGCCGACGGTGTTGCTCCACACCGTTCCGTAGGGGAAGGCCTCCATGAACGTGGCCAGCTCGCTCTTCACCGTTCTCACGTCGCTCTCGTACAGAGGCACATACAGGCTGAAGAAGCCGCCCGGATTCAGGTGCCGCTTCACCGCCTCGAAGTACTCTTTCGAATACAGCGCGGCGGTGCCTTTGACAAACACATCCAGCGGGTCGGAGGCGATGACGTCGAACTTCTCGGGCGTCGTCAGCAGAAAGTGGCGCGCGTCGTCGTAGACGATTCGCGTGCGCGGGTTGTGCAGCACATCGTAATCCTGCCGCGCGAAGTAGCGCGTCGAAATCGGCGGGATGATGGGCTCGATCTCGCATACGGTGATGTGCCGGATGCCGGGATAGGTGGTGAACGTGCCGGCCGAGACTCCCGCGCCGAACCCGATTCCCAGTACCGATTGCGGATGCGGATGGAGCAGCGCCGGCAGGTGCCCCACGCTGCGCTGCAGCTTCATGTCGTAGGGCTCCGTGGTAGCCTCGACATGGCCGTTGACGTCCACCTCGAAGGCCCCGTCGTTCCACTGCGAAATGGCCACCGAGGAATTCCGTCCCTCGGCCGTGAGGAGGATTTTCGCTTTGCCCGCCGAGATGGCCATGCGGCGCCCATAGGCGATCAGCTCGCCGGGAATCCCGTCCACCTTCCAGGCCAGCACTCCCGCCACCAGCAGGGAGACCGCCAGGCCCGCCGCCAGCGCCTTGGACCGCAGCTTGCGCGCGTGCGGCGCCAGCACCAACAGGGCGCTCAGGGCCGAGACCACCAGCAGCACCCGCTGCGAATTGCGTGTGCCGATCCACGGGATCAGGGTCAGGCTGACACCGAGCGCGCCCACGATGGCGCCCAGCGTATTGGCCGCGTAGATGCCGCCCACCAGCCGTCCCGGGTCCTGGCCCTCCGAAGCTACCGCCCCCAGTGCCAGCGGAAAGCTGGCGCCCCACAGAAGGGCCGGCGGCAGGATGGCCCACAGGCAGCGCACCATGTCGAGCTGGAAGGTGTGCCAGGGGCTGATGGTGAGCAGCGGATTGATGGGCCAATACGGCAGCGAGTCGGCGATCATGTAGGCCGTCCAGGCGATCCCCAGCGTGAGCAGCACCTGGCACCAGCCCAGCGCCAGCCGGGCTCCCGCGGCGCCTCGCACGGCGCGCACCAGCCACGCCCCGACGCCGCTTCCCAGCGCCAGCCCGATCAGAAACACCGCCAGGATGATGGAGAACACGTACACCGTGGAGCCCAGCATCATCCCCATCAACCGCGTCCAGACCACCTCCGCGCCCAAAGCGCACGCGCCCGACAGCGCGATAGTGGCGTAGACCGTCCATTGAGCCTGCCCGCTCTCAACGCGCGGTGGAGTGGGTTCCTCCGGCGCAGGCGCGGCCGCCTGGGCCGGCGTCCGTTTCGCCAACCCCCAGCTCACCGCGGCCACCACTAGGTTGATCGCCACGGCGACCAGCGTAGCCGTGGCCGTGTTGTAGATTCGCAGCAGGTAGAACCCCGCGAGCAGGCAGCCGAAGACCGCGCCCACCGTGTTCCCGCCGTATAACAACCCCCACCACGATACCCCGCGCGGCGTGGATTCCACCCAGCGCACGATGGCCGGCAGCGATGCCCCCATGAGCACCGTGGGCGGCAGCAGGCACACGGCGCAGATCAGCCCGCGCAGCAGCATGCCCGGCAAGCCGTGCTCCGCGCCCGCCACGTAGACGCGGTCGATCAGCGGAAGGCCAACCAGCACCAGCAGGCCGCACAGCGCGATCCCCACTTCCAGCACGGCGTAGATCCGCAAGGGATGCCGGCGCGCGAAACCGAGGCGCGGCAGACCGACGCTGCCCACGCACAGGCCGCCCATGAAGGTGGCCAGCAACACGCCCAGCGACACGGCCGTCGAGCCGATGGCCAGTTGCAACAGTTGATACCAGACAATTTCGTAAATCAGCGCCGAGCATCCGCTGCCCGCGAACAGAAGCACCAGCAATGGAAAGAAGCGCGAGGCGTCGAAACTCGCCGGTTTGGATTGGTCCATGGTTAATCTAGATTAGTAACAGAAGTCACACCGTCTCGCCACGTACCAGATCCTCGAACGTTTCCCTACGGCGGATCACGCGGTAAGCGGCGCCTTCCACCAGCACCTCCGGCGCGCGCGGACGCGAATTGTAGTTCGAGGAAAGCACGAAGCCGTAAGCCCCCGCCGCCTGGACCGCCAGAAAATCCCCCGGCATCGCGTTGGCCATCTCCCGGCCGCGCGCCAGGAAGTCGCCGCTCTCGCAGATGGGACCCACCACGTCCGCCGTAATCCGTGGAAGCGCGTTCCTGCGCACCGGAACGATCTCGTGGTGGGCGTGATAGAGCGACGGACGTATGAGGTCGTTCATGGCCGCGTCCACCACCACGAATTCCTTGGGGCCGTTCTTCTTGCGGTAGAGCACGCGCGTCAGCAGCACGCCCGCCGGCCCCACGATGGAGCGCCCCGGCTCCACCATCACGCGCAGTCCGCTCTCGCCGAGCCGCGCGCGCAGGCTCTCGATGAATTCGCCGATGACCGGCGCTGTCTCCCCGTCGCGATACCGAATGCCCAGGCCGCCGCCTAGGTCCAGGTGCGCGATGGGGCGCCCCTCGGCGCGCAGCGCGGCGGCCAGCGCGAGCAGTTTGTCCATCGCTTCCAGAATCGGTGCCGGATCGAGCATCTGCGAGCCGATGTGGCAGCTCACTCCTTCGGCCGACAGATTCCGAAACTCGCGCGCGCGGTCATAGACCGCCAGCGCTTCGGACATGGCGATGCCGAACTTGTGCTGGCTCAGCCCGGTCGAGATGTACGGATGGGTGGAGGCGTCCACGTCGGGGTTCACGCGAATGGCGAAGCCCGCCTTCACTCCCCGCCGCGCGGCCATGGCGTCGATCAGCGCCAGCTCCGATTCCGATTCGCAGTTGAAGCTGTGAATCCCGCTGGCCAGCGCGTATTCCACCTCGCTCGCGGTCTTGCCCACTCCCGAGAAGACCACCTTCGACGGGTCCCCGCCGGCCTGAAGCACGCGGAATAGTTCGCCGCCGGAAACGATGTCGAAGCCCGCTCCGGCCTTCGCCAGCAATCCCAGGACCGCCAGCGACGAATTGGCCTTCACCGCGTAGCATACCGAGTGCGGCAGATCGCCGAGGGCTTCGTCGTACGCGCGATAATTCGCCAGAATCGCCTGGCTGGAGTAAACGTAGGCCGGAGTGCCAACGGCGTGAGCCAGGTCCGCCAGCGCCACCTGCTCGCAATAAAGATCGTTTTGGGAATAGGAAAACATTAGGGTGATTGGGCCGAACCGCTGCCGCTGTTGCCAGTATGGCACGCGCCGGCCCGCTTACGTGGCGCAGGCACTCCTGCCCAATGCCACATACTTTTCGGGATAACGGACACCATGCACGGATCGTGGGGCAGGATGGCATCCTGCGCGCCGGTTGGCAACCGGCGCTGGGCGGGTTGCCAACCCGCCGGACCCAAAGGGTACCCCTGCCAATCTGCCCCACAATTCTCGCCAAATTCTAGGCTTCGGGAAAAGTATGTGGCATTGGGCACTCGTGCCTGCCGCGCCGGGACTCTTCCCGGCGCTCCGCACATACCAGAATCCCGGCGGAGCTGCGACCACCGGGTAGGAGACGAGAGCGGCCGGCGCCGAATTACCGTGTGGTCGAGCGCGACAGACAGACGGGAGCGCCGAGAAGAGTCTCGGCGCGGCAGCCATGAGTGGCTGCGCCACGGGCGGCCCAGGTAGTGTCCGCGCCACGTCGGATGGTGGGCGTCAGACGCCCAGTGACGCGGCCACGCGCACCGGTGTGAGCCAGCCGTAGCGGTCGGGGGTGTCGCCGCTGATGATTCCGAAGAATTCCTTCTGCAACCTCTCCGCCACCGGCCCGCGGCGGCCCTTGCCCACCGGAACGCGATCCACGGAACGAATGGGGGTGATCTCGGCGGCGGTGCCGGAGAAAAAGACCTCGTCGGCGATGTACAGCATCTCGCGTGGGACGATGGTTTCAACCAGCGGAATGCCCAGATCGCGGGCCAGCGAAAGGATGGCGTCGCGGGTGATTCCGGGCAGCACGGACGCGCCCAGCGGCGGGGTGTGGATCTTGCCGTCGCGCACCACGAAGATGTTCTCGCCGGAGCCTTCGCTGACATACCCGGCGGCGTCCAGGGCGATGCCCTCGGAGTAGCCGTTGGTCAGGGCTTCCATCTTGATGAGCTGCGAGTTCATGTAGTTGGCGCCGGCCTTGGCGAGAGCGGGCAGAGTGTTGGGGGCCAGGCGCGTCCAGCTCGAGACGCAAACGTCGACGCCTTCGGCGAGGGCTTCTTCTCCCAGGTACTTGCCCCACTCCCAGCAGGCGACATACACGTCGATCGGGTTCTTGACCGGGTTGACGCCCACCTCTCCGTACCCGCGCAGCACGATGGGGCGGATGTAGCAGGCATCCATCTGGTTGACGCGAACCAGTTCGACCATGGCTTCGGCGAGCACATCGGCCGAAAAGCCGACATCCTCCATGCGGTAGATCTTGGCCGAATCCAACATGCGGCGGATGTGCTCGCGGAGGCGGAAGATCGCGGGTCCGGAGGGTGTGGAGTAGCAGCGGATTCCTTCGAAAACGGAACTCCCGTAGCTCACCACGTGCGACAGGACGTGGATGGTGGCCTCGTCCCATCGGATAAAGCGGCCGTTGTGCCAAATCTTTTCGGTGGGCGTCAACATTCGTCAATTATAGCGTAGGAGGAACGATGGCGTTACTAGCCCGCGCGTACGCCGCGCTTGGCGTGGGCATGGAGTTCTCCGATGTTAAAGCCGGTGAGCGCGGTGGCAATGGCGCCGCCGACGAGCAGCGGGAAAGCCAGCGCGCCCAGCAGGATCAGCGAGAACGTCTTGGCATCGTTGGTTTCCACGTCGAACAGCCGCAACGCCAGCACGCAGGCGACATTCAGCAGGCCCATGTTGCCGGGAGCGTTGGGCACCACGGTTCCCACCCGGATGAGCGCCAGCACGCCCGCCGCCACCCAGAAGGAAAGGTCCAGTCCGTAGGACTTCATGAGGGCGTAGACGGAGAGAACCTGCAGCAACAGGTACAGCAGGCTGATGAGGAAGGTCGCCCCCAGGGTGATCGGATTCCCCATCAGTTGAAGGCCCTCGACGACATGCCGCAGGGTGGAGGACCAGCGGCTCTCGCCCTCCACGGCGTGGGCCTCGTGCCTGGTGGACACAATCCACAGGAGTGTGCCGGCACTGAGGAGGATCAGCGCGCCCAGAACCTGCACCAGGATGATGAGGTCCCTGGGGATTCCCCGGACGAAGCCGGCGGTGATGAGAAAGGCGAGCAACATCCAAACGCCGTCGATCACCCGCTCGACGGCGGCGGATGCGAAGCTGAGCGAGAGGCGCAGGTCGTTCCAATGAGCCAACAGGTAGCAGCGAATCAACTCGCCGACGCGCAAGGGGAGCACTTCATTGGCGAACAACCCGATGTAGATGGCCTGCACGGTGCGCCAGAGCCGCAGCCGGACCACCGGGGCAAGCAGGGTGTTCCAGCGCCAGCCGTGGGCGACATAGACAGCCAGGTCGGCCAGGAAGGCGACGGTCATCCACCTCCAATCGAGGGAGCGGATGGCGGGCATGAGGTCTTTGACCGGGTAGCCGTGGAGCACCCACACAAGGCACCCGATGGAAAGCCCGTAGCCCAGCATCTGGGGCAGCCAGGAAGGCATTCCGCGGCGCGCTGGCGAGTCGCTCATTCGTTGGCGTGATCTCCGCGGGTCACGAGTTCATGATAGCGTGGCGGGGCAGGGAAGACCGCGTGATTTCCCTGGCTGCGTGAGGGCGCGGTGAACAGGTTGGGCATCCTGAGGTGGGGCAGGCGGTGCCGCCTGCCAGCGGCCGGGCAAGGCTCGCCGCGTCCCGCTGCGCGGGATGTCGAATCGGGTGCTTAGTCCGCCGCCCCCCCCCCCAAAAAAAACACCCCGCGCCGGCGGATGGGTGCCGAAGCGGGGCTGCGGTTTAAGCCTAAGAGGAGGCAACGCACCAAAACTGACGAGCCTCTAAAGCCAATTCGACTGATACCTTGCAAGTCGGGTGCCACGCCCAACTCGTTGAAACGGTTCGGTAGCGCCCGCTCTTCCTACCGAATTTGGTAGGAACAGCCTACGCATTTCCGGAAATGCCGGCATGTCCTTCGGCGGAGTACCCTGCCACGGTACAATCGAACCTGTGAGTTTTCCGACCTCCAACTCCGAGACACGTTCGAAGAGTGCCGACGCAGGCGGGAAAGCCCTGGCGGGTTTTCTGCTTTCCGGGTTTCTGCTGGCTTTGCTGGGGGCCATCCTGCCGGCCTGGGGATACCACCGGGACCCGCCCGAATTCATGACGGTGGGCAACTACTTTCTCGGCGTGGCCGTGGGAGTGGTCGCGGCCGTTGGTTTGGCTCGGCGCATCCTGGCGCGGCGCGGCCTGGCTTTCCTGCTGGTATTTGCCTGCGTGCTTGCCTCGGTGGCTCTGGCCTACCTGGCGCTGGTGTCGCCGCCGGCTTCCCCGTGGTGGCGCGTGGCCGGGCTGTTGGTGCTCGGCGTCGCCGCCGGCCTGCTGAACAAGGCCCTGTTCCACGCCAACTCGCCCGGTTTCCAAGCCGACGCGGCGGGCACGATTACCGAGGGCGGCATCTGGTACGGTCTGGGCTGTCTCACGGCCACCCTGCTGGTGGCGAGTACCTTGCTGGCGGCGGGCACCTCCTACGTGCCCGGCGTTCTGGCATTGATGGCGGTGGTTCCCGCGATCTTTGCCGCGATTTACGCGAGAAGCTCTTACCCCGCTCGTCCGGCCAGCGGTCAGCCCACACTGCGGCAGGCGCTCAAGGATTTCCGCAGCCCCGGCGCCATGCTGTTCGCGGCACTGCTGTTCTTTCAATTCGGCAACGAATGGTCGGTAGCCGGTTGGCTCCCCATATTCCTGATCCGCCGCGTCGGGCTCAGCCCCGAAACGGCCCTCACCATACTGGCGCTCTATTGGCTGTTCCTGATGATCGGCCGCGTGGGATCGGTGGCCATCCTACCGCTAGTGCGGCATGGCCGTCTGCTCTTGGGGAGCTTGCTGGCCGCGATGTTCGGCTGCCTCCTGCTGTTCTTCACCAACAACGCGTTCGGCGCCGCCACCGGCGCGTTCTTCCTGGGAGCCGGCTACGCCAGCATCTATCCCCTGGTGGCGGAGGCCATCGGCCGGCGGTTTCCCTACTACCATCCCGGCTTCTTCAACGGAATCTTCTCGCTGGCCCTGCTGGGCGGCCTGCTCGCCCCGGCTACCCTTGGCTATGCGGCGGCCGGAATGGGTGTGGGCGTGGTGATCGGGATTCCCCTGGCCGGGACTTGCATGGTGATCGTCCTGCTCTTGCTGATTTGGCTGGAAACCAAGGTGACGGGGCGATGAGGGTCAGGGGCCGGGGGCCAGGGGCCAGGGGCCGGGGCTGGAGCGTCGCTCTGCTTCTCGCGATGGCGTTTCAGTTGCCGGCGGCATCGCTGCCCGAGAGCATCGATAAGCTGCTGGCGGCGTCGGCGGCGGCCCGGGCGGCGTTCTGGGGCATCCGTATCGTGGATCTCGCCAGCGGTAAGACGCTCTACGATCTGAACCCCGATCGCTTCTTCGTCCCGGCTTCCAACACCAAGCTGTTCACCACCGCTCTGGCGCTCACACGGCTCGGGCCGGATTTCACCTTCCAAACACGCGTCGTCGCCGATAGCCCGCCCGATTCCCAAGGCCGCATCCGCGGCGCCCTGCGATTGGTGGGCGGCGGAGATCCCAACCTGTCGGCGCGCGCCATCCCTTACCGCATGGGCCCGGTGACCGGCAATCCGCTGGCGGCCATCGAGGATCTGGCGGACCAGGTGGCCGCGCGCGGTGTGAAGCGCATCGATGGAGGCATCGTCGGCGACGATACCTGGTACCCGTGGCAGCCATTCGCGGAAGGTTGGGCCGTCGACGACCCGCAGTACGACTACGGAGCGCCGGTCTCGGCCCTCACCGTCAACGACAACGCCGCCACTCTCACCGTCAGCCCGGGCGCGCGCGAGGGAGACCCGGCCGCGCTGGCCTGGAACCCGCCGCTCGAGTATTACCGGGTGGACAACCGCATCCGCACCGTCGCGGCCGGCACTGAGCGCAGCATCCATTTCCGCCGCGATCCGGGCAGTCTCCAGGTGCAACTGTGGGGACGGATTCCACGCCGCGATCATGGCGAGGAACTCGTGCTGGCCATCGAAGATCCGGCCCTTTACGCCGCCCAGGCCCTGCGCCAGGCGCTCGAAGAACGCGGCGTCTCGGTCGGCGGCGGCGCCACCGCGCTGCACGCCTTTCCCGACGAAGCACCGGACCTCGCCGTTCCGGGCGTCGAACTGGCGCGGCGGGTGTCGGCGCCGTTGATCGAAGACCTGCGGATCACCGACAAGGTGAGCCAGAACCTGCATGCCGAGCTGGCGCTGCGCGCGGTGGGGCGCGCCCGCCGCAACCTGGGCAGCCTCGAAGCCGGGATGGAGGAGATGCAGGCGTTCCTCGCCGAGGCCGGCATCGACCCCGACGCCTACAACCTGGCGGACGGTTCGGGACTGGCGCGTCTCAACCTGGTGACGCCCGCCACCGTGGTCAAGCTGCTGCGTTACATGTACGCCTCGCCCGCGCGCGAGAACTGGATCTCGCTGCTGCCCGTGGGCGGCCAGGATGGAACGCTCAGCGCGCGTTTTGGGGAGCGTGCCGCGGCTGGAAGGGTGCATGCCAAAACCGGCACGATGGCGCATGTCAGCGCGCTTTCCGGCTATGTCGAGCGGCCGGACGGAAGCTGGGTGGTCTTTTCGATTCTGGTGAACAATTACAACGGGCGTGCGGCCGAGGTGCGCGGCGCGATGGACCGCATCTGTACGCTTATAATGGAATAGACAGCCATGCCGATTTACGAATACCGTTGTGAAGATTGCGGAACCAAGTTCGAGAAGCTGGTGCGCCGGAGCCCGGAAGCGCCTGAGATCGAGTGCCCCTCCTGCGGGCAGAAGCATCTGAAGCAGGAGCTTTCCACCTTCGCCGCGCACGCCACCGGCTTGAATGCGGCGGAGCCGCCCAGGCCGCCCTCCTGCCCCAACGGCGGGCCTTGCCACAACCCCGGCATGTGCGGCGGCCCGAATTACCTGTAGGCCTCCCCGGTGGGGCGGGCAATCTTGCCCGCAGCCGCCTTTCAGGCGGCTTGGCGCCGGCTGGAAAGCCGGCGGCAACCACGATTGGCTGCCCTACGAGGCTGGACGGCACTACATTACATGATAAGGTAGCGTCATGTGCGAGCGGGCCTGCTGCACCTTGGCATGGGGTGTTCTTCTTAGCTGGACGTGCGCGGCGGCGCAGGTCCCCACGCATGCCGACATCCTCCGCGGCGAGTACGGGCCGTATCGCGCCAACAACGACTTGCTCTTCTACCATCTCGACATCCGCGTCGATCCGGAGAAGAAGTTCATCGGCGGCAAGAACACCATCCGCTTCAGGATGCTCCAGGACGGCACGCGCATCCAGCTCGATTTGCATGAAGCGCTCCACGTCGACAAGATTCTCCTGGGATCCACCACGCTCCAGTACCAGCGCGACTCCGGCGCCGTCTTCGTGGACTTTCCGGAGACGCTTCGCGCCGGCCGCGTCTATACCATCGACTTCTACTACTCGGGGAATCCCGTCGAGACCGGCCGGTTCGGCGGCATCGCCTTCCGCCAGGATGCTTCCGGGCATCCGTGGGTGAACACCGCGTGCGAAGGCATCGGCGCCAGCCTGTGGTGGCCCAACAAGGACCAATGGCGCGACGAGGTCGAGAGCATGCTCATCAGCGTCGCCATTCCCAACGGGATGGTGGACGTCTCCAACGGGAAATTCGTGGGCAAGACCGACCTCGGCGACGGCTACACACGCTGGGATTGGCACGTCCACTACCCCATCAACAACTACGACGTTTCGCTAAACATAGGCAACTACCGGCATTTCGCCGACCGGCTGGGCGACCTGCCGCTGGATTTCTACGCCCTGCCCGAAGACCTCGACAAGGCCAGGAAGCAGTTCGCACAGGCCAAGGGCATGCTGGAGGCCTTTCAGCACTACTTCGGAGAGTATCCGTTCCGGAAGGACGGTTACAAGTTGATTGAAGTGCCCTACGCCGGCATGGAGCACCAGAGCGCCGTGACCTACGGCAACCACTTCGCCAACGGCTACCTGGAGCGCGACTGGACCGGCGTCGGCATCAGCCCCAGGTTCGACTTCATCATCGTCCACGAAAGCGCGCACGAGTGGTTCGGCAACAGCGTCACCGCCGCCGACCAGTCCGACATGTGGATCCACGAAGCCTGGGCTACCTACCTCGAATGCCTCTACGTCGAATACATGTGGGGGCTCGAGGATGCCCTGAAGTACACCAACGGATACAAATCGAAAGTCCAGAATGCCCTCCCCATCGTCGCCCCGCGCGGCGTCAACGCGACGCCGCCGCAGGACATGTACTTCAAGGGCGCGCTCTTCCTCAATACGCTTCGGAGCGTGGTGGACGGCGACCGCCGCTGGTGGGCCCTGCTACGTGGCTTCTACCAGCACTTCAAGTATCGGGACATCATGACCGAGGATGTGGTCGAATACTTCAACCGGAAGACCGGCATGAACCTGACGCCGGTCTTCGATCAGTATCTGCGCCACACCGCGCTTCCCGCGCTCGAGCTGACCTTCGACGACGCCCGGGGCACCGTCTCCTACCGTTGGAAGGCCGACGTGCCGGCCTTCGCCATGCCGGTGCGCGTCGGGACGAAAGACCACTGGCGGATCATTCGACCCACCACCGTCTGGCAGAGCATGAAGTCGCCCCTACCCAAGGACCAATTCGAGGTGGCCACGGATCTCTACTACATCAACGTGGCGCGTGCGCCGGCACTCGTGCCGGCGATCCCCGTACCAGTGCCGAGATGACTCTCGACACAGCCGGCAGGACCACCGTCACTTCTTCGCCTGGACGATGGTCACCTTGTCCGCTTCGATTTTGACTTGCTCCTCGGGCCCTTCTCCGATCTTGACAGCGTACGCGCCGGGGTTCAGCAGGAGACCCTGCACCGGGTTGTTGAACTCGCCGGCGTGCCCCATGAACTTGCCATTCACATAGACCGCCGCGAACTTGTCCGTCGAGACCGTGCGCAACCGCCCGAACGGTGGTTTGGCGGGCGGGAGCGCTTTCATGGTTTGAGCCAGTTGCGCGGTCTTTCCCGCTTGCACCGTGACCTTCGTCACCACATCTTCGTAACGCGGCTCGGATAGCCTGACTTCATGTTCTCCGGCGGCCACCGCGTATTTCCTGCCCATACCAAAATTCCCGGCGGGCCCCACGTATTTGCCGTCGATGAAGACTCCCGCCCGGCCTGGATCGACCTTGGTTTTCACATAGCCTGTGTTCTGCCCTACAACGGGGATGCTGGTCACCGCGATCAGCAGTACTGCGTCACGTACAAAACTAGCGATCCGCATAGTGGTTGATCTCCTGTTTGCGTGCCGGCGTCGACATCTCAGTAGCCTTGCGCGCTCAACAGGTTTATCATATTCTCCAAGCCCGCACCGCGCAACCCCGGAGCGGTGGGTGGTAGAGGGCGAATGATGCTGTTGAGGAGGCGCCCGAGCAGCCGAAAGGAAACCTATAAACATGTTGAAAAATTTCAAAGAATTCGTAATGCGGGGCAACGTGCTCGATCTCGCCGTTGCCGTGATCATTGGTGCCGCTTTCGGCGCCATCGTCACCTCCATGGTGAACGACATTGTGATGCCTCCCATCGGCCTGATTCTGGGCCATGTGGACTTCAAGGACCTGTTCATCAGCCTGAACGGCCAGTCCTATCCGACGTTAGCGGCCGCCAAAGCCGCCGCCGCGCCCGTCATCGCGTATGGCCAGTTCCTAAACACGGTGATCAATTTTCTGATCGTGGCGTTGGTGATCTTCGCGACCGTGCGGCAAGCCAGCCGGCTGCAGAAGAAGCCCGCGGCCGCGCCGCCAGCGCCTACCACCAAGGATTGCCCATTCTGCTGCACGCCCATCCCCATCGCCGCCACCCGCTGCCCCCACTGCACCTCTCAACTGGGTTCGCCGGAGGCTGCCAGGCCATGAAGGTCCGCGGGACTTTTGCCTGTTTTGTGGGGCGGGCAATCTTGCCCGCGGCCGCCTTTCAGGCGGCTCTTGCGAGGCAGGTGCCAGGCCGCAACGGCAACGACTGGCTTTACACCACGGGGCTCGGAATTTCATTTGCGCACTAGCGGTCTGCGGCAACCGGAGTAACGAGTATGCACTTGGCTGTGGGGCAGCCAATCGTGGCTGCAGCCGGCTTTCAGCCGGCGACTCCGGCTGCGAAGACTCGCGCACGACGCGAAAAAGCCGCCTAGAAGCAAATCTCTCGCGTGCCGCGGGTCCATACGGGAGAGGAACTTGGCGTTGATGAGGCGTCGTGGCAGACTGATTGGAGCACACGTAGTGGAAGTAGGCCAATACAGTGGTTACAGCCTGAGTCGGCACTCCAGGCTGATTCCCTTTAGAAGGCGGCTGCGGGCAGGATTGCCCGCCCCACAAAACAGGCAAAACTTCGGCCGCACTACACTAGGATTGGCTGCCCCACAGCAGATAGCCGCCGAAGCACGCCAGCGCCAGCGACGAAAGGCCGATCAGGAAACGAGTTACACGCGGGCCTAGATTCCTGGCGGCGGCGAAGAGCGCGATGGTGCCCGCCAGGCTGAGAACCAGGGTGCCGTAAAACCCCGCCAGTAGAGCCACGCCGTGCGCGGGAGCCTCGCGCCAGCCCTTCAACAGGAGGGGCCCCAGCACCAGGCTCCAACTGATATACGGATTGGGGTTGAGCACATTCACAAGCGCCGCCCGGAGCACACTCGAGGGCGCTGGCGCTACGTCATTGGCGCCGTACCCGCGCCATGCCTTCAGGGCGCCCCAGGCCAGGTACAACACAAATGCTCCGCCCGCCAGCCGCAGACCCTGCGCCATCCAGACGGGCACGCGGCTCAACACCAGCAGCACCAGGACGATGATCGGGCCGTCGCTGATCAGCGGGCAGAGTGCGGCGGGCAGCGTGCGGCGCCAGCCATGGCTCAGGGTCTGCGAGATGAGGTAGGTCTGCAAGGGGCCCGGCTGCACGGCGGCAGCGAAAGCGTAGGTCATCCCTAAAATCAGGTAGGTCGACATCCCGGCAGAATCCATAATGGTATCGCTATAATCAAATCAAAGTGCGCTTCCTTCGAACTCTGGCCGCAACCCTACTCCTGCTTCTGCCGCTGGGACGGGCCGACGTGCGCGGCTGCGCTTGCGACGCCGCCAAGCCCGAGACCATGGCGGCGGACGAGTGCCAATTGTGCCGCCTGGCCGAGGCCCAGCCCGCGGAGCCGCGGATCTTCTTTGTCCGGGACGCCAATCCCACCAAGCCCCACCGCTGGCTGGCGCTGCCGCGGTTCCATGGCACCAGCCCGCAAGATCTGGCCGGAATGTCCGCGGCGGAGCGCACGGGGTACTGGGCCGCGGCCATCGGCAAAGCTCGCGAGGTATGGGGCGACCGATGGGGGATCGCCATGAACGGACTGGAGCGCCGGTCGCAGTGCCACGCCCATATCCACATCGGCAAATTGCTGGACGGCGTGGAAAACGATCGCTTCGTGGCGGTGGACTCCCCGGCCGATATACCCGTCCCGCCCGACGGAACGGGCGTGTGGGTCCACCCCGTGGGAAACAAGCTGCACGCACACGTGGGGGACCAGGCCGCCGAGCTGGTGCTGGAACGCTGATGCTGCTCGATATCGCCAAGCTGCCGACGGCCGGGAATTCGGCCATTCGCCTCCACCCCACCGACAATGTGGCGGTGGCGCGCGTGCCCATTCCGGCGGGAACCGAGCTATCGGTGGAGGGCCTCCCGCTGGTAGCACGCGAGGCCATTCCCGCGGGCCACAAGATCGCGCTCAGGGCCATCCGGCCGGGCGAACTGGTGGAGCGCTACGGCCAGGCCATCGGGCGCGCCAGCCAGTCGATCGAAGCCGGGTATCGCGTGCACACCCACAACCTCTCCTTCGAAGAGCTGCGATTCGATTACCAGTTTCCGGCCATCGAAGCGCCCGTGCCCGAACCCAGGGATGCCCCCACGTTTCTCGGCTACCGGCGCGCGGACGGGCGCGTGGGGACGCGCAATTACATCGCGGTGGCGGCGGCCAGCAACTGCGCGGCGCACACCGCCGAGCTGATTGCCCGCAGCTATGAGGGCCAAACGCTGCCGCCCAACGTGGATGGTGTGATCGCCTTTCCGCACGGCGACGGTTGCGGCCACGTCTTCGGTCCCGACGTCGACCAACTGCGCCGCACAATGGCCGGGGTGCTGGCCCACCCCAATGTCTCGGCGGGCATCATCCTCGGGCTGGGCTGCGAATCGAACCAGATCGACCACTATCTTTCCGATGGGGGCCGGGGGCCGGGCGGGGTACCCGCCGCTTCTGCGGGTCGGGGCCGGGGAGCGGGCGAAGCGGGGAACTCCGCGCCGCTGGTTGGCCTGACGCTGCAATCGAGTGGCGGCACGCGCGGCGCCGTGGAAGCCGCGCGGCGCGAGATTTCGCGGTTTCTGGACCGGGCGGCGGCGGAAACACGCACCGCAACGCCAGCTTCGAAGATCGTGCTGGGATTGAACTGCGGCGGGTCGGATTCCTTCTCCGGTATCACCGCCAACCCGGCGCTGGGTTACTGCTCGGACCTGCTGGCGGAGATGGGCGCCACGGCGGTGCTGGCCGAGACGCCCGAAATCTTCGGCGCCGAACACCTCCTGGTGAAGCGGGCGCGCAACCGGCGAGTGGCTGAAAGACTGTTGGATCATATCCGGAAATATAAGGACTACTTGAAGCAGTTTGGGAGCGGTTTCGACGATAACCCTTCGCCCGGCAACAAGGAGGGTGGGCTGAGCAACATCCTCGAGAAATCGCTGGGAGCGGTGGCCAAGGGCGGCACCTCGCCGCTGATCGAGGTCTACGACTTTGCCGAACGCATCGCCTCCCCGGGTTTCGTGTTCATGAATACGCCAGGCTACGACCCGGTGTCCCTCACCGGCCTGGCGGCGGGTGGCTGTACTCTGCTGGCGTTCACCACCGGCCGCGGCAGCGCCATCGGGTTCCCCACCGTCCCGGTGATCAAGATTGCCAGCAACAGCCACATGTACCGGCGCATGACGGACAATATGGACATCAACGCCGGAGCGATCGCCGATGGCGAGGCCTCGGTGGCGCAGGTGGGCCGCGAGATTTTCGATTTTGTGTTGGAGGTGGCTTCCGGCCGGCGGACCTGCGCCGAGCGGCTGGGGCACCGGGAATTTGTGCCGTGGCGAATCGGCCCGGTAATGTAGAAGATAGAATAGGTGAAACATGTCGCGATCCCTTTTCCTCACTCTGGCGGCGGCCGTCATGTTGGCGGCGCCCATTTCCGCTCAGAACCAGAAGAAGTCCGCCCTCGACAAGGCCGTGCTGGAAGCCTATGTCCGCCATCTGTACGTGTTGAAACCGGAGATCAAGGTGCAGGTAGCCGACCCGAAGCCTGCAAAAGTGGACGGTTTCTTCGACGTGGTAGTGCATGCCTCGCTGGGGGACACCTCCCAGGATTTCCCTTTCATGGTCTCGAAAGACGGGTCGAAGATCTTGCAGGCCATCGTCTATGACGTCAATTCCAATCCGTTCAAGGCCGATCTGGACAAGCTGAAGACCGAATTCCAGCCCAGCCTGGGTACGCCCGGCGCCCCGGTGGTGCTGGTGTCATTCAGCGATTACGAGTGTCCCCATTGCAAGGATGAGGCCGCCATGCTGCGGCAGAACCTGGTTTCCACCTATCCCACGCAGGTGCGGCTGTATGCCAAGGACTTCCCGCTGGACTCCATCCATAACTGGGCCAGGCCCGCGGCCATCGCCGGCCGTTGCGTCTTCCGGCAGAACCCCAGCTCGTTCTGGAGCTACTACGACTGGATCTTCGCCCACCAGGCCGACATCACCGACGCCAACCTGAAGGACAAGGCGATGGAGTGGACCAAGGGACAGAAAAACGTCGATATGCTGCAGCTTGGCCGGTGCATGGACACCAAGGCTACCGAAGCTGAGGTGGACAAGAACGTCGCCGAAGGCCGCGATCTTGGAATCAACTCCACGCCGACCCTGTTCGTGAACGGGCGCCGCATCGCCCAGGCCATCGACTGGACGAACCTGCGCGGCATCATCGATTACGAAATCGAGTATCAGAAGACGGCCAAGAACGCGGGTGAGGATTGCGGCTGCGAAGTGAAGCTCGACACGCCGGGACTGCCGCAGAAGGCCCCGCCGTTCAAGAAGTAGATTGCCGCCGGCGCTACCGCGCTACCATGATGTTCATGAGACATTGCCCCTGGATGGCCGGCGTCGCGCTCGGCGCGCTGGCATTCGCCTGCTTGGCGCAGGCCCCTTCGAAGAAAGGAACATCCGACGTGAAGAAACAGGTTTACGGGAAGTTGCCGGACGGCACCGCCATCGAACTCTACACGCTTTCGAATCCCAACGGAATGCAGGCGGGCATCATGACCTATGGCGGAACCGTCGTGTCGCTGACCGCTCCGGACCGTGGCGGTAAGTTCGCCGACGTGGTGCTGGGCGCCGACAGCCTGGAGGGTTACCGCAAGCAAACCAACTACTTCGGCGCCACCATCGGCCGGTACGGCAACCGCATCGGGCACGCTACTTTCAAGCTCGATGGCAAGGCCTACACCCTGCCGAAGAACGACGGTGACAACACCTTGCACGGCGGCCCCGAGGGCTTCGACAAGCGCGTGTGGAAAGCCACCGCGGTAAGCACCGCGGAAGGCCAGAGCCTCGAGTTGACCTACGTGAGCAAGGATGGCGAAGAGGGCTTCCCGGGAACCCTTTCGGCCAAAGTGGTCTACACCCTGACCGCCCGCAACGAGCTGAAGATCGACTACACCGCCACCACCGACAAGGACACGGTGGTGAACCTGACCAACCATTCCTACTTCAACCTGGCCGGGCAGGGCGAGGGCGACATCCTCGGCCACCGGGTGACGATCGACGCCGCCCGTTTCACGCCCGTGGACGCCGGCCTGATTCCGCTCGGAGAGTTGCGCGCCGTCAAGAGCACGCCTTTCGATTTCACCACCGCCACGGCGATTGGCGCGCGCATCGGCCAGGCCGACCAGCAGTTGAAACTGGGCAACGGCTACGACCATAACTGGGTGCTCAACAAGGGCAATGGCGGCCTGACCAAGGCGGCTGAGGTCCACGAGCCCAAGACCGGGCGCGTGATGGAGGTATGGACCACCGAGCCAGGCCTGCAGTTCTACACCGGCAACTTCCTGGACGGTTCCGTGCGTGGCAAAGGCGGAAAAGTGTACCCGTTCCGCAGCGCGTTCTGCATGGAGACCCAGCACTATCCGGATTCGCCCAACAAACCCAGCTTCCCCACCACGGTTCTGAAGCCGGGGGCCACCTACCGCACCACGACGATCTACCGTTTCTCGGCGCGATAGTCCGATTCGTCGGCCGGGCTGGTAGGTTCGTAGTAATCCAGGACCGGCTCCTCGCCGGCTTCGGCTTCGGACGCTTGGGAGGCGGCGACGAACTCGTCCGCCTCCGTCTCCTGGTCCTCCGCGCGCTTCTCTCTCCGGCGTTTCACAGGGCCGGGGTACTCGGGGCGGCGGTCCGGATCGTACGGGGAAATGGAATCTACACGGAAATCGTCCATGGTGGACCTCCCTTGGTCGCTCGGTGGGCAGGCGAAAGAAAGCGCCTACCCCACAATGTAGCGCCTACCCGATCGACAATTCCGCGGGGGCGCCGGTTTCGCAGCCGACGGCCTGGGCCGCCGATCCCTGGTTCACGGAGACCTCCAGGTATCCGGAACTCCCCTCAATCAGGAACAGCTCGCCAGGGCCGCATTCGGCGTAGTTGTGCGCCATCACCGCGACCTGGCACGGTCCGATGGCGAGCGAAAAGTTCTTGCGGTCCAGATCCGGGAATTCGCCGGTGTGGAAGTTGGTGACGATGTTGCCGAAGCGGTCGATGCCCAGAATCCGGCCGGTCCAGGTGCGTTTTCCGGTGCGCTGCGGCTTTTCGAACGACGGCCGCAGGTAGTCCTGAATCGGTTTGCCCATGCGGGAGGGCGGCACGCCGGCCGCCAGGTGGGCCGCCACCGGTGAGAAGATATCGCGGCCGTGAAACGTGCGGCTCACCGGCTGGCGGAAGTACCGGTCGTTCGAAATCAGCCGGACCTTGTGCTCCTGGCGCGAATAGACCATGGAGAGAACGCCGTTATCCGGCCCCACGAAGTACTGCCCGGCGGCTTCCAGCAGGATCGGGCGGCGCGCGGTGCCCACGCCCGGGTCCACCACCACGACGTGCACTGTTTTCGGCGGGAACGAGGCGTAGGCCTGGGCGATCAGGTAGGCGCCCTCGGCGATGTCGTAAGGGGCGACGCCGTGACTGATATCTACAATCCGCGCGGGCGGGCAGATGCCGAGGATGACGCCCTTCATGACGGCCACGTAGTGGTCGGCGAGGCCGAAATCCGAGGTGAGCGTGAGGATGGGTGCGCGCATTGGTAAAATAGGTATCGGTGCAACGCTTCTACTTCGATCACAACGCCACCACTCCGCTGGCTCCCGAGGTTTTGGAAACGCTGACGTCGTGTCTCGGTCAAGTGTATGGTAACGCTTCCAGCATCCACCATTTTGGCCAGGCCGCCAAACAGCGGCTGGAAGCGGCGCGCCGGCAGGTGGCCGTATTGATGCGTGCGAATCCCTCCGAAGTGGTATTCACCAGCGGCGGCACGGAGGCCGACAATATGGCGGTGCTGGGGGTGGCGCGGGCGGCCGCCGGCCCGGCGAAGCACGTCGTTACGAGCGCGGTGGAACATCCGGCGGTGCTGGGACCATGCGCCCAGCTCGAGCGCGAGGGCGTGGCCGTCACGCGGCTGCGGGTGGGTTCGGACGGCGTGGTGGATCCCGACGATGTGCGCCGCGCGCTGCGGCCGGATACGGTTCTGGTTTCGGTGATGCATGCCAACAACGAGCTGGGCACCATCCAGCCGGTGGAGGAGATTGCGCGCATCGCCCGGCGGGCCGGCGTTCTTTTCCACGTGGATGGCGTGCAGGCGCTGGGCAAGATCGCGGTGGATCTCGAGGCCGTGGGCATCGATCTCTATAGCGTTAGCGGCCACAAGATCTACGGTCCCAAGGGTGTAGGCGCGCTGTACGTGCGCGGGGGCACGAAGCTAGCGCCCATCGCTTTCGGCGGCCAGCATGAGCGGGGCCGCCGCCCCGGCACGGAGAACGTTCCGGGCATCGCGGCATTCGGCGTGGCGGCCGAAGTGGCCGGGTGCAACCTGGCGGACGAGGGCAACCGGCTCACGGTGCTGCGCGACCGTCTGGAGAACGCGGTTGCCGGCCGCATCCCCGGCGTCACCGTCAACGGCTCGAGGTGGAAGCGCACGCCCAACACCTCCAACATGTGTTTCGAGGGCATCGAAGGCGAGGCCCTGGTCATCGCGCTGGACCTGCGCGGCTTCGCGGTTTCCACCGGCGCGGCCTGCTCCAGCGGCGCGGTCGCTCCTTCGCACGTGCTCACGGCCATCGGCCTTCCACCGGAACGCGCCCGCGCCAGCATGCGCTTTTCGCTCGGCCGGAGCACTACCGCCGAGCAGGTGGACGCACTGGTGAGCGCGCTCGAGGGCGCTGTGGCGCACCTCCGCAGAATCTCCGTGCATGCCTGAGGCGCCCATTGCCGTCGCCATGAGCGGCGGCGTCGACAGCTCCACCGTGGCCGCGCTGCTGGTGCGTCAGGGTCATCCGGTGGTGGGGCTGACCATGCAGCTATGGAACCAGCGGCGCTTGCCGGAGCTGGCACCTGAGGCCGTTGGGTCGGGGCGCTGCTGCTCGCTGGACGACGTTTACGACGCGCGCCGTGTGGCCGAGCAGATCGGCATCCCGTATTACGTGGTGAACTTCGAGCGGCAGTTCGAGGAGCAGGTGGTGAAGCCGTTCGTGGAAGAATACCTGGCGGGCCGCACGCCCATTCCGTGCACGCTGTGCAACAACTACATCAAGTTCGACCGTTTTCTGGAAATGGCGGAGTCAGTGGGCGCGCTGGTGATGGCCACGGGCCACTACGCGCGCATTGGCCGCGACGAAGCTTCGGGCCGCTGGCAATTGCTGCGCGCGGTGGACCATTCCAAGGACCAGACCTACTTTCTGTTCGGCCTCACCCAGGAACAGCTCGCCCGCACCCTGTTTCCGCTGGGCGAGCTGACCAAGCCCGAAGTCCGCGAGCTGGCGCGCTCGATGAACCTGGCGGTAGCCGCCAAGGGCGACAGCCAGGAGATCTGCTTCGTGCCCAATGGGGACTACGCGGCGTTTCTGCGCGCCTACCTGGAGGAGAGCGGCGTGCCGAAGGAGCGAACGCGCGGCGCTATCGTCACGACCGATGGCCGTACGCTGGGCGAACATGAAGGCGTCCACCACTTCACGGTCGGGCAG
>Ga0182021_10002154_pt1 | contig 22950 bp, 23 predicted proteins | sample 612E3MmetaG_FD_120493 | JGI IMG/M metagenome (GOLD analysis project Ga0182021, IMG submission 120493) | Permafrost microbial communities from Stordalen Mire, Sweden - 612E3M metaG (Illumina Assembly) | ecosystem: Environmental > Terrestrial > Soil > Wetlands > Permafrost | place: Sweden... | reverse complement strand
TCGGAATCGGACCGTAGCGGCATTCCTGATCCTCCGGTGGATCTCCGGCAGATGCGTTGTCGTTCGGTCCGGCCCCCCCGAGACTGGTAGAGCACTAGCGGGTGACGGGGCTGGCTCGGATGTCCAGAAGTATACGCCTAGTTCGCCGTCAATGGGTCCAAAACCGCACACTGAAACGCGGATCCCACGAAGGGGCTGCGAACGTTAGTTCGTATTTCTGAGGGACCACGCTCGAATCCTCGAACAAACCGGTGGGACCTGTGGAGGACCGGCTTCAGCCCGCCAGAAAGGCCAGCCTCACGGCGCGAGTTTCGTTGTCCGAATTGGGATCGAGGAGGGCGATTGACTGCCACGTGCCGAGCGTCAGACGGCCACCGACGACCGGGATCGTGAGCGACGGCGGGGCGACGATCGGTACCAGGTGATCGGCGCCATGACCCGGCGAGCCGTGGCGATGGACCCACCGGTCGTCGCGTGGCAGGAGCCGGTCCAGGGCCGCCATCAGGTCCGAGTCGGACCCGGCACCGAGCTCCATGATCACCAGGCCGGCCGTGGCATGAGGCACGAAGACCGTCAGCAGCCCGTCGCCCTCCCCGGCCACGAATCCCTCGCACGCCGGGGTCAGGTCGAAGAGGCCGCGGCGCCGCCCGGTCTGAACGGCCAACTCGGCGGTCTTCATGAGATCGGATCGCGCCCGCAGCCAGACACCGGACTACGGGAAGAAGCCACGAAGGGCATCGCGGAGGCGTCTCGGGAAACCGCCTGCCGGCGTCGTGGGAAACGGCCCCCTGTCTCCGGCCTCGAGGCCCCTGGCTCCCCAGTAGAGCAAACCTATGGCCGTGCTGTAGGCCGGGTTGAGGATGTTGTCCGTCAGCCCGCCGACGTCCGTGGGCCCGGCGACGCGGACCGGCATGTCCAGAACCTCACGACCAAGGGCTGCCGCTCCCGCAAGCTGCGAAGCGCCGCCGGTGAGCACCAGGCCTGCCGGCAACACTCCCTCGCCGGCCGACTTGATCTCGGCCGCCAGAAGCTCGAACGTCTCCCGCATGCGGGCCTCGATGACGCGGCACACATCCAGGCGGTTGACGGTCCGGCCGGCCGGCTCGCCCAGTATCGAGACGCTGATCAGCTCGTCTCCGGCCACGGTCGACAGATCGCAGCTGCCGTGCTGGATCTTGAGCTCCTCCGCCACCTGCAGACTGGTCTTGAGGCCGATGGCGACATCGTTGGTCACGTTGTTGCCGCCGACCGGCAGAACGGCCGTCTTGAACGGCGAGCCGTCCAGGAAGAGGGCCAGGTCGATGGTGCCGGCGCCGATGTCGGCCACGGCCACGCCAAGCTCCCGTTCCGTGTCTGAGAGAACCGTCTCCGCGGAAGCGAGCGAGGAGGCGACCAGCTCGTCGATCTTGACGTTGGCGGCCTGAACGCACTTGGCCAGGTTGCGGACCGCCGTTGCGGCCGCGGTCACGATGTGCGTCTCGATCTCGAGGCGGACGGCACTCATCCCGAGGGGATCCTTGACGCCTTCCTGGCCGTCGACGATGAAGCCTCGCGGCAGGACGTGCAGGACCTCGCGGTTCGAGGGAATGGAGACTGCCCGGGCCACTTCCAGGGCCCGGTCGATGTCCTCCCGCGTGACTTCGCGCATGTGACCGGTGACGGCCACGGCGCCACGCGAGTTCTGGCTCTCGACGTTCTGGCCACCGACGCCAACGAAGGCTCGATCGATCTGATAGCCGGAGAGCCGCTCCGAATGATCTACGGCTCCGGAGATGGACCGCACGGTCTGATCGATGTTGACCACCACGGCCTTCTTGAGGCCGCTGGCCGGAACCACGCCCTTGCCGACGATCGTCAGGCTGCCGTCACGAGCCACCTCGCCGATGAGAGCGCAGACCTTGCTCGTGCCGACATCGATTCCGACGAGCACTGCTTCGCGTTCCACTCGCTCCCGTCCTCGGTGATGGCCTCGATCGCGAGGCGTTGTTTGTTTGGACCGGCTGACGGCCGCCGAAATCGAGACCGGATTCCAGGTGAAGGCTAACCGACCTGAGGGAGACCGGGCAACCTGTCCTTGTAGCTTGCCCTTCAGCGCGGCAGATACGTGTTGTAGTGGTTGCCCGCGACGTCCGCGACGAGCCAGACCCAGGCCACGTGAGTCTCGCCGTAGCGGGCCATCAGAGAGCTAAGGTCTCGAACCTGCTCCGGGATGATCACGGTCTCGCGAACCGTCGGCAGGTAGAACCCGAACTGGGCAACCCAGCCGGCCGGGACCGAGCTGAGCGTGAATCCATAGTCGTCGTCGAGGACCACGGCCAGAGCAGGAGCCTTGCTGCCGACGTCCGTGGGTGTCAGCCTCGCCAATCGATAGCCGGCATCGAGATTGATGGGGTCGACTAGTCCGCCAAGGCCCAGCCCGGCATCCGATGCCCGGCGATCGTAGACGACCGGCAATCCGAGCGCGCTCGGGCCAGACGACGCGGCAGCATCCACCGTGGGCGCGGGAGCCAGCGATGGAACAAGCGAGGCGTTGAAGGTCGGGCCCGGGGAGGAGATGGCCGAAGGACTCGGCGAAGGAGTCGGACTCGGGGTCGGTGTGGCTTTGGGCTTCTTCGTCTTCCTCGGCTTGGGCGTCGGCCCGGACGAAGCGCTCGAGGACGGGCTGGAAGCACCGGTCGTGGACTGGGACCCGCCTGCCGAGGCCGAGGCGGACGGGGCGACCGAACCTTTGGGGGACGCAAGCGGGCCGGCCGACGTGGCGATCGGATTGCCCGCCGAGTCAACGAGCCCGAACAGCAGCCCGTTCTGGTCCACAACGAATCGTGACGCACCGATGACCCACACGAGCTTGGGCTCACGCTCGACGATCGTGACTATGACCGTGGACGGTAGAACTACCTGGACGGTGGCCGACCTGACGGCCGGCAGACGGACGAGCTGCTCGGCCGCTTGGTCGGTTTCGATGCGGAAGGCGTTGGGCAGGCCTTCCATCCCGAGAATGGAGCGGATGGTGGACTCGCTCGTGAACGTGGCCCCGTGGATCTCCAGAGTCCGGACGGCGAACGCAGGCGAGCCCGTGATGGCGAAGATGCCTGCCAGACATGCGGTCATGAGGAGGATCGCCACTACCTGGACCGAGCTGAGCAAAGGCGACCGAGAGGCGTGCCTGACCGGCGGCCGCCGGACGTGCGATCCGGAGTTGTGCGGTGGAAGGCCCCGGCCGACCATGGGGGCCTCAGCGGCAGAGTCCGGCGGCCGCCGGACTCATGACGTCGGGGATGACCGTCTCGCTCATGCCGGCTCTTGTTGCCAGCCGGACCAGTCGCCGATGAACTGGACCTCGTATACCAGGTCGACGCCGAACTGCCGGGCCACGGCTTCTCGGGCGAGCTCGGCCAGGCGGCGCACGTCCGAGGCTGTTGCCCCGCCCTCGTTCACGATGAAGTTGGCGTGCTTCTGGCTGATCACGGCCCCGCCGAGGCGTTTGCCACGGAGGCCGCACGCGTCGATTAGCCGGCCGGCTGAATCGCCTTGCGGGTTGCGGAATACGCTGCCGGCGCTGGGTTGGCCGAGGGGCTGATGCTCCCGGCGCCAGCGACGGATATCGTCCAGCCGGGCCTTGACGACGGCCGGGTCGGCCGGATCGAGGCGGAAGGTGGCGGTCAGGACGAGGTCGCCGGCCGAGCGCTCTCCTGCCGAGTCCTTGAGGCGGCTGTCCCGGTACGTCAGCGACAGTGTTGCCGCCCGCTCGGTGGCCTCGCTCCCGTCGGCCCGCAGGACCACGACCGACTCCAGCACGTCTGCCACTTCGGCGCCGTGAGCTCCGGCATTGGCCCAGATGGCGCCGCCCACCGTCCCGGGAATGGCCAGCCCGAACTCGAGCCCGGAGAGACCGGCCCGCTGGGCCAACGTGGCGGCCCGAGCAAGAGGCAAGCCGGCCTCCGCAGTCATGCGGTCCCCTTCGATGCGCCAGCCTTCGGCCCGTGACAGGATGACCAGCCCCCTGCAGCCCGCATCGGCGACCACGACGTCGCTGCCGCGGCCGAGGAGGCAGAAAGGGATGCCGGCGACTCGCGCTTCCCGCACCAGACCGGTGAGCGTGGACACATCCTTTGCCACCACCAGGACATCGGCAGGGCCTCCGACGCGCATCGTCGTGTGGGCGGCCAACGGCTCGTTACGGCGACACCGTACTCCGACCCGGCGCGCAATCTCGGCCGCTGCCACGGCCGGATCGGACGCGCGGCCGGGCGTCGGGCCGGAGGCGGCGGAGGCGGACCCGTGAGTGGGGCGAGCGGCGGGCCCGGTGGAGGTATCCACGGCCGCGCGTCGGGCAGCACCACGCCCCGCGTCGCCGGACGCAAGGAAGGTCACCACTTCGGCCGCAGGACGGTTCATCCCGCCACTCCCCCCTCCGTTCCGCGAGAAACGGCTTCGATGTGCGCCGCGTCCGGAAATGGGAGTCGCCCGGCGGCCGCCAGAACGAGCTCCGCGACCGCGCCGGCGGCTCCGGGTCGGGCAAGAGAGCGCGCCGCGGCCGCCATGGCAGCGTGCTCCTTGTGGCTCTTGAGGATGGCGGCGGCAGCCAGTAGCGCCTCCGCGTCGAAGTCTTCGTCCTCGACGAGCCGGGCTGCCCCGACCCGGACCATCTCCTCGGCATTGCGCCGCTGGTGTCCGGCGGCGTGGGGGTACGGCACCACGACCATCGGCAGGCCGAATGCGGCGACCTCGGCCAGCGTGGAAGAACCGGCCCGGCCGACGACCATGTCGGCAGCTGTGAGGGCAAGCGTCATCTCGTCGTCGAGGAACTTCTCCGGCCGGTAGCGATCGCGCAGGGCCGGCGGCAGAGCGTCTCGACCCGCGACGGCCTCTTCGTAGCCTGCCTCACCGGTGACATGGATGACTCGCGTCTGCTCGAGCAGACGCGGCAGGGCCTCGGCCACGGCCGAGTTGAAGCGTCGAACCGCCTGCGAACCGCCGAAGATCAGCAGAAGCGACTCCTTCGCCGGAACGCCCAGCATCTTGCGGGCTTCAGCGCGGTTGACGAGACCCGGGTCCCGGATTGGCGTTCCCGTGACGAAGCAGGGCCGCCGTCCCCGGCCGAGAACGCGACACGTGCTGTCGAACGCGACGGCGAGGCAACCCGCAAGTCGGGCCGTCACCCTGACGCTTCGACCGGGCACGACGTTGCCGTCCCACATGACCACCGGAATCCGCAGAACCGAAGCCGCCAGCAGCACCGGAAGAGCGACGTACCCGCCGGTCGTGAAGATCGCCGCGGGCCGGCGCCAGAGCAACATCGCCATCGCCTGGGGCACCGACAGCGACAGCCGAATCGGGTCCAGGACTACATGGATATCGAGGTCGACCGAACGAAGCGAGCGCAGCAAGAGACGCTGGAATGGAATTCCGGTTGCCGGAATCGCCTGTGCCTCGAGGCCGCGGTGGCCTCCGACCCAGGACAGGACGGGCGATTCGGGCCTAGCCTGCAGCGACCGTGCGACGGCGAGAGCCGGGTAGATATGTCCCCCCGTACCCCCGCCCACTATCATCAGACGCACTTATCCAACCTCGTTCAACAGTCTCGCGCGAGATGGAGAGCAGGATTCCGACGGCGGCGAGGCTCACTGTCAGCGACGAGCCACCCGCCGAAACGAACGGAAGCGTGATGCCCGTGACGGGCACCACGGCAACCACGACGCCGACGTTGATCAGCGCCTGGAAGCATATCCAAGCCGTGATGCCCGCGGCCATCAGTCCGCCGAAGGTGTCCGGGGCCCGAAGCGCCGTTCGGATGCCCGCGTACGCAAAGGCGATGAAGAGCCCGATGACGACCGCTCCGCCCACCAGCCCGAGCTCCTGGGCGATGACAGAGAAGATGAAGTCGTTGACGTCGCTCGGGACGAAGATCCGGTCGTTGCCGAGTCCGGTACCGAACAGTCCGCCGGCGCTGAGCGCCTCCAGGCCTTTGATGGTCTGGTAGCCCGCCCCCTGGGGCTCGGCCCAGGGATCTACCAGCGTCTGGATGCGTTTGAGCGGGTAGTCCCCAACGGCCATGATCAAGGCCAGGGCGCCGGCAACTCCCGTCAGCAACGCCAGACCCACGTGGATGAGATTCGCCCCGGCCACGAAGTAGAGCGAGAAGGCGATGAGGATGATCACCGCGGTGGTGCCGAGGTCCGGCTCGCGAGCCACCAGAATCAGGAAGGGAGCGACGATGATCGCGCACGGGATGGCTCCCCGAAAGAAGCTTCGGATGCTCATGCCGCGTGTCGCCAGCCAGTGCGAGAGGTACACGACCAGCGCCAGCTTGGCGATTTCGGCCGGGTGGATCTCGGGCAGCGGCCCCAGGTGGATCCATCGCGATGAACCGTTGTGGGAAACGATCAGATCCCTGAGGGAGCCCGGCATCGGCAGCAGGACGACCAGAAGCAGGGCCAGCGCCACGACGGCCAGCGGCACGCTGGCGACGCGAAGGTAGCGGTAGTCCAGGCGCATCAAGAAGGCCATCGCGGCAAAGCCCAACAACCCGGCCAGAACCTGCGGCGCCACCAGCTGGAACGTGTTCTGGCTCTGTGCATACGACGGGATCGCCGATGCCGAGTAGACCATCAGGATGCCGATTGCGGTCAGGGCGACGATGGCCACCAGGATGATGTAGTCCGGCTCATGGACATCGCGCTTGAACGCGGTTGGGTTGGCCAGCAGACTCGTCTGTCCGGCGCTGACCGAGCTCGGCCGGCTGGGGCCGCGGTGTCGACGGACGCGCTCCTTGCGGACCGGGTCGCCGGACGAGTCCCAGCGGTCCTCGCGGCTGCTCATCGGGTCGACTCCACGGCACGGCGCCGCTCGGCCACGGCGACGACCGCGACCTTGAAGGCCCGGCCGCGCGCGGCATAGTCGACGAACATGTCGAAGCTGGCGGCAGCCGGGCTGAGCAGCACGGTGGCCTGCCGCCCAGGATCGCCCTCGGCGAGGAGCTGCCGGGCGATCTCGTCCGCTCGATCCAGAGCGCCCTCGAGCGAGTCGGCCAGCTCCACGCGAGACATGCCGTTCGCCCTGAACATGCTCGCCAGCTTTGGCCCGGACTCGCCGATGAGGACGGCCGCGTCTGCCCGTTCGGCCGCGACCGGCCCAAGTCCTGTGAGGTCCACGCCCTTGTCGCGGCCGCCGGCAATCAGGACCAGAGGACGAGAAAAGGCCCGCAGGGCCGCGATCACCGCGTCCGGCTGCGTACCCTGGGAGTCGTTGACGAACTTCACGCCGTCGACGGTCGCCACCTGCTCGAGGCGGTGCTCGACGCCCGCGAAGGCCGCGGCGGCACGACGGATCGCGCCCGGTGCCACGCCGAAGACCAGGGCCGCGGCAACCGCCGCAAGCGCGTTGGAAACGTTGTGCTCGCCGGGAATCGACAGCTCGGCGGTGGGCATGATGCGCCCGCCGGGGCCGAGTGCCGCCGCTCCGCCACCGGCAATCGCCAGCCGCTCCACCCCGGCCGATACGATCCAGCCGTCCTCGACACCCAGGCCGCCCGGCTCAGGCGGCCCGCGGTGATACGTGATCACCGGCACGTTCGCCGCCTGAGAGTAGCCGGCCACGACAGGATCGTCGGCATTGAGCACAAGGACGCCCTCGGGATCGACCAGCTCGGCCAGGCGGCGCTTCACCGCCCGGTAGGCCGCCAGCGAGCCGTGGCGATCGAGATGATCGGCCGTGACGTTCGTGTAGAGGGCCACGGTCGTGCCCCGCGAAAGGGTTGGGATCTGCAACTCGGACAGCTCGATGACAACCCGATGCTCGGCCGTAAGCTCCGTGAGCCGCTCGACGAGCGGAATGCCGATGTTGCCGCCGAGAACGACCGGGTGGGCAGAGTCGGTCGCCAGCATGGCCGCAGTCAGGGAAGCGGTCGTCGTCTTTCCCTTGGTCCCCGTCACCCCGATAGTCGGACAGGGGCACATGCGCAGGACCAGATCGGTCTCGCTGACCAGGGCTGGGTTCCTCGCCGGATCCGCCCGATGCGCCTCGACCACGGTCCTGAGAGCCGCCCGGAGGCGTGGCTCGGCCGTGGGAAAGTCCGGGTTGATGCTCGGAGAGGTGGCGATCAGGCCGGCCTCGGCCCAGGTGGAAGCGGGCTCGACGTCCGGTCCGAGTCGAAGGTCGACCGGCCGGCCGGCCAGTGATTCGATCGCCGAAGCCAGATCGCCGGCGGGCCGCCCGTCGTAGATGGTGACCCGGGCGCCGGCATCGGCGAAGAAGCGGGCCAGGGCGGCGCCGCTTCGGGCAAGCCCCAGCACCGTTACCGATGCGCCGTCGAGGGCACCGGCGCGGACGCCTGCCGCCGTCAGCCGATCGAGATCGACGACCTGCCCGGGCACGGTCGAACTACTTCGGGGGGATCGAGGCGACGAAGAGTGTCACCCCGAGCATGCCGGCCAGGGCACCGACGATCCAGAAGCGCATCGTGATCTTCTCCTCGTCCCAGCCACCCAACTCGAAGTGGTGATGGAGCGGGGCCATTCGAAACACGCGCTTGCCCCGGGTCTTGTAGCTCACCACCTGGATGATGTCCGAGGCAACCTCGAGGACGAAGATGATGCCGACCAGAGGGAGAATCAGTATCTGGCCGGTGATGAGGGCGATCACGGCCAGCATGCCACCGAGCGACAACGCACCCGAGTCGCCCATGAAGACCTGGGCCGGGTGAACGTTGAACCACAGGAAACCCATGATGGCCCCCACGGCGATGGCGTTGACCATCGCCAGGTTCGGCTGGAACGGCTGGTTCAACAGGGCGATGATCAGGAAACTGAGGAAGGCGAAGACGAGAGTGCCCCCTGCCAGGCCATCGAGTCCGTCGGTCAGGTTGACGCCGTTGCTACAGCCGACGATCGCGACCACGGCAACCACGATGAACAGGATGCCGCCGAGTTCGATGCCGTGCTCGAGGAACGGAATGGGGACCATCGCCGTGTATTCGACGTTGCCGACGAAGGGGACTCGGAGGCCGTTGAAGCCGAAGTGGTTCTGGACATAGACGGCGACCACGATGGCCACGATCAGCTGCCACAGGATCTTGTGACGGCCACGAATGCCGATGCCGGTTCGTGCGTTCAGGTAGTCGTCGATCGCGCCGAGGGCGCCGACAAGCGCGAGCACAAAGAGCGGCGAATATGTCGAGGCATCGAGGGCATTGAAGACGTAGGCCAGGATGAGCGTGACGGCCACGATGAGAACGCCACCCATGGTTGGCGTTCCCTGCTTGACCAGGTGAGTCCCCGGCCCGTCTTCGCGAATCTGCTTGCCCATTCCCAGCCAGCGAAGAAGGCGCAGGAACGGCGGCATCAGGATGACCATGCACGCAAATGCGAGAAGCAGCCCCTGGATGAACTCGACCCCGTGTTCTCTCACCGAACCTCCTCGCCGGCCCGGCGCGATCCTCCCTGCGCGTCGGCACCGACAGCCCAGCCCCCGCTTCTTGCTCCCACAAATCGAACCATTGGATCCGGCGCGACAACCCGCGACACTCGAATCGGCACGCCGCCTCCACGGCCATCCGCCCGGCGCAGGACGACGACGGCTGCTCCGGCGATCGGCCTCGGCGGACGGACGAGGCGTTCGCCGGCGGCGGCGATCTCGGCATCGATGAGGGTGAACTGCCCGCGGCGCCGAGGCTCCCAGTGGCGAGTGTCGGTCACTTCGTCAGTGTGGCACAGCCAGTCGCGACCGGCGCGGGGCTGGGCCATCACCCCAGCGACTTCGTCTTCTTCTTGCTGGGCGACGGCGGTCCGTTCGGGCTCGGCGGTATCTTCTCCGTTACGACCGCGTCGGTAGCGATCCGGCGGAAGAGCTGGGTCGACTGCATGGGCATGTTGAGAACGCCCTGAGCCACCTTCGTCGGCGTTCCCTGGTAGATCACCACGCCGATGGAGAGGTCCGGCGTGTCGGTGCCGACCCAACCGTAGAAGCTGTAGTTGTAGATGTTCTCCATCCAGCCGCCCTTACCTTTGTTCAAAGCCGGGTCCCAGATCTGGGCCGTGCCGGTCTTGCCGCCGACGTAGTAGTCGGGGATGTAGGTCGCCTGGTGGTAAGACGGCACCGCGGTTACCACGTGCTCCATCAGTTCGGTCAGCGTTGTCGACAGGCTGGTGCTGATGACTCGCTTCACGTCCGGCTTGGGCGTTGACCCAGCCGGCCCGGAAGTCGGCTGGGCGACATGGGGGGTGATCGCGTAACCGCCGTTCTCCATGACGCAGTAACCGCTCATGATCTGAATCGGCGTGACCGCGACGCCCTGTCCAAAGGAGGCGTTCGCGAGATCGATCCGTTGCCAGGGCGTCGCCGTCGGGTCGCGGTAGATGCCCCCAACCTCGCCGGCCAGGTCAATCCCGGTCGGCTGGCCGATGCTGTACGACTGCCACGTCTTGTAGAGGGCTGCCGAGGCCGAGGTCGTGGTCCTGCCGAGACGGAAGGCGACCCGCGATGCGCCGACGTTGCGCGACCAGGCCACGATGTCGGCAAACGACATCCAGCCCTTCGCCTTGCGGTCGGCATCGGCCACCTCCTGATCGTTCGGGAGCTTCAAGACGCCGGTGTCGTCGATCTGGGTCGCCAGAGACGTCGTCCCGGACTGGAGGGCGGCCGAGGCGGTGAACATCTTGAAGACCGAGCCCGGTTCATAGACCTCGCTGATATTCGGATCATTGAAGAGGGACGGGTTCTGGGCTGCGACCTGAGAGTAGAGGTTGGCGTCGTACGACGGGTATGCGGCCTCGGCAAGAACAGCGCCAGTGCCGGGATCCATGACGATCGCCGAGACGGCCTTGGCTTTGTCGGCCAGCCAGGTCGAGAAGACCTCCTCCTCGACCTGGAGCTGAAGACCCGCGTCGATCGTGGTCCGGATATCGCTCCCGGGCGCGCCGGGGTCGACAACGTGCTCACCCAACGGGCCCGGCGTGTTGGGGTCGACGCTGATCACCTGCGACCGGCCCGACAGCTGCGCGTCGTACTGCTGCTCGAGGCCGTATTGGCCCTTGCCGCTTGCATTGACGAAGCCGAGCATCTGGGCGGCCAGCGACGTGTGTGGGGCGCCGCCGGCCTGTGGATAGACGCGTACCGGTGTCGGGTCGAGGGTGAGCTCGGGGAACGCGCCGTTGCGCTGCGCGGCGATGATCTCCTTGGCCGTATCCGGATCGACGTTGGTGGCCAGGATGACGTAGTAGCCCTTGCCCTCCATCGCCTGGCCAAGGGTCGCCTGGCCGTTGGGGTCGAGGCCAAGGTAGTCGGCGAGCGCCTCGGTATCGCGTTTCCGGTCGGCCTCGGCGAGATCGTGGAGATCGCCGATGACGCGGTACTCGTAGATGGTCTCGGCCAGCACGACCGTGCCGGTCCGGTCGTAGATGGTCCCCCGCTTGGCCGGCACATAACGCGACGAGGACGAACTGCTGGCCGCGAGGGCCGTCAACTGGGCGTGTTCCCTGACCTGCCAGTAGGCCAGGCGTGCCGCCATACCGGTCGACAGCAGCACCAGGACTGCCAGGAGCGCAAGCAGGCGGGCCCGGGAATCCGTGCGGCCGAGCATCAGGGGCGGCTCTCAGCGAGCCGGGATGACTACGGGAGCAGGCAGCTGCGAGAGGCCGGTTGAGAGCGCCTGGCGGCGAATCGCGGACTCCCGATCGAGCCGGCTGATGTCCGACAGGTCCTGCTGCCTCTGGTTCTGGAGCTGGCCGTATTCCTGGTTCAGCTGGTCCATGTCATAGCTGGAGGCGTTGATCCGAACGGTTTGCACGAGCGAGAAGAAGCTCAGCAGGAACGCCACCGCGATCAGGCCAATGGCAATGCCGAAGAGGCGCGGGCGCTTCCGGGAGCGCATGGCGACTCGCGACCGCCGGCGCGCAGCGGGGGGTGCCTGCGGGCGAAGAAGATCAGCCTCCACGCGTCGGCGTGGAAACAGGGCGGAGCGTGGCCTCGCACCCTCGTAGACGGCCATTATCCGATGCCCCTGGAGTTCAGCTCGTCGCCGGCCCAGGGGCGAATCAGGGACCCGGTCCAGCGGCCCTCGGGCCAGGGCAACTCGGACTTCTCGATCCAGTCAAGGGTCCCGAGGGTGCGCTCCGTCCGCTCGTGGATTTCGTGCTGGCGGCGGCCGTAGGTCTGGCGCCGGCTGGCCTGATGACGCTGGCTCATCGGTTCCTCCTTTCTCGATCGATCTTGCGACGGCCTAGGCGGCAGCCGAGGCGGCGACGCGCTCGGCGCCCCGAAGGCGGGCGCTCCTCGAGCGCGGATTCGCGGTTACTTCCTGAACGCTTGGGGTGCGCGACTTGCCGAGCGAACGAAGGTTCGGCCGGCGCCCACAGACGCAGATGGGCACCTCGGGAGGGCAGACGCAACCGCGTTGCTCGGCCGCGATGAACCGTTTGACGATGCGGTCCTCGAGTGAGTGGTAGCTGAGGACCACAAGCCGACCGCCCGGCCGGAGCAGCACGATCGAAGCAGCGAGCCCAGCCTCCAGGGCTGCCAGCTCATCGTTTACGGCGATACGGAGCGCCTGGAAGACACGTGTGGCAGGGTGCGTCCGGCGGGCCTTGGGATTGGGCACGGCGCGCTCGACGAGCGCCGCCAGTTGCTCGGCCGTCTCTACCGGGGAGTGGCGTCGGGTCTCCACGATTGTCCGGGCGATGCGGCCGGCGAATGGCTCCTCGCCGTAGCGGCGGAAGAGCGACGCAAGCTCGTTCTGATCCAGCGTCGCCAGCAGGTCTGCCGCGGGTCGGCCGCGGCTCGTATCGAAGCGCATGTCCAGGCGGCCGCCGGCTCGGAATCCGAAACCGCGCTCGACGTCGGCAAGCTGGTAGCTCGACAGGCCGAGATCGAGGAGGAGGCCGTCGACCTGGCCGAAGCCCGCCAACGGAGCCACTTCGGCGAGCTGGCCGAAGTTGGCCTGGCGCAATACCACGCGATTCCCAAACCGGGCCAGGCGCCTGGAGCTCCTGGCGATGGCCGCCCCATCGGCGTCCAGTCCGAGGAGGCGGCCATCAGGAGCGGATGCTTCGAGAACCCGCTCGGCGTGGCCGGCTCCGCCGAGGGTGGCGTCGATCTGGAGGCTGCCGGAACGCGGAGCGAGAGTCTCGATGACCTCGCCTGCCATCACCGACAGGTGCCCTACCTCCACTTCGGCGCCCCCCTCGGGAGAGCCGCCGGCGGCAATGCCACCGGTCATCTCGTCGAGCGGGTCCTTGAAGCTCATACAAACCACCTAAAGCCCCAGGCCGTTGAGTGCGCTGGCGAATTCATCGGGCGAACTGAAGCCCTTCGCGGCCCACCGGTCGGGCGCCCATATGTCGACTCGATCCCCTGCCCCTACGATGACCGCCTCGGTGCCGAGCGCCGCCCAATCACGAATGGCGGCGGGCAGCACGACCCGGCCCTGGCTGTCCCGCTCGACCTCGAACGCGCTCGAGAACAGGAAGCGGGATACCGCCCGAGCCTGCTCATTGGCGAGGGGCAACGACGCAACCTTCTCGGCCAGGGCCTCGAAAGCCGGCCGCGGGAATATGGCGGCGCAACCCTCCACCCAGCGGACGACCACAGCGCCCTCTTCGAGTTGCAGGCGGAAACGGGCCGGGATGGCTACCCGACCCTTGGCGTCCACCGAGTGCCTGTACTCGCCGATGAACATCAGCTCATCGCCTGTCTATCCAATCCGCGCGACTCCGCGCTTTGTCCGTGCGGGGGAGCCTTCGAGAGGCTCCGTTTCGCCCCGAATTCACCACCGAATATCGATCGATGGGGTCCTTTGTGTCTTTGATCACCGCTTGTCACCACAATTCACCGCTTGGCCGGATGATACACCCACCTGACGACACGTCAACGGCGGCATTTGAGTGGCTCAACGGGCGGCCCAGGGCGATCGAAGGGGGCCCGATCGCCCGTTGTCAGCCGCGAATGGAACCGAGCAGACTGGCACAGCGTCAGGGAGACGGGCGATCCCCGCGTGCCACACAGAACGGAGGGACTCGAGATGTCACCGAATCGAGCGCGAGTTGCTCGGAAGACCAGGCCGGCGCGGCCGGCAACCTGGCTGGCAGGTTCATTGCTTCTGGTGAGCGGCGTCGTTTGGGGCTGCGCGGGTCAGGCTTCCGCGATATCCGTGGCCACATCAGACGCGACGCGCGCCGTAGCCTCGAACGATTCGGCGGCGCAGGCCGCGGCCGCCATCGACGCCTTCGGCTTCGACTTCTACGCGACTATGGTCTCGTCAGGCGGTAACGCCGTTGTGTCGCCCGCGAGCGTGGTTCTGGCACTCTCGATGGCAGAGGCAGGAGCCCGCAGCGAGACGGCGTCGCAGATGGACTCTGTCCTCCACTCGGCGATTGGCGCCGGCGGCGGCAACGGGATCAACTCTCTTGATCAGGCCCTCGCCGGGCTATCCGGCACGTTCCAAGACCAGAGCGGCACCGACCGCGAGGTGACCCTGCGCATCGCCAACGCTCCCTTCGCCCAGAAGGGCATGCAGCTGCAGCAGCCATTCCTGGATACGCTCGCCTCGAAGTACGGCGCGGCCCTGCGGCTTGTCGACTTCAAGAGCGATCCCGATGCTGCCTGCCGCCTGATCGACTCGTGGGTCAGCGACCAGACCGAAGGGCGGATCCCGAAACTGCTGGACAGCCTCGACCAGCAAACGCGACTCGTGCTGGTGAACGCCATCTACCTCAAGGCGGCCTGGCAGACGGCCTTCGATGAGAACTCCACGAAGGCCGCCCCGTTCACGCGGCCGGACGGCTCACTGGTGAGCGTTCCCACCATGAGCAGCGGTTTGCCCGAGGGTCGCTACGCCTCGGGCTCGGGCTGGCAGGCGGTCGAGTTACCGTATGTCAACCCTTCTCTGGCCATGACGATAGTCGTGCCAGATGACCTGGCCAGGTTCGAAGCTGGCCTTGACGCGGCGCGCTTCGACGAGATCACCGCGGCTCTCCAGCCGGCCAACGTTGAGCTGACGCTCCCCCGCTTCAAGGTCGAGACCAAGTCCGACCTCTCAGCAACGCTGGCCAGGATGGGGATGCCCCTCGCTTTCGACGCCGACCGGGCGGACTTCTCGGGGATGACGACGCAAGAGCGGCTCTTCATCGGGAAAGTCGTCCACCAGGCCAACATCTCCGTCGACGAGAAGGGGACGGAAGCATCCGCGGCGACGGCAGTCGTCATGGAGGCGGGCGCGGCGCTGGCCAGGCAAGTGACGCTGAAAGTCGACCGGCCATTCATCTTTGCCGTGCGCGATACCAACACGGGCGCCGTTCTCTTCCTGGGCCGAGTCGTCGACCCCTCTGTCTAGGCGGATTGCCGCCAGGGGGCCGAGGACCGATGCCCTCGCCGGCGGGATACACTCATATGCCGTGGGTCGCGAGGCAGTAATGACGACTGAGTGCGGCCCGACGGCCCGGAGCGGCGAAGTCAGATGCGGATCCTGGCAATCGAGAGGCCCGTCGAGGGCGTGGACGAAGCTGCGTTCACACCCGAGCTGCGCGCCGCCGAGGCGCTGCAGGCGTGGCGCCTGAACCAGGCCGGAGTGATCCGTGAACTGTACTTCCACGCCCATGAGTCGATGGCGGTACTCATGCTCGAATGTGAGGACGTCAGGGCGGCCGAGGCCGCACTGGAATCGCTCCCGATGGTCGCGGCCGGCCTGATCGAGTTTGAGGTGCTGCCGCTCCGATCCTATTCGGGTTTCGCGCGGCTCTTCGGGCCTACTCTCGACCAGTGACGCATGGCAGTGTCTTCACCGGGCCCGGGATGTAGCGCCCGACCCAGCCGGACAACTCACACGACAGATCCTCGGCAAGCCTCCGGCTGGCGCCTTGACGCTCGTAGGACTCGCGGAAGCCGGCCACGATCCTGATCAACTCGGCTCGAGCAGCGCCGTTCCACTCGACGGCCGGGCACGCCCCGCGGAGATGGCAGTCCTCTTCCTGCGAGAAGTGCCGGACGGAGTAGTCGCCGAAACTGCGCAGGGCCACCTCGACCCGCAAACGGTCGCCGCCTGTTTCGATCGTGGCCACGAGCGCGCCTGCGCGCTCGACGAGAATGCGGTGCTGAGCATCGAGCAGCGGCGCACCGGTCTCCATACTCGGCTCCCAAGCGATCGACATCCGGTGCTCCTTCGTTTGCCTCTCCGGCCTCGCAACCCTGAGCGGATCCGAATCCCGCTCTCGAGGCCGCGCCTATCAGGCTCCAACCGGCTCGGGCGAGGAAGTGCCATTTGGACCCGCCGAATGATTACCTGACCACTCCAGGTAGTCCCAACCGGGTAGGTCGGCTCGACCGACCAAGTCGGCCAACCAGGAGGCCGACCCCACATTGGCGATGCTCGCGAACCAGCAGTCAGGCGAGCCGGGTTCGGCGACAACGTGCCAGCTAACGCTGGCCCGGGGCATCGGCCGCCTGACCGAACCGCCACATATCCCGATCGCCGTCCGACGAGGAGCCAGCAAGCTGGCTTCAGCAAGCTGGCTTTGAGGCCGAGGCGGAGCCGAGCACGAGCCAGGCAAGCCTGGCTTTGGCGAACGGACCAAAGCGAACGCAGTTCGCTCGAGGTCCGTGAGCGCGGAGCGCAGGCGACAACGAAGGAATCGGCCGCCTGACGGCGATCGGTCAGGCGGCCCGGCGTGGGCGCTCGGCCCTCAGTTCCACCGGCGTCCCGGGGTCCGAGGCCGAGCCGGCGCCGTCGAACTGGAATCGCCCAGCCAGGCTCTCGAGCTGGTTGGCCCTGTCGGCGAGGACCGTCGCCGACGCGACGACTTCCTCCGCCTGGGCGGACATCTCCTCGGTCGCCGCGGAGACCTCCTCGGCCGATGCCGAGTTCTCCTCGCTGATGGCCGCGATCGACTCAACCGCCCGGGCGACCTGTTCGGCGCTTCCGCTCATCGATTCGGCTGCCGCGTTGGTCTCCTGGGCGATCGCGGCGATGGCATCCGAAGCAGAGACCAGACCGGAGCTGGAGGCCTGCATGTCGTCCATGGCCCTGACTATGCGGGCGACGGCAGCGTTCGACGATTCGACCGCCGATGCGATTTCGTCGAGAGCCGCACCGGACCTGGCGGCCAGGTCTGCCCCGGTCTCGACCTCACGAGCCCCGATCTGCATCGCCTTCACCGCTTCGGCGGTGCCCTGCTGGACTTCGCCGATCAACGCCGCGATCTCCTTGGTAGCTCGGGACGAGCGCTCGGCCAGCTTGCGGACCTCGTCGGCGACTACGGCGAAGCCCTTGCCCTGTTCGCCGGCTCGGGCCGCCTCGATGGCCGCGTTCAACGCCAGCAGGTTGGTCTGCTCGGCGATGTCGTCGATCGTCTCGACGATGGCGCCGATCTGCTCGCCCTTGGCTCCGAGCTCGGTGACCTTGACGGATGTCGCCTCGACCGCGTCCTTGATGCGGGACATTCCGTCGACGGTCTGGCGGACCGTCTGAGCTCCGTTTGTCGCGGCTTCTCCGGCAGCCGCTCCCAGGCCCTGGACGTCGATCGAAGCTCGCGACGCGGACCGAATGGAACGAGTCATCTGGTCGACCGCGGCAGCCTGGGCCTCGACGCTACTGGCCGTCTCGGCAGCTCCCCCGCGAACGGACTCGATCACGGCCCGCAATTCATTCACGGCCGTGGCCGTATCCCCGGCCGCCCTGGCCTGGTCGGAGGCTCCGTTGGCGACCTGGCCGATCGTGCGGGCAATCTGCGCCGACCCGTGGCCGGATTGCTGAGCCGCGTCGTTCACCTCGGCCGAAGTCCGGGAGACCGACTGCGCGGCGACGTGGACTTCGCCAAGCGCGGCCGACAGATTCGCCCGGGCCTTCTCGTAGCTGTCCATTGTTTCGCGGATCGTTGCCAGCATGCCGTTCGTGGCGACCGCCATCTGACCCACTTCGTCCATACCGGTGTTCTCGATCGGCCGAGTCGCCAGCTCTACCCGCACCGTCAGGTCGTTGGCGGCAAAGCCGGCCAGGCCCGATTCCAGGTTCTTCAGTCCATGCTCGGACATCGACGTGAGAGTCGCATTGACGTCCCTGATGCCGTTCACGATCCGACCGGACAGGAAGAATGCCAGGCCGCCGCCGATGATCAGAACGAGCCCGCAACCAACGACCATCAGGATCGGCAGGAACCCCATCATGGAGCTGGCATCCGCCGTCGCCCCATCCGCTCCCGCCGTGACCGCGTCGCTCAGGTGGTTCAGATCCGTGTCGAGAGTGGCATAAGCCGTGGCGGCCTGACCCGCCTGGAGTGCCGTCAGCTCACTGGCTTTGTCGGTGCTGGTCAGGTCCGTGGTAGCCGCAAGGTAAGCCTGCCAATCGGCCTTCGCTGTCGCGCACTTCCCCTGTGCATCCGCACTGATAGTCAGCCCGGCAAGGCTGTCGAGAGCGGCCCTGATCTTCCCCTGGGCCGCCGCCATCGCGGCGGTCTCCTCGGACTGGGAGGTCTGATCGGCCGCCGCCAGGTAGGCCAGCTGGTCGCTGCGGTACTCGGCTGCAGCCAGGTGGAGGTCCCCGACGAGTCGAGTCGCGGGCATGTAGGTCGCGTCAACGGAAGCCACGTCGCCCCGAGCGGCAGCAGCAGCCACGACCGAGACGGCCGCGGCACAGACCGTGCAAGCGAGAACCACGGCGACGACTCCGACGAGCTTGAACCTGAGCGAGCGACGCATGACATCACCTTTCGCAGGCGGCGGGCGCCACTGGGTACGCTGCCGTCAGGGCTGGCACATGCCCATCACGGCAGTCCTCCGAGACGACGGCCGACTGCCAAACGGGATGGCAGTACCCGTCGCAGAGGTACACAGGTAGGGAGTCGGCGGAACGCAAGACCGCTGAAATCCGACGAGGCGGGGCGACAAGCCGCGGGAAGATCGGGCCTACAGCCGGAGGACCCGCAGACGCAGCCCGCTCGGGTCGGTCCCAAGGCGTGAGTTTGACCGCGCCTACCTGGTCGGGGGCGGGATCTTGAGCTGGTCGCCGGGTTGTATACCGGAGCTCGCCGACGGGTTCATGGCATAGATCTTGCTGGTGGAGACCCCGAAAAACCGAGCGATGCCCGGCACGGTATCCGCCACGGGTGATCCGTTTCCGCTCGGAGGCGGTCCCGCCCCCCGGACCGTGTATACGTAACAACTGGACTGGCCAGTGCAGGGGACGACGAGATTCATCCGCGAGGCCGTCGCTCCGGGAGGCCACGAGCTCGTCGCTACCGGCGTGGGCGTCGCCTGATCCGTCGGGCTGGCGGTGGCCCGAGGGGTCGCGGTGTCCTGGGCCGTCGCGGTGGGCTCGGCCGTGGGCGTGGCCGTGGCGGTGGGCTCGGCCGTGGGCGTGGCCGTGGCGATGGGCGTGGCGGTGGCCGTGGGCTTGGCGGAACTGGAGGCGGTCCGAGTGGCGCTCGGCCTTGGCGACGCCACGGCAATCCTGGATGCCGACGCCGACGAGCGGCTGGCCGACGGATGACTCGCGGACCCGCCTCCGCCCAGCGGTCCTACACCCAACATCGCGGCTACGAGAATGCCGACGGCCAGCGCGACCAGACCGAAGCCGGCAACGGTCAGGACCGGAATGCCGCCCGAGCGCCGCTCCTCAGGAACCGGCTGGCTCTGATTCTCGTTGGCGAGGAGGGTGCCGCGAACGTAGCGCGGACAACTCACGTGAACGCGCTGGAGGCAGACCAGCTCCTGCTGGCGCAGCGAAAGCGGCAGCGGGTCGCCGTACGCTGCGCAACGATGGGTCGGCACCGCGGTTTTCTGAGCGTCGGTCAGCCGTCCATCCGGTCCGACGCCGCGAAGGAAGTGACACCGGGTGGGCTCGGTAGCCTTGGGGCCGCCTTTCCAGGCCCCCCGTCGCGGGCTCACGTCAACGCTATCGGCCTCGGCAACGCCCGCTGCCGAACGGCGATTGCCCGACGCCAGCGCCGCGTCGTCACCCTCGTCGATGAAACCATTCGACGCGCCGAAGGAACCCTTTGGACGTGCCGTGTCCAGAGGACGGGCCTCGTCCAGAGGACGGGCCTCGTCGGCAGGGTCGAAGCCGCGCGCCACGCGCGACCGCCCGATCCTCATCTGCTGCTCATCAGGCGGCACGCGACCCCCTCGCCCGTCCTGGTTGTTTGAGCCTCCGCCTGACTCCACGCCCTCTCCTGGCTGCGTGATCTCGCTCGGCAGGTACGACGCCGAACCCCTGACGCGGGGCAGTCTAGTACCTTTCGATGGCCGCCGTGCCCTCATTGGCGATGGCGGCCTCCCCGCTTCGGGAGGCCCAGTCCCCCCGAATGTCATGCCAACGCAGCGCTGAGACTGGGTAGATCGCCAGTTCCTCGACCGTCGGGGGGCGTTCGTGCGCCCAGAATCGCACCATGGGTCATGGTCCCAGGACAACAGGGGTGGTGGCGAGCCGGCCTGTAAGCCGAGTTCTGTACCGTGGCCGAAGCCACGGTGACGATCATCCATCTATGCCGCCGGTTACCCGACGGCTCAAGCGGCCGACCCGAGGACTGGGCAGCGCGACCTCTTCCGCCCGAACGCTCGGTTACCCGCGCGTCCGAACCGCGTCCTCCTATTTGGCCTTGCTCCGAGCAGAGTTTGCCGCGTTTCACTCCCCGATCGAGCAAGCTCGAACGAGGCTACGTCTCTGTGGCACTGGTCCTCGCCTCGCGGCGGACGGGCGTTACCCGCTACCCTGCGCTGAGGAGCTCGGACTTTCCTCGAGACTTGGGCCCGAAGGCCCGCACCTCGCAATCGTCCGGCCGACTCGCCGAGCCGGGATTGTAGTCCTCCTCGGCGAGGCAGCCAAATGCGAGTCATCCATCGATAGGGTGCACGAGGCAGCCAGATGGAGATCGACGCGACACGCCTCACCGAACCCGGCGCACTGATCGTCAGACGCGCCGTCGCCGCCGATGCCCACGGCATCGCCGAGATCGGCGTGAGGGGCTGGCAGGCCGCCTACCGCGGCATCCTGCCGGACGACTTCCTGGCACGCCTTTCCGTCACGGCGCGCGAGATCGCATGGCAATCGATGCTCGACAGCGATGAGGCCGACGAGGCGCCGGCCTGGATCGCCGAGCGGGGTGGCCGGGCAGTTGGATTCGTGGCCACCGGTCCGCCACGGGACGAGGACGTGCCGCTCCCCGGCGCCGAGGTCTACGCCATCTACGTCATTCCGGACTCGTGGCGGAGTGGCGCCGGCCGGGCTCTGTTGACGACCGCGGTCGCCTACTGGCTCGAGCGTGGCGCCATGACGCTCGTGCTGTGGGTCCTCGAGGCGAACCTCGCCGGCAGAGCCTTCTACGAAGCCCTGGGTTGGGAGGCCGACGGTCGGCGCCAGCAGATCGACTTCGGCGCGTTCACGGCGCCCGAGGTGCGGTACCACATCCGGGCCTGAGGGCTCCGACCGCCTCGGGCCTGTAGCATCCACCTGGTCACGCCGATGTGAGCACCACTCGATAGGAGACTGCGTCGATGGGCAAGAAGTCGGGCGATGGATTTCGCGAATTGCTGCGCGTCAAGCCGGGCGAGAAGATCGACCTAACCGGCTACGACTGCGGCGCGACCTTCGGTCGGGAGAAGGACAAGGGCGAGGTCGAGCTGGCGGCCAACCTGGCCCACCTGACCGACCTTCAGGAGCGCCTGTACGCCGAGGCGAAGCACGCCGTCCTGATCGTTCTCCAGGGCATCGACGCCGCCGGCAAGGACGGCACTATCACGGCTATCGCCGGGGCCTTCAACCCCCAGGGCACCGAAGTCACGTCGTTCAAGGAGCCAACACCCGAGGAGCTGGCCCACGACTTCCTGTGGCGGGTTCACGCCGCCGTTCCCGGCAAGCGCGAGATCGGTATCTTCAACCGCAGCCACTACGAGCAGGTGCTGATCGTTCGCGTCCACAACCTCGAGCCCGAGGATGTGTGGCGCCGCCACTACGGCGAGATCCGCGACTGGGAGCGGATGCTCACCGACTCGGGCCTGACGATCCTCAAGTTCTTCCTGGCCATAGACAACGAGACGCAGCGCAAACGCTTCCAGGCGCGCGTCGACGATCCGACCAAGCGCTGGAAGTTCTCCTCGACCGACCTGCCGGAACGCAGACTCTGGAACCAGTACCAGGCCGCCTTCGAGGAGATGCTGACCGAAACCAGCACGGACTACGCGCCGTGGTACCTGATCCCGTCCAACCACAACTGGCTGCGCAACCTTGCCATTAGCGAAATCGTGGCCGAGGAGATCGACGAACTCAACCCGCAGTACCCCGAGCCCGCAGCCGGCATCGTAGGCATGAAGATCGTCTAGAGTCCCGGACCGGCGGCGCCGGCGGCGTGCATGGCGCCGGCGGCGTGCATGGCGCCGGCGGCGTGCATGGCGCTCCCCTACTCCGGCCGCGTCGCCACGACGCGCGAGCCGCCAGCCTGGGCTCTGTCGATGGCCTCGTTGCAGAGCGCATCGGCCTGCTTGTTCTGGGCCCGCGGCACATGAGTGGCGCTCCAACGGGAAAACCGCGCCAGCCGCGCCTTCGCCTCGGCGTGTAGCGGAATCAGCTTCGCATCCTTGACCCGCCACCGCCCGGCGAGCTGCTCGACGATCAACTTGCTGTCCAGGAGCATGTCGACTTCCCGCGCCCCCAGCTCCTCGGCCAGGGCGAGGGCCCGCAGGACGCCGGTGTACTCGGCCACGTTGTTGGTCTGAACGCCGAGGTACTCGGAGATCGACGCGATCGGCGGCGCGTCCGGCCGCCGGGCACCGGGCGACGAGGCATCGATGAGTACGGCGCCGAGCGACGCGGGCCCGGGGTTACCCCGCGCGGCGCCGTCGGTGCGAACGATGAGTGCGAGGCGGGTCGAGGCTCCTGCGGGCGAGGCTCCTGCGGGCGAGGCTCCTGCGGGCGAGGCTCCTGCGGGCGAGGCTCCTGCGGGCGAGGCTCCTGCGGGCGAGGCGACGACGCCC